>Ga0194125_10007971_pt1 | contig 15073 bp, 11 predicted proteins | sample TA2KigC250mmetaG_FD_148626 | JGI IMG/M metagenome (GOLD analysis project Ga0194125, IMG submission 148626) | Freshwater microbial communities from Lake Tanganyika, Tanzania - TA2015034 Kigoma Deep Cast 250m | ecosystem: Environmental > Aquatic > Freshwater > Lake | place: Tanzania: Lake... | reverse complement strand
GCTTTCAAATGCCATCCTTCTCTTTTTCGATGATACAGCAAGTGCGGTTGCACAACCAACAACGCTCATTCCAAGTGCCTCTGTTATACATGCCATTGTGTTTGCGGTATACATACCCTGGCACGAACCAGCACCTGGACAGGCACATATCTCAAGGTCTTCAAGCTCTTCATCATTTATTAAACCTTTTTTGTATTTCCCGACTGCCTCAAAGGTATCATTAACAAGGGAGAGCCTTTTCCCTTTGAGATGGCCTGATAGCATAGGGCCTGCTGTAACAACTATTGACGGGATATTTATCCTTGCTGCAGCCATAAGCATCCCGGGGGTAATCTTGTCACAATTTGTAAGGAGTACAAGACCATCAAATTGATGAGCTTCTGGAATTGCCTCAACTATATCAGCAATGAGTTCCCTTGAAGGAAGAGAATAGTGCATCCCCTTATGTCCCATTGCTATCCCATCACATATACCTGGAATCCCGAAAAAGAAAGGGTATCCTCCACCTGTATGTACGCCCTTTTCTATGAACCGTTCGAGATCGCGCATACCAATATGGCCAGGGATGATATCGGTAAAACTTGTTGCTACACCAATAAAAGGCTTATCCATCTCTGTCTTGGGCATCCCTGTGGCATAAAGAAGTGCCCGGTGTGGAACCCTCTCCAGACCCTTTTTAATAATTTTGCTCCTCATGGTTGATTGCCTTTCCCTAATTTGAATGGATCTTCTTATATGCTCTTATGAGTTCTGCCATTCTGTCCTTCCTGATGAGTTTCTGCTTCTGTATCCTTTTCCTTTCTATCTCTTCATCAGAGGTAAGATAACGTTTGCTGTCAATCTCTGCAAGAAGCGTCTCGAGATTTTGGTGTTCTTCTGTCAGCCTTTTGAACTCCTCATTTTCCTTTTTTAAAAGCTCAACAATCTCGTGTTCTTTCAAGGTCACCTCCTGTTTTGGTTTTATTATTTCTTTAAAAATTAGCCACAGAGGGCACAGAGAAAATATTTTTAACAGTTTGTAGCCGCAGGCTTTAGCCTGCGTTTTAAATAATAATGAATCCACGCAACCTAAAGGTTGCGGCTACAACCATGTGTAACTTAGGTTTAAAAATGTTGTCATTATATCCCTTCAGTAATTCTTTCTGCAAGCTTATACGAATTCTCTATACAGTCATTCACGCCTATCCCACGATAAGAGTTCCCTGTTAGATAGAGCCATCTATATCTGTTCACTATTTGATCCATGTCTTTTAGCCTTTTCACGTGGCCAACAGGATACTGCGGTATTCCCTTCTCATGCCTGTAAATCTTAACAAAATCAGGCTGCGTTTTTATATCCATGATACCTTTCAGTTCATCCATAACAACTTGTATCAGTCTGCCTTCTTCCTGCATTGCAATTTCTGATGCCCTCGCGCCTCCAAGCATGCTGCGGAAAAGCACATAACCCTCCGGAGCCCTGTTCGGAAAAATATTTGAATCCCAAAGCGTGCCGAGTATTTTTCTCCCTTCCCTTTTTGGCACAAGGAAACCAAATCCATCAGGTTGTTGTATTTTCCCCTTCTTGTACCCCAAACATGCAACGGAAATTGCAGGATAAAAAATACCTTTCAGAATGAGAGAAATATCTTTGTTCAAATTGTGCATCATCTCAGATGCAGCATGTGCAGGTGCTGCGATAACGACTGCATCTGTTTCAAAGATTGAATTATCGGAAAGATATAAAATATAACTGCCACCTTTTTTGTCAATTGATACTACTCTGCTCCCTGTCTTTAACCTTTCTCCAAGGCGATCTTTGAGACCATTGATCATGACCTCCATGCCATCATAAAATGAGGTGAGAACTCCGCCAGGTCCAGGCCCCACCTTATCTTTAGTTCTGAGTTCTGAGTTCTGAGTTCTGAGTTTTCTTTCTCTTTGGAGTTTTATCATTGCCTTTATAAGGCTGCCATATTTTTGTTCAAGTTCATGTATCCTCGGGAAGCAACTCTTAAGGCTCATTGTCTCAGGGTCTCCTGCATAGATGCCCGAAGCCATCGGATCTATCAACTTCTCATATGCCTCTTTCCCAAGTCTCCGCCTTGCAAATTCAGCAAGGGTTTCATCGTCTTTTCTACCCTTCGGTGCAAAGATTTCATAGAGAATCCTGAATCGGCCGCAGAGGCTCAGGAGATTCGAAGAGAAGAATGCAACGGGTGATTCAGGCAAGAGATGAAGTTTTCCTTCAGAAAAGATATATCTCTTTCTTGCCGCATCATTGCTCCTTAAAGGGGTAAGCGCAAGCTTGGCAACGAGTTCGAGTGTCCTCGGTCTGTTATCCAGGAAACCATTCACACCACCTTCACAGAGAAAACCATCAACTTTATCGGTCCATATCTTTCCGCCTGGCCGCTTTTCAGACTCAAGGACAATAATGTCTAAAGAAGGTCTTCTCTCAAGGAGGAAATAAGCTAAGGAGAGACCCGAAATGCCTCCACCAACAATAACGATCCTCATTTTTTATCGTTTATACGAGATTGCTTCGCGTTGCTCGCAATGACAAATCCCCCCACCCCCCCTTTACTAAAGGGGGGTTAAGGGGGATTATTTTTCTGTCATTGCGAGGAGTCCGCCAAAGGCGGAGGACGAAGCAATCTCTGTCCTTTATGCCCATCCGATTTCCTTGATGTTTTTCATCACGATGTTTTCCAGTGCCCTGATGAAGGTAGGATGGGTATTCAATGATTCTGTCCTTTTCAGATTCATCCCTAATTTTTCTGCCATATCTTTATATAATATATCTATCTCATACAAGGTCTCAATATGGTCTGAGACAAAGCTTATCGGAACTACAAGGATATTCGTAACGCCGCCTCTCGCGAGCTCTTTCAGTTTTTCATCTGTTGAAGGTTCAAGCCACTTCACCGGACCGCTTTTCGACTGATAACTCAGATGCCATTTCATTGGTATTCGTTTGTTAATCTCTTTAATAGTTTCCATAGTCTGATGTACATACGGATCGCCTTCATCTATAAAGCTCTGTGGAAGGCTATGGGCACTGAAAAGCACGTGGACATTGAGTTCTGAGTTTGGAGTGCGGAGTGCGGAGTGAGTAATCCCCCCTCTCCCCCCTTTAGTAAAGGGGGGTAAAGGGGGATTGAACGATTCAAGACCTTTTTTTATAACATCAACAAGTGCATCTATATAGAGCGGATGTTTAAACCAAGAAGTCACACAGTGAACAGTGAACAGTGAACAGTGAACAGTGAAAGAAGACTTATCTCTTGCCTCTCGAGGGTCAAATGAACTATTTATCTTTGAAATCTCATTTCTATCTGGCTGATAAATCCTTATCATGGCTTCCTTGAATTGTGCAAGTGATGATCCTGTTGTCGCGATGGAATACTGTGGATATAGGCTTAAGGCAATGAGTTTCCTTATACCATCTTTGAATATGACAGGGATAACATCATCTATAAGGGGATGCCAGTATCGCATACCAATATATACCTTAAAAAATAGTTTGGAGTTTGGAGTTTGGAATTCGGAGTTCTTACCCCCCCTAATCCCCCCCTTGGCAAGGGGGGGAAAAAGGGGGGGTGGCTTCTGCTTTCTGCCTTCTGCCTTCTGATTAAGTGCTTCCTCGAGTGCTTTTGCCTGAGCACTGGTAATATCAAGTATCGGAGATTTACCACCTATAAGACTGTAAAATTTTTCTGTTTTTTTTGATCTGAATTTTGCTATGAGCCATGCCAGCGGTTTCTGCATAAAAGAAGGTCCGAGTTGAATGATCTGTCTGTCTGAAAAGAGGTTATAAAGAAATAGCCTCACAGCCTGAATGGAATCAGGGCCACCAAGATTGAGCAGCATTACTCCTATAGTCTCTTTATCAGTTGTATCTCCGTGCATTACCCCTTAATAGATTAAACCCACATGAGCCTTCGGCTCACAAAGGGACATGAAAATATAACACCCTCCCCACCCCCTCCCATCAAGGGAGGGGAAGTATGAGAGGCAGTCCCCTCTCCCCTGGCGGGAGAGGGCAAGGGTGAGGGGGTATTTTCGGGACAACCTATTGTTTCTGTCCGAATTTGTGAACTGCCTCAACCATTGCGATTACATTCTCAACAGGCGTTTCTGGCAATACACCATGACCTAAATTGAATATGTGACCTTTCGCATACTCACCTTTCCACAATATATCCTTTACCCGTTCCTCAATCATCTCCCTTGGAAGGAAAAGTGCACATGGATCAAGGTTTCCCTGAACAACCACCTTCTTACCAAGTTTCTTTATCGCATCACCGATGTCAATTCTCCAGTCAATGCCAAAAACATCTGCACCTGCCTTCTTGATCTCTTTCAGAATCCCTGCACAATCATTCACAAAATAGATTATGGGAACCCCTTCTTTCTTTAATTCAGCAATTGCCTTCTTCACATAGGGAAGGACAAAATTTTTATAGTCAACAGGGGTAAGCATGCCTGCCCAGGTATCAAAAAGCTGGATTGCCTGTGCGCCTGCCTTTATCTGGGCGGAGAGATATGGGACAATCGTTGCAGTAATCTTTTCCAGAAGGAAATCAAACAGGCGGGGATTCTGAAATATCATCTTTTTTGTATGCAAAAAATTCTTTGAGGTTCCTCCCTCAATCATATAAGTAGCAAGTGTGAACGGAGCGCCTGAAAACCCTATCAAAGGCACTTTATTGTCGAGTTCTTTTTTCAGAATCCTGATCGTTGCAAGGATAAATGGCATATCTTCCTCTGTATCCGGAATACTGAGCCTGTCAACAGACGCCCTGCTTCTTATCGGCTCACTGAGAACAGGTCCCTCTTTATCAGAAAATTCAAGACGCATGCCCATTGCTTCAACAGGGATAAGGATGTCAGAAAAGAGGATGGCTGCATCAACCTTGAGAATATCAACAGGCTGAAGTGTAACCTGTGCTGCCAGTTCTGGAGTCTTACATAGCGTGAGGAAATCAACATTGGCTCGCACTGACTGGTATTGAGGAAGGTATCTGCCTGCCTGTCGCATGAGCCATACAGGGGTATACGATACTTCTTCACCACGACATGCCCTGAGGAATGTATCGTTCATAAAACCTCCCAAAATAGGACTATTTTCTTTTTCTCTTTCATTTCCAATTTCTTACTTCTTATTTCTCATTTTACGTGGCATATATCCGCAGAACGGCTCTTCTTCAAGATAATCGCCATGCAGAGCATATGCCCTTGCCCGGCAACCTCCACAGACATTGATGAATTCGCATGAGCCGCACTTTCCTTTATAACCTTTAAAGTTCCTGAGTTCCTTGAAGAGGGTTGAGGTTTCCCATATTTCGTTGAATGACTGTTCCTTGATATTGCCGGCAGGCTTCGGGAAGTAGCTGCAGGGGAGCACGTTCCCATCTACATCAATTAGAGCGATGAGCTGCCCTGCAATACAGCCCTTTGAACCGCCTGTAGAGAATTTCAAAGTTCGCCTTTTAAATTTATTCCCTTCTTCTCTTGATTTCTGTAAAACAATCCTGTAATAATGCGGAGCGCATGTAGGCCTTACAAGCATGTCCTTTTCGTTCTTCTCCATATGATAATGCCACTCGAGGATTTCCTCGTAATCCTCCTTGGAGATAAGCTCGTTCATGATCTCCTCGCCTCTCCCGGTCGGTACTATCATGAACATATACCAGGCAGTTGCACCAAGTTCCTTTGCAAGATTATAGACATTCGGAATCTCTTCTTGATTCCTCTTTGTAAAGGATGAATTGATGATGAATTCGATTCCATGTTTTTTAAAAAGCCTTGCAGCATTTATTGTCCCGGCAAATGCACCCTTCTGATTCCTGAAATTATCATGGATAACCTCTTTCGAACCATCAAGGCTGAGGGAGACTATCCTGATTCCTGATGTTTTTATTCTGTCGCATATCTCATCAGCAACAAGGGTTCCATTTGTGGCAAGGCACATCCTCAACCCCTTCTGGGTGCCATAGTGAGCAATCTCAAATACATCATGTCTGAGAAGTGGCTCACCACCAGAGAGCACAATAACAGGTTTTGCATAAGTGGTAATGTCATTAAGGATTCTGAAAGCCTCATGTGTTGGAAAATCAGGATGATTTTTTACTTCTAATTCAGATGATGAACGGCAGTGGATGCACCTGAGATTACATCTCCTCGTAATCTCCCATGCAATCCATTTTGGTACAAATTCCATTTCTATACCCTTGCCTCTACTAATTTTCCATTGTCCCCAAATAACTGCCGCGGCAAAAAAACCCTTCCTTCGATTGCATCAAGCATGGATTGAAATGTTGACGGATTGAGTGCAGATATTGCAACTGCATCGTAGCGATGGGTAAGATACTGTACCTCTTCAATATCCAATTTATCTGTTTTATTAAAGACAAGGAGCCTCTGCTTTTCAAGCAAATCAAGCTCTTTGAGAATATTTTCTACAGACTTTATTTGCTGTTCAAAACGCGGATTCGATATATCAACAAGATGCAGTAACAAATCAGCATCCTCGAGTTCTTCAAGCGTTGTCTTAAATGCTGCCATCAGATCCTTTGGAAGGTCTCGTATGAAACCAACCGTATCAGTAATAATAACCTCTCTTTCACGTGGGAACCTCAGTCGCCTGCTTGCGGTATCGAGTGTTGCAAACATTTTTTCCTCAACAAAGAGATAACTTTTTGTAAGTGCATTCAGGAGCGTTGATTTCCCTGCATTGGTATACCCGATAATCGAGATAATCGGAATGCCTTTCTGTACCCTCTTGTGTCTCCTCTGTCGCCTTGCCTCGCTAAGAGATTTTAGTTCTCTTTCAAGCAGACCTATCCTGTCACGTACACGTCTTCTGTCCACCTCGAGCTTCATCTCTCCAGGACCTCTTCCACCTATCCCGCCCATCAGACGGGACATCGCTGTTCCCTTTCCCGTCAGCCTCGGAAGCCTGTATTTAAGCTGTGCAAGCTCAACCTGCACCTTACCATCTTTACTGTGTGCACGTCGTGCAAAGATATCAAGGATAAGCTGTGTGCGGTCAATTACCTTGAGCTCCGTATATTCAGTTATTGCCTTTATCTGGGATGGGTTGAGATCCTGGTCAAATATGAGAAGTGTTGCTCCCTTATTCATGGCATTGATAATGAGTTCTTTCAATTTGCCCTCACCCATCAAGTATTTTGGATTTATTTCCTTTGGCCTTTGAATAATAGCATCAAGGACAAAGACATCACTCGATCTGGCAAGATCCTTGAGTTCTTCGAGAGAATCTTCCTGTTCATATCTCGGCCGTGTCGAAACACTCATCAATATCGCCTTTTCTCTCCTGTCCTCATGGCTAAAGATCCTCCGACGTTCCATCTCTTCTTCAAGAGACTCGATAAAGGAACGGAAATCAAACTCAAAACTATAAAAGTCTTGAGAATGTAACATCTCAAATTGTTTTTCTGCACCCTCTGGCATCAGATAAGCCATATAGATGCTTCCCGGAAGCCCTTTCCTTACTCCTATCGCAGCAATAAGGTCAAATCGAAGGAGTGCAAGATCCGTAAGGTCATCCTTATTCAGGGATTCTTCATTCAGGTGGGTATGTATCAGCCTGAGACCTCTTAACGGTTTTCTCCCCAGAGGATAATCCTCAAGCCCGGGGAGAAGGATTCCCTTTGCATTGCCAACAATGACATGCGTTATGGTACCATTCCTGTCTATCAGTATTGCAATCTGACGACCTATTTCAAAAGAAATTTCTGTGAGATACCTTGCGAGTTCGTGGGAAATGATATCGTGGTGTACCTTTCTCCGATAAATCCTCTCGATTAAGTTAAGGTAGCGGGCTTTCAGTCCTGATAAATTTCCGTAAAGTGCTGGTATTTATATCCTCCGATTGCTTATATTATAGCATATTGCAAATAACCAATCACCAAACAAAATGAGCAATTATCAATACAAAATTATCAATGAACATTTACATGAATGCTGGCTTTCATCTCCGACTTTTAGTCGGGGAGCTTCACTAGGGAGTTCATAGGTAAGGTCACGTTATATGTCATTCCCGCTTGTCGGGTCGGAGCGACTCTCAGCGAAGTCGGTACGACTCGATTCCGAGACTCGTATCGAGAATCTTTCTGAACGATTCTGGACTTCGGCGTGAGCTCAGTCGAACGACAAGCCAGAAGGATTGCGGACTGATCCCTGACAAGCAGGGACAAGAGCCGCAATGACAGAAATCATCGAAAGGATGTGATATTACTTGTGGTCTTATTATAGTCAACGCACTTAATACTGTTACATTGTCATTGCGAGCCCGAAGGGCGTGGCAATCTCATTCACTTGAGATTGCTTTGTCGCTCTGCTCCTCGCAATGACACTTCATCTAATGCGTTTATATTAGTAACATGATACATGATAATTGATTGAGGCTCTTGCAAAAGTCTTGAATTTTCATGTAGCCGCAAACTTCAGTTTGCGTGTTTTTTTTGTTTTCAATGCGTTACAAACGCAGGCTAAAGCCTGCGGCTACCAAAGACAGGACTTTTGCAAGAGCCTTGATTATTAATAATTTTAACTTGAAATGAAATCCGTAAGGAGTAGAGGGGGGTGTCTTATGAAGGTCATTTCTGAAAAAATTATTAACGGAAAAATCCTAAGACTTGTTCAGGGAGACATCACAGAGAGAGATGTCGATGCAATAGTTAATGCAGCAAATTCACATCTCCAGCATGGTGGAGGAGTTGCAGGTGCAATTGTGAGAAAGGGCGGACAGGTTATTCAGGAAGAGAGCAACAAAATCGGCTTTGTCTCTGTTGGTAATGCTGCCATTACAAGTGCCGGCAGGCTTCCCTGTAAGTATGTAATCCATGCAGTCGGTCCGAGGATGGGGGAAGGAGATGAAGATAATAAATTAACAAATGCTGTTTTAAATAGTCTCAGGCTTGCCTCTGATAAGGGCTTGAAGAGCATAGCTATGCCTGCAATAAGCTCAGGTATCTTTGGATTCCCGAAAGACAGATGCGCAATGACCCTGGTGAAAGAGGCATTAAATTATATAAAGGAGAATCCAAAGACCAGCCTTGAATTGATCGAATTCTGTGTTTTCGATGACCTTACAGCAGGGTACTTTCAGAAAGAGTTTGATAAAATCAGTTAGTTATTGTAAAAGTCCCCCTCCTCGGAGGGGGACTTTTACAATTCATTAGAGCTTTGTTACATTGATTGCCTTGAGACCTTTGGGGCCTTTTTCAATATCAAAGCTGACTGTATCACCCTCGGCAAGAGATTTGTATCCGTTGCCCTGGATAGAAGAATAGTGGACAAAAACATCGCTACCGTCTTCGCTTGTGATAAAGCCAAAACCCTTGGATTCATTGAACCACTTGACTGTTCCTTTAGCCATTCTTTTACCTCCTTACGTATAAACTAAAGTTTCAGAATATACTCTGCTTGAACAAAAAAAGGCTACAAAGCTAAAAGTCTTTGCGGCCTTATCAGTTACAAAAACTTTCTGAAACTTCGATAGCAGATTAACATGTTTGAAAATAAAAAGTAAACACCTATTTACAAACCCTCAGAATAGACTCAGGGATTGTCGGATTGCCACTGCCGATACGACCTCGCAATGACAAAAAGATAAATGATTTGATATAATGCTAATCAAAAATTAGGAGGTTACATTGGCAAGACATGCTGGAGCATTTAAAAGTGACAAGAGAAGGAAAGAACTGGCCCGCCTGAAAAAGCAGGAAGAGAAAAGAAAGCGACGTTTAACCAAAGAAGTCATCCCCCAACAGGATACTGAAATGACAGATTCAGAGGGCAAGGACAAAGAACAATAGAATTAAATGGTAAAGTCTTTTTTCACTAGATAAGGCTGGTAATTGAATACCAGCCTTATCTTTTCTTCAACCTCTTCAGGTGTTATGATAGACCCGCCGGGTCTCCCGTAAAAAAGTACTTCCGATTGCCCATTGACAGATAGCCTCACATCTTCCACCATCTGTCCAGCATTCATCTCTACCGTGATGAATCGCCTGTTTCCTCCGGCAAGCATGAAGAGTTCCTTTTCAGGGAATGGAAAAAGTGTAATAGGTCTGAAAAGACCGACTTTCAATCCTTCACGCCTCAATCTCATCACAGAAGATAATGCAATTCTCGCAGCAATTCCAAATGCGACTACCAAAACCTCAGAATCTTCAATATAGTAGCCTTCAAACATTATCTCGGAATCCCTCATCTTTTGATATTTTTTCTGAAGCAGGTTGTTTCGCATCTCAAGTTCACCATCTCCCATATAGAGAGACTTTATTACACGTGGTTCTCTATCCCTGCAACCATCGAGTATCCAGTCTTTTTCGGGAAGATCCGGTCTTATATAGGGCGTTTGATAAAAGGGTTCCATCATCTGCCCAACAACACCATCGCCAAGTATCATTACAGGATTTCTATATTCATCTGCTTTATCAAAAGCGAGCATTGTGAGATCCCACAACTCCTGGAGATTATAGGGTGCATATACAAGTAGTTTATAATCACCATGCCCTCCACCTTTAACAGCCTGAAAATAATCTGCCTGACTTGCGGAGATATTCCCGAGACCTGGACCACCCCGCTGTATGTTGACTATGACAGCAGGCAGTTCTGCACCCACAAGGAATGATATTGCCTCTTGTTTTAAACTTATCCCGGGGCTACTTGATGAGGTCATCGCCCTTGCACCTGCAGCAGATGCCCCAAAAACCATATTTATTGCAGCAATCTCGCTTTCAGCCTGGATAAAGACCCCGTCTACCTCTATCATCCTCCGGGACATATACTCAGGTATCTCATTCTGGGGTGTTATTGGATATCCTGCATAGAACCGACAGCCTGCCTGAATTGCAGCCTCTGCAATTACTTCATTTCCTTTCATGAGAATCTTTTTATCCATGGGGGAAATTATACCACAAAATTCTTAGAGAGATTTGACAAAACCGCAATCCTTCCTTTATGATTTTCTTTGTTCAAATTGAACTACTTACTAATAAGATCATATGCCTATAGCTATTTTGTCATGCTGGCTTGTCCAGCATCTTTCTTTACGATTCCGAACAAGTCGGAAGGATTCCAGACAAGCTGGGATGACAGCCAATGTGGTATTACTTATGAACTCCTTAGTATGTTCTTAAATGTAGCCGCAACCTTTAGGTTGCGTGGTTTTATTTAATTTTTTATTTATTTTATGGGTTCATTTTGAAACGCAGGCTAAAGCCTGCGGCTACAAAAAATTTCTAAAAAATCGCTCGATTACTAAGGAGCTCATAAGTAAGGCCACATAACCGTCATCCCCCGACTCGATCGGGGAATCCAGATCCTTCGACAGGCTCAGGAAGACTGGATTAGGAGCCTGTCCCGTACTCGTTACGGGAGTCAAGCCGGACAATGACAACATTCGCATATGATGTGGTTTTACTTATGAACTTATTAGTATATGTCATTCCCGCTTGACGGGAATCTTTCCGGGGAAAAAGAAGGATTCCGGACAAGCCAGAATGACTATGCGGTTCTATTTTATTTTCTCTGTATTCTCTGTGGTGAAGTAAATTTTTGTTTTCTCGGGAGGCTTAATGCATTTTCAGGAATTGATTTTGAAACTACACCAGTTCTGGTCAGAAAAAGGCTGTGTACTGCTTCAGCCATATGATTTAGAGGTAGGTGCCGGCACTTTCCACCCTGCAACGTTCTTCAGGGTTTTAGGGCCGGAGCCATGGAAAACAGCCTATGTTGAGCCATCGAGAAGGCCCACTGACGGAAGGTATGGTGAAAATCCAAACAGGCTTCAACATTATTATCAGTATCAGGTTATCCTGAAACCATCTCCACCTGATAGTCAGGAGGTTTATCTCGAAAGTCTTTCCTATTTGGGAATAGATCCGCTCAAACACGATATCAGATTTGTAGAAGATGACTGGGAATCTCCTACCCTCGGTGCATGGGGTCTTGGATGGGAGGTATGGCTTGATGGTATGGAAATTACACAGTTCACCTATTTCCAGCAGGTCGGAGGGATTGACCTTAAACCTGTTTCTCTTGAATTAACCTACGGGCTTGAGAGGATTGCCATGTATCTTCAGGAAGTGGATAATGTATTTCATTTATCCTGGTGCAATGGCATTCAATACGGAGAAATACATCATATTGATGAAGTAGAATTTTCAAAGTTTAATTTTGATTATGCTGATACAGAACTCTTATCGAAGCAGTTCGATGCATGTGAGAAAGAGTCAATCAGACTCAATAAGCTTGGTCTTGTACTTCCCTCATACGAGTTCTGCTTAAAATGCTCACATACCTTTAATCTCCTTGATGCGAGAGGCGCAATTTCCGTAACAGAGAGGACAGGATACATTGCGCGTGTAAGAAACCTTGCAAAGCTCTGTGCAGAGGCATATTACAAACAACGGGAAGATATGGGATTCCCTTTACTAATACAAACGCATTAATTCAGCTTACCCCCCACCCTCCCCTCCCCCTCAAGGGGGGAGGGTTAGGGTGGGGGTGATGTACCTTTATTTATTGCGTTTGTATTAAAAAGTTGAAAGTTCAAAGTTTAAAGGATCAAAGACAATAATGAATAACACTATCGGAAATAACTCATCACTCATCACTCATCACTCATCACTTCTTTTAGAGATTGGTACAGAGGAAATACCGGCAAGATTCTTGCCAGGAGCAATACAGGGGTTGAAGGAAAATGCTGCCACTTTTTTAAAAGAAACCTATATTGATTTTTCAGAAATACAGACCTATGCAACGCCGAGGAGGCTTTCCCTTATCGCTACTGGATTACCAGTAATGCAAGAGGCTCGTGTAAAAGAAAAATTTGGCCCTCCCAAAAAGGCAGCATTTGATAAAGACGGCAGACCTACTAAGGCAGCTATAGGATTCGCACAAACCCAGGGTGTCAGTGTTGAAAGCCTTACGATAAAAAGCAAAGACAAAGGCGAATATGTTGTCGCAGTAATTGAAGAAAAGGGGATACCTGTCAAAGACCTCCTTCCAGAAGTATTCAAGAGGCTTGTCCTTTCAATACGTTTTCCGAAGACCATGAGATGGGGCAACGGCAGTATGAGGTTTGCCAGGCCTATCCATTGGCTATTAGCCCTGTTCGGAAATGATGTCGTCCATTTTGAGATTGATGAAATAAAGAGCAGTAACATGACAAGAGGGCACCGTTTTCTTTCACCCGGTTCATTTAAAGTAGAAGAGATTTCGACGTATAAAGATTCCCTTAAGAACAAATCCGTAATCCTTGATCACTATGAGAGAAAACATATAATTCTCGATGGCATCAGGAGACTGTCTGCTCAAGCAGGGGGAATGCCTGTAGAAGATGAAGAACTCATTGAGACAGTTAATTTTCTTGTCGAATATCCTGTTCCTGTTCTCTGTAGCTTTCTTGAAGATTATCTCAAACTGCCCAAGGAATTACTTATTACTGTTATGAAGGATCATCAGAAATATTTCGCCATAAAAGATAACGAAGGCAAGCTTACCAATAACTTTATAGTCATCAGCAATACAAAGGTAGACAATGCAGAGGCCGTAAGGGTAGGTGCTGAGCGAGTCATCAAGGCAAGGTTTGAGGATGCACGATTTTATTTTGAAGAAGACAGCAAAAAACCACTTTATGAAAGGATTGAGGATCTTAAAAAGGTTACCTTCCATGACGGGCTTGGGAGTCTCTACGAAAAGACAAAACGAATAGCCTCTATTGCAGAGTTTCTTGCCGGAAGGTTTTTGCCATCAGAAAAAGATAAGCTCAGCCGTGCTGCATGGCTTTCAAAAACAGACCTCATAACAGGGAGCGTCAGGGAGTTCCCGGAACTACAGGGAATCATGGGTAAGTACTATGCAATACTTGATGGAGAAGACAGCGAGGTAGCAAAGGCATTAGAAGAGCACTATCTACCAGCACATTCAGGTGGAAAGCTTCCACAGACAGAAATCGGAGCACTTCTCAGTATTGCTGATAAGATAGACAACATCGCTGCCTTCTTTTCTATAGGACTTATCCCTACAGGATCGGAAGACCCTTTTGCACTGAGAAGACAGGCACTGGGAATCATCGCTATAATCTTAGACAAAGGCCATGACATATCAATAAAAGACCTTATTGATAAGGCATTAGAAAATCTCTCAAACATAAAGGATTTTGCAGAAGTAAGGAAGGATATCCTTCAATTTTTTGAGCAGAGATTTGAATCTGTATTTTCCGATCAGGGATACGGTACTGATCTGATATACTCAATCCTTCCGCTATCACTTGATTTACAACTGAAGGATATAAAAGAAAGGCTGAATGCTTTACAGAAATTCAAAGAACTCGCAGAATATGATAATTTTCTACTTGCAATTAAACGTGTGAATAATATCATCCCAAAGGCAGAGATTCTTGAATTAAAGACAGAACTCCTGATAGAAGAATCTGAGAAGAAGCTTAAAGAAAGTCTTGATTCTGTCAGGTCAGGATTAACAGGGTTACTTCAAAACAGGAAGTATTATGATGCTATTCAACTGCTTTCCTCGTTAAACGACCCTGTTAATCAATTCTTCGACCGTGTCCTTGTCATGGATAAAAGGGATGAGATAAAACAGAACAGACTGGCATTGCTCAAAGAGATATGGACAACCGCCTATCAAATCGCCGATTTTTCGAAACTAAAAGAGAGCAGATAACCATCAGGTCATTTTATACAGAGCGTTATAAATCTTTGCTCATAACATGCTCGTTATAGGCTGTCATTCCGGCTTGTCCGGAATCTTTCTGCTTCTTAAGAAGGATTCCCGACACGCTTCGCTTGCGGGAATGACAATAATGCGGCATTATTTATGACGCTATGTTTAATAACTTATCTTCACTCTGTGTCCTCTGTGGTTAAGTGTATCCTTCGTCCCGAAAATACCCCCTCACCCTTGCCCTGGTTTATTTTTGTCAAGTACTTTTTTCATCATGCTTAATAAGCTTTTATGTTTTGCACCTTGCCCAACCCTGGTAATTCGAGGGTCTCAACGGAGCCCTAACCTTGCTTAATCGGGGCTAAGG
>Ga0194125_10007961_pt1 | contig 15079 bp, 14 predicted proteins | sample TA2KigC250mmetaG_FD_148626 | JGI IMG/M metagenome (GOLD analysis project Ga0194125, IMG submission 148626) | Freshwater microbial communities from Lake Tanganyika, Tanzania - TA2015034 Kigoma Deep Cast 250m | ecosystem: Environmental > Aquatic > Freshwater > Lake | place: Tanzania: Lake... | reverse complement strand
GCGAACGGCGAATCTCCGCCTGGAGACCCATTATGATCGTTTCTGCCTCGGGTATGATCAGCGGTTTCATAACCAGACCATACCAAAAAAATTTCACATGCGCAATTATTTATGACGCTATGTATAACAACTAAAAACTTCATTATTTCCCCGGTGGCGGCGGCTTTTTGGGGAGTTCTTCCAGCCCCACCTTATCCTTCAGCTCCCGGGTCACCCGGGCGCCTTCTTCCATGTTCCGGACAATGTGAGGGGTGATGAGCACCAGCAATTCGGTCTTTCTCTTTGAGGTCCTATAGGCGCCAAAGAGGGAACCTATCAAGGGGATTCTTCGGAGGCCGGGGGCGCCGCTATCGTCCACGGTTTTGTCCTCCCGGATGAGCCCCCCCAGCACTATGGTCTGGTTATCCCCGGTGGTCAGGGAGGTCTTGGCCTGGCGAATGGAGATCCGGGGAGAAGTCTCCCCAATCTGGACAGGCAAGGCGTTGCTCACTTCCTGGGTGATCTCCAGGGTTACCAGGCCCTTGGCGTTGATCTGGGGTTTCACCGCCAGGATGATGCCGGTGGAGCGGTACTGCACCGTGGAAGTGGAAAACAAAGTAGTCCCGCCGAGCAAAGGGGTGGATTCGGAGGTTTTAATGGGCACGTCTTCGCCGATCTGGATGCGGGCCTCCTGGTTGTTGGCGGCCATGATTTGGGGTGAGGCCAGGATTTCGGCTCTTCCCTGGGAGGCCAGGAGGTTGATCAGAGCCTTAAATTGATTCGCGGTATCGGACACAATGAAGGAAAACCCCTGGGCTGCGGCGAAGACCGCGGCCGCGGGGCTGACGATTTCCAATCCTGTAAGGCCTGAGAAAAAGGGAGCAGGAGTGGTGGTGCCATCGGTGTCCTTGGTTTCGGTGGCCTTGGCCCCCAAAGCGAATTGGATGCCATAGGAAAGATCGTCCGTAAGGTTCACCTCGGCGATGAGCACTTCGTTGAGCACCTGGCGGGGCATGATGTCCAGGCTTTTCAGGATGCGGGAGATGACGTTCCACTCGTGGGGCGGGGCCACCACCACCAGAAGGTTGTTTTCCTCATCGGGAATGATGCGCACCCCTTCCTTGGGGCTGACCCCGGTGGGGGCCGCGCCGGGGGCTCCGGGAACGGCCCGTTCTCTGGGCGCCATGGCCCCAGGGGCTCCCGGCTCACCCGGGGCCGGAGGGATGGTCTGACTCTCGGGGCCGCCACCCACTCCGGTCATCCTGGAGGTCCCCAGGCCGCCGGTCCCCATCCCCCCTACGCCACCCATGCCCGTCCCTCGCGGGCCGCCTATTCCGGTGCTGAAGGGCGCTCCGGTCTCCGGTTTAACCTCCTTGATGGTAGGCGCGGCCGGCTGCCCGCCGTAAACCTGGGTAAGAAGGTTGGCCAGGTTTTTGGCCTTGTAATTCTCCACATGATAGACGTGGACGTTGGCCAGGATGTCGGTGCGGCTGTCCAGTTGCTTCACCCAGTAAACGGCCCGCTCCATCAAAGACCCGGAAGTGGCCAGGATCATCACCGAGGTGAGGCGGCCCACGGACAGGAAGCTAACTCCGAACTTGCCCTTCTCTTTTCCGGCCAGGGTGCCATAAGCGGTGAAAATGGTCTCCAACTCGCCGATAATTTCATGGGGGTCGGTGTTGTGCACCTTCACCAGGCGCACCAGGGTTTGGGCCAGGGCCCGGGTGTCCACCAGGTGGATGAGCTTTAATAATTTATCCAGGTTGTCGGGGGTGTCCACCAGGACCAAGGCGTTGTGGGAGGCTTCGGTGATGCTGCCGCCGGTGGACATCAAGGGCTTGAGCACCGGCACCATCTCCTTGGCTCCGGTCTGCTCCAGAAAAACCACCTGGGCCCGCATCCCCGGGGGCACCTCCCCCTTGATGTATACCGGCACCGGCTGGGTGGCGGCTTTATCCAGGGGGACGATTTTATAAACCTTGTCCATTTGGACCATGGTGGCCCCATTGACGTTGAGCAGGGTTTCCATGATGGTAAGGAGCTCGCTTTGGGTGAGCTTCCCCGAGGCCCGGACGTTGACGGTGCCTTTGACCTTGGGGTCGATGGAGTAATTAAGTCCCATGGTCTCGGCCAGGACCCGGATGGCTTCCACCAGGTCGGCGTTTTTCAGGTTCAGATCGATGGGAAAAACTTTTTCTCCCGGTGGCGGGGTCTTGCGGGGCGCGGGGGGTACTTTTTTCAGAGCCGCAGTGTAAGATTCCAAGACCCGGTCATCCATCTCTGGGTCAGGCTTTTTTTCCGGTTTGGCCGCCTTGGGCTTAACGGGAGGCGTGGTCACGGTCACCGGCACCCGTCGGGATGGGGGGGGACCGGGCGGCGCGGCCACTTGGGCGGGCCCGGCGCAACCCATAAAGCCCGGCAGGAGAAAGATGAGCGCCAGACCTGGCAGCCAGGCGAGCTTCTTAAGTTTTTTCATGAATCCCACATCACTGGGCATCATCACTGGCCTCTAATCAGGAAAATTCAGAGTCTTCCGTCCTTCTTGGCCTTGGAAAACCACGGCCTCGTTAGAGATTTCCACCACCTTGAAGCCCTCCCATTCCTCCCCCTGATGCACCACCTCCACTTCCGGACCCTTGCTCCCGCCGGAGGAAGAACGCCCGCCGGTGGCAGTCCGGCCGATGAGGGCGGCCCGGTCGTTTCCAATGATGATGACCCCCAGGAGTTGGCGGCCTTCCAGGCTGCTTTTGGTTTTGCCGCTGGGGCCCCCGGTGAGTTCAGGCCCGGTGCGGTCCTGGGCAAAAAGATTTTTGGTGGATACCGTCCTAAAGGCGTTGAGGGCCTGAGTATCCCGCAGCAAGGGAGTGCTGGGGACTTCCGGCCCCGGAGTCCGGGTGACCGCAGGGGTGCCTTCTTCACTCCACCAGATGTGGACAATGCCCCACAGCAGCAGGCCGTTGGCCAGAAGCAGCAGGAGATGCCAGAGCAGGCCCCGGCGGCTCATCAACTTGTGGTCCCCTTTTTCTCCGGCCCTTTCTTGATGATTCCGGAGACCACCAGGTTGACTTGCAGCGAACTCGTTTCTTTCTGCGTCCCCGATACCCAGCGGGGGGAACTTACTTCCATTTCGGGGATGAAAAGGAATTTCTTATGATGTTCCAGGTTGTAGAGAATGGTCACCAGTTGGGGCACAGTGACGGAAAGTTGCACCTGCACCGGCACTTCCAGGTAGGCCCCGGCATCCCGGGCCGTCAAGATCTTGGTGCTGGTAAGGGTCGCCCCGTGGTTGCTGGCAAGGTTTTTTAATATTTCCTGGAGGTCCGCGGCGGCCACCGCGGGGTTGGCCCCGGTAAGGAACTGCCCCTCCATCTGGCTCACGGCGGTTTTCATGGCCTTGTTAGCCTGCTCCACCTTGGCCTTGCTGGCCAACAGAGCCTGGTACTTGCCCCCCAACTGGCGCTTGCGGGCCAGTTCCTGGGACCAGGACTCCTCCAGGGAGATAATGGGGCTGATCACCGCCAGATAAAGGAAGATGATGGCCAAACCTCCCCCCAGAATCCAGGCCAGGCGGCGCTGCTGGGGAGTAAGTCCCTCAGGAAGCAGGTTCCAGGATTTTAATTTCTGCTTTAATTTTAAAATGTTCGAGCTTAGTAGCATCGGTCACTATGGGTGAGGCAAATTCGGTTTTTGTAAGCCAGCCGGATTTGTCCAGCAAAGGTATCAGGTCCGAGGCGGACCTGGACATGCCGCTCATCTCTATGTTCTGGCGGCTGATGCGCACGTGAAAGAGCCAGGTGTTGTCCGGAATTACCGCAGTTAAGTCCTTGAGAATTTTTAACTTATCTGGAGCTTGCTCCAAGCGCCGCACGCTTTGCAACATTTTGACCTGATTCCGGGTTTCTTCCAGCAGTCCTTCGACCTGCCGCACTTCCGGGGTGATTTGGGCCAACTGCTGGTCCGCCTGGTAAAGGAGAACCCGTTTGTGGATGAAGGCGCTGCCCAGCCAGATGACCACCAATCCGGCTAAGGTTAACAATAATAGTTTATTTAAGGAAAATCCACCTACTTTTACCGGAGCCCGTTGGTCTTCGGGCAGGAGATTGGCCTTGAAGGGCACTTTTCCCAGGGCTCGCATGGCGGCCCCCACCGCGGGCAAAGCCACCCCGGGGTCGGCCTCCGGCGGCAGACCTGCCAGGGAAAGGGCTTGGGCCGGGACCACCTCCAGACCCTGGTTCTTAATAATGGCGCCAACCTCCAGCCCCAGGTTCTCCGGTCCATAGAGGCAAACGGCCTTGGAACCGTTTACCGCCCCGGTTAGGCGTTCCAGGTCTTGGGCCAGGAGTCCCCGTAGTTTCCCGGGGGAAGTCCGCTTCTGATAAAAAGCCTGCAGGGTGCGGCCTTGAACCTGGGCCAACTCATAGCCTTCCGACTCCAGATGGAGTAACAGCCAGGAAGAGGGAAGGCGTCCAGCCAGCAGGGCGAAGACGTTGGCCGCGGCTTGAGGGGCGGGTTCCAGGGCCAGGGGACGCACCCCCGCCTGAATCAGGAGGTTTAAGCAGCGCTCCAGCGGCCCCCGGGGGAGGGCCAGGAGCATGAGATGGATTTCCGTTTCCGTATCTCCCAAGACCTGGAAGTCATAGAAAAGGTTTTCCGCCGGCAGAGGCAGGAACCGGTCCAGTTCGTAGGCCACCACTTGGGCCAGGTTCTCCCCCGCGGCCTTGGGCAGGCTGACCTGCTGGGTGAACCCCAGGTCCCGGGCCACCGCCAGGCTCACCGGGCAGCCTCCCAGGCCCCAGCGGGAGAGATTTTCCTGGAGGGGCAGACTAAGGTCCTCCAGCAGCTCCAGGGTGCAGGGGAAATGGTGGTAATGCTTGATCTGCGCTCCGCCAAGCCCCTTTTCCAGGTGGACCAGGGTCAGCCCGGCGCGGTCCAGGTAAATCCCCAGGCCGGCGGCCCCGGCCAGGAGCTCGGAGGTGAGGGTTTGCGCCCAGTTACGAAGACGGTTCATCAAGTTTGAATATTTCCCTGTTATGAAAAGTTCCGTAAATTGGGTGGCACAGGCTTTCCAGCCTGTGCCGGCGCAGGCTGAAGCCTGCGGCTACAAAACTTTTCATGGTTTGCGGGTGGGCCGCAGGACCATGAGGAGCTGACCTGAAAAGTTTGTTGGATAACCAATAATATATAGTTATTTTAATTAGTTACAATAATTGGCGCATTAAATTAGTTTACATAATGAGGCTCTTGCAAAACTCGTTTTGTTGTCATCCTGAACGAAGTGAAGGATCTCAACCTCTTGTAAATACGAGATTCTTCGCTTCGCTCAGAATGACAAGGGGCGGCAATAAGTAATTTTGCCAGAGCCTCATAATATCCCCGACAAATTTTCATGCCTTACGGGTGGGCCAAAGGCCCATGTGCGACTGCTTTGAAAAGTTCAAGATGCACAGGCTGGAAAGCCTGTGCCACCAATACTTTTCATTGTTTTGAGAGAGCCGCAGATTCATGAGCGACTGCCCGGAAAAAAAGTCTCTGTGTAGAGCACGCCGCGACCAACCTTAAAGCAAATCTGTTATGCATCAGTATAGCAAAATCCTTTATCCGGGAAAATCATCGACCCAGTTTATGATGCCCCAGGGGACTTCGGCGGCCAGATCCAGGCGAGCCAGCACCTTGATGGTGTGGCGCGCCTTCTTATTATTTACCATGCCCGTGGCTTTTATGGTGCAAAAAGGCGAACTCTGGAAGCTGAAGGGCGCCTGGGTCTGGGTGATCCGGGGATCAGCCGCCCGGGGCGGCAGCTCCTGCATCTGGCGGTAAGGCGCCGCCTGCCTGCTGGAAATAATGGTGAGGGCCTGGTCCGGAGAAAAGCCTACGGCCTGCAAAACTTCCAAGGGGGCGGTGTTTACGTTTATGTTGACGCTGAGGGACATCACCGTGAACCAGTCGGACAGGCGAGGAAGCAGGGGGCTGTTTTCAAAGCCCTTGACCCAGGCCAGTTCCTCCACCGTATCGAAACGGGTTCTACGGGAAGAGGACATCGCCCTCTCCGGGCGGAATCCCCCCGGAGATATAAGGGTAGAGGGAGGAGGCGGAGCACCCGGCTGTTTCCGCCAATCCAGAATGTTGGCGACTAAGGTCTTAATCCGGTCCGGGGTCATTCCCAAGGCCATGAAGAAATTGGTCAGGGTCATCTCGTTGGCTTGATTCAAGTTGATTTTGCCCCCCTCATCCCCCACCCGGACTTCCACCTCCCCCCCCGGGAGCTCAATGATCCGGGAGGTCTGGTCCAGCCGCCAGATGGAGGCCGGCAGAGGCTGCTCTGCAAATCCCGGGGTCCGGCGGATCTCAGTGACCTTGGTTTCCGCGAGTTTGCCCAAGGCGTAAAAGACCCCGGCCTCAGCCAGGCGGCGGGCCTGCTGGGCGTCCCGGTAGTTGGAGGTGAGTTTGATTTCGGTGCGCCATTCCTTAGCATAGCTCAGTATCAGTACGCTGATGAGCACCAGGACCCACATCACCAGCAGCAGGATCACCCCTTCCTCACCTTTCCCGGACGGGGTGTTAAGTGAGGCAGGGGTCCGGCCTCTGCAGTTACCTTGGCCCACTTGGCCCAGCTTTATTTTCCGCCACATAGATGGGAATCAGCCATTCCTGGGATTCCTGTCCCACCAGGCCCAGTTTCACCCGCACCCAGTCGGGCAGGTGCTTTTCTTTTTCCGCGTCCCAGGCTTCCTTTTCTTCCCCGCCCCGGCCATAGGAAAAAGTCAGGGCAGTCACCCCCCGTAAGATTATCTGGCGGATCTCCACCACCTCAGGGTTCTCCTGCCAATCCCGGCTGTTGACCTGCTCCACCGCCAGGACTCCCCGGCCGGCCTCATCCTGGCCCAGGAGCGGCCGCCAGTGATAAATTCCCCCCAGACTATGGGCTTCCAGGGGGAGGACGGTTAAAAACCGCACCTGGTGCGGCTCCCCCAAGAAATAGAGGCTTTTTCCCGGAACTCCCCGCACCCCGGACCTCAGGGAGCGCTCCAGGATGGTGCGGCCCACCCGCAATTCCTGGAGCTGCTCCGCCGCAAATTGACCCCGGCGCACTCCTTTCAGACTCAGGTTCAGAGCGGTGAAGGCCACCAGGGACAGGAGAGCCGTCAAGCCCAAGGCCACCATGAGCTCCAGCAACGTGAAGCCCGCGTTGCCGTAAATTTTCTGGTGATTCTCCATAAATGAGTGATCACTGGTCACAGGTCACTAACCACTGGCAACTAACTCTTAAGGGCGGCGATCCTGGCGGTCTGCAGGTCCACGGACTTATCCCGGCCCCGCTCCCGCCAGGAAACGGTAACCTGAATGAGGAAGCATTTGATTTGCTTGTTTGTATTAGGAACCTTGGTCTCGTACTGGGGGGTCACCCGCACCCGGTAGCCGTAACGGCCGTCCTGGCCTTGATAGTTGGCCTCTTCCAACTTGCGAATGTCACATTGCTCCTGAAGAACCTTCTCCGCCACCATGAGGGCCTGGACATGAGCCCGGGTAGTTTCCTGGGCCCGGAGCACGGTGGTAAGGATCTGGATTAGGACTACCAGCACCAGGCCCATCAAGGTGGTGGCTACCAGGACTTCCAGCAGGCTGAAACCGGCGTGGTTAGTAGCTTTGGATTTCATGAAAGATATTTCCTCACCCAGACACCGAGTTTATTGATGGTGTGGCCTGGTGCGTCAGCGCTCCGCGCCGAAAAAATTTTCCTTGGGATAATCTTTGTGTCCTGGTGTCTTAGTGGTTGATTTAAGTCTTCCCTTCGGTCCTAATGGACACCTTTCCGGTGATGATTTCCACTTCCAGGATCTGCTCCCCTGTCAGTCCGGTGAGAGCCAGTTTGCCGCCGCTGGAAGTGCCATCCCCATAAAACGCAATGAAACCCTGGCGTTTTTCCATATCCTGCCACACCAGATGAGCGTCTTTGATGCCGACCCCCGGAGCCAGCTCCCCGGTTCCGGTAAGCCCCTCCACCCGGTAGCGCCCGGACTTGACGTTCACAAAGACCCGAACCCGGCGATGCTGGGTGGCGGCAGCGCTGCGGGCGGCCTTGAGGCTAACGGTCAACTGCCTGAGGCTGGCCCGCTCCCGTTCCCGCATCCAACTGCGGTACATCCCCGGCAGCACCAATCCCAGGAGAAGGCTCATGAGAGCCAACACCGCCACCAGCTCCAGCAACGTGAAGCCGCCAGAAGATGGTTTTCGGTTTTCGGTTTTCGGTTTTCTGTATGGCACGGTTGCCTGGTGGCCTATCAAGTTGTCAGTTTGGAGGCCTGTCATTAATATTGAGGCGTGTCCAGTCCTGCGGCAGGGGGGCGCTCCCCTTTACCACCCCGGCTACTGCCCGGCGGTCCAATTGTTGATGTCCGCCGCTTCCCCGTCTCCGCCGGGCTGGCCGTCGGCCCCCAGGGAATACAGGTCATAGGGACTGTGTTCGCCGGGATACTTGTATATATAGTCCCGCCCCCAGGGGTCCTTGGGAAGCGCCTTATCCAAATAGGGCCCCCCCCAGGAGGGCAGGCTTTCCGGCCGCTGGTACAGGGATTTCAACCCTTCTTCCTCGGAGGGGTAGCGCCCCACGTCCAGGTGGAAGAGGTCGAGAGCCGTTCCCAGAAGTTGTATCTGGGCCTGGGCCGTCTTCGCCTTGGCTTTGCCCACCCGGCCCATGAGGCGGGGGCCCACCAGGGCCGCCAGGAGGCCCAGGATAAACAGGACGATCATCAATTCGATGAGGGTGAAGCCGGCTTGGCGGTCCTTTTTCTCCTGCACCGCTTTCCTCCTTGCCTAGAATTGTATCTCGTAAAGGTTCAAAATGGGGAGCAACAGCGACACGATGATAAAAGCCACCACCACCGAGGTGACCAGGATGAGCACCGGCTCCAGCAGCGCCAAAAACCGCCGCACCGTGGCCCGGGCGTCGCTCTCCAGGGAGTCCGCGGCGGACAGCAACATTTCCGCCAGGTGTCCGGTCTCTTCACCGATGGCCACCATCTGCAAGAAAAGCTCCGGGAACATTCCCACTTTCTTAAGCAGCCCCGACAGGTGCTGGCCTTTTTCCACGTTGGCCAGGACTCCGCCCATGGCCCGGGCCAGGTACCGATTGTTCACCGAAACCTGCACCACTTGGAGGGCCGGAACCAGGGGCACCCCATTGGTGAGCAAGGTCCCCAGGGTCTTGGAGAAAAAGGCCGCAGCCACCCGGCGGGTCAGATCGCCGATAAAAGGGGCGCTGATCTTGAAGCGGTCCACGGCCATCCGTCCTTGAGGGGTGCGGAGGAGACGCACCACCACCAGGGCCAGCAGCGCCAGGGTCAATCCGGCGAGCCACCAGTAAGAGCGGAACGCCCCGCTCAGGCTGATGAGCAGCCGGGTGCTCCAGAACAGGTTCTGGCCCATCTCCTTAAAAAAGTCTTCAAACCGGGGCACCACGTAAAGGAGCATGAGAATCAACGAACTGGCGCCCACCCCGGCCAGGATCATGGGGTAAATCAACGCGGTGAGGAGGTAGCTCCGGAGTTCGCTCACCGTCTTCAAATAATCGCCCAGGCGGAAGAGGGCTTCTTCCAGGAACCCGCCGGTTTCTCCGGCCCGGATCAGGCTGACGTAAAGAGTGGAAAAGATATGGTGGCGGCTCAGGGCCTCGGAAAAGGTCTTGCCGGCTTGGAGGTCCTGGAGCATTTGGGCGAGAATGGCCTTCATCGCCGGTCGGGTGGTAACTTCCAGGAGGGCCTGGAGGCTCCGGTCCAGGGGAAGGCCGGCTTTGAGCAGCGCCGCCAGTTCTTGGGTGAATAGCACCACCTCCCTCATGGGCACCCGGCCCCGGACCTTGACCAAGCGCTCCTGCCAGGCCGGGGCTCCGCCTTCGGTGGTGATGCGCAAGGGGATGAGGCCCCCCTGCTGGAGTTGCTGCACCACCAGGCGTTCCTCCCGGGCTTCCAGGATGCCGGTGACGATGTTGCCCTTGTAGTCGCTGGCCCGGTAATGAAAAAGGGGCATTTTTTATTCTTTCTCTAATATTAACACCTGGAGGAGCCAGTTCTCGGCGTTATTTTTTTCTTTTACTGAAAACCGAAGACCGAAAACCGAAAACCGTCTTCATTACTCCTGGGTCACCCGCAGCACTTCCTGGGTGGTGGTGAAGCCCTGGGCCACCTTGTGCCAGCCGTCTTCGGCCATGGTCAGCATGCCCTGTCTGATGGCGGCCTGACGAATGGCCACCGCGTCGGCCTGCTTGAGGATCAACTGGCGTACGGTTTCCTCCACCGGGAGCAGCTCATAAATGCCGGACCGGCCCTGGTAGCCTGTTTGGGCGCAGGCCGGGCAGCCCCGGCCCACAAATTCTTTCCCTTGGAAAGAAATGGGGATTCCCCCCTTGATTTGCGGGGGAGCGGAAGAAGTCACCGGCGTTTTGCACTCCAGGCAGATGAGGCGCACCAGCCGCTGGGCCAGTATGCCCATCACCGCGGAGGCCAGGAGGTAGTCCTCGATGCCCATCTCCAGGAGCCGGGTCACCGCGCCCGCGGCGTCGTTGGTATGCAGGGTGCTGAACACCAGGTGGCCGGTGAGCGCCGCGTGGACCGCGATTTCCGCGGTCTCCCGGTCCCGGATTTCCCCCACCAGGACCACGTCCGGGTCCTGGCGGACGATGTGACGCAGCCCCCGGGCAAAGGTCAGCCCGATGCCGGGCTTTACCTGCATCTGGGTCACTCCGGCCAGCCGGTACTCCACCGGGTCTTCAATGGTGATGATTTTCTTATCCGGCGAATTGATGCGCTCCAGGGCCGCATACAGGGTGGTGGTTTTACCGCTGCCCGTGGGGCCGGTGACCAGGATCATGCCGTGGGGCTTGTGAATGAGCTGATCAAACTGCTCGAACTGCCGGGGCGGAAAACCCAGGCGGTGCAGGTCCAGAATGACCTTTTCCCGGTCCAGGATCCGGATGACCATGCTTTCGCCCAGCAGGGTGGGGATAGTGGATACCCGGAAGTCGATATCCCGGCCCTTGACCTTGAGGCGGAAGCGTCCGTCCTGGGGGAGGCGGCGCTCGGCGATGTCCAGCCGGGACATGATCTTCAGCCGGGAAAGGACCGCGGCCTGGAGGCCCTTGGGAGGTGATTCGGCCTCATAAAGGAGCCCGTCTTTACGGTAGCGCACCCGGAACTCGTTTTCAAAAGGCTCCAGATGAATGTCGCTGGCCCCGATTTCGATGGCCCGCAGCACCAGGAGGTTCACCAACTGAATGATGGGCGCTTCCTTGGCCATGTCTCGCAGGTGGCCGATCTCCGCGGCCTCCTCCGTAACGGTTTCCACCTCTTCCGCATCCAGGTCCCCCACCAGGCGGGCCATGCGGCTGCCGGGCTGGTACACTGTTTCGATGAGTTCCAGGATCTCTTCTTCCGAAGCCGGGACGGGAGAAATGCGGACGCCCAGGGCCACTTCCAGGGCGGCCCGGGTGTCGGGGTTATCCGGGTCGGCCATAGCCATGAGGACCCCACCGTCTTCCCGCTTCAGGGGCAGGACCCGGTGCTCCTTCAGGTAGCGCACCGACAGATCCGCGAAAGGCTCGATGGCGCCCCATTCTTTGAGGCTGGGGGGCCGGGCGGTCATGATTTATTCTCCCTCATGGCGGTTAGTCCTTGGCGGTTAAGAAGAAAATTTTCTAAGACTATTGTGGCGGCTCTGGTGGTTCCATCTCTTCCGGGACGGCATCCTCCACCGCTTCAGGTTCAGGCTCAAGCTCAGGGGGAGGCCCAGGGGGGGGCGCAGGAACATTACCCCTGCGGGCCTTCCCGGGAGCCGTGGGAGTGTCCGTCTGGGGAGATGAAGGGGGCTGGCCCGGTTCCCCCGAGTTGGTGATGTGCAGGACGCCCTTCTCATCGGTATATTTTTTGACCTTGGCCACCGCTAAACCATTAAGAAATATCGCCAGCGCCATCAGGGCCGCAGCCAGAAAGATTTTCCAAGCCATATCAGGAGGCTTCCTCCGTTGCAAACAGGCCGGACCGAAATCAACCTGGATGATTGTGTCGAGTTATTAAAATAATTTTAAGTAAATAGGGCAGGAAAAACAAGATGGGCAAAATAATGGCGGGAACCGCGGGGAAATTATTATCAAGACACCAAAGATGCGCCGCGGGCAATTTCTGGTCCATTCCCTGATGTGAGCTAAGGGAAGGGGAATGGAAGGGCCCTCCCGAATTTTCTTTTCCCCGTCCTCCAAGGGAAAGTTTTGGCCGGAAGGAGCGGGGTCCAAGGCCGCGCCTTACCCGGCGTCTTGGAGGGGGTGGGGATGGAAGTTAGAAACGCCGGGGACTGACGCCCCTTGGCTCACCCCTCAAATCCTCTCCTCTTCCCCCACGGCATCCCAGGCCAGCCGGGCCGCGCCCAGGAGTCCGGCATCGTCGCCCAATTGGGCGGGGACGATGCTCAGGGCTTCACGGGGGAAGAGGGTGAGGCGGCGGTGCAGTTCTTCCCGCATGAACAGGTGGAAGACTTCCCAGGCCCGGGCGAACCGGCCGCCGATGACCACCCGGGGGAGGCCCAGGAGGTGCACCACAGAAGCAATGGCCTGGCCCAGGGCCTTGCCCACCCGCTCGAAGGCCTTGATGGCCAGGGGGTCGCTTTGCCGGGCGGCGGCCACCAGGGCTTCGCCCCCCAGGGCGTCCGGGTCGGCGCGGTAGAGTTCTTCCAGCCAGGAGGACGCGCCCTGGGCCAGTTGTTCCTTGACCCAGGTTACGGCCCAGAAGCCCGAGGCCAGGGTTTCCAGGCAGCCCCGGTTGCCGCAGTGGCACCGGCGGCCGTCGGGGTCCAGGGTGATATGGCCGATTTCCCCGGTGGTGCCCTGGGTTCCCTGCCACACCCGGCCATTCAAGATGAGCCCGCCGCCCACCCCGGTGCCCAGGGTAATGCCCAGCATCTGGTCGTGGCCCCGGCCGGCGCCCAGCCAGTATTCCCCCAGGGCGAAGAGATTGGCGTCGTTTTCCAAAAACATGGGCCAGGGCGATAGAGGTTTAAGGCGGGAAATGAGGGCCAAGTCATTCAGGGCCGGGATATTGGGAGAGAAGGCCACCCGGCCCTCCTGGGGCAGAATCCGTCCGGCCACTCCCAGACCCACGGCCTGGATTTCCAGACCCCGGGATTGGGCCTCCTCGCGGCAGGCGGCCAGGTCCGCCGCCAGGCCTTGGACCATGGCATCCTGGTCCGGCATGGTGTCCGTGGCGGTCTCCCAACGGCCCAGGATTTGGCCGTCCCGGTTCACCAGGGCCCAGCGGACATTGCTGCCCCCCAGATCGATGCCCACTACCACAGGTTCTTTGGCCATCAGGTCACCGTATATACAGTTTCCGGTTTTCGGTTAAAAGAAAAACCCGAATGTTGCAGCCACATGCCGCCCTAAGATTGTCTTAAATGTGGAACAGCCGCCCCCGGCTGTTCGAAATCTAGTGGCACAGGCCTCCGGCCTGTGGTCAAGAGTTGAGATATTCAAAAAGATGACCACAGGCTGAAAGCCTGTGCCACTCAAACAATTGACCTATACTTTCACTTCAGCAAAAGGGAGCGGATTCTCAAATGTGCATTAATTTATTCAATCTAGAATAATAAGTCTCCAATTACTTCCTGCAACCGGGCTGCCGGAATCGCTCCGGGCCGCACCAGGCGCGGCGGGGCGCCGCTCGCGTCCACGATGGAGGAAGGCAGCCCCCCGGGGCAGGGGCCCGCATCCAGGATCAATTCCACTGCCTCGCCAAACTCTGCGGCCACCTCTGCCGCGGTGGCCAGGGCCGGCCGGCCCGAGCGGTTGGCGCTGGTGCCGGTCATCGGGAACCCCAGCGCCGCCAGCAGTCTGAGCGTCACGTCCTGCCGGGGCTGGCGCACCGCAATGGCGCCGGTGGAGCCGGTCAAAAGCCGAGGCAAATTTTCTCTGGCCGGAAAGATAATAGTCAACGGCCCGGGCCAGAACCGGGCCATAAGTTTCTTGGCCGCCTCCGGGACCGCCCGGGCCACCTGGGGCAGCATCTCCGCCCCGGCCACCAGGATGAGCACCGGCTTGTCCTCGGGCCGTTCTTTTAAAGCAAACAGCCGGGCCAGGGCCTCTTCCTTGAAAGGGTGGACCGCCAGGGCGTAAAAGGTCTCCGTGGGCAGGGCCAGCACCGCCCCGGCCTTCAACAGCCTCCCGGCCTCTTGAATAAAATCCCCGGCCTCTTCCTCCCGCCACCTCCAGATCCGGCCCATGGTTCAATCATACCCTGCATGGAGCGCCCAGGCAAAGGATTTGTCAAGAGTTAGGGATTTGGAAGAAGAAATGGGTATTGTGAAAGGATAGCCATACTAAATGTTGCAGGATTCGACCAAATCAAGCTTTGGGCTAAGGAAAAAAAACGACAAATTTCTCATCCCTTCCATCTAAATAATTTTGTTTAAGTTTTCTATTATCCTCCCATTTGAGACTTCATAAACATTTCCAATGCTTTTGTCATAAGAGAAGAAAGAACCGGATTGGAACTAATCTCCTTAATCCTATTTAACCAAGTCTTTTTCTCTTCGGGGGAAGAGACGACCGAGCAATTTCATTTTCAAATTTAGACAAAAAATCTATAGTAATATGCAATATATTATTATTGCCTTGAATAATGGCACTTCCAGTAATTGGTGCATTTATAGTAATGCTCTTATTTTCAATGGGTCGATAGGTTTGATAAAGTGGATTATTTTTTTCCAGGATAGCAATCCCCTTTTCTGTGATATAAGCATAATTGGCAGTATCAGCTACTATATAGCCAAGTTTATGAAGTTCAACGCCATAACGATTCATGAAAAAATTAAAATCTATAGATAACTCATAAGCTATATTTTTAAGGTTTACGCGGGTGAATTCTCCTTTTTCTCTTCTTGCACGATTAATGGTATCCAGAATTTTAAAAGAAATAAAAGTATCATTATCCATATGAGGTTGCAGTTGGCGTTTGCGTAGATAGCTCCGGACATTTTTAACCAATTCGTCTTGCTGGTGGGGGCGATTTTTTCTGATGGTATTGCTCTTCACGTCCTGGTTGGGCAATTCATCGGGGTTCAA
>Ga0194125_10007956_pt1 | contig 15084 bp, 11 predicted proteins | sample TA2KigC250mmetaG_FD_148626 | JGI IMG/M metagenome (GOLD analysis project Ga0194125, IMG submission 148626) | Freshwater microbial communities from Lake Tanganyika, Tanzania - TA2015034 Kigoma Deep Cast 250m | ecosystem: Environmental > Aquatic > Freshwater > Lake | place: Tanzania: Lake... | reverse complement strand
CCGTGCACGACTGTCTGCTCGCACGGCCTCATCCGCCTTCTCTCGGACGACATCCGGGATTTGCCCGTGTTCGAGGCCCCGGACCCCGACAAAGCCTGCACGGGCTGCGAGAAATGCGTGACCGTCTGTCCGGGCCTGGCGGTGACCCTGGTCGACTACCGGAAAGACGCCGAGAACCCGACCGTCACGATCCCCTACGAGTTCCTCCGCCAGACGATCGACCCGGGGGACAAGGTCGTCGTCCTCGACACCGAGGGCGCCCCGCTCGGCGAGGTCGAGGTCGCGGCCGTCCGGGCCGTCAAGGCCAACGACCGGACGATTCTGGTCAAGGTCCGGGCCCCGAAAGACATCGCCAACCGCGTCGCCGGCCTCCGGGTCCAAGAGGACGCCGTCGCCAAACCGCTCGACCGCATCGTCGAAAGGACGTCCGACGACACGATCGTCTGCCGTTGCGAGAGGGTCACGGCCGGCGAGGTCAGAGCCCTCATCCGCGGCGGCGTCCGGGACATCAACGAGGTCAAGGCCGTGACCCGGGCCGGGATGGGCTCGTGCGGGGCGAAAACCTGCACGCCCCTCGTCCGCCGGCTCTTCCGCGAGGAGGGCGTCCCCGAGAGCGAGGTCGTCGACCAGCCGAAACGGCCCCTGTTCATGGAAGTCTCCCTGGGCGTCTTCGCCGGGGTGGACGAGGACGGAGGGGAGGTCCATGGGGCCTAAGCGCGTTTACGACGTCATCATCATCGGCGCGGGAAGCGTCGGCGCTCCGGCCGCCCTGTCCATGGCCGAGGCGGGCTTGCGGACCCTGGTCCTCGACGAGGCGGCCAGCCCCGGGCAGGGGTCGAACAAGGCGGCCATCGGCGGCATCCGGGCGACCCACTCCGACCCGGCCAAGATCCGGATCTGCCTCCGGAGCATCGACATCTTTTCCACCTGGCGGGAGCGGCGGGGCGACGACCTCGAATGGCACCGGGGCGGATACTGCTTCGTCGCCTACGCCGAGCGCGAGGAAAACGCCCTCCGCGAACTCCTCCTCATCCAGAAAGCCTACGGCCTCAACATCGACTGGCTGGACCGGGCGGCCCTCCTCGACCTCATTCCCGACCTGAACCCGGAAGGGCTGAGGGGAGGCACCTATTCCCCCGACGACGGGAACGCCTCTCCCCTTCTGGCCGCCCACGCCTTCGCCTCGGCCGCCCGTCGGGCCGGGGCCGAGTTCATTTTTCGGGAGAAAGTCCGAGGGCTCATCTTGGCTAACGGGGCCGTCCGCGGCGTCCGGACGGACGGGGGAGAGTACGGAGCCGAGGTCGTCGTCAACGCCGCTGGCGGATGGGCCGCCGAAATCGGCCGGATGGCCGGCCTCGACCTTCCGGTCAGGCCCGACTCCCACGAGGGGGCCGTGACCGAGCCCGTGGCCCGCTTTCTCGACCCCCTGGTCGTCGACATCCGCCCCCTCCCCTCCTCGGCCAATTACTACTTCTACCAGCACAAGACGGGGCAAGTCATCTTCTGCATCACCCCCAGCCCCAACATATGGGGAACGGATACCCGGGAGACGAGCGCCTTCCTCCCCATGGTCGCCCGGCGACTGGTCGACCTCATGCCCCGCCTGCGGAACATCCGGGTCCGGCGGACATGGCGGGGGCTGTATCCGATGACGCCCGACGGGGCGCCGGTCGTCGGCTGGGCGCGCGAAGTCAAGGGATTCCTCCAGGCCGTCGGGATGTGCGGCCAGGGATTCATGATCGGTCCCGGTTTGGGCGAGATGCTCGCCCAGATGGTCACCAACCGCCTCTCGGCCGAGGACCTCAAGGTCCTCGACCTCCTCTCGCCCTACCGGACCTTCGAAGGCCAGGAAAAACTCAAATAGCCGCGAATTCAACCCCCCCATAACGGAGGCCAAGGATGAAAAAATCAACCCGCTTTTTGACGGTCTCGCTCGTCCTGCTCGCGGCCTGCTCCCTCAGGCCGCCCATCGTCAACCTCGAACCCCTGGGGACGGTCGGCCTGGCCGGGTTCAGGACGACGGCCAAAGGGACGATCGCCGCCTACGCCACCCAGGTCTTCGTCGAGGTCCTGACGAAATCCCAGCCCGGCGTCCGGGTCAAGGAACTCGGCCCGGAGGAGACGATCCTGGCCGAGGTCGGGGCCGACCGTCCGACGCCCGAGGCCATGGCCGCCCTGGGGAAGAAATACGGGGTCGAGGCGGTCTTCTTCGGGGCGCTCCAGGTCTCCGACATCAAGCCCCGGATCAACATCGCCTCGATCATCACCAGCGCCACCGCCTCGGCCGACGTCGAGGCCGTCCTGTCGGCCAAGCTCGTCGGGGTCAAGGACGGGACGACGCTCTGGGCCGATTCCGCCCGCGACCGTCAGTCCGTCGGCCAGGTCAGCATTTTCAAGGGCGGCGGCATCTTCTTCGACGCCCGCGACCCCGAAGAGGCTTACGGCGACCTCGTCCGCTCTCTCGCCCACAAGGCGACCCGCGATTTTCAATGGCGGCGGGCCTTATGGTGAGGGCCGAGGCCGGCGATGACCTTCGCCTTCGCCCATAACAACCTCAACGTCCTCGACCTCGACCGGAGCCTGGCCTTCTACCGGGAGGCCCTCGGGCTGCGGGAAGTCCGGCGGAAGACCGCCGAAGATGGACGCTTCGTCCTCGTCTTCCTGGGCGACGGCCGCTCTCCCCACCAGCTCGAGTTGACCTGGCTCCGCGACCGGAAAGAGCCCTACAACCTCGGCGACAACGAGTTCCACCTCGCCTTCCGGGCCGACGACTTCGAGGCCGCCCGGAGCCGGCACAAGGCGATGGGGGTCGTCTGCTACGAGAACGTCGAGATGGGGGTCTATTTCCTCGAGGACCCCGACGGCTACTGGCTCGAAATCACCCCCGGGAAGGCGTGACTTTCCGCCTCCCGTTTACAAAAGCTCCGGCCTGTGCTATGACTACCGACGGCCGAGGGCGACCGGTCCGGGTCGGCCGATGGACCTTCCGGAGAAACGACGAAACGGCCATCATTCTAGCCTTCTAACCAAAAATCTCCGGGAGAGGAAAAGCCATGGCCGTTCTGGACCACGCCCCATATGCCGACGACCTTCTGGCCAAGGCCGCCGCCGCGGCCGAGGCCTTCCTGACCTATGACCAGGCCGCCGTCGACCGGATCGTCCGGGCCGTCTTTCGCCGCGCCTACGACCAGCGGCTGGAGCTGGCCCGAATGGCCCACGAGGAAACGGGGATCGGCGTCCTCGAACACAAGGTCATCAAGAACATCTGGGCCAGCCTCCTCGTCTACGAGCACATCAAAGGCCAAAAGACGGTCGGGGTCATTTCTCACGACCCGGCCTCCGGGGTCACCGAGATCGCCAAGCCCCACGGCCCGATCCTGGCCCTGACCCCCCTCACGAACCCCACATCGACAACGATTTTCAAAGCCCTGATCGCCCTCAAAACGCGCAATCCCCTGATTTTCAGCCCCCACGGCGGGGCCCGCCGGTCATCGCGGGCCGCGGCCCAGGTCCTCTACGAGGCCGCCCTGGAGGCCGGCGCTCCCCAACACTGCCTCCAGTGGATGACCCGGTCGAACCTCGAGGCTCTCCAGGCGATCATGCGCCATCGCGACCTCGCCCTGATCATCGCCACCGGAACGAGGCAGGTCGTCAAGGAGGCGGACAGCTCGGGAAAGCCGGTCATCGGGATCGGCCCGGGAAACGTCCCGGTCTACGTCGACCAAACGGCCGACCTCCGCCTGGCCGCGGACTCCATCATCCTCTCCAAGACGTTCGACAACGGGACGGTCTGCGCCTCCGAGCAAGCCCTGGTCGTCCACCGGAATGCCGCTCCCGCGCTCCGGGCCCTCTTCGAGGCGCGGGGCGCGCATTTCTGTTCCGAAGACGAATCGCGGGCCCTGGGCCGGGCCGCCTTCGACTCCAAGGAAGGCCTCATGCGGGCCGACGTCGTCGGGCGGCCGGCTTCTTATCTGGCCGCCAAGGCCGGATTCGCGATCCCCGAGGGGACGCGGCTCCTTGTCGCGCCGTGCCGGGGGGTCGGGCCGCGCTACCCCCTGTCCTACGAGATCCTGACTCCGATCCTGGCCTACTATGAGGTGCCCACGACCAAGAAGGCCCTCGACGTCTGCCTCAAGCTGAACGCCCTCGGGGGACGCGGCCACACGGTCAGCCTCTACGCCAACGACGGCGACCTCGTCCAGGAGTTCGCCGCCAGCCTGTCGGCCGGCCGAATCTGCGTCAACACCCCGGCGACTCATGGGGCGATCGGGGGAACGTACAACTCCCTCCCCCCCTCGTTCACCTTGAGCTGCGGCACCCAGGCGGGCAACATCTTCACCGACAACATCTCGACGACCCACCTCCTGAACATCCAGCGCGTCGCCCGCCGGCGGCCCAACCCCCGCTGGTTTCAGATCGAGGAGGGCGTCTGGCTGGACCCCCAGATCGGCGGAGATAAAATCCGGTCCCTTTACAACAGGAATTTCTAGGACGCCGCGGCTACGGCTTCTTGAAGAAGACCGTCGTCGAGAAAATGACCCCCCGGGGCTTCCCCTTGACCAGCACAGGCTCATAAACGGACTGCCGGATGGCGGCGACCGCCGCCTCGTCGCAACCTTTGAGCGAGCGTAAAACCTTGACGTTGGCCACCCGTCCTCGGCTGTCGGTCGTGACTTCGAGGATGACGAATCCCTCGATACCGGCCCTGCGGGCCTCTTCGGGGAAGACGGCCTCGACTTTCTTGACGAGCTTGGGAGGCTTGATATCGTACAGGGCCCGGACGGGCGGAAGCTCGTCCGCGGGTTTTGACGGCTCGGAGGCGGCGGGGGGCGTCTTGGCCGAGTCCTTGGGGACGGGCTGGGATCTGGCCGGAGGCTTGTCCGACGTCCCGGCCGGCGCTCGCGGCTCCGCGGCCTTCACTCCGGGGGCGGCCTTTTCGGACGGTTTCCCCGCCGGCTGGACGGCCCCCGCCGCTTCGGCCGGTTTCAGGGCCGGCTCCGGCGGCGGATTCCCCCCCTTCCGGGTGAGGAGGAAGACGGCCGTGGCCGCGACGACGACGAGGACCGCCCCCGCCACGACCGCCGGAAGGGGAAGCTTTCGGGATTTCGAGGCCGCCGGGGAGGGAGTTCCCGGGCGGAAAACGACCGTCCGGTTGACGTCATCGGCCTGCTTGGCCGCGGCGAATTCATTCAGGGCCAGGACGAATTCCCCGGCCGTTTGATACCGGGCGGCCGGGTTCTTGGCCAGGGCTTTATCGACGGCGGCGGCCAGCTTTTCGGGCAGGCTATGGTTGATCTCCCGCGGGGGCCGGGGATTCTCGTGGACGATCTTGTAGATGATCGTCGTCATGTTGTCGCCGGGAAAGGGCTTCTCCAGGGTCAAGAGCTCGTAAAGGATGACGCCCAGGGAGAAGACGTCGGCCCGGCCGTCGACTTTCTGTCCAGCGATCTGCTCGGGGGCCATGTAGGAGGGCGTGCCCATGGCCATTCCGGTGTGGGTGATCGTCGATGTCGGCAGATGGGCGATCCCGAAGTCGACCAAGCGGGGACGGCCGTCGGCGTCGACCAGGATATTGGCCGGCTTGACGTCCCGGTGGATGACGCTCCTGCGGTGGGCGTAGTCGAGGGCCTCGCCCACCTGGCCGACCAGGGCGGCTGCGTCCTCCGGGGTGAACTTGACCTTGGCCGAGAGGAGCTGGGCCAGACTCTGCCCCTCGATGTATTCCATGGCGATGTAGAGCAGGCCCTCATCCTCGCCGACCTCGTAAATCGTCACGATTTGGGGATGGTGCAGGTTGCCGGCCGACTGGGCCTCCCGCATGAACCGCTTCTGCATTTCGGCCTGGGCGTGGTGGTCGCTCAGGCTGTCGAAGCGGATCGTCTTAATGGCGACCTTGCGGCCGATATGGGGGTCCCGGCCTTCGTAGACGAGGCCCATGGCCCCCTTGCCGATCTCCCGGACGATTTCGTATTTTCCGATCTTCGCCGGCGTCATGTCCTTCCCTTGGCCTGCCGCAAGATGACAGAAGTATACGCACCCCGGAGACGGCCGTCAATCCGTCCGCCGATTGACCGTAATACACTTTGTGTAAGGCCCGAAATGCCGATGGCGCGGCCATATCCCCCTCGCTGCATCACCCTGACGAGGGTCCCATTTCGCTTCGGGGGACACGGCCGCGCCATGGCATTCCGGGTGAAATGGTAAGAGTGTTAAACGGTCAGGCAGCGGACGGATTGACCGTCGAACAGTATCATCACGTCCAAACTTCCATCGTCGCCGCACCCGGCAACGGCCTTCACTCCGGCTCTCGAAGACGCTGACGAGTTTCAGGCCTCCCCCTTTCGAGGGCGCCTTCAAGAAATGTGACTATCCATATTCACCCCTCCTTCCTCCCCTCGAAAAAGGGGAGGCCCCGAAAACGGAAGGCGCCCTCGGGAGTCGGAGGCGAGGGGGTCAGTACCAATACTAACATTTCTTGGAAGCGTCTTCGTCTGACTTCCGCCGACTCTCGGAAACGCTGACGAGTTTCAGGGCCTCCCCTAGTTTAAGGGGAGGAAGGAGGGGTGAGTATCAATAAGATGAAAGTCTCGGGAGCGTTTCCGTAGTTCGGCGCCTTGGCCCTTACACTCCCCGCGCTTTGCCCGCTCGTGGCCTTGTCGTCAGCCATGATGGTTTCTGAAAATCCGGCGTCCGAAGACGGGGACCTCGAAGAGCGTCTGCGGGGCGGCAACCCCTTCATCACGTTCCGGCCGTTCCCGATTGCGGACGGCGAAGGAAGGTCGAGGGAGAAAAACGGTGCGACGGTCAGGTCCGGCGGGCCGGGAAGAAACCGGACGGCTTATCTCTTGGCCCGGGGATGAGCGAGGGCGGCCCGGGCGGCCGCCAGGCGGGCGATCGGCACCCGGAAGGGCGAGCAGCTCACGTAATTCAGCCCGACCTGGTGGCAAAACTCGACGCTCGACGGCTCGCCGCCGTGCTCGCCGCAGATCCCGAGCTTGATGGCCGGCCGGGTCTTCCGCCCCTTCTCGACGGCCATCCGCATGAGCTGGCCGACGCCGTCCCGGTCGAGGACCTCGAACGGGTCCTTGGGGTAGATGTCCTTCTCGACATAGGGAAGGAGGAAGCGGCCGGCGTCGTCCCGGCTGACGCCCAAAGTCGTCTGGGTCAAGTCGTTCGTCCCGAAGGAGAAGAATTCGGCCACGGCCGCAATCTCGTCGGCCGTGACCGCGCCCCGGGGGATCTCGATCATCGTCCCGACGAGGTATTTGAACTTGACGCCCTGCTCCCTCATGACCTCGGCCGCGACTCGGCGGACGATGGCCTCCTGGTGGGCCAGCTCCTTGACGTGGCCGACGAGGGGGATCATGACCTCGGGCTCGACTTCGACCCCCTTCTTTTTCGTCTCGGCCGCGGCCTCGAAGATGGCCCGGGCCTGCATGTCCGTGATCTCGGGGTAGACGACGCCCAGGCGGCAGCCGCGGAAGCCGAGCATCGGGTTGAACTCGTGGAGGGACTCGACCCGGGCTTTGACCTTTTCGTAGTCGAGGCCCATCTCGGCCGCCAGGGCCCGCTGGTCGGCCTCGGTATGGGGGAGGAACTCGTGGAGCGGCGGGTCGATCGTCCGGATCGTCACCGGCCGGCCGTCCATGACCTCGAAAATTCCGGCGAAGTCCTTCCGCTGGAGCGGCAGGAGCTTGGCCAGGGCGGCCCGCCTCGCCTCGAGCGTGTCGGACAGGATCATCTCCCGCATCGGGCCGATCTTCCCCTGGCCGAAGAACATGTGCTCGGTCCGGCAGAGGCCGATGCCTTCGGCGCCGAAGGCGACGGCGTTGGCCGATTGGTCGGGCTGGTCGGCGTTGGTCCGGATCTTCAGGGTCCGGTATTTGTCCGCCCAGGCCATGACCTTGGCGAACGTCTGGTAGACGGGGGCCTTGGCCGGGTGGAGCGACTTGTCGATCAGGACCCGGAGGACTTCGGACGGCTTGGCCGGGAGCCGGCCGTCGATGACCTGGCCGGTCGTGCCGTCGATCGAAATCCAGTCGCCCTCTTTCAGAGTCCTCCCCTGGACGGTCATCGTCCGGGCCCCGTAGTCGATCTGGAGCTCGCCGCAGCCGGCGACGCAGACCTTGCCCATCTGCCGGGCGACGAGGGCCGCGTGGGAGGTCATTCCGCCGCGGGCGGTCAGGATCCCCTCGGCGGCGTTCATCCCCTTGATGTCCTCGGGCGAGGTTTCGATCCGGGCGAGAATGACCTTCTCGCCCCGCTTGGCCCAGGCTTCGGCGTCGACGCTGTTGAAGACGACCCGGCCGGCGGCCGCGCCCGGCCCGGCGTTGAGCCCCTTGGCCAGCAGGCGTCCGGCCTTGACGGCCGCCTCTTTCTGGGCCTGGTCGAAAACGGGCCGGAGGAGCTGGTTGAGCTGGTCGGGCTCGATCCGGGCCAGGGCCGTCTTCTCGGTGATGAGCCTCTCGCCGACCATGTCGACGGCGATCTTGATGGCCGCGAACGCGGTCCTCTTGCCGACCCGGCACTGGAGCATGTAGAGCTTCCCCTGCTGGATCGTGAACTCGATGTCCATCATGTCCGCGAAATGCTTTTCCAGGATGTGCCGGATCTTCTCGAGCTGGGCGTAGGCCTTGGGGTCGTCCTTTTTCAGGTCGGCGATCGGCCGGGGGGTGCGGGTCCCGGCGACGACGTCCTCGCCCTGGGCGTTCATGAGGTATTCGCCGTAGAAGACGTTCTCCCCCGTGGCCGCGTCGCGGGTGAAGGCGACCCCCGTCCCCGAGTCCGGCCCCATGTTGCCGAAGACCATGAGCTGGACGTTGACCGCCGTCCCCCAGGACTCGGGGATGTCGTACAGCCTCCGGTAGGCGATCGCCCGGTCGTTCATCCAGGAGCCGAAGACCGCCCCGACCGCCCCCCAGAGCTGCTTCATCGGGTCGTCGGGGAAATCGTGGCCGGTCTCGGCCTTGATCGCCGCCTTGAACCGGCGGACGAGGTCCTGGAGGTCGTCGGCCGTCAAATCCGCGTCCTGATGGACGCCCCGCTCCCGCTTTTTCTCTTCGATGAGGACCTCGAAGGGGTCGATGTCGTCCTTGCGGACCGGCCTCAGGCCGAGGACGACGTCGCCGTACATCTGGACGAACCGGCGGTAGCAGTCGTAGACGAAGCGGGGGTTCGCCGTCTTGGCGATGAGAGCCGCGGCCGTCCTGTCGTTCAGGCCCAGGTTCAGGATCGTGTCCATCATTCCGGGCATCGACGCCCGGGCCCCGGACCGGATCGAGACGAGGAGAGGGTCGCGGTCGTCGCCGAACCGCTGGCCGACGGCCGTTTCGAGCCGGCGGAGGTTCTTGGCGACCTCGGCCTTGACCGTCCCGGGGACGCGCTTCTTGTTTTTATAGAACAGGGCGCAGACCTCGGTCGAGACGGTGAATCCCGGGGGGACGGGCAGCCCGAGCCCGGCCATCTCGGCCAGGTTGGCGCCTTTGCCGCCGAGCAGGTTCTTCATCTTCATGTTGCCTTCGGCCCGGCCGGCTCCGAAAAAGTACACGTGTTTCTTGGCCATGCGTTCGCTCCTTGGGAAAAGTCGACGCGAAAACTCCAAACTATACACCAGCCCGGGGGCCGATTTCAAATCGGCCGGCGCCCCCCGCCGCGCCGCTCCGACGGCTCAGCGCTCGACGGTCGACCGGTATTTCTCCAGCCCGGCCCTGAAGACGACCAGGCCGCGGCGGATATCCTCTTCCTTGAGGACGTAGGCCATCCGGATTTCGTCCCGCCCCTTGCCCGGCGTGCTGTAGAAGCCCGATTCCGGGGCGACCATGACGGTCTCGTTATCCAGCCGGAACTCGGTCAGCATCCAGGTCACGAACCGCTCGCTGTCCCGGATGGGCAGCCGGACGCTCATGTAGAAGGCGCCCTGGGGTTTGCGAACGACGACCCCGGGGATGGCGGCCAGGCCTTCGTAGAGGACGTCCCGGCGGCGCTCGTACTCCAGCCGGACGGGCTCGAAGTAACCGAGCCCCATCTTGTAGGCGGCGATGGCCGCCCGCTGCTCGATCGAGGGCGGGCAGAGCCGGGCTTGGGCGAAGCGGAGGAGGGACTCGTAGACCTTGGGATTCCGGCTGATGACCGCCCCGATCCTCGCCCCGCAGCAGCTGAACCGCTTGGAAATCGAGTCGACGACGATCGTCCGGTCGACGGCCTCCGGGAATTCGAGGATGCTCTTGTGCTTGAGGCCGTCGTAGACGAACTCCTTGTAGACCTCGTCGCCGATGAGGAACAGGTCATGCTTGAGGACGAGCCGGACGACGCGCTCGAGCTCCTCGGGCGAATAGACCGTCCCGGTGGGGTTGTTCGGCGAGCAGAGGACGATGGCCTTGGTCCGGGGGCCGATTTTGGCCTCGAAGTCCTCGGCCGGAGGAAGCCGGTAGCCGTCCTCGACCTTGAGGGTCAGGGGGACGATCTTGAGGTTGGCCAGGGAGGCGTAGCCGTTGTAGTTCGTGTAGAACGGCTCGGGGATGAGGATTTCTTCGCCGGGGTCGGCCACCGTGGCGAAGGCGAACAGGATCGCCTCCGACCCGCCGCAGGTGATGACGGCCTGGTCGGCGGTGAGGGAGATGCCGTATCCGCCGAAATAGGCGGCCACGGCCTCGCGGAGCTCGAGGAATCCCTGGGCCGGCCCGTAGCTCAGGATGGGGTCGTTGAAGCTCCGGACGGCCTCGAGGATGGGCTTGGGGGTCGGGATGTCGGGGTCCCCGATATTGAGGAAATAGACCTTGACTCCGGCCTTGATGGCCGCGTCGGCGTAGGGCTTGAATTTTCGGATGGGAGAGGCCTGGACAGTCCGCCCCCGGAGCGAAATCTCCATCTATGACTCCTTGAAGCCCGGCGGTATGAATCCTCCGGAATTATGGCCCAAACCGGCCGGGCCTGTCAAAACGCGTTGCGGCCGCACCATGAGCTTTTTGGGCGAAGGATCGAAAGAGTGTCGCGCTCGAACGTCGGCCGGTTTGACCGGGTCCGGTCGTTCTGATATTTTGTCTCCGACATGCCTCTCGTCGTCCGGGCCCCGCTCGTCCGCAAGCAAAGCTGGGGCGATTATCACCTCTTCCGCTTCCGGGCGCCGGAGATGGCCGAGGCGGCCCGGCCGGGCCAGTTCGTCATGATCCGGCCCGGCGAAACGACGGCCCCCCTCCTCCGCCGGCCGGTCAGCCTTCACGGCCGGGACGGCGGCGACCTCGAGATTTTCTTCCAGGTGACGGGCGAAGGGACTTCTCTGCTGGCCCGCCGCCGGGCCGGCGAGACTCTCGACCTCCTCGGCCCCCTCGGCCGGGGCTTCGACCTCGACGTTCCCCTGGACGGCCGGACGGCGTATCTCGTCGGCGGCGGCCGAGGGGTCGCCCCCCTCTTTTTCCTGGGGCTCGAGCTCGCCGCCCGGGGCGCCCAAGTCAAGGTCCTTTACGGCGGCCGGACCGCCGCCGACCTCCCCGTCCGCGACCGGTTCGAGGAGGCGGGACTCGAGGTCGTCTGTTCGACCGACGACGGCTCGTTCGGCCGGCGGGGATTGGTCACCGCCCTCCTCGAGAGCGAATCCTCCCTTCGACGGCCGGACATTCTCTTTGTCTGCGGCCCCGACCCGATGATGAAGGCCTGCGCCGGGATCTCCCGCCGCCTCGGCGTCCCGGCCCAGGTCTCGCTCGAGTCCATCATGGGCTGCGGGTTCGGGGCCTGCTGGGGCTGCGTCCATCGGATCGCCCGCCGCGGCGAGGCCAAATGGCGAAAAATCTGCGAGGACGGCCCCGTTTTTCCGGCCGAGGACATCGTCTGGAACGGAGAAGGATGAAGACCGACCTGTCCGTCGACCTGGGATTCTTGAAGCTCCGAAATCCTGTCCTCGCGGCCAGCGGGACGTTCGGGTACGGGACCGAGTTCGCCCCCTTCCTCGACCTCTCGGCCTTGGGCGGGGTGGTCGTCAAGGGGCTCTACTACGGCCCGCGGGAGGGCAATCCCCCGCCCCGGATCGTTGAAACGGCCTCGGGGATGATCAACGCCATCGGCCTCCAAGGGGTCGGAGTCGAGGCCTTCGCCGCCGACGTCCTGCCCGAGCTCCGGAAGGCCGGAGCCTCGGTCTGGGTCAACGTCTGCGGCGAGGACGAGGATGAATATCTCCGGGTCATCGGTTTTCTCGACCGCCTCGACGGCCTGGCCGCGTACGAGCTCAACATCTCCTGCCCCAACGTCAAACGGAACGGCCTTTGCCCCGCCCTCCGGGCGGATTGGACGTTCGACCTGGTCCGGGCGGCCAAGGCGCGAAGCCGGCGGCCGGTGGTGGCCAAGCTCTCCCCCAACGTGACCGACATCGTCGAAATCGCCCGGGCGGCCGAACGGGCGGGGGCCGACGGAGTCTCCCTGGTGAACACTTTCCTGGCCATGGCCATCGACCCCGAAACCCGGCGGCCGAGGCTCGCCAACGGCTTCGGCGGCCTCAGCGGCCCGGCCATCAAGCCGATCGCCCTGCGGATGGTCTACCAGGCCGCCTCGGCCGTCAAAATCCCGGTCATCGGGATGGGAGGAGTCATGACCGGCCGCGACGCCGTCGAATTTCTCATCGCCGGGGCGAAGGCCGTCGAGGTCGGGACGGCGAACTTCGTCGACCCCGCCTCGACGGTCCGGGTCATCGGAGACATCGAGGCGTTCTGCCTCGAGCGGGGAATCGCCCGGGTGTCCGACCTCGTCGGGACGGTCAGGATCTAGGAGGAAGAGGACCATGCCCAAGCCGGCGACGAACGCCGAACGGATCATCACCGCCCTCGACGTCGAGAGCCGGGCTCAGGCTCTGGCCTTGGTCCGGGAGCTCGCGGCCGCCCGGACGTTCAAGGTCGGCCTGGAGCTTTTCACGGCCGAAGGGCCGCCGCTCCTGGCCGACCTCAAGGCCTTGGGAAAAGACGTTTTTCTCGACCTCAAGCTCCACGACATCCCCAACACCGTCGGGGAGGCCGTCCGGGTCGGCGTCCGCCACGGAGTGGCGATGATGACGGTCCACGCCTCGGGAGGGGTCGAAATGATGTCCCGGGCGGCCGAGACCGCCGCCGCCGAGGCGGCCGCTCGCGGAATGGCGAAGCCCGTCCTCCTCGGGGTCACCGTCCTGACCAGCCTCAAGGCCGACGACCTGGCCGCGGTCGGGATGGTCGCCGACCCGGCCGCCCAGGTCCGGAGGCTCGCGGCCTTGGCCCGACAGGCAGGGATGGACGGGATCGTCTGTTCGGCCCAGGAAATCGAGATCGTCCGGGAGGTCGTGGGCCCCGAACGGCTGATCGTCACCCCGGGCATCCGGCCCGCCGGGGCGGCGGCCCAGGACCAAAAGCGGGTCATGACCCCGGCCTTGGCGGTGGCCAAGGGCAGCGATTATCTGGTCATCGGCCGGCCCATCACCCAGGCTCCTTCGCCGGCCGAAGCGTTCGAAAAAATCGTCGCCGAGCTCGAGACGGCCTGACAACTCCGCCGCCCGGCTGCCCGGGCGTCAGAAGCGCGGCGTGATCGTCCCCACCCCCACGGTGAAAATCGCCGACATCAGCACGGCGATGACCGCGAACAGGACGACGTAGACGACGATGCTGACGACGAGGTAGCCGACGACCTTATCGGGGGGGGTGTCCATCATCGGCGACTGGAATCCGAGGTACATGACGTAGAGGCCGTACAGCCCGAGGATGATTCCCAGCCAGGACAGGAACGGGAGGAGGTTGAAGACCCCTCCGACCCAGACCGGTGTGGCCGAATAGACGGCCAGCTTCATCGCGTTCTCGAGGTTCGGCTTGGAGCCGAAGGTCGCCGCCAGGGCGTTGATGACCATCCCCCAGGCGTAGACCGAAGCCACGGCCAGGGCGTAGAAGATGACGGCGTGGAGAAGGGCCCGGACGAACGGGACGCGGACCCAGCCGATGAAGGGGACGCGGTAGCCGATGAGAGCCTCGCCGATGAACATCGCGGCGTAGGCGACCGCAGCCAAGGGAAGGGCATACCCGGTGAAGAGCTGCATCACCGGCGTCGGCTCGCCCTTGATCTTGACCCATTCCTCTTTCGGTTTCAGGATGATGGCTTGGGCGCGGGCAACGAGATTCATGCGCGTCCTCCTTTCAGGTGAAAGAGACTATATCCCGACGGCCGGGTGGTGTCAAACCGAAAAGGGGGAGAAAAAAGGGAAAAGGCGCGGGCCGGAGTCGAACCGGCGAATCGAGGTTTTGCAGACCTCTCCCTTAGCCACTTGGGTACCGCGCCGCATCTTCATCTCTTCGGCTGGAGGAGCGAGTTGGAGCGGGCGATGGGACTTGAACCCACGGCCTTCTGCATGGCAAGCAGACGTTCTACCACTGAACTACGCCCGCTTTCGGCCGAAGGGCCGGAAAAACACGGCGTTAACCTAGCAGAATCGCTCCGGCCTGTCAAGGAACGGGGCGCTCGGGCCGGGGCCCGCTCAACGGGGGAGCAAGGCGATGTCGCCCAGCCGGACGGGGTCCTTGGCGCTCAGGATTTTCACCGTCGCCCAGCGCGGCCCCAGGCCGATGACGACGGCGTTTCCGACGGCCTGGGGAGGGACCTCACCCGCCGGATGGAAGAGAGCCAACTGGCGCCCGACGGCCAGGCCGTCCTCCGCTCCCAGGTCGACGATGGCCCATTGTCCCGTCGCGAGCTGGACGAGGTCGCTGTCCAGATAGACGACCCGCCCGGCCGAGGCTCCGCCTTCTCCGAAGGGGACGTCCCAGGACTGCTGCTCGCCCCGCAGCGTCGCCCGCTCTTCGAACGGCACGAGGCCGTGGCCGGCCATGACCGGGCCGCAAGCTTTCTCGACCTGGAATTTCGCCTGCCTCCCCTCCATCCGGAGGAAACGGGCTTGGCCCCGGCGGAAGGCGATCGTTCCCCGGATGTCCTTTCGCTCTCCGAGCCGGACCGAGGGGCCGTATTCGAGGATCATCCAAACTCGGCCGGGAGACAACTCTTCGGCCGGAGCCCCGACGGCGTAGAACTGGTCGAAATCGGACAGGACCGTCTTTGCGTCGTCCGCGGCCGGCGGGCCGACCTGGAAGG
>Ga0194125_10007955_pt1 | contig 15084 bp, 13 predicted proteins | sample TA2KigC250mmetaG_FD_148626 | JGI IMG/M metagenome (GOLD analysis project Ga0194125, IMG submission 148626) | Freshwater microbial communities from Lake Tanganyika, Tanzania - TA2015034 Kigoma Deep Cast 250m | ecosystem: Environmental > Aquatic > Freshwater > Lake | place: Tanzania: Lake... | reverse complement strand
CGCCGCGCGCAGCAAGAAGCGCGGGTCGGCGGCGGGCGGCCCGTGGGCGGCAACCGGGTCGCGGGCGGCAACCGCGGCGCATCGCGTAAGTCGGGGGGACCTTATTCTCACGTGGGCCGTCTCGCTGACCATCGCGGCGGGGATCATCGCGGCGGCGCTGGCCTGCGGACTGCCCGACATCGCCCTGGGCGCCGTCGTCTTCGTGGGCCTGGCCGTGGTGCGCACGTGGGTGGCCCTGATGCCGCCGAAGGACGACCTCTGACGGCCGTCACTGGTCATTTGTCCCTTGTTACTTGTTGACGGCCCGCACGGCCTGCCCCCGGGGCACCGGGCCGGCAGTTGTTGCAAGTGACCAATGACAAGTGACTAATGACAAAGGAGGGAAGGCCGGGCCTTCCCTCCTTCGCGCTTCTGGTGGAGGCGAGGGGATTTGAACCCCTGACCTCCTGGATGCCATCCAGGCGCTCTCCCAACTGAGCTACGCCCCCAGAGGTCGTGTCCGCCTGGCGCAGGAGCGCGGGCGGACAGGGTGATTATATCGCGCGCGGGCCGCCTGTCAACCTCGGTCCGGGCGGCATGTTTCCGAGCCCGCCCGGGGTGCCATGCTTTCGCTTGCGAAAGCATGCTTTCGGGCGTTGCACGACCATGCTTTCGCAACGGCGCGAAAGCATGGCACCCCCAAGCGAAAGCATGGCACCCCCAGGATAAGGGCTGACAGACTACAAGTAGTAATACTACTTCCTCTTGCCTGCCTTGCCCTTGAGGGCCTTCCGGATGGCCTTGATGCTGTCGGCGGTCTTCTTAAAGACCTGGTCGGGCTTCATCTCCCAGACGTCTTTGTCATAGAGTTCGACGCTGAAGTAGCCGTTGTATCGCGTGCGGGTGCGGATCTCGGCCAGGAGGGCCGGCACGTCGATGCGCCCCTCGCCCGGGAAGCAGCGGTGCTCGCACCCCAGGATCTCCATGGGGCGGTTCTGCGCGTCGGCGACGTGGACGAGGAAGAGTTTGCCCTTGGGCAGCCGCGAGAGTTCCTCGACGTGGCTGGGGCTGGCGTAGTAGTGGCAGAGGTCCAGCAGCATGCCCACCGCGGGATGGTCAACCTTCTGCAATAGTTCGATGCAGGAGCCCATGGCGCCGTTGATGGGCAGGCCCGCGAGGAACTCAAGGTTCAGCCGCAGGCCCCGGCGGGCGGCCATCTCGGCCACCTTGCGCAGTTTGTCGGCCACGCGGTCGTACTCGGAGGCCGGGTCGGGCCCGCCCTTGCCGAGGACGACGATCGTAAGGGCCTCGGCCCCCAGGGCCAGGGTAACGTCCAGGCGTTCCGTGAGTTCCCCCATTTCGTGGCGCGGGTCGTGGCCGCTGGCGGGCGTCCAGACGACGCCGGGCGCCACGCCGATGGGGCGGATGCCCGCGTCGTGCATCCGGCTGCCCAGTTCGGCGCACGTGCGGCCCTGCTCCATGCAGGCCTTGACCTTGTCGAACCAGATTTCGACGGCCTTCCACTTGTACTTCTTCCAGAGTTTGAACTCGTCGTCCCACGGGAGTTTCATCACAGTGGCGCTGGCGAAGGCCCACTTGAGTTTCATGGCCGGTCCTCGAAGTGCGGGAACTTGAACGCCGAGGGGCAGAGGTCGCTCACCGCGCAGCGGTCGCACGCGGGTTTCTTGGCCGTGCACACTGCGCGGCCGTGGAAGAGCATCGCGTGGCTGAAGGGCGACCACGTTTCCTCGGGCAGAAGGGCGCACAGGTCGGCCTCGATCTTGTCGGGGCGCTTGTTCTTCGTCAGGCCCAGCCGCCCGGCCAGGCGGATGAAATGCGTGTCTGTGATGATGGCCGGCAGCCCGTACGCGGCAGTGCGCACCACGTTGGCGGTCTTGCGGGCAACGCCGGGGAGTTTCAGGAAGTCGTCCATCTCGACAGGCACGCGGCCGTCGAAGTCCTCCAGAAGCATCTTGCTCATGCCCTTGACGGCCTTCGCCTTGTTGCGGTAAAAACCCGTCGAGCGGACGGCCTTCTGGAGTTGCGCGAGCGGCATGCGGGCGAAGTCTTCGGGCGTGCTCGCCCGCTTAAAGAGGTCGGCGGTCACCTTGTTGACCATGTCGTCGGTGCACTGGGCCGCGAGGATGGTGGCCACGAGGAGTTCAAAGGGCGAAGAGAAGGCCAGACGGCACTTGGCGTCGGGGTACTCGCGGATGAGGCGTCGGGCGATTTCGCGGGCACGCTCGCGGAGCGATTCCTCCGGTTCCATGGGCCGCTCCCTGACCGGGACCGTCGAGGCCCCATTATAGCGTGGGGCCTGCGCGAATCCAGCGTCCGCCCCTTGTGGAACCCCCCCTGCGCGGTAGAATGGCATGCGATGGCCGACAACCAATCGAAGCCGCCGTTGACCCTCGCGGTCAGGCTCGCGCGCCTCGACAAGCGCGTCGAGGAGATCGAGGCGGTCGTAGCGGTGCCCGAGGTTGCGCGCGACCCCGCCAAGATGACCGCCCTGATGCGCGAGCGGGGACGCCTGATGCACGTCGTGGACCCGTACCGCCGGTGGCGGGCCGCGCGCGCCGCCCGCCGCGAGGCCGAGGAACTCCTTAAGACCGAGCATGACGACGCGGGCCTGCGCGCCCTTGCCGAGACCGAGATCGAGGTGCAGGGCGACATCGAACGGAAACTCCTGGAGGAACTCCAGCAGCGCCTGCTTGATCGCGAGGAGGGGACCGACGCCACGCGCGTCATCCTGGAGGTCCGCGCGGGCACCGGCGGCGAAGAGGCCGCGCTCTTCGCCCGCGACCTCTACCAGATGTACTGCCGCTACGCGGATGCGCGCGGATGGAAGCGCGAGAACCTGAGCGCCTCGCCGACCGACCTGGGCGGCCTGCGCGACGTCATCTTCGCGCTGGAAGGCGACGACGTGTTCAAGCGGCTGCGCTTCGAGTCGGGCGGACACCGCGTGCAGCGGGTGCCCGAGACCGAGGCCCAGGGCCGCATCCACACCTCCGCCGCAACGGTGGCCGTCATGGCCGAGCCGGAGCCGCTCGATATCCAGATCCGCGAAGAGGACCTCGAAGTCGAGACCATGCGCGCCAGCGGCCCCGGCGGCCAGAAGGTGAACAAGACGAGCAGCGCCGTCCGCATGCGGCACAAGCCCACGGGCATCATGGTCCACATGCAGGACGAGAAGAGCCAGCACCGCAACCGGGAGAAGGCCCTGCGCATCCTGACCGCCCGCGTGTACGACCTCGTGGAGTCCAAGAAGCGGGCTGAGCGGGCGGCCGACCGCAAGTCTAAGATCGGCTCCGGCGACCGCAGCGAACGCATCCGCACCTATAACTTCCCGCAGAACCGCCTCACCGACCACCGCATCAACTACACCACCTACAACCTCGACCGCGTCGTGCAGGGGGACCTCGACGGCGTCGTCGGCGCCCTGCTGGACGCCGACCGCGCCGCCAAGATCGGGTCGCTGGAAGGCGCTGAATGAGGGGTGCCGGCGACTCGCGCAAGCGGTCAGCCCTTGGGGGTGGTCGTCTTGGCTTTCGCGGGCGCCTTGTCCGGCGGCTGCGGCTCGGCCGGGGGCGCGGGTGGCGATTGCTGCGCCGCCGGCGCTCCCGGCTGGCGCTTCAGCCACTCCTCGTACGGCGGGAGCGTGGAGGAATCGATATCCGTCAGGGCCTTCAGGGCCTGGAGGTACACGGGGGCGAGCCGCTCTTCCTTTTCGACCCTGGCGGCGGCGATGAGGCCCGCGGCGGGCGGGACGGAGTTCTTCGGCGCCAGCATGGCCAGCGCCGAGATGGCTTGAAGCCGCGTCCACGGATTGTCGGCCTTCAGGGTCTCAAGCAGGTGGGGCAGGAGCGCGTCGACGGCCGGGTCGCCGCGCTTCAGCGTCCTCAGGGCCAGGAATGCAGCCGCGCCGCGCGTGCGCACGTCCGGGTCCTTCATCAACGCCACCAGGGCCGCCGGCTCAATGGCCTTGCCCTGGAGGCCCGTTGCGATGACCGCCGTGCCGCGCACCTGGGCGCTGGCGTCCTTCGTCATTGCCAGCAGGCGAGCGGCGGCCTGCTCATCCTGGACGAAGCCCAGGCCGAAGGCCGACAGGTCGCGGTTGATGGGGTCCGGGTCGTTCGCTTGGTCCAGCAGGGTCTTCAGGTTCACGGTGGACACCTGGCGTATGACCTGGTCCAGTTGGGCCACCTGTGGGACGTTGCCCTGGGCGGCGGCGCGGTCGCGGTTGTTCTTGAGGTCCTGAAGCATGGTCTGGAGCCTGGCCAGGGGGACGGGCTGCGTCAGGAGCCGCTGCTCCGTGACGGCCCGCTGGAGGCTCTGAAGTGCGGGGGCCCAGGTGGGCTGGGGGTTCTCCTGGATCATACTCTCGATGGCGGCCAGCGCCCCGTCGAGGTCCTTGCCCTTGATCTGGTCGACGGCCCTGTCGATGCGGGCCATGTCGGCCTTGGCCTTGTCGGCCTGTGGGGCGGCGAGGCGCTCGGACCGCAGGAGTTTCTCCTGGAAGGTGCGGGCGAGGCGCTGCTCGCCGCCGTCGGCGCGTTCGAGCAGGGTGGCGGCGGCGGTGGCGGCCAGGATGCCGCTGCCGTCCAGGGCCACGGTCATCTGCGCACTCATCTGCTCGACCGTCAGGCGCTTGGCGGCATCGCCGGTGAAGGTCACGGCGGCCGTGGCCGACAGGACGGCGCAGCGTGTCAGGCCTTCGCTGCGCTGGTCAACGTACTTCGTAGTGACGGAGGCCTTTGCGGCGCCGAAGTCCACCTCGCGCGTCCAGGAGTCGCCGGGCTTGAGGGGGTCGGGCGGCAGGAGGCGCATCTCGGCCAGGGCGAAGTCCACTGCCTGGGCCGGCTCGGCCGCCTTGGTCGGCTGGTCGGCAGCCTGGCCGCGCGCGTCGCGCCACTGCACCTGGAGTCCGGCCGGCAGCGGCTGCGAGCGGTTCTGCTCGGGCACCTTCGCCAGGGCGTCCTTGCCGTTCTCCTCGAAGGCGGTCAGCCGCTGGGGGCTGGGAACGTCGACCACCAGGATGCGTCCGCCCGGCGGGTCGGGCCGCACCTCAATTACCTGTTCGGTGCGCTGAAGGGCGACTTCCATGACGGTGCGGCGGGTATCGCGGCCGACGCGGGTCTGCGTTTCGGTCTTGACGGTCCGCCCGTAGATGCGGACCTGGCCGGGCTCGTACTTTGCGACGAGCGCCTGTGCGAATGCATCCGACGCGAAGATGGCGAGAGCGGCCGCGGCGGCCGCCAGCAGCGCGGGTCTCATGATTGAGGTTCCTTTCGGCGTTTGGGGTGTCCGCCGCCGGCAGGCGCCGCGGCCGGCGGGGCGGGGATGAAGTCGGCTTGAAGTCCGGGCCTGCGGCTGCGCTGGAGCAGCGCCAGCGCCAGGGCGCTTCCGGCTGCCATAAGGATGCCCAGGTTCTGGCTGATAGTCAGGCCCGGCAGGCGTGCGGCGGCGGCCTCCTGGCCCGCGGCCCGCAGCAGCGCGGGCAGCCCCAGCAGGTATGCCTCGGCCTCGTCGGCCCGCAGGTACTCCAGGAAGAAGCGGCTGACGCCGTAGAGCAGGATGAACAGCAGGAGCACCTGCCCGTGCCGCCGCCGCCGCGGGAAGTAGGCGTGCAGGACGGCGAAGAGCAGAATCGCGTTGACAAATGATAATAGTTGCGCCGGGTAGATTTCCGGGGGGCGCCAGGCGGCCGCCAGGGCCGCCGTCATCGCCCCCGCGGCGGCCGGGGCGGCATCCTCCAGGACCCCCAGCCCGGCCAGCGCCAGGTGCTGGTCGGCGAAGAACTGCCACGGAATGGACCCCGCCGGCCACGCCACGCCCCACCCCGCAGGGCACACATCGCCGTAGCAGCAGCCGTTCAGGAAACAACCCAGGCGCCCGAACGCCTCGCCCAGCGCTACGCTGGGCGTGATAATGTCCAGCCAGAAGAGGACCGGCAGCCCCGCCGCCTTCAGGTACGCCACCGTCGCCACGACGGCCAGCAGGAAGCCGCCGTAGAAGGTCAGGCCGCCCTCCCAGATTCTCAGCAGGTCCCACAGGCCGTGGAACTGCTCGCCGTACTGGACGATGTAGAAGAACCGCGAGCCGACCAGCCCGCCGAAGAAGCAGGCCAGGGCGGCGTTGTAGAGGACGTCGGGCGACTGGCCCAGCCGCTTCGCCCGCCGCGCTGCCACCCAGATCGCCAGCAGGAAGCCCACGCACAGCATCGCCCCGTAGCCGTAGAGCGTGAGCGTCCAGTCTGTGCCGGGGACGGCGATGCGTGTCAGGATTTGTCGCACGCGATTCCGCTCGCTTCCGGATGCGCCGCGGCAGGCTTGTCCGGCCGTGAGGGCCGCCGCCTGCTTGTCAACTCGTGTTCTCGTTGCACGGGTTGGCAAGCAACCCGTGGCACGTGCTTACGGGCCGCCGACGATCCGGTTCTGTTCGTTGACGACGACTTTGCGCGACTGGTGGGCCGCCAGTTCGTCCGGCGCCAGGTACGCAAAGCCCATGATGATCACCAGGTCGCCCGGTGCGCCCAGGCGGGCGCTGGCGCCGTTCAGGCGGACCATGCCGCTGCCCGGCGGCCCGCGCATGACGTACGTTTCCTGCCGCGTGCCGTTGTTCAGGTTGGCCACGAGGACGGCCTCGCCTTCCAGCAGTCCGGCCGCCTCGATGAGGTCCTGGTCGATGCTGATGCTGCCTTCGTACTCCAGGTGCGTTCCCGTGATGCGTGCCCGGTGGATTTTAGATTTTAGAACCTTGATGAACATGGCTTATTCGGTCCTGTTTGCGCGGGGGTCCGGGAGCCTGCGCAAGAGTACGTTGTCAATCAACCGCGTCGTGCCCACCCTGGCCGCAAGGGCCACCAGGACCTGCCCGCCGATGATCGCAAGGTCCTCCAGCGTGTCGGGGTCCACGACGGCCACGTACTGAAGTTCTACGCCCTTCGCGGCCGCCAGTCGCTGCCGGACGAGTGCGGCCAGGCGTGCCGCGTCGCGCTCGCCTGTTTCCATGGCGCGGCGGGCCTCGGCCAGCGCGGCCGGGAGCGCGAGCGCCTGCCGCCGCTCGCCCGGCGAGAGGTACGCATTGCGGCTGCTCATCGCCAGGCCGTCGGGTTCTCGCACGGTGGGGCACCCGCGGACCTCGACCGGCAGGTTCAGGTCGGCCGCCATCCGCCGCACGATCGCCAGTTGCTGGGCGTCCTTCTCGCCGAAGTAGGCCGCATCGGGCTGCACGAGCGCGAACAGTTTCGCCACGACCGTGCAGACGCCGTCGAAGTGCCCGGGGCGGAAAGCCCCGCACATCTTCTCCGACAGGCCAGCCACGCGCACCGCCGTGGCGAAGCCCGCAGGGTACATCTCGGCTGCCGACGGCGCGAACACAAGGTCAATGCCCTCGCGGCGGCAGAGGGCCGCGTCGGCCTCCAGCGGCCGCGGATACCGCGCAAAATCCTCGCCGGGCCCGAATTGCGTCGGGTTGACGAAGATGCTTACGGCCACCCAGCCGCACTCGGCCCGCGCCGCCCGGATGAGGCTGGCATGACCTTCGTGCAGCGCGCCCATGGTCGGCACGAGGCCGATGCGCAAGCCCCGCCGCCGTGCCTCGGCCGCCTGCGCCCGCACCTCGGCCACCGATTCAACGCAAACCGTCATAATCCTCCCTGCTGCGGCCAACGATTATAACCGCCCCGCCTGGCGCAAACAAGCCGCCGGCGCGCCGAAGCCTGGCGGTGCGGGGGCATGAGACGTCCAAAAAGAACCGCGCGGGTTGCATGGTGCCCATGGGGGGACCGCAGTCGCAGGCGGCGGAGCGGTGTCGTGGCGCCGGCGCATTACAACTGCTCGAACGGCCGCGCCCGGTCGCGGCGCCGCACGAGTTCACCGAAGTACCGAAGGCCCAGCGTCTGGGCGCTGGCGCGCAGCCAGTCCGAGAGGCGCGTCGAGCCGGTGGGCGGCGAATCGGTCCACAGGAGGTTCGCCATCAGGCCAAGGACCTCGTCGCGCGTCAGCATCACGTCGCCCATCACCTTGCCGATGAGCCGCGCGGCCAGCCAGCCGAGCCGCGCCGGCACGCGCACGAGGAGCCGGGGCTTGCCGACGGCCTGCCCGACGGCCTCCACCAGGGCGCGGTATGTGAACGTCTCCGGCCCGACGGCGTCGATGACGGCATTCTCCCGGCGGCGGCCGTGCTCGACAGCCAGGGCGGCCAAATCATCGACGTGAATCGGACGAAGGCGGTACTGCCCGTCGCCGAAGATGGCGAAGACCGGCATCTTCCGCAGCGCCCAGGCGATGTTGTTCAGGAGGATGCCCTCTCCGCCGAAGAGAACGGCCGGCCGCAGGACGGCGTAGGACAGGCCCGACTCGCGCAGCGCACGCTCGGCCTTCGCCTTGCCGCTGAAATACTCGAAAGGCGAGTCCTCCGACGGATTCGTGATGCTCACGTGCACCACCCGCCGCACGCCGGCCTCGCGCGCTGCCGCAAAGAGGGCCTGCGTGTGCGCGAGCGCCTGGGCGAACGTGCACGCGGGCGTGCCGAATCGCACCCAGTACGTGTTGTAAAGGACCGCTGCGCCGCGGAGCGAGTCGGCCAGGCGGGCTGCATCGTCCCAGCGGTAGGGCAGGGCCTCGACGCGGCCGCCGAACGGACTGGCGCGGCCGGGCGAGCCGGTCAGCGTCCGCACGCGCACCCCCGCCGCCAGCAGCCGCGCGGCGATGTAACGGCCGCTGTAGCCGAATGCGCCGGTGACGGCGTGCAGTTCCGGTTCGGGCATGAGCGCCTTCTTTAGGCGGCAATCTGAAATCTGATATCTGAAATCTCAGATTTCAAATTTCAGATTTCAGATGTCAGAAGCCCTTCAGGAACCGCCGCTCGGCCTTGAACATCCGGTCGAACATCTCCCGGATTTCGGCGGGCGAGCACACGGCGGCCGTCAGCGGGTCCAGGAGGAGCGCGTGCAGCGCCTTCTGGCGGTCCCCCTCCACGCATGCCTCGGCCGTCAACTTGTTGACGGCCATGTGCTGACGGTTCAGGGCCGCGCACTGCTCCGGCAGCGCTCCGAAGTGACACGGCCTCAGGCCCATCTTGTCGGCCAGGACGGGCACTTCCACCACGCCGTCGAAGGGCAGGTTGTCTATCAGGCCCGTGTTCCACGTGGAGCCGTGGAAAACCAGCGGCCGGTCGAGCCTGACGGCCTGGATGATGCTGGAAGCGTACTCGTGGCTGCGGCGGATAGTGAGTTGCTCCTTGCCCTGCATGATGCGTCGGCGGCGATCGTCGGCGGCCTTGCGCCATCCCGGCCACTCGTCGGCGTAGAAACTGTCGCCGCCCAGATACTTCTCGCGGCAGTACTTGCGCCTGAGTTCCGTGCGCTTGCGGTAGTAGGGCACGTACTCGCTGAAGTGCCCGCTCGACTCCGTGACGAAGTATCCGAAGTGCAGCATGAAGTCGAACCGCACCGGGTCGCGTTCCCAGAGTTTCTTATCGCGGACGACCTTGGCCTTCAGGCGGGGGTACAGGTCTTCGCCCTCGTGCTCGTAGCGCGTGAACCACGCCATGTGATTCAGGCCCGCGCACTGCCAGGTCATCTCGTCGTACGGCACGCCCGCGTAATCGGCCAGGTTGCGGCTGGAACCCTGGACGCTGTGGCACAGGCCCACCACCGGCTGGTCCGTTACGAGCATGGCCGCGTGCGTCATGATGCTCATCGGGTTGGTGTAATTGAGAATGTACGCGTTCGGAGCCATGCGGCCGATGTCGCGCAGCACCTCCGTCCACACGGGCACGGTGCGCATCGCCTTGAAGATGCCGCCCGGGCCGATCGTGTCGCCGATGCACTGGCTGACCCCGTACTGGAGGGGGATATCGTTGTCGACCCGCACTGTCTGGGCGCCCGAGACCTCGATGGTGTTGACGACGAAGTCGGCGCCTTCCAGGACGCGACGCCGGTCGGTGGCGGTCCGGATGGTCCAGGCCTTGTCCTTGCCCAGCGTTTCGGCGATTCTGCGCACGAGGCCCTCGGCCAGGCGCAGGCGGCGGGCGTCGATGTCGACGAGCGAGATTTCGCCCTCCTCGATGCCTTCCAGTTGCATGATGTCGCCGGAGAGATTGTGCGTGAAACCGCTGCCGGCCCCCAGCATGACGATACGGACCATCGCGAGGCTCCTTTGACCGTCGCTGCGCGCGGCAGCGGCTGAACACGGGGCCGCTGTTTGTGGAGGCGGCTGAGCAGGGCGCCGCCGTATGTGGCGGCGGTTGAACGTCAGGAGGTAAGCCTAGCGGGGCAGGGCGGCTTGTCAAGCGCGATTGTGCCGGCGCACGGGGGCATCAGGGCCGCAGGTCGTCGAGCAGGCGTATGGCCGTCTGGCGGATGCGTTCCGGCGTCTCGAGTTTCCCCGCGGCGATGAGGTGCCGCGCCCGGCGGACCTTGTCCCAGCGAATCGCGGCCGTTTCGGGGGGTCTTCCGCCGCGGCCCGACGCGGCGGCCGCAGGCCCGGAGCCGGCGCGCTGGGGCGCCGCGGCCAGCGCTGCATCGTCGATGACCTCTGCATTATGGCTCATGGCTGCGTGCCTTTCGTTCGGCATTTCGCCCCCAATCGAATCATCGACAGAACGGGCCTGGGGAATCAGTCCGCGCTATCAGCCGTTCCCCGCTATCCGGCATAGGGGGAATCCCTGATTCGGCCATCCAGAACTCTCCGTAGGCGGCCGGCGGCCGACGTTTGGGCGAAAAGCGGTTGACTTGCCGCCGCGCGGTCCGTAGGTTATGGCGTCCTGTTGGGGCGGCGCGTGTGCGGGTACGGGTGAAGATTTGCGGCATTGCGCGGCCGGAGTGGGCGGCGGCGGCCGCGGAAGCGGGGGCGGACGCCATCGGCCTGGTGTTCGCCGAGAGTCCCCGCCGCGTGACGCCCGCCGAGGCCGCCGCCATCGTGCGGGCCCTGCCGCCGTGGGTCGCCCCGGTGGGCGTGTTCGTCGATGAGCCGCCGGGGCGCATCGTCCGGCTGGCCGGCGAGGTGGGCCTTGCGGCCGCGCAATTGCACGGCGACGAGCCGCCGGACGCGCTCGCCGCGATGGGGGACCTTAAGGTCATCAAGGCGTTTCGCATCGGCAGCGAGGCCGACGTGGCCGCCGCCGCCGAGTGGAAGAGAGAATCCGAGCGGCTGGGCCGTGTCGCGGACGCGTACCTTGTGGATGCCCGCCTTGGTGCGGGAGGGCCAAAGGGCGGTTCGGGATACTTGGCCGATTGGCGCCTGGCCGCTCGGATGGTTCTTGACGGGTTCCGGCCGCTTATCCTGGCGGGGGGCCTGGGGCCGGAGAACGTGGCCGAGGCCGTCGCGGCCGTCCGGCCGTGGGGTGTGGACGGGTCCAGCGGCCTGGAGACCGCGCCGGGGCGCAAGTCGCCGGAGAGAATCCGCGAGTTCGTCCAGGCCGTGCGCCGGTGCACGGGTTAGCCGTCGCCCGCGATGTGCCGTTTAGCCGCTGTTTCATAACCGGGTGTGGCACGGCCGGCCTGCCCGGCCGTGGCCGCTTTCTGCGGCTTCGTCGGCGGCCGGACAAGGCGGCCGTGCCGCATGGCGTACGATGCGAGAGCGTGTTGTGCAACAGCCTCTACATGTGCTGATGGCGACACATGCGATGGGTATCCGAGGAGCCGCGATGAACTGCGACGTCCGCAACCTGAAACTCGCCCCCGAGGGCCTGAAGCGCATCGAGTGGGCCGACCGGTCGATGCCGGTCCTCGGCGCCATCCGCCGGCGCTTCGCCAGGGAGAAGCCGCTGCGGGGCCTCCGGATGAGCGCGTGCCTGCACATCACCGCCGAGACGGCCAACCTGGCCCGCACGCTTGACGCCGGCGGGGCGAACCTCGTGCTCTGCGCCTCCAACCCCCTCTCCACGCAGGACGACGTGGCCGCGGCGATCGTGAAGGAATTCGGCATCCCCACCTTCGCCGTCAAGGGCGAGAACCACAAGACCTACTACAAGCACATCGCGGCGGCGATCGACCACCGCCCCAACATCACCATGGACGACGGGGCGGACCTTGTCTGGGAACTCCACTCCAAGCGCCAGGCCGAGGCCGGGAACATCATCGGCTCCATGGAAGAAACCACCACCGGCGTCATACGCCTGCGGGCGATGGAGAGGAAAGGGCAACTGAAGTTCCCCGTCGTCGCCGTCAACGACGCCGACTGCAAGCACCTCTTCGACAACCGCTACGGCACCGGCCAGTCCACGATGGACGGCGTCATCCGCGCCACCAACATGCTGGTGGCGGGCAAGCGCGTGGTCGTGGCCGGGTACGGCATGTGCGGGCGCGGCGTGGCGGCCAGGGCACGCGGGGCGGGGGCCGCCGTCATCGTCACCGAGGTTGACCCGCTGCGGGCCATCGAGGCCGCGATGGACGGCTATGTTGTTATGCCGATGCTCGATGCCGCGCGGGCGGGCGACCTCTTCGTCACCGTCACGGGCGATGTCCGCGTCATCCGGCCCGAGCATTTCCGCGTGATGAAAGACGGGGCCATCGTCGCCAACAGCGGCCACTTCAACGTGGAGATCGACCTGCCCGGCCTGGAGAAGATGGCCCGGCGCGTACGCCGCGGCGTGCGGCCGTTCGTCGACGCCTACGACCTGAAGAACGGCCGCACCGTGTGCGTCCTGGCCGAGGGGCGCCTTGTGAACCTTGCGGCCGCCGAGGGCCACCCGGCCGCCGTCATGGACATGAGTTTCGCCGTCCAGGCCCTTACGACCGAGTGGGTCGCCCGGCACCGCGGGCGCCTGGAGACGCGCGTCCACGACGTGCCGCACGAGATCGACGAGTTCGTGGCGGCCCTGAAACTCCAGACCATGGGCATCGCCATCGACCGCCTGACCAGAGAGCAGGCCGACTACCTGGCCTCCAGCGACATGGGGACCTGACGCATGGCCGCCGTCCGACCGTTCCGCGCCCTGCGCTATAACACGCGCGACCCCCTGAGCGTGGCCCTGGTGACCGCGCCGCCGTACGACTGCATCAGCCCCCAGGAGCAGGAGGAACTCTACCGCACGCATCCGCATAACATCGTGCGCCTGGTCCTCGGCAAGGAAACGCCGCTCGACACCGACAGGCACAACCGCTACACGCGGGCCGCAAGCCTGCTGGCCAAGTGGCGGAAGGCCGGCATCCTGGTGCGCGACAAGGATCCCTCGCTCTACTTCTACCAGCAGGAGTTTGAAATCGACGGAAAGACATATCTGCGCGAGGGGTTCCTGGCGCGCGTCGGCCTCGAGGAGTTCGGCTCGGGCCGCGTATTCCCGCACGAGGAAACCATGCCCGGCCCGATGGAGGACCGCCTCCGGCTCCTCCGGGCCGCCCACGCCAACACCGAGCCAGTCTTCGGCCTCTACCCGGACGCCCTGAACGAGGTGACCGCGGCGTTTCACGAGATGGGCGCGGCGTGCGAGCCGCTGGCACAGACCGTGGACGGCAGCGGCGTGGTGCATCGCCTGTACGGCTGCCCGGACGCGGTGCTCGTGAAGCGCGTGTCCGAGGCGATGGCCGAGCGGCCCATCTTCATTGCCGACGGCCATCACCGCTACGAGACGGCCCTGGCGTACCGGCGCGAGTGCGAGGCCGCGGGCGGGACGGTCGGCCCGGACCATCCCGCGGCATCCATCCTCATGCTGTGCGTCTCGATGCACCACCCGGGGCTGGCCATCCTGCCGGCGCACCGGGTGGTGTCGGGCGCGGCGGGGCTGACGGCCGAGCGATTGCGGAAGGCCACCGAGGAGCACTTCGCCTGGCAGGAATTCGTCGGGGCGGAGGCCACCAGCCCGCGCCTGGAAGAGCGCTTGCGCCAGGCTCGCGGCCACGCCTTCGGCCTGTGGACCCGCGACACCTCGAAGGCGTTTCTGCTGACGCTGAAGGACGCCCGCATCATGGACCACCTGGCGGCCGAGCACTCGAAGGCGTGGCGGCGGCTGGACGTGGCCGTCCTGGACCGCGTGCTCCTGAAGACCGACCTGGCGAAGGCCGTCGCGGCCGGGGCGGCGCCGGAACTCTCGTACGTGCACCTCGCGCAGCAGGCGTTCGACGCCGTCCACGAGGACGGGGCGGACGCCGCCCTCGTCCTCAGGCCGCTGCCCGTCCAGGCCCTCCAGGACGTGGCCGCCCAGAGCGAACGCATGCCCCCCAAATCCACATATTTCTATCCGAAGGTCCTCAGCGGACTGGTCATCAACCCGCTGGAGTAGGGGGGCGAGGGCCGGGCGGCAGGCGATTCGAGCCCGATGCGGCGGCGGATGGCGCGGCGGGTCTCCTGACCCGTCGCGCAAAGGGGCCGTCGGGTCATTCTATTCCGTGCAAAGCGACCGCCCCCGGCGCACTGCGCCGGGGGCGATTGTCTCTGGTGGAGCCGATGGGACTTGAACCCACAACCTCCTGATTGCGAACCAGGCGCTCTCCCAGTTGAGCTACGGCCCCCGAAAGTCGAGGCATTGTAACGCGCGGCGGCGGCAGTTCAAGCGCGAAGAGGCGAACGACGGGAATCGGCACGGCGCACGGCGGACAGCGCCGGCGGACACGGTTGGCCGCGAGCCGTGGGCGCGCAGGTTCGCGCGGGGCAGCCGCCCGGGCCGCCGCGCGCCCTGTGCCACAGGGCTGTCACACCCCCGCGGTTCTTGCTTGGCCTGGGCCGCTGCGAAGCCGTTAATGAGAGGCGTGGGGGCTGCCCTTGCCTGGGATGGGCCGGCGGCATGGGCGGCGCCTGGCCAGTGCCGGCGGCAGCAGGACGGAGACGCCGGCGGCTGCGCCGCCCGTTCCGATCGGGACGGCGGCCCCCGCCGGGACCGGTCGGCATGGCATGGTGCAGTCCGCGCGGTGCGGGTCACGCCCCCTGGCAATATCCTTCGTGGCCCCGCCGCGCGGATGGTCTCTAGCCGCAGTTCAAGGTTTCAAGTTCACAGTTCAGAGTGACGGCGCGCCTTTGCCCCGGCGGCCGCGCCGGGAGCGCTCGCCTCCGGCTCGCGGCTAAGAAGCTGTTTCACAGCCCTCCGGTCACTTGCCGGAGGCGGTTGAAGCAAATGATGCTGGCGGCCAGATCGTGAAACGCCTGAAAATGTTTGCCCCAACGC
>Ga0194125_10007954_pt1 | contig 15084 bp, 9 predicted proteins | sample TA2KigC250mmetaG_FD_148626 | JGI IMG/M metagenome (GOLD analysis project Ga0194125, IMG submission 148626) | Freshwater microbial communities from Lake Tanganyika, Tanzania - TA2015034 Kigoma Deep Cast 250m | ecosystem: Environmental > Aquatic > Freshwater > Lake | place: Tanzania: Lake... | reverse complement strand
TATCATAGAGCTTGTCCGCCGGGGTTTCCCGGGTGCTTTTGATCGTGGATTTGATGCCTCCGCCAGCCTTTGCGATCACTACATAATCCTCACCCTTTAGCCTCCGAGCAAATTCATCCTCACGTGTCCTACCAAAAACGAGATGAGTGTGGGCATCCACAAAGCCTGGCATCACGACTCCACCCTTGGCATCGATGACATTATCGCTGTTATATTGACTATTGATCTCAGCACTGGTGCCCACCGCTATGATCGATCTGTCCTGGATGGCGATCGCACCATCGGTGATAATGGACAGGTCATTCATCTGTTTGCCCTGGCGTGGCGTCTTGCCTTTGAGCGTGAGCAACTGTCCGGCATTGGTGATGATCAGGTCCACGCTCGGGGCGCTGGTGGAAGGCGCCCCTACATTTGGCAGAGGAATCATTTACCGCTCTCCATCTTCTTCTCCAGTTTTGCCCAGGTGTCCTTGAGTGTCACGATGCGGTTGAATACGATCTTGTCCTCTGCGGATTCGGGATCAACGCAGAAATAGCCCTGACGCATAAACTGGCATCTCGTACCGGGTTTGGCATTACCCAGATTGATCTCTGCAACGGCATTGGGGATCACTTTGATCGAATCAGGATTCAGGTAATCCAGGTAGGTCTTGCCCGCCTCGATCTCGGAAAGATCGGGCAGCGTAAAGAGCTGATCGTAGAGGCGGACTTCCATCGGCAAAGCATGAGCCGCCGAGACCCAATGGATCGTTCCTTTGACCTTTCTGCCTTCCGGAGTGGAGCCACCACCCGATTCGGGGTCATAGGTGCAACGCAGTTCTACGATCTTTCGGCTGGCAGGATCACGCACCACCTCTTTACAGGTGATGTAATAGGCGTGTTTCAGACGCACTTCCATCCCGGGAGCGAGACGGAACCACTTGGAGGGAGCGGCCTCGCGAAAATCATCACGTTCGATGTAGATCACTTTGCCAAAAGGGATCGTGCGTGTTCCGGCATTTGCATCCTCAGGATTGTTATCGGCTGTGATATTTTCCACGCACTCGTCAGGATAGTTCTCGATCACCACTCTCAGCGGATCGAGCACGACCATGTAGCGGGTAGCGATCTTATTCAGATATTCCCGAACACAAAACTGCAGCAATTCATAATCGACCAAACTATCTGCTTTGGCAACTCCGATCCGGTCACAAAAATCACGGATCGCTTCCGGAGGAAAGCCCCGCCGTCTCATCCCGGCAATCGTAGGCATGCGTGGATCATCCCAACCGCGTACATAGCCGCCTTCCACCAGCTCCAATAGACGCCGCTTACTCATCACGGTATAAGCCAGATTGAGCCGGGCAAATTCTATCTGTTGGGGATGGCAGGGTACGGACAATTGATCCAGAAACCAGTCATAAAGCGGACGGTGGTCTTCAAATTCCAGCGTGCAGATGGAATGCGTGATCATCTCAAGCGCATCGGATACGCAATGCGTGTAATCATACATCGGATAAATCTGCCATTGATCGCCGGTACGATGATGCTCGGTTTTTTTGATGCGGTAGATGACCGGATCACGCATGTTGATATTGGGTGAAGCCATATCAATTCTGGCGCGGAGGCATCGGCTGCCTTCCTCAAACTCACCTGCTCTCATCCGGCGGAAGAGGTCAAGGTTCTCTTCCACAGAGCGATCCCGCCAGGGACTGTCTTTGCCCGGGACGGTCAAAGTCCCGCGGTAGGCACGCATCTCATCCTGGGACAGGTCACAAACGAACGCCTTGCCTTGCCGGATAAGGTCTTCGGCATATTCATACAAGCGCTCAAAATAGTCCGAGGCATAAAACAGCTTGTCTTTCCAGTCAAATCCCAGCCACCGGATATCCGCCATGATCGATTCCACGTATTCCACCTCTTCCTTGGCGGGATTGGTATCGTCAAACCGCAGATGGCACACGCCATCATAATCCCTTGCCAATCCAAAATTCAGGCAGATGGACTTGGCGTGTCCGATATGCAGATAGCCATTGGGTTCGGGGGGAAAACGCGTCACTATCGACTTATGCTTCCCGCTTTCCAGATCCCGGTCGATAATGAACCGGATGAAATTGGAGATCGGCTTGATCCCTTCGGTACTCCCGACTCCGGTTCCCGGTTCACCCCTTTGATCAAACATCTTACTGTTAGCCATGACAATTCCTTATCTTTCTTGATTGTGCCCTTTTTCCAGAAACAGTGAAAAAGTCAAGCACTATCACAACTTGCCGCGATGTGGGGCGTTTTCTACCCAGTGAGTTAGAAAGCGTCTAAGGATAGGGCGGTTAAACGACTATCCGGTTTCGTCTCATCTCAGCCATTCGATTGATATTCAGTTCTTTATGACTGTAATTAACCAAAGTGGAAAACCTGCCTGCTTTTGGCATACAGAATGCACCGATACAGACCAGATGCCTGAATAACTGGTATCAAATGAGGAGAAAATGGAAGCAACGATCAAAATGAAACACCGGGAGATCGATACCATGATCGCTCCCGCGCTACTGAGCCGTTCGATCAATAAACCGGGGCTTTGCGCTTATTGCAAATGCAACCCGATCTGTACTTTGAGTAATGAGAACGGCTTGATCTTTGATTGTTCCGACTATGAAGATGGCGATACCTTCCGGGCAGTGGCACCTCTCTCCGCCCTCACTTATGAATTTGGAATGGAAGAGACACTCCGGCTTAAAGGTCTGTGCCACAATTGCTCCAGACAAGATAAATGTACTCTCAGCACCAGCCCGGACGGGATCTGGCGCTGCGAGGAGGACTGTCAGTAAATAATCCGGCTTTTCACATACTTCAACACAAACCGGTGGCTCCCAACCCTCTTTTTTTTGCCTCCTCCTTGCTTGATTACCTTAGTATAACCTTAGTATAACCTTACGACCGTAAGGTTATACTAAGGTTATACTAAGGTAATCAAGCAAGGAGGAGGGGGAGGGATAGGAAAAAATCCTCGACAAAAATCGGGCTAACCTGTAGGTGGGTAGAAATATTCAAATTATGGAGTGTTAATGACTGGAGAACCTGAAATGACTGGTATTGCGCGGATGACCTCATCGTCCACGGACTCTCGATCAGTCGATGAATACGGAGAAGCCATGATCAGCGTCAAAAACCTGGTCAAGGAATTCTCGCAGCGTCAGGGTGGTAAGTTCAGGGCAGTCGATGAAGTCAGTTTTCAGGCATACCGGGGAGAGATAGTGTGTCTGTTGGGGGTAAACGGCGCCGGCAAGACAACGACCATGCGCCTGCTCTCCACGGTATTCAAGCCCAGTGGGGGCAGTGCCGAGATCTGTGGTTACGACATCCATCGCGAGGCACAGAAAGTGCGGGAAAACCTGGGTTTTTTATCTGGTGACACCGGATTGTACAATCGGTTGCGGGCACGGGAATTCATCCGCTATTTCGGCAGATTGTACGGCACCGAAGATGCGGTAATCACCCGGAGGATCAGGGAAATGGCAGACCTGCTGGATATGCACGAATTTCTGGACCGCAAGATAGAATTTCTTTCCTCGGGTATGAAGCAAAAGGTGTCTATTGCCCGTTCGATCATTCACGATCCGCCGGTGATGATCTTTGACGAGCCGACCTCCGGGCTGGATATCCTCACGTCCCGCAATATCGTCGCCTTTATCCGCGATTGTAAGAAACGCGGCAAATGCGTTCTCTTTTCCACCCATATCATGCGTGAAGCAGAACGTTTAGCAGACCGGATCGTACTTATTCACAAAGGCAAAGTCCTGGCTGACGACACGCTGGAAAATCTGCGTCTTAATACCGGTCAGACCGATCTGGACGATATTTTTGTGTATTTTGTCAACCGGTTCACAGATGATATGGAGGTGACCGCAGATGAGTTTTAAGAAAGCCCTCACCGTCTATCGCAAGGAACTGCTGGAGCTATTCCGGGACCGCAGGACTTTATTCACCACGATCATCCTGCCGTTGATCCTGTATCCTTTGATCTTTGTCGGCTATTCGGCATTGATGACACGTCAGACCGGTGTGCTCGAGCAAAAAGGTGCGATCATTGCCGTCGTGGATAGTGCAGACGATGCCTCCAGCCGGATCATAGTATCGCATCTGGATAAGATCGACCATTTTAAACCACCGGAAATCAAAGACCAGATCCAGCAGCAGTATGATGATAAGTTCATCGATGGCATTGTGACAATCCGTGACACCACCCTGACTTCCGGGATCAATGGTTATCAGATATCGGTGCAATTCGACCGGGCGACCGACAAAGGCAGAATGATCATCGACAAGCTGCGCCGTGCCTTTGCTTCGGCTGAGAAGGAAGTATTGAGCGGCATGCTCCAGGAAAGAGGGGTATCAGACAAGCTTTTGGACGCCATGATTGTGAAGGAGATCGATACTTCCACGCGGCAGAAAAAGATGGGTATGGTGCTGGGTATGATCCTGCCCTACCTGATGATCGTGCTATTGGTAACCAGCGCAGCGGTAGTAGCGGCTGATCTGGTAGCCGGTGAGAAGGAACGCAAGACGCTGGAGACATTGCTCGTTTCCGCCGTTGCCCGCAATGAGATCGTGCTGGGTAAGTATCTGACCATCATAACATTCGCCTTCCTTAATGTGGTTATCAACCTCTTCAGTTTGTTCTTTTCCATGAAATACATGCTCTCCATGTCCGGTATCCAGACCGAGGGCGTTAAGATCCCCCTGGAGGGTTTTGGCATCCTGCTATTAGCCATGATCCCTCTGGCGACGCTCTTTGCCGCCATCCTGCTGTCCATATCCACGTTCTCCCGGCATATGAAAGAAGCCCGAAGCTATGAGCAGCCCTTGCTGATGGTCACGATCATGCTGGCGATGATCAGCTTCTTCCCGGCGATCGAGATGAATAAACTGCTGGCATTGGTCCCGGTGATCAATATCTCGCTGCTGTTCAAGGCGGTCATGATCAATGAATATCAGCTCTCACACCTGCTGTTGACCATCGGTTCGACGGTGGTTTATGATATCCTGGCGATCTGGATGACCATCCGTCTGTTCAATTCGGAAGGAGTCCTGTTCCGGGTGGATGACGATACCAGCATCAAGAATATCCGCAAGGAAAAGCGCAGTTTATTCAATCCCTTTTACGGGCTGGTGTATTTTACCTTGAGTTTATTGGTGTGGTTTTACCTGGGGATGTTACTACAAAGCGGTAAAGATAAGCTTGAGGGACTGGTTCAATCTCAATTACTGCTCATTCTCCTGCCGGTATTGCTCATAATCCGGATTCTTAAATTAAAAGCCAACGAGGTCTTGCGGTTCAAGCTGCCCAAAGCCAATCAATTGCTGTTGTTACCCTTCATAGCCATCCCGGCGATGCTGATCGTGGCTTATCTAATGCAGTCCATCAATATGGTTTTCCCGATCTCACAGAAATATATCGAATCAATGCAGGCACTTATGAATATCAGTGCCAATCCCTGGATCTTACTTTTGACGCTTGCATTATTGCCGGGGATATGCGAGGAAGTGCTGTTCCGGGGATGGCTGATGCGGTTCTATGAATCAAGCGGCAAGGTGATAGCGGTGGTCTGTACGGCATTGTTCTTTGCCGTCTTTCACCTGGATCCGGTCCGGTTGCTGCCTACTTTCCTGTTAGGATTGCTATTAGGCTATCTGACGATCCGATCGGGCAGTATCATAAGCAGTATGATATCACATACGATCAACAATGGTTTTGCCGTGCTGGTTGCCAGTTTTGAAGGGGCATGGATCATCAGATCATTGTTCGGAGCATCGGGGCAAATCCATCATTGGATGATGCCGCCTGTCGTTCTGATCTTCATAATAGCCCTGCTCATGTTTCACAAAGCTACAGCCAATAAGGAGTTAAAATGTGTGGAATAGTTGGATATATCGGTAAACGTAATGCTCTTCCGATCGTGGTGGAAGCGCTAAAACGCCTGGAATACAGGGGATACGACAGCTCCGGAGTGGCATTGATTCACGACAGTGAACTACTGGTCTATAAAAGGCAGGGAAAGATCATCGAACTGGAACGTAGTCTCCCGGAACCGGGCAAGTGCAGTGGCAATATCGCCATTGCCCATACCCGGTGGGCGACACATGGCGAACCCAATGAGATCAACGCTCATCCTCACAGCGACTGCCATCATCGTCTTGCCATAGTGCATAACGGCATTATCGAGAATTACAAAGTACTCAAAGACAGGCTCATGGAACTGGGTCATAAGTTCGTTAGCGATACCGATACCGAAGTAATCGTGCATCTGATCGAACAGTTTACACTCTCGGAACCCACTTTGGAAGACGCCGTATGCGAAGCTATGAAGCGTGTGGAGGGGACTTACGGATTGGTCGTGATCGACCGTGACGACCCCAACCGGCTGATCACCATCCGCAAAGGCAGCCCGATCGTGATCGGGATCGGAGACGACGAGAATTTTATCGCCTCGGACGTGCATGCCATTATAATCCATACCCGAAAAGTAATCTACCTGCAAGACAACGAGATGTGCGTTGTCGAACGCGACGGCTTTGGGATCACTACCTTGGATCGGGTCAGAGTGAAGCCCCAGATATCGGAAGTGGACTGGGATATATCGACGATAGAGAAAGGCGAATTCAAGCACTTCATGCTTAAAGAGATCTTTGAACAGCCCACGACGATAGAAAATGCGTTCCGGGGACGGATCTACGAAAGTATGGCAACAGCCCGGCTGGGAGGTTTGAGCGTCCCGTTACATGAGCTCAGACGCACAAAAAAGATCCACATAATCGCCTGTGGGACATCATATCACGCGGGTCTGATCGGAAAATACATCATAGAGGATCTGTCACGAATCCCCGTGGAAGTGGAATACGCCTCCGAATACCGATACCGCAATCCCATCATCCCCGATGACACGATCGTCTTTACCATTAGTCAATCCGGTGAAACGGCAGATACGCTGGCAGCCCTGAGAGAAGCCAAAGCCAGGGGAGCTAAGGTCCTTGGCATCACCAATGTGGTAGGAAGCTCGATCGCCCGGGAATCCGATGGTGGAACCTATATCCATGCCGGTAGTGAGATCGGTGTCGCCTCAACCAAGGCATTCACTTCGCAAGTGACCATACTATCGCTGTTAGGGATCCTTCTGGGCAGGATGCGAAACATGAGCACTGTCGTCGGAATGGAGTATATCCAGGAACTGCAACGCCTCCCTGAAAAAGTGAACCGGATATTGCAGAAAAACGCTCAGATCCGCCTGATTGCTGAGAGTATCGTACATTGTACCAATGCTCTGTACTTGGGACGGGGAGTGAATTATCCGGTGGCACTGGAAGGTGCGTTGAAACTCAAGGAGATCTCCTATATCCATGCTGAAGGCTATCCTGCGGCTGAAATGAAGCACGGACCCATTGCCCTGATCGATGAAAACATGCCGGTGGTAGCCGTGGCGACTCGGGATCCACTCTATGACAAGATCTACTCCAATCTCAATGAAGTGCGATCCCGCAAAGCCAGATTGATCTGTATCGCTTCGGAAGGAGATGAACTTCTGGCTCAAATCGCTGAGCATGTCGTTACGATCCCTGATACTCTGAACAACTTACAACCAATACTCTCCGTAATTCCGTTACAATTGCTCGCCTATCACGTAGCCGACCTGCGCGGTTTCGACGTTGACCAACCCCGCAATCTGGCAAAAAGCGTGACTGTGGAATAGCCCGGCAAGGGAAACCTGAAAAAAAACCTTGAACAAATCAGGCAGGCAAAAATCATTGTTTGAAAATAGAGATTTGCATCCGTATGGAGGAATATAATGCTCGATAACTTAAGAAAAAAACAGAAGATAGTCATCTATTTCATCGCCTTTGTCTTTATCATAGGAATGGCGGGGTTGGGGATCAGTGATTTTTTCAATCGCCCACCCAGTTATATCGGTAAAGTAAATGGAACCAAGATCACGATTGAGATGTATCAAAACAAGATCGCACAACTGGAAAGGAACTATCGGGAAATGTATCAAGACCGGGAACTGGATGAAAACACCAGACGAACCTTGGAAGAGCAAGCCTGGACTGCATTGGTCGAAGAGATCCTCCTGGAACAGCAACTGAAAAAGAACCGGATCAAGATCACTGATGATGATATCATTGCTGAAATGCAAAACAACCCTCCCCAAGAACTCATGCAAAATGAGGTCTTCCAGACCAACGGTCGTTTTGACCGCAGTAAGTATCTCAATGCCTTGAAGATGGATCCCACCTTTTTTACCCGAATGGAAGAATACATCCGCTCCTATCTTCCCAAACAGCGGCTGCAGGAACAAATCCAACAACAGTCCGGCATAACCATAGACAGCTTAAAGGCAGAGTACATAAAGGAATCAGATGAGCTTTACGGCAGGGCTATCTGGTTCAATTACAATTCACTTCCCGAGATAGCCGTAAGCGACGAAGAGATCAGAAACCACTACGAAACAGTCAAGGATCAGGAGTATAAAAAAGGACCTGCAGCAAGAATGAAATTCATCACATTTAAGTTTGAACCCACTGATGACGACTTCAATGCTGCGCTTCAGACTGCCAATGAAGTGTATAGTCTGGCAGTCAGGGGGGATGATTTTGCTGCAATCGCTGAGATGTACTCCGATGATCCCGGCTCTGCTCAGAATGGTGGAAGTCTGGGTGTATTTGGCAAAGGACAGATGGTCCCGGAATTTGAGCAAACTGCATTTAAGATGAAGCCTGGAGAAATCTCCCAGCCCTTCCGTACCCAGTTTGGCTGGCACGTGATTAAACTGATCGAGATAGCGGACGCTTCACCGGAGAATTATCAAGTCAATGCCAGTCACGTCCTGATCAAAGTTTCCGCCTCAGAAGAGACCAAAAGAGAGATCTTTCAACAAGCACAGGACTCGCGAAAACTCATTCGCAGGACAACGATCGATTCGGTGGCAGTTACCCTTAAACTTGAAGTGAAGGATTCCGATTGGGTACAGGACAAAGATGATTATATCCCCATGCTCGGCAAGCATTATGCTTTGATGCACTTCCTGCGAAATGGTAAGGTGAATCAAGTGTCCGAGGTTATGTTCGACAATCAGGGCAATGCCATCGTGGCTCAGATCACTGATCGGCAGAATGTGTATTATGAAGACTATGAAAAGATCAAACTGCGCATCAAGTATGAACTGGAACGAAAAAAGAAGATCGCTGCGATGAAGCCAAAAGCTGAGGATTTTTTCAAACAACACACTGCCGCAACGTTCTTTAAAGCGGCAGAAGCAGCAGGACACAGCATCATCGATCTCCAGCGTTTCCGCTCTGATTCGCAGGTACCCAATGTCGGCAAATCCACAGATTTTACCACAGCTGCGCTTGCCTTAAAGACCGGCGAGACATCCGGTTTGATCCATACACCAGAAGGAACGTTCATCATCTATTGCGAAAAGCGCAATTCCCCTGATATTGACGCCTTTATGAAGGATAACGAATACCAGGAAAAGATCCGCAAACGAATGGAAGAGCAGGCTTGGAACCGGTGGTGGGATGACATGAGGAAAGGCGCGGTCATTATCGACAACCGTCATAAACTACGCTACAGATAGTTTACCCTATGTCACATTTGATGATAAGTGTGAGCGGAGTAAGAGGTATCTCCGGTGATTCCCTTACTCCGCTCGTCGTTTCCAGATTCGCCGCTCAATTTGGCACATTCTGCCGGAATGGCACGGTAGTCGTGGGCAGAGATTCCCGAACCACGGGCACCGCCATGTTTCACTGCATTGTCGGCAGCTTGATCAGCGTTGGTTGTCAGGTGATCGATATCGGGATAACGCCCACGCCCACGGTATTGCTTGCCGTGAGACATCACCAGGCGGATGGTGGAATATCGATCACCGCCTCGCACAATCCACCCCAATGGAATGCCATGAAGTTTGTCGATCGGGATGGAATGTTCCTGAGTCCGGAACGTGCCTCGGCGTTCCTATCCACGATCGATACCGGTATCACATGGAAGAATTGGCAGGAAGTGGGCTCACTGGTTCCCGATAACGATGCGATTATGCGTCATATCGACCGTGTCCTGGATATTCCTTATGTAGATGTAGCACGCATTCGCGAGCGTAAGTTCCGGGTTGTGATCGATTCGGTCAACGGCGCCGGGGGATTGATCTCTCCCCTATTGCTGAGTAAACTCGGTTGTGAAGTTATAGAACTCAACTCGGAACCCACCGGCATCTTTGCTCATCCGGCAGAACCGCTGAATGAAAACCTGACTCAGCTCGAGCAAGCAGTATCCAAACATCGGGCAGATCTCGGTTTTGCCACCGATCCGGATGTCGATCGGTTGGCGATTGTATCAGACCGGGGTAAGTGCATCGGAGAAGAACTCAGCGTGGCATTGGCTGAGATGTTCGTTCTGGGCAAGAAAAAGGGCGACATCGTGGTCAACCTGTCATCATCGATGATCTCGGATGATATCGCAGCCCGATACGGGGTTACAGTCCACCGGGTAAAAGTAGGTGAGATAAATGTCGGGAAGAAAATGGAGGAGATCAGGTCCCCCATCGGCGGAGAAGGTAATGGTGGGATCATCTGCCCAGATGTACATTATACCAGAGACGCCATGGCAGGGATGGTACTGATCCTGGCATTACTCAGGCAGGAAGAGCGTCCCTTGTCCGCAATCGTGGACGACCTGCCCCGCTATTTCTTTGCCAAAGGCAAGATCGAAACCGCCCCCGAGAACATCGATCTTTACATGCACCGCGCTCTTCAGTTATCGAAGGGTCGTAAAACTGATCTGCAGGATGGGATTAAGATATACGGAGACAAACATTGGATCCATATTCGCAAATCCGGTACAGAACCCATCATCCGGGTCTATGTGGAAAGCGATTCTCAAGATAGATCGAACCAGATCTGTCAGACAACTATGGCGCTGATCACCGACGGGAAAACTTGAATATATCTGTATCAAAACCGATCGACAAATAATAATTAAAGTTGGCGCCATCCGTCATTGCCACCATTAATCTGATCGGCCCGACCACTGTATTGTAGCCCGTTCCGGCAAACACGCACCATGATGGATCTTCGTCGATCGGCCAGATCTCCCGGCTGGCATAGTTCAGACCCTGAACTCCACATTGCACAAACAGGTCGTTGACTGGTTCGGTGGTTAAGCTGATCTGACCCACTTGGTAAAAGGGCGCACTCTTTTCATACTTCTGCAAGCCCAAAAAACCATCGATCCCGCCAAAATAAAAAGGGTCGATCCCCGTCCCATCCTCGCGGTCAAAGAAGGACCCGTAATCCAGCAATAAACACGCAGAAACCCTCTCAAATACAGGCAGATACGCCTCACCTTTGAACTGGAACCGGCCATATCTCTTATCGCTGATCGATCTGTCGCTGGCTGCATTCAACCGGGTGGTGAACCGAAAACCTGAGGTAGGGAATAGGTAATCATCTACACTTTCGTGATATGCCTTAAACCCCAGTCCGGAGATCACTGTCACCGGCTTTATGGGTTCGGTATTGGATACATCACGGTATAGATTGGTTCGAAATGAATATACGTATGCCTCAGCAACCGCGAAACGCCGCACAAACACACCGATCCCCGAGGTAAAACCTAACTCCATTGATCGGACACTGTTTGTCCTTTGATGATCATCATTGTAGAAGTACAGTGTCTTTTCATTGATGTAAGGGAATATCCGGTAATAGATCCCCCAGAAATCCCCGAAATTCTTGACAAAGTCCAGATTCAATTCATTCTTGTCACCTACCTTGACCTCTGCCAGGGCAAGCGAATTGCGCATGAGATAATTACTCAGAGATAAGACCACACCAGCCACCATTCCATCCATAGATGTATAGTTCAGATTCACCGCTAATGTCTTTCGTTGTCTTTCCTTGACTACGATGATCAATCGATAGCCATCCTTATCTGGCTCAAACATGGGATAAATAGTCTGGAATAATTGGGAGTTCCAGCCTGACCGACATGCGCTGATGATCTCTTCAACCGTATAGAGTCTCTTTGGTCTTAACTCGATGTATTCCTTGATCTTGGTTGAGCTGATGTGTAAGTTGCCCCGTACGGTGATCTCATTAATGTAGATTCTATGTAGAGGATATAAATAAGCCTGCGGCTTTGGGCGGGATTGATCCAAGAGCCAGGGATTGGCGATCAACAACGAATCGATAACCGATCTGCCATAAGCCTCGCCGGCATCGATGATATGTCTGATCTGACGAAAGTCGGTTGCTGAATAGGCATCCAGTTCAGGTACCATTACCAAATCACAGTCACTGACCTGTGCTTCCACATTACGGGTCATCCCGATATTGATCGTCTGATCAAGAATGGTAAACAAGCTATTCAGCCGCTCCAGTGGTCTGAGGGGAGAATTGGTCTTGAATCCAACGACATAATCCGCCCCTAAGTCACGTACCTGCTCAATTGGGATGTTGAACCCAATACCGCCATCAATATAACTGTGCCCATCAATGTTAAAAGGCATTACAATGCTCGGGATGGAAATGGAAGCCCTGATCACCTGCATCATTGACCCTGAGGTGAAAACCCTGGATTCGCCCGTGATCAGATCAGTCGCCACGCAAGAGAAAGGTATCGCCAGATCAGAAAAATCAGTGATTCCCGATGCTGGTGCAAATATACGGGCTAATTCAAGATTGATATTATTCCCGTTGAAAATCCCCCGGGGATACTGCATCCGCCATTCATCATCGATCTCAAACACTGTATTACCATAGGGTTTCCACCGTTTCTGACCGATGTACAGATCCTGCCGTTCCTGCTTTTCATCAAATAGCATCGTCCAATTAAGCTTCAGGGTGATATCCTCCAGTTCATTGGCATCATAACCCATGGCATACAATCCCCCCAAAAACGCCCCAATACTTGTGCCGCTAATACAATCCGGCCTGATCCCATACTCTTCGAAGACCTTGAGAATACCGATATTGGCAAAGCCCCTCGCCCCTCCGCCACTGAAAGCAAAGCCCAGTTTGGCTGCAGGAAGGATCTGCGCCAAACCGAGCATCAATATCAGCATCATCCAGCGTCTTGTCATCTCAGTGCACCTTGGGTGCAATACCTTTTGTGTCTCATAGCCCATTCGCTTTGATTTCTTTCCTTATTCCACCGGATCGGACAAAGGCATCATAAGGGAATACTGACCGCACTTCATACGGTCATTGTCCCCTGATCCAACAATAACAAATCAGAACAAAAGGCAGGGAGGATCGGGAGATCGTCCTGCCTGACGATGATCTAATAGTTATCCTGGTTTACTTTAGTGCTGTCAGATTGATCTGGCTTCACTCCGGGATCCCGGGGCTGAAATGGCCTTTGCTCGAATTCCACTCTGCCAAAGACGGCATTGGCTTCAATATAGACCGTGGGCAATCCGTTTTTAGCTCCCATCTTGCTCGGGATCTTGACGCTGCCGAAGACAGCGGTCGGATTGATGTGGAAATGGTAATCTCCGGGCAGGGTTACAAAGTTGGAGCCAAACACCGCTGTAACCTCAATGTTTTCCCCGTCCCTAAACTCCCGGTTGGTCAGATCGACGGTTCCACTGCTAAAAACCACTGAGAATTCACTGCCGGTACCGGAAGAGATATGTACTTTTCCACGATTTGCGGATTTGGGAGTCCCATGAAAGCCGATCAACATATTGATACCCCAGAAAATGAGGATGACCGCGATAAAGATCCGGAAAAGCGGTACGGATTGAATCACTCCCATTGCTTTGAGGATGACTGAAATACCGAAGAGGACTATGATGATCCCCCAGAATAAATTGCTGAATAATACCATTTTCATCTCCATGTCTCCTATTGGTTAGAATTGTAAGGTAGATTCCCAGAGCTCTCTGAGCTTTCTGGCGTCCGATCTGATCAGGTTGTTTATGCTTAACGTTGTGTTCTCTGTCACTTGACCGATAATGGTGTATAAATGCTGGATATGGTTGATCCTCTGGATTACTTGAGGGAGATCACTGGTTCTGACGCTGATCACAATGCGTCCGGGTGATTCGCCGAACAGGGCGGTACTGCTCCTCCCCCGGATCTCGAATGACGCCTTGATGCCAAAGGTCTGATCCGGAGTAAAACAGCTCTCTACCAGGGCGATTGCCAAACCGCCTTCCGAGCAATCATGCGCCGATTGGACAAGTCCCTGATCCATGAGTTCATACATCACTTGATGCAGTTCCAGCTCCTTCTCCAGATCTACCGTTGGAACATCTCCGGCGATCAAGCCATGCATGATTCTGAGATATTCCGAGCCACCGATCCCGGTTGCCCCCACACCCAACAGGATGATCGTATCCCCTGCTGACTTGAAGTATTGCGTGACGCTTTTATGATAATCATCAATGATGCCCAGCATCCCGATCACGGGAGTGGGATAGATGGCTCCCTGCGGATTTTCGTTGTAGAAGGATACGTTTCCACCTGTAACCGGTGTCTTGAGGACGGTGCAGGCATCACGCATACCCCGGATAACTTCGCTGAAAGTCCAATAGACCTGAGGTTTATAGGGATTGCCGAAATTGAGGCAGTTGGTCACTGCCACGGGCTTACCACCGCTGCAGACGATATTTCTGGCGGATTCGGCAATGGCGGCTTTGGCGCCTTCATAGGGATTGAGATAACAATAGCGGCTGTTACAGTCGGTGGACATGGCAATGGCTTTGCAGGTGTCTTTGATGACGATGACGGCAGCATCGCTGCCCGGTTCGATATGAGTGTTGATCTGGACCATGTGGTCATACTGGCGATAGACCTCACGCCGGCTGGCGATATTGGGTGAAGCGATCAGTTTCTCCAATACATCATGGTAATCATCCGGTTCCGGTAGCTCATCAAGATCAATCTGATGCAGTTCATCCAGCCAGTCCGGACGTTTTCTTTCCCGTTCATAGACCGGGGCACCGCCACCCAAAACCAGGTAATAAGCAGGAATCTCGGCACATACTTCCCCCTGATCCATGACCCTGAGCAGCTTATCATCAGTTACTTTACCGATAACCACGGCATCCAG
>Ga0194125_10007953_pt1 | contig 15085 bp, 13 predicted proteins | sample TA2KigC250mmetaG_FD_148626 | JGI IMG/M metagenome (GOLD analysis project Ga0194125, IMG submission 148626) | Freshwater microbial communities from Lake Tanganyika, Tanzania - TA2015034 Kigoma Deep Cast 250m | ecosystem: Environmental > Aquatic > Freshwater > Lake | place: Tanzania: Lake... | reverse complement strand
TCCCTCGATAACATGGCCAATCCGCCGGAAAAACAGGAAAAGGCCTCGGAGCAACACGCCAAACCCGAGAGCCCGAAAAAAGAGGGCCGCCCCGATGACAGCCGCTGTCCGGATCTGTCATGAACCTGTCTCCGCTTCTTAAATTCAATCTCCGGTATTATCGACGGCATCTGCTCCTGTCGGCGCTCTGCCTGCTCGGGATCGCTCTCGGAGTGGGCATCGTGGTATCGGTGGAGCTGATAAACGACTCGGCCCTTTCATCTTTTTCCGCTTCGGTGGACTTCCTCTCCGGAAAAGCTTCCCACAGTGTTGTCTCATCGTACGGCCACATAGACGAACAGGTCTTCATCGACGTGTGGAAGCACCCGCATGTGAAGGCCGCGTCCCCCATGCTTGAAGTAATGGCCACCACACTGGAAACCGGAAATGAGCCGATTCGATTTCTCGGATTAGACCCGTTCCTGGACGCTCCGTTTCGCGAGCTGACGCCAGGAGGCAGAGACCGGGCCTCGCTCACTGCCTTTCTCCGGGGCGAGCCCCCTTCGGCTTACCTATCGGCGGATCTCATGTCCAGCCACGGGCTCAAGCCGGGGGACACGATCACCGTGCTTACCGCGGGTGTTGAGAAAAAGGCGCGCATTCTTGGGGCGCTTCCCGGATCGGACCAACTCGGCATGGGAGAATCGCTGGCCGTGATGGACATCGGCGTCGCGCAGGAGGTCTTCGACCGCCGCGGTCGGCTCGACCGCATAGACGTGATGGTCACGGAAAAGAGCGAACTCCTTGCACGCGAACTTCCGTCAGGGCTCCAGCTCACGGATCGCGCCGATCGCAAAGCAACCCTGCAATCCATGCTCTATTCCTTTCAGCTCAATCTGGCAGCCATGAGCTTGCTCGCTTTGCTTGTGGGGATCTTCCTCATTTACAACTTCTCCATGTTCTCAGTGCTCAACCGCCGGGAAGACATGTCCTTGCTGCTGACGTTGGGCTCGGCAAGACGAGGCCTCGTGAAGGCCTTTGTCCTGGAGAGCCTGCTTCTGAGCACAATGGGGAGCCTGATAGGGGTCGGGCTCGGGTATCTGATCGCCTGGGCGAGTATGGAGAAAGTGTCATCGACCATATCTGAGCTTTATTTCTACATGCGGGTGGAAAAGGCGCGCCTGACATGGCCGGTGATACTAAGCGGCTTCGGTGTGGGCTTTTTCGCGACGTTTGTGGGCGCGGCGCTACCCGCGTTTGAGGTTGCAGTCACCCCCCCTGTGCTGGGAATGAAAAGGCGGACCATCGAAGACAAGGCTCATGCGGTTAAAGGGCTCCTGTTGGCCCTCGGGCTGTGCTTCTTCTGCGGAGCGTTTGTCACCTGGTGGGCGGCTCGATTTTCCATGTTTTGGGGGTGGATCTCCGCGTTCTGCATGACACTGGCTTTTGCCATGTTCACCCCCCCGCTTATATCGCCGTTGACACACTATGCGGGCTTATGGTTCAAGCGGGTTTTCGGATCTCTCGAAGCATTCATGGCTGCTCGAACCATCCGAGCGTCTCTGAGCCGCACCAGCATAGCCGTGGCCGCGCTCGCTGTGGCGCTTGCCGTGACAATTGGTGTGGACAGCATGATCCATAGCTTCAGAGAATCAGTAAAACTCTGGCTAGAAGGCGCTCTTCAAGGCGATCTGTACATTTCGCCCGCGACGACCAAGTGGGCCCATCCGCTCCCCGAATCGCTGATCGAGCAGTTGCAGCAAGATCCGGAAGTGGCGGCCCTGGAACGGTACTCTACATACGGCATCACGCTGAGCGGGCGACCCGCCAGGCTCAGGGTGATCGATGCGCCCGTGCTCAAGGATCATTCGCAATTTACCTTTTTGAAGGGAAAAGAAGCGGCTTGGGAAAAGATGATTCAGGGTGGAGTCTTTGTATCGGAATCGCTGAGCTACCACCTGGGCCTGGATGTGGGAGATTCCGTGGTTCTTCAGACGCCGCAAGGACCGCGGTCGTTCCCCGTGGTCTCCGTTACCAGGGACTATTCATCCGATCAGGGAACCGTGCAGATGGATCGAACCATGTACGAGAACATCTGGCACGCTAACGAGGTCCAGTCCGTGGCGTTGTTCCTTAAGCCTGGAGCGTCGATCGAGAAGGTCCGTCGGTCCATTGTGGATCGGCATCCCGGCCTGGACAAGACTATCGTATCGAACGTCAAGATGCGGCAAGACATTCTGGTAATATTCGATAAGACTTTTGCGCCGACCGCGACCCTCAAAGGAGTCTCACTCCTGGTGGCGCTTCTCGGGGTGGCCACCGCGCTTATGGCGATCCTGATCGAGCGTTCCAACGAGATGACCGTTCTGGGATATTTGGGCATGACCCCAAGGGAGCTTGGCCGGATCAACGTGTGCCAGGCTCTCATTATGGGTGCGCTGGCGTTCCTCATCGCGGTGGCGTGCGGCGTGTTCCTCATTTACATTATTGTGCACGCGATCAACTACCGCTCTTTCGGCTGGTCCGTAGACATCTATTTCAATCATTGGATCTTTGCGAAGTCCTTTCTTCTCACCATGATCGCGTGTTTGGCGTCATCTATCTATCCCACGTATCGTCTGATAAACTCCCGCGCGGGGCTGTCGCTGAAAGAGGAATAGGAAGGAGCTTGAACATGACGATTTTGCCGAAGAAGACCCTCCAGGAGCTGTTGATCAAGTGCTGGATGACCCACGATGGGATGTGGTTCTACCATTGCGCGCAAGAGTGCGGGATAGAAACCGCGAACCGACTGAACAAGGCCGCGATCAAATCATTGGCCCCGTTGGAACTCGACAGAGTGCGCAAAGCGTTTCAGCTCGGACCGGTGGAGACTTATGCCGATATCAAGAAGCTGATCGATAGCGCGTTCGATGTCCTGAAAGGGGATTTCATGCAGTTCCGCTATTCGTTTCCCTCGGAAGACGTTATGCGTTGGGAAATGCATCAATGCTTTGCATACGAAGGGATGAAGCGGTTTGGTCTGGCAGATACGTATCAATGCGGAGTTGTGTATCGGGTCGGTTGTTGGCTTGAGCACGCCGGGGTCCCGTTCACCATGAATCCGCCGGTCGAAGGGTGCCTCATGCGCATCAACGGGAAGTGCGAAGGCGAGATCAGGTTTTCCTTTTGAGCGCACTGCGTGCGGCGTCTGCCTGTTCTACCGGACTCCGGAGAAATTCAGATAATTATAGATGCCGTTAGTCTTGAGCAACTCGGAAACGCTTTCATAGCCTTTCAGCACGCTGAGCAGCAAGGGGGTTGCCACGGACTGATTTGGTCGCAGGCCGGCTCCGTGTTCAAGAAGTAATTGCACCATGCCCGAGTGGCCCTTCCATGCCGCAAAGTGCAAGGCGGAAAAACCCCGACCGTCCACAGCATTCACATCGGCATTATGTTCGAGCAAGATGCGGACCATCCGCTCATTTCCTGCTTTAGCGGCTAACATGAGTGGCGTTATGCCTTTTTTGGCTCGGCTGTTGATACCGTTTGCACTCATAAGAGCTTTCCGGAGCTTATCCGTGTCCCCGGACCAGATTATTTCGAAGAGATATTCCACATCGTAGTCCTTCAGCAAATACGTGGAACGCTGGGGCCCAAACACCCTGTACGGCGCTAGGCATAGACAGGTGTCGCTTGCTTTGCGCGAGGCTTCGGTTTTGATCCTAACGGGATATAGATTAACTTCGGTTGCAAGTTGCTGAGAACAACGACATTCCCAAACGGCATAATCGTACGCTTTATTGAGCGGTTCGCCGATAAGGACCTCGTCGTAAACTTGGGCCTTCATGAAATACGGGACCATTCCGGCTGTGTCGGAATAAACGTGCGCTGAACTGGGCACGGCATCGGCAATCTGCTTCGCCGCCATTTTCCATGTTTCAGCATCTTGCATGACAGATCCAATGCTCATGCCTTGACGATGGGCAAAATCAATTAAAGGGGAATCACTGAAGAGCATGTTCTCGTAATAAGCGTGTTTATACGTAACCAAATTGAAGAACAAAACAATGAAGGTCAATCCTAATCCAAAAAACCACCTGAGCACGTCGTATTTCGCTCGGCGCGAAAGCATATCCAGGGCCAAGCCCAAATACACCGCCATGATCGGGATCAGTGGGACATATAGCCGAAACGTAAATGCCATGTGGACTGTGCCCTGGGAAATAACATAAGCCACGTGAGCACACACTCCGGCGGCGCCCCAAAGAAGGCCCCTTCTATCAACTCCGCTCTCCGCTCCCGTCAGGCTCAGTACCGACGAGATCGAGACAATAACAATTGCTATGAACCCTGCCCAATGCTGGTTTATGACCAAGAAGTCCACAAAGTAGCTCACCCCTTCATACGAGGCCCGGGAGATAAACTCAGTTATCGATTTCGTCGCCTTAGCATGAAAAGACTGTGGCAGAATTGATCCGTAGTAATACTGTACCCATGCAAAGTACACGGCCAAAAGGCCAATAACAATCGCAAGCAAGTTTAAGAGGTTTCTCGGACTGGTCTTGCGTTCGTGTAAGAGTATTCCAAACAGAGGAATGGAAAGGAATACGATCGCATCGAGCCGAGTAAGCACCCCGGCAAGGAACACTACAAGAAACAAAAGAACGTTTCTTGGCTGGTGAAGCATTGCAAAAAAGCCGGCCGCGTACTCCAGACACACCAAGGGAGTCTCCAACCCCCCCATTGTCCACACAACGAACGGGGTGTTAGTCGCTATCCACGCCAACGTTGGCGCCGACGCCCACCAGGATACCCGCATATTCCTCAGAGTCACTCCGACGAGAATGATGGTACCCCCACCAGCAATCAACAGCACGATTTTGGCCGCCACCTCAAGGCGGTCCGGGCCTACCAAGGCGTACAATACGGCACATAGGACAACATATAGGACGTTTGTGTACCCTTGGATGTACCGGTCAGGACCGGGACACAGTTGATAGTGCTCGATAAGGTTTTTTGCATACAGGAAGCTAATATAGGCGTCGTCTACAACGAATCCGAATATCCTGACACACAGGCCGCAGTAGACGACAACCGACAAAATTATGAGCCAGCGAAAGGCTTTTGATGACTCCGCAGATGAGCCCATCATTCACACGTCCATTCCATAATCCGCACTTATGCGGCGGCCTTGCCTTTTTGAGCGTTTTGGCGACATCATGTTAATCGCGGACCCGCTCTTTGACATATACCCGCCGCATCTTGCCGATCATCCCTCGATAAGGCGCTTCCTCCACTATTCTCCATTGCTCGCCCGGGGGATCGTACCTCTCCGGAGTAATCCAGAAGCGCGCTTCCTGACGCTTTTCCGGTAACCATTCCTCAAGGAATCGTTTTACGCCATCGATTGGAGGATAGCCGGACTCAGCAAGGAACTCATTGAAGCGGTAGGTCGCAACCCAGTGCCACTCGGCAGATATCTCTTGCGGGCTTATTCCTTGCTTCACAAGCTTTTCCGCGGCTTGCCAGCTCGCCTCGTCAACGGCAAGCAATCCTCGAGTCCAGGCTGCGCTCAAGACCAGCAGGACAAGACACAACGTGGCGGCTGCCTTGACGGAACGACCGATCTGCCGTTGAATCGCTCTTCCTATAGCAATGAGAGTAAAAGGAAGCAGCGGCAGAAGGTACGCGTCGCCGATTTGAAAAAAGAGCAGGATTTGAACAAAGAAAAGCGCTGTCACAAAGTCCAGCAGTTTTTGTGACGCGGAAATCGTCCCTCTGTTCTCACGGGAAAGATACCGGCTGAGGAAAACGTATCCGTAAAGAACCCCGCCTAATGCGGTGATCAGCGAGAGGAGAAAGCGAGGGACGGATCCGAATGCCTTGATGCTGTCACCGAAATACCACGGTAAGTAAGGCATCGTGTGACCCGTGGCGCCAAACCAGGGCCCGATCAGAATCCCGACGGTCACATATAGAGCCAAGCCGACAAGGATGGTCACGCGCGCGCCGACATGCAGACTGTCCCAGTCCGAAGTCCTGTCCCCAGAATCTCCTTTTCCGTGTCGAAAGGCGCGCAGAACCTTCGCGAAGGCCCAGGGAACAAGCGGAAGGGAGAAAAGCGCCAGGTACTGAAGAACAACCGTCGGTCTCCACACCATGCTGCCCGCCATGTGAGCCACATCAGCGAAATATCGAGCCTGGTTTTGCATGGAATACGTGGCGGCCCAATTAGGGGCATAGCACCCGACTTGGAGTTGCCAAACAGCCGCGATGGTCGGTAGGACTAGGCCGGCAAGCGCCTGCTTCAGCAGAGATCGCGGCTCACTCGAGGTTAGAGTGGCAATCAGGAGCCCGGGGACCAATACCAAATAAAACTGCCTTGTCAAAATAGCCGCGGTTCCGGCCACGGACGCCAGAAGCATAAGAGGAAAGCTGCGCAGCCTCAATCCACGAGTGTAGAGCAGGAGGGACGCGATGAAGAGCGCCAGCGCGGGCACGTCCGTCATGAACGAGAAGCTCAGGCGCAAAACCAAAGGACTGGCGAATAGAGCCAGGGTGAGCACGCCCGCGGTGGATCGATCCAGATCATGTTCCCGAGCAAGTTGGTAGAACGCGAGCAGGCCAAGGAACGCCAGCGCCAGTGTGGACAGTCTCAAGCTGGAGTGTGAATAACCGAACACGGAACAAAACATCCCGCCCCAGTACGCCTGAAACGGCATGTTTGCCGACAACCAATCGTGTAGCTTGTATTCACCGGTTTCGAGAAGGTGACGGACCGTAAGCGCATAGGCCCAGTCGTCGAGGATCGCGGTTTCGCGCAGGGGGTTCACCCAAACGACCACCCCTACGAACACAGCGGTAACGAGCCAAAGCCAATTCTGTTCTCTTGTGGTCGAACGCATCAAATCCGGCAGGTTCAAAGACGCCACGAGGAATGCCTTCGGTTCTTTTCTCGCCGCGTTAAGCTACTTCGTGAATTCGGGCGCAAAGCCGCGGCGCAACGTATTTTCGCTTATGCTTCGAGGGTGCATGAATTGCAAGAGATAATCGGGGCCCCCAGCCTTGGAGCCCACTCCGGATATGCCAAAGCCGCCAAAGGGTTGCCGTCCCACGAGCGCTCCGGTGATCCCTCTGTTTATGTACAAGTTTCCCACTCGGAATTCACGACAAGCCTTGCGAACATGAGCCGGGCTTCTTGAAAATATTCCGCCGGTCAACGCGTACCGCGTGCGGTTGGCCAGCTCAATTGCCGCGTCGATATCCGAAGCTCTCATGAGCGCCACCACAGGCCCGAAGATCTCTTCTTGAGCCGTGTGGGAGTCGGCGTCAACATCCGCGACAAGCGCAGGGCCCACGAAGTAGCCGGGGCCGTTGACTTCGCGGGCAAGCAACATCCGGCCTTCGGTCCGGGCTTGTTCAATGGCCTTTTTGATTTTGTCAAAGGCTGCTTCATTCACCACCGGCCCCATAGCGTTCTCCGGGCTTTCAGGAGGGCCTATGTGGAGGCTTTCCATCGCATCACCGAGTCTGCCGGCGAACTCATCGAACCGCTCACCAACCACAATGACTCGCGAGCACGCCGAACATTTCTGCCCCTGAAAGCTCAAAGCCGATTGCAAAACTCCTTTCACGGCTTCATCCAAGTCCGCGGTCTCATCAATGATAATCGCATTCTTTCCGCCCATTTCAGCTATTACCCGCTTGACGTTCCGTTGCCCGGGTAGAGTTTCTCCGGCCAATTGCACGATCCTGAGGCCAACGTTCTTGGACCCGGTGAAGACGACGAAATCGATCCCGGAATGGGAGACCAGGGCTTCTCCTACCTCGTGTCCCGGACCCGTCAGAAACTGGAGAACGCCGTCAGGCAGACCCACACGCCGGAAGATCTCCACCAGTTGCCAACCAAGGATCGGCGCTAGGCCCGAGGGCTTGAGAATCACGCAATTGCCCGCGACAAGCGCGGCTGAAACCATTCCGGTGGGTATGGCTAACGGAAAATTCCACGGCGAAATCACCACGCCCACACCTTGCGGTTCGTAAAAGTAAAGATTCTCTTCGCCCGGATACGACCCCAGCCGCATCGGCGTCCCGAGCCGGATCATTTCGCTCGCGTAAAATCGCAGGTAATCGATTGCTTCAGCCACATCTCCGTCAGCTTCTCTCCAGGTCTTGCCCACCTCGTATACTTCCAACGCCATGAGGTCGAAACGACGCGCGGCCATCTCTTGGCTCGCCTCGATCAGGTATGCGGCCCGCTCGCTCACCGGGGTCCTGCGCCAAACTTCCCAGGAGCTGCGCGCCTGCTCCACGGCTTTCTCCACATGCGAGCGGTTCGCAGAGCCGGCAACGCCCACCACTTCATCAGGCAGAGCGGGATTGCGCGAAAAGATCTTATCATCAGTCCAGACTTCTTCGCTCCCTACGAGGAGAGGGCATTTTTCGGGGAACCGGTCCTTCACCTTCGTCAACGCCGCAGTCATGGCCCGGCGATTTTCGGTCCGGGAAAAGTCCACCGGCGGATCGTTCGTGAAGCCATCCTGCGGCGCCGTTTGCTGCATTTTGTCTTCATGTGGCGCAGGCGGCTTCATGAGTTCGTCAAAAGGGGTCTTCTCGAAAAAGGATTTCCTCAGAAATGACTCGTTGGAGGTGTTCTCCAGCAGCCGCCTAATCAGGTACCCCATTCCGGGGATAAGCTCGCCAAGGGGGGCATAGACTCGTATGCGATAGCCCATTCTCTGCAATGCCTTCCTCACGGGCTCCGCCATTCCGTAGATCATCTGGAACTCGAAGGCTTCGGGAGGGAGACCCAGCGACTCAGCCACAGCAAGCGCAGAGCTTATACTCCTCACGTTGTGAGTGCCGAACGCGGGCCGCGCCGCGTCCCCATTCTCGAGCAGAACCCGCGTCAGTTCCTCGTAGCTGAGGTCGGTCTTTTCCTTGCCTCTGAAGACTGGGATCGGCCACCCGCGACGGCGATTGACCACCGTTTCGTAATCCCAATAGGCCCCCTTGACCAGCCGAACTGTCACTCTGCGTTGGTTTCGCCGCGCCCATTGAATGATTCCGATCAGATCGTCCTTCGTGTCTGTGAGATAGGCCTGAAGCGCCAGACCGATGAACGCGAACTTCGGGCGCTCTTCCACGATGCGCTTAAAGAGCGCTATGGTTAGGTTCTTGAGCTCATATCGCTCCATGTCCAAGGTTATGGATGCCCCTGCCTTTTGCGCCGCATCGAGGACAGGGAGCGCCGCGTGTATGGCATGTTCGATGGCCCCCTCCCAGTCAATGGAGTCGAGCTGAGAGTAGAAGGACGACACCTTGAGAGAAAGGTCCCACCGCGGGATGGGCCCTTGATTGTCTCTATCCAAGATCGGATTTTCCGGCCATGCCACTACTCGCGGGGCGAGTGAAGCGATGAGTTCCAGGTGTCTGTCAACGAGCTGCCGGGCCTCCTTTTCACTGACCACTTCCTCTCCGAGCAGATCCAAACTGAATGCAAGGCCGTCGGCGTGGAGCCTATTCAGGGAATTCCACCCATCGTGCGCGTCGCGTCCGAGAATGAACTCACCCGCAATGGACTCCACCCCGGCCCTGATTAGCGGCCCGGCCAAGCCCGTAAAGTCCGAGAGCCTCAAAATGCGGTCCAAACCTTGCTTGAGAGCGACAGAGCCGCCACGGGCTTCTTCAAGGTATTCCCTCAGGAGAACTGGGACCTGATCATCCGACTTCAGGCAGGGGAGCACGTCTATGAAGCGGAAGAGCTGCGCTTTGAATGCTTCGTCACGCATGGCCCATTCCAAGAGGCGGCCGCGCCACCTGCTCATCCGAAAGAGCGACGGAGCCTCCGCTCCCATCAGAGAATAGATCCGCGCTCCGTATCGCCTGATTTCATCTTCTCTGTTCTTCCCGTATGTCATGGACCCGCTTCTCCCTCAGTCTTAATCGATATCGTTTCCAAGGTGAACCGGAAAAGGCAAAGGAGTAAGAATGCGCCGTCAAACATACAACTCGTGGAAGGTTGTAGGCTGGAGACCTGATTGTCCTCGGATGACCCGAGGCCCCGGGACTTTGGTTCAGGAAATTCCCATCCTGTTGCGCTGGACATTTCGCTCTCTCGGAATCGCATCAGTATAAGTAATAGGGAGAACACGCGCCGCGCGCAACTGAATGGTTGGGTCCGGATGACTTTTTTGGATCTTTACTCGAAACAGTCGTAAGACCCGCGAGCTATTAGAGAATACCGTAATAATGGCCCTTCAAATCCCGTGGGTCTCATAAACGCTGACTTTAGATGAGGCTCGTGTCGGCCGACCGTCTCCTTGCTCGACCGGTCACGCGAAGGCGAGAGACGGCCCTTGACAAGAAGACCTGTCAGCATATATTTTGGGGCAACATGGGCGGGTAGCTCAGTGGGAGAGCACTGCCTTCACACGGCAGGGGTCGGAGGTTCAATCCCTCTCCCGCCTACCAAATAAAATCAGTTGGTTAGGTCACGGCGGCACGTGACCTTTTTCTTTGAGAAGCCGCACTTGTTTCCATTTTGTTACCTTTTTCGCCGGAAACCATGTCTGGGACTATCACAACTGTCTCTTTGACGTGATCGAAGGTCATCGCGTCCACAGCCTGGAGCAGCTCCTCGTCCGATATGAACCCGTACCGCTCGTGAACCGATAACCCTCGCTCACCATGCCCCATAATTGCCCGCTCAAGTTCCGGGTGCATTCTTGACCGCCTGGCATTCACTTTCCACGTAGCTCTCAAGTCATGGAACCGAGGCCACGGCTTACTAAGTGCGAGCTTCTCACAAGCCCGCCCCCACGGATTCTTGCTCGCTTCCATTTGTGCCGGTCGGACACCTTTCGCGTCTCGAATCAGGAATACGCGGTCGGTTTCCAAGCACGTAACCTTCATGGCCTCTTCCAAAATCGGCATGAGTTCGAGGCGTAATGGAACCCTCTTGATTCGCCCCTCCTTCGTGTCTTCTCCGGTAAGATAGATCATCCGGCGTTGAAGGTTCACCTGTTTTCGGCGCAGATTGAGCAACTCTCCCCGGCGCATCCCTGTGTAATAGGCCGTCCAAATCATCGCCGCATACCAGTCCGGGCAGGCCCCAGTTATTCGCTCAACGTCAACTTTACTCATCTGCACATGGCGCAAGGAGCACTTCTCTGAGAGCCTGGGTAATCGCCTTACCGGATTGTCATCAACGATTCGCTCCTCGATGAGAAAAGCATAGAGCTTGCTCAGTGAGCCCAGCTCACGGTTGACGGTGGTCGGCTTACGACCCTCCTTGATTCGGGCCTCGCGGTAAGCCTTCAGGTCCGAAATCCACAAGCTCTTGACCGGAGTTTCCTTTCCGAGCCGTTCCAAGATGTTCAAGAGCGCAATCTTGTGACGCCAGCGCTGCTTGGTATCCCTGACTTCCGGGCTCTTGAGAAACCGCTCAGAAGCTTCCCCCAAGCTCAATTCCGGCAAAGGTCCGAATTGCTCATCTCTAAGACCCGCGGGTAACTGCCAGCCCTGGTTGACAAACATCCTGACCGTGGCTTCACGAGACACAGGATCAAGGCTTGTGTAGTCCCCGGTTCGGCAGGCTCGCAGGATCATGGTTTCGATAGCTCTTGCCTCGGTTTTTGTCGGCGCATCCACAGCAAGCCCGATCTTCTCGCTTTTGAACGGTCGAAAATAGATGTAATGCTTCTTCCCTCTCCTAGTCACCATGAGCGCATCTCCTCTCTGAGTTGCGCCCTAGTCGAAACCCCTGTCGATCTCTCGCCCCCTTTCCGCGTGATAGCTTGCGGCCGAGAGGGTAAGACTTTCATTCGCTTCCTGTCAACTGCGATTCGGGGGGCGACCGTCTGGCTCTGGATAAATGCCTGGATCTGCTCCATTGTGAAGCGCCGGCTGCCTCGGTTGTCCATGCGCACAAACCCCAGCACGTGACGGCGGCATAATTCGTGAACCGTCTTGATCGGGATCGCCAGTATCTGACTGGCTTCTTTTGGGGTGAGTAAACGTTCCATGCGACCAATCTGTAATCAGGATTCTTGTTTCCCGCGTGCCCTTATGGCTTCCGAAAGCTCCTTGCGTTGAAGCTCATGCAGGTAATTGGTGAGCTCCCGACCTTTCGGCCTGAAGCCACGAACTCGACGCTTGTGCTCTGCCTGAAGGTCATCTAGCCGTGCAATCAGTTCCGCGGGCGGCGTTGAACCATCACGAGCTTCCTCTATCAGAGTGTCAACTTCGGCCAAGAAGCGTGCAGTCGGCCCCTCATGCGTTTCGGCTTTTTCGCTCTTTCTGTTCATAATGCAATTTCCCTTGTCCTGGAGCGCTCGGTTGCCACATGCCCGGTTGAGGGCTGCTGTCCATGCCTGCTATGTTGGTCCGGCTGTGGCTTCGGTATCGTTCAGAGGCCAAGCCGCAAGCTCCTCTTGAGAGAGAGGAACTGAGACGGTGCAGTTGAGTCGTTCCTTGCGGTAACCCTTGGAGTCGATCAACGGGACGTTCCCGTTCGTGCATCCGATTACTCGGCTCCTTCCGGCCTTTGACAGCCTGCCTCGCTGGGTAAGATCCACGGTGATGGTCAAAAGGTTATCCCGGACTTCAATCTGAATGTTTTCCATCGCTCTTTCCTTTCAAGGGCTCCGGTAAATCAAAAACTTCGCGAAGCTTGGCGATCACGCGGGCCCCTTGTGGAGTGATGTGCGGATCGAGACGTTCCAGTGCAAGCGCAACCAAGTCCCTCCAGGAGTCGGCTTTATGGAGATGCGCTGCGTATGAATCCAGAGTCTTCCTCATGCTTTCCAGGGTTCCGCGGTAGTCTTTGTGCAGGGGACCCAAGACCTGTTGGCAAGCCGACAATCCAGCGTAGGCTTTGGAAAGGTCACCACTGGACTTGAGCTGCGCGAGGTCCATTCGCAAGAAATTGTAGCAGTCCCCCTTGGCACGGGAGCAACCCTGAATGAGTTCCAGCGCCGTCAACAGCGGCCGTGCCGGTTCGTCCGATTTACGGGGCATCGTTCCCACTCCGCGCTTCCGATTTACGGATGAGGTTTTCCAGTGCCCGTGTTCGCAGTTCGTAGGTGGAACCGAATGAGGATGTCCTCACCAATTTGTCGGCCAATCCGATCCACTCCTCGAATGAGACCGTTTCCGGCAATTCCGAGGGCGGTGCCGGCGCATCATCCAGGCCGAATCCGAGCAGGTAGGGCAGCTCGAACTGTCCCAGGCTGCAAAATTGGAGCATCTCATTACATTCAAGGCGGTCGCCGGGAGTGAATCCTGGAGGGCGTTTCGCTGCGCACAGTTTCGCTCCCAGCTCCTCGCGTAGCACGCAAAACTGACAGGATGGTTGCTGGATTGTGTTCATGGACTCCCCCGTTTCCTCGAGGAGCCTGTCGTTGAGGCGTTTGATGATGTTCGTCATGATTCCCCCCAAACTAGCCGTGACGTTATTCGGATCTCGATGGGTCCATGCCCATGAGCGGCGTTTGTCGCATAAAGCCCTCTTTACAAGCGCAATCTATAATTTGATAACCTGCAATGTAGCTCCTGGAGTGGTTTATAATTGTTTGGGACATGTCACACTCCCAGAATTTCGCAGGTCAACTACACCATCACCGAAAATGCATACCGGATGGTTCCCGTCGTTATGGAGGTCGGCGCAGTCGTAACAACCCAATGCGATCAATCGGGGATCACGGGGACCGCCAGATAACCCGGAAATGTCGTCCACACTGTCCGTGTCGTCCATTATAGCTCCAGGAGCGGATTTATCGCGGCCGGTATTGCGGACGGCGTTTGTATCACCAGCGATTGCCGTCCGTGTATCGTCCGCACATAACGTACTGGTATCATTACATTTGGACGGCACGGACGCCGCGGACGGCATTTCCGGCCCATTCTCCGCCCGACTGATAATCCATGTTCGAGTTCGTCCACTGCCAATCCGCTGATGTTGCACGTCGATCCCAGTCGCCATGAGGTTGTGCGTCAGGGCCCTCAAACGGCGTGATAGTGCGCTGGGCGATTTGGGCCAGGTGGTTTCACGATCCAGTTTTTCGTCACCTGCGATTTTGGCCAGTTCAGCGAACAGGGCGCTGGCGGTTCCAGTCCATAACGGGCGGTCTGACATGAACTGGGAGAGGGCGACCGCAGTGGGATCGGTCTGACAGATTTCACAGTGCTGGCGGGAGGCATTGTCCGCGAGCGCGGCTATGAATCGGTCAGTGTCGATGCCGAGGGCCTCCGCGACCGCGATTGCCCACTCAGCCCAATCCGCCAGGCGTGGCAGGTTGCGGATTTCCAGCGTTTCACGGATTTGCATCGCGCGCACCAGCGCGTCCAGGAGCGCGCCAAAAACCCCCGGCTGGACCGCGTCAAAAACCTGCATCAATTCGCGTTTCGATTTCCGGTCCGTGTCGGGTATGCGGTCCAGTTCGATGGACAGCACCCGGTCTGCGAGGTCTGGCCGTGTTGACAAACTGATTCCATTCAGAATGAAACTGCGCTGGACGAAATACGTATAATCATCATCGTTCGTGTACAATTCCCGTTTTGTGTGTCCCAGGCCGGTGGTTGCGCGGCACAGCACGTCTGAGGCCCAGCCTGGCAATGAACTAATGTTGTCGAACACGGGAAGATGGTGATGATCGAGCGCCTGCACGAGTTCGGTAGCGTCCCGCGCCAAACTCAGGGAGCGGGTCGCGCTGGGATCAACTAACATTCGCAGAATTTCGGAGACGAACGTTTTGCCGACCCCTGGAGGCCCTGCAATAGGAGCGCTGCACAGGGAATGTCGGGCACGAATGCTGTCGGTAACCAGCACTGGAGCAGAATTCGGCTCGAATCATCCCGGACCGGTAATACCTGACATATAGCCGCGATATCCCCACCAGACGCGGGTTCCGGCAATGCCTGCATGTGGGAAAACCGTTTGAACGGAGGTTTTTGCGGAATAATGATTCGCCAGCCGTCACGGGAAATTTCCACAGCGGCCCAGTCCGAGCGGCCCAAATCGATCAGTATCCGCCCATCCTGCCAGGCGGTCCGATATGATAGCGACCTCTGTTCACCGTCATGGAGAGCCTGTGCGCAGCACAGGTCCTGAATCTGCTGTAAC
>Ga0194125_10007952_pt1 | contig 15087 bp, 18 predicted proteins | sample TA2KigC250mmetaG_FD_148626 | JGI IMG/M metagenome (GOLD analysis project Ga0194125, IMG submission 148626) | Freshwater microbial communities from Lake Tanganyika, Tanzania - TA2015034 Kigoma Deep Cast 250m | ecosystem: Environmental > Aquatic > Freshwater > Lake | place: Tanzania: Lake... | reverse complement strand
GAGAAATCATTAAAGCTTTTCTTGACCGAAGATGCAAATGAGGCGCAAATCCTGGCCAATGATTTGAATAATCATAACCGCCAGCGCCAGAAAATAGAAGAAGAGACTATGCGCCAGGCGCTTAACTTGATTGAGCGGGATGTGAATTTTAAGGAACATTACGTGATTGTTTTAGGACAGGATGGATGGCACGAGGGAGTCTTAGGAATCGTCGCCTCAAAAATTATGGATAGATTCTATAGGCCGACCATAATTATCTCCTGGGACAAAAAACAAGGCAAAGGGTCGGCCCGCTCCATTGACAAATTCCATCTCTTTGAAGCCTTGTCTGGTTGCGCCCAGTTCCTGGAAAGTTTCGGCGGCCACCGGCACGCAGCGGGAATTACTATTTTAAAAGATAACCTTGAAAAATTTAAGAGCCAGATTAACCAAATCGCCAAAAATACTCTTTCCGATTTGGACCTTGTGCCCAGCCTTGATATTGACGCTCAGGTTCCGTTATCTGTCTTGGACCTGAACCTGGTTTCGGCAATAGAAAACTTAGAGCCATTTGGGGTAGGAAATCCCTATCCTTTATTATGCTCGCGCAATCTTGAGGTGAAGGCAAAACCTACCATTGTGGGCAGGGATACGATTAAATTCTGGGTGTCTGACGGAAAATTGACTGCTCAGGCGATCGGATTCGGGCAGGCAAATATATTTGATTTGGTTTCCGAGGCGCGCTCGGTAGATTTAGTTTATAGTCCTTCCATTGATGATTGGCACAAACCCGCCGAGATACAGTTGGAAATCAAGGATATAAAGGTTAATTAGGGGATTTTGAGATTACGTTTAGGGGTTACGGTTACGATGCCCGTTTCGTTTTTGGGTTACGTCAATCGGTTTTGACCGTTACCCTAACCGATAGACGATACGGGTTTCGTTACCTTAACCTTTAAACTACGCTTTTTGGACTTTTCCCGCCTTGATACACTTGGCGCAGACCATTACGGTTCTTACTGAGCCGTTAATTATCGCTTTTATCCTTTGGACATTGGGCAGGAATACTCGTTTTGTGGTACGGGTGGTCTTTTTACCCACGCCGCCTTTTTTCTTGGCAAGACCTTTTCGTTTGATTGTTCTTCCGGCCATCGGGCCGACTCCGCAGATTACGCATTTTCTAGACATTTTTATCTCCTTGAATTAAATGAGCACATAAGTTACGGAGTGTTAACGACGTAACTTATCTACCTGTCGGTAGACAGGTGAGTGCGAATTTATCCTTGACATCGAAGATGTCAAGGATTGACTCAGCTATACAACTTAGCTTCACTTTGTTCGCTAAGTTGTAGCTTCGTTCAATTTTACTTGAAAACTATTAATTGTCAAGGCAAAACTCATCTCAATTCATAAATCACAAAAACCCGATATCGTGATATAATAAGACAAAATAAAGGAACTTTTTTCACCCCTTGGTTGTCTAAGAAAGTGAAGAGAAAAATATGCAGGATATATCCGATAAAATAATAAACCTGGCTGCAGCCGGCGACATGGATAGTTTTCACCAAATCTACAAAGCCACATCCGGCTTTGTTTATAACGTGGCGCACCGTGTCACCAATAGCCGCGAAGACGCCGAAGACGTCACCCAGGAGGTATTCTTGAAGATACACAAGAACTTAAATAATTTCCAGTTCCGTTCGTCTTTTAAGACCTGGCTTTACCGGATTACGGTCAACACCGCAATAAACGCCACCAAAAAGACGTCCAAGGATTTAAGCCGCAGGGCGGATTTTGACAAGGCGATCCAGTCGCTGGGAGCAACACCCCAGGAATCAGGCGTGGATAAAGAGGCAAACGAATTGAAAGTAAAGGCATTATTAGATAAGCTTAATCCCGACCAGCGCGCCTGTGTGGTTTTGCGCGAAATGCAAAATTTAAGTTACGAAGAAATTGCCAGGACCTTAAAGATAAATTTAAACACCGTGCGCTCGCGCTTAAAGAGAGCGCGCGAAACACTTTTGGCTTTTGCCAATAAAGAGGTGATCTAAAATGAACTGCGAAAAGATTAAAGAATTGATCCTTACTGATTTCTCCGACAATCGTCTGGATGAAAAGCTAAAGAGCCAAGTAAATGCCCATTTAAGTTCCTGTGCTGGCTGCCGCGAATTTGCTCAATCGGTGAATAAAATCGCCATCGAACCCTTTAAGAGTGCGCAAAAGGAAAACCCACCGGATTATCTCTGGTACCGCATAAAAGAGAGAATCGGAGGCGAGAAGCCGCAACCGGCATTGAGCGGAGTTTTCGAGGGCCTGCAAATGTTTTTTCATCCCAAGCCGGCATTTGCCTTGGCAACTATCGCGGTCGTGATTATCATCGCTTCGGTAATGTTTCGTCCGTATTTAAGGAATAAGCAAGCCAATCTCTATCTCAACGAGCAGATTGATTTTGTTTCAAGCCTTGGGCAAAACGGAAACGGAAGCTCGGAAATAAATTTCGGGACTTCTGTAGAAGAATTTTTACTCTAATACGGAACTTTTTAAAATGTTCATCTGTCTAAGTGAGTAGAAAGGAGGCGATTAAGATGAACGGAAAATTAAATAAGATGTTAGTGTTGGTAGCAGTAATAGGCTTGGTATGTTTTCTAAGCTCTGCCTTTGCCCAGCCGCCTGAGGAAACTACTCAGCCGCAAAAATTTAACAAGCAGGTATGGCAACAGAAGCGCCAGGAGATCTCTGATAATTTCGCCAAAGAGCTCCAGCTTACGCCCGAGCAGGAGGCCCAGCTTAAAAAGCATCGCGAAGAGCAAAAGAAAGAAAATCAGGCGACCAGAGAACAGCTTAAATCCAAACAGCAGGCATTAAAACAGGAGCTGGAAAAGGAAGCTGTCGATCAGGCTAAGGTTAATAGTTTGGTCAGCCAGATTAATGCTCTTCAGGGTGAGAAATTAAGCCAGCATGTAGAAGGGGTCATTTTCATGAAAGAAATCCTCACTCCTGAACAGGAAGCAAAGATGAAGGCAAAAATGGAAGAGCGAAAAGAGCATCGGCAAGAGAAGAGAGGCAGTATGAGAGAACGCATCAAGGAAAAATTCTTCTCCAAATAACTTGATATGGCTGGTGGAAGGGGGGGCAATTAAAATGAAAAAGATAATCTTAGGAGTTTTGATAATAACAGGGTTATTGATAGGGTTAGCGGTTCCCAGTTACGCCAGTGATTGGGACAAGGCCGGCAAGGTCTTTGCCATCCTTGAAGGGGCAAGGGTTTTGACCTTAGGCAAGGTTGATATCATCGGCACGATTACCGGGATCAACCGTTACCAGGAGCGCGAGGGCCGCAGGGAATATGCTTCGGCCAGGCATTCGAGGAATTACGGCCAAAGCAAAAAATATTGCACTATCGAAAGGCGCACGGAAAAGGTCTGGGTGCCGCATTATGTCTGGGTAAAGAAATATGTCCCGGCGCATACGGAGTATCGCGATGGCAAGAAGATCTTTGTGGAAGGCCACTATGTCAAATATGAGGTTGAAGACGGCGGACATTGGGAATATCGGGAAATTGATCAGTATTGTAGTCGGGATCACCGTTAAGTAAGTGATTAGTTTGTGATGTCCCGCACCTTTTATCTATTCAATGGGCTTTAAAGCTCAATTTAGAAAGCTCTTGAATACTAAAAAGGTGCGGGGCTCATTGTTTTTTGTATTGACAAATTCCAGCTCAAAGTTATAATATAGCCGACAATTTAATTTCGCTTGCCAAAACCTTCAGGAGTAAATTCCTGGAGGTTTTTTTATGAGTAAAAAAGATACAAAAATAGCGGTAAAAGTTACTCCCGTTGGTATTATTGAGGACATGATTTATATAATTCGCGGGCAGAAAGTAATGCTGGATAGAGACCTGGCTGAACTCTACGGAGTCACGACTGGAAATTTGAATAAAGCAGTAAATAGAAACTTGGACCGCTTCCCTGAAGATTTTGTTTTTCGTTTAACAAAAAAAGAATTCAAAAACTTGAGATTCCATTTTGGAATATCAAACTTGAGATCACATTTTGTGACCTCAAGTTGGGGTGGCAGGCGTTATACTCCTTTTGCTTTCACTGAACAGGGAGTGGCTATGCTTTCTTCAGTCCTAAACAGCAAAAGAGCCATCCAGGTTAATATCGCCATAATGAGGACATTCATTAAATTACGCCAGATGATCTCCACCCATAAAGAAATGCGCCGCAAGATTGAGGAGATGGAGGCAAGATACGATAAGCAGTTTAAGATAGTATTCACGGCATTAAAGGAGTTATTGGATTATTCCAAAGAGGCAGAGAAGCCAAAAACAAAAATAGGATTCCATCCCAGTAGGTGAGGGGCCCTTTTTATCTTGACAAGATAATCCTAAAGGTGTAGATTAATTACACAATTAGGAAGTCCCGAGCCCTTCGACAAAGTCTAGAGGATTCGGGACAACATAAGAAGCAAAGTCCCGAGTTGGAAGGGATAAATCCAGGACGTTAATCAATTAAAACCTTCACTGAAAAGTGGAGGTTTATTTTTTTAGGTGTTGTAAAATGAAGACTTATCTGTTGCTAATCCTATCTCAAACCAACCACGAGCCGATAATTAAGATAATTAAATCATTACAGCCCTACCATGACCCTCCGTGACCACGGTTAACTTAAAAAATAGGGTTAAACGTCAGTCGTTTGCGTAGCTGGAAACGTCTAACGTTGAGCGTCGTAAGTCTAAGAAAAACGCAACCGTTCAACCAATAACGATTCAAGCTACGCAACCGTTCAGCGCTAGACGACATACAAGTTAATAAAACACTCATTAATTGGAGGAAGGGATGGAAGGGCTAAAAGTCTTAAAGAGCACCCAGATCATTATTCTGGGAATATGTTTTGCCGTAGCAACCATTGCCTCAACCATGATTTTGACCAAGGGCATCCTGCAGCTTAAGAAAATGAGCCAGGAGGTAATAAGCGTAACCGGGAGCGCCGAAAAAAAGATCACTTCTGATTTTATCGTGTGGTCGGCGTCATTTAGCGTGCGCGAGGCCCAGCTAAAGTCCGCCTATAACCGGCTTCAACAAGATTTGGAAAAGGTGAAAAAATATATCCTGGCAAAAGGGATAAAGGAGAGCGAATTATTCGTGCTTCCCGTATCCACGGCTAAGATTTTCAAGAAAGACTCAAAAGGCAATGCCACTAACGAAATCGAAAGCTATGAGCTTTCCCAAGGCATGCGCATCGAATCAAATGATGTAAAAAAGGTGGATGAGCTCTCGCGCAGCTCAACTGCTCTGATAGAAGAGGGCGTGCAGTTTATGTCCGATACGCCGCAGTATTTCTACACCAAGCTTGCGGAGTTAAAGATCCAGATGCTTTCTGAGGCTTCCGAAGATGCCAAGAAAAGGGCAGAGAGCATGGCCAAGTCTACCGGCAATAAGGTGGGAGTGATCCGTTCTGCCAAGATGGGAGTTTTCCAGATTACGCCTGCTACCTCAACCGATGTTTCCTGGTATGGGGAGAATGATACTTCTAGCTTAGAGAAGAAGGTTATGGCGGTGGTAAGTGCTGCGTTTTCCATAGAATAAACGGCTCGGGCGATTTTGCCACTGGCTAACCTCTGGCAAAATCGCCCTCGTAACAGCCAATTCAGCCTAAGAAGTTATAAATACAACAAATATGTTGTAAAATACTTGACAAAACAACTTATATGTTGTATACTTGAGCCATGAGTGAAGTTATTTTCAAAGCACAAGCTAGAGTCTTGAAGGAGCTCGCCGGTAAAATCGATGATTTTTATCTGGTAGGCGGAACCGCGCTTTCGCAATTTTATTTCCACCACCGCCAATCGCTAGATTTAGATTTTTTTACCCAAGAGTTTTCCCGTCAGAGGGTCGTCGAGATTATCGAGCTGTTAAAAAAAGCAACCGCAAAAGATGCCAAGTTGATAGGAGAAAACCTGTCTAAGTCAAAGGTGGAAATTATGGTTTATAGCCTTAAGCTTAGCCAAAAAGACTCTTTAAAGCTTGATTTTGTCAGGGATGTTTTGCCTCTTATTAACCCTACTATGGTGGTTAACGGAATAAAGATTCTGTCTCTTGAGGATATTTATTTAAGAAAGATCTATGCTGTAGGCGGGGCAATAGCACAGACAGATCAGGTAGGACGTAAAATTACCATCGGTGGGCGCCAGGAGGCTAAGGATTTATTTGATATCTACTTTCTCTCGCATACTTTTATGCGGCTATCCGAATTTGCAACTAAATTCTGCGATTCCACGCGCAAGGAAGGCCTTATTCGCTGGTTTAGGACGTTTGACCGCGCCGAGATGAAAACGGATTTAGCTGATATCAAGACAGATAAACTTGTGGAATTTAGGGCAATTGATAAGCATTTAGCCGGCGAGATTGATGCAATCTTAAAGAAGGAGATAGGTCTATAGATGAAATCAGATTGGCTTTGGGATAGAAAGATATCTGCAAGAGAGATAATAAAGATTTTCTCTGATAAAGATAATCCGCGGTTTATAAGCCTGGCGGCCTTGCTTTTGTCGCGTAAAAACTCCGCCAAAGAGGTATTTAGCGATTATATAAAGCGCAAGGATTTCTTTCTTAGCTGGCACGCAATAAAGAAACAGATGCGCAAGAACTCCTGGAATGATCCGCGTATCGAATACTGGCAAGCGGTTTATGATGCCATGAAGCAAGAGCCTGTTTTTGCCAATTTGCGTCTGCAAGAATCAGAATACCCGATTTCTATGATTTGTAGAGAAGTGGGCTTAAAGATAAGGCAGGCGCGGCAAAAAACCGGCCTTACGCAAGAAGAATTTGCCAAAAAACTCAATGTTTCTCAGCAGGTTATCTCGCGCATCGAAGGCGGCAAGCAAAATATTTCCCTTGAGACATTAAAGAGTATCTGTTTGCAACTGGGAGTTACTCTAAAGGTTGACTTGTTGTAGTATAGCTTATAACCTATATCGACATAGCTTATAAGTTATATTATTTAACGCTAATTGAGGGGGCAGGCCCTCACCTTTTTAGTATTTCACTTGTTTTAAAATGAGGTTTTAAAACCCGCTGAATGGATAAAAGGTGAGGGCCTGCCCAGAATAAAGGTGATGGGCCCCAGACGCCTATTTTTACAACAAATATGTCGTATTATGCCCTTATAACATTTCCGGATTTTCTTAATAAATGTTATAACATATGTTATATAGTCCACAGGTTAAATATGGGAAACTATATAAAGAGAATAAGCTTTAATGGCTCCCTGGGAGTGGATAAGATGCCTTTGCGGTAGTTATCATACCTCACGCATAATTCGCTATATTGCATGTTAACTAATTTGGAAAATAATTTACACTACTTTTTTAGTTTTATGCTATAATGTAGTGTAAAAGGAGCAGAAGATGAATGTCTTAAAAGGAATCTTGTCCGAGTCCAAAGAATACTACCTGGCAACCAGAAAAAAAATTCTAGAAAAAATAGCGTCTTTGCCAAAAGGTAATATCAAAGAAAGGGTGATCGCCGGAAAGAAATATTATTATTTACAGCAACGCATAGGCGATAAGATTGCTCATAAATATTTGGGCAAGGATAAACCCGAAGACATATTAAGGCAAATTAGCGAAAGGAAAAGTTTAAAAGCGGAATTAAAGAAGGTAGAGGAATCTCTAAAAATCTTGAAGAGAAGCGAAGGGCGTAAGCGTGGTTGATTTAGTCAGAAAGATTCTCGCGGTTTTCTCAGAAAACCGCCTTTTTAATGAAGGGGTCCAGTTAATCGGAAGCTGGTGTTTTTTGATGTATCAGAAGCATCTGGGGGCAAAAGAATTCCCTTTAAGAACTCAAGATATCGATTTTCTGGTACCGACACCCTACCACGGTAAAGACCACTCGGATTTTATCAGGCAATTAGAGGCTTTGGGTTTTATGGTCGAGTTTAAAAGAAGCGGCTCTTTATATCTTTGGAATGCCGAATTAAAGATTGAATTCATCACCACCGAGAAAGGCCGCGGCACAGATAAGGCTATAAAGATTAACAAGCTAGGCATCAATGCCATACCTTTGAGGTTTGTAGGTTTACTTTTGGAAAATCCTGTATCTATAGTTGACGAGGGAATCAAAATCCTGGTTCCCAATCCTGCTAATTTCTGTCTGCATAAGTTAATTATAGCTAGCCGCAGAAGAAAAATAGACAAGAGTCTCAAGGACATACAGCAAGCGATTTGCACTTCTGTAATTGTGGATGATCAAGAAATTAAAAAGCTGTTTAAATCACTGCCAAAGAAGTGGCGAGCTGCGATTATTCGGACGCTAGATAAAGCAAAAAGAGAACTGCCGTTGTTGGCTGGGGAGACAGAGAAACTTGAGCTTGCACTACAAAATGTTTTAAAATAGCTCTTGTAGTGTAATTACCGATTTGGGGCAGGCCCTCACCTTTTTAGTATTCAAGTGGTTTTAAAAGTGAGCTTTAAAGCCCGTTGAATGGATAAAAGGTGAGCGGCCTGCCCATTATAATAGTAGCTTGGTAATTCAAAAGGCAAAATTAAAAAGGCAAAAAGAATCCCTGTCTGCCGACAGGCAGGCAATTCAAAAGTCAAAAATTTTTTTGAATTTTGAATTGTTGTATTTTTGAATTTTGAATTTTTAATTTTGAATTTACTAGTAAGAAAATTACCATTTCAACCTACACGGTTTAATTGCTTTCTATAATCGAAATACTTGAAAAGATAGCCATTTAGCGCTACAATATGACTTGTTCCTACCAAATAAAATATGATGAAAATAACCAATAAATATTTATAGATAGCCAATCGCTTGCCTCCAGGCACGTCCCGAAACCATGTTGTTCTAGAATTACTTGGTGAGGGAGAGGAAAAACTGGAGGTTTTTTGATGTAGTTTGCTAGTATAAAATAGGGCCCTAGAGATTTATGTTAAATGAAATCCTGAGTTACAGAGAGATGTGTAATATTGAAAGTGTTCAGACCTTGCAAAGAGGCATGAACTTTAATATTAACCCACACTACTCAATAATTTTAATGTCAAGGCGTCCAAATGCGCCCTATCATGATAGGATCCTTGAAGATGGATTCACTCTTGAATATGAAGGACACGATGAAGCAAAAACCTCTCCTTCGATAAATCCGAAAGGCTTAGATCAGCCAAAATACACAAAAAATGGGACATTGACTCAGAATGGTTTATTTATAAAGGCAGTTGAAGAATACAAAAATAGAAAGAATTGCCCAGAATTAGTAAAGGTTTACGAGAAGATTCTTCCGGGAGTTTGGTCGCTTAAAGGAGTTTTTGATTTAATTGATTACAGATCTGAAAATGATGGAAGACGAAATGTTTTTATTTTTACTCTTAAACTATCCGAGCAGCAAGGTTTAACTAGTGAAATTTCTGAACCAGAGCATACTAGATTAATCCCTACTGAGGTAAAGAAGGAAGTTTGGAAACGAGATAATGGAAAATGTGCAAAATGTGGAGCTAACAAGAATTTGCATTTTGATCACGATTTGCCTTTTTCTTTAGGCGGAACAAGTTTAACAGCAAAAAATATTAAATTATTGTGCGCGCGTTGTAATTTAGCTAAATCCAATAAAATTGAATAATTGAAAACAGAAAGAGGTAGCAATGAGCGAAATAAGCATGATTATTGAGAAAATTAAGAAATTCCGCGATGAGAGAGACTGGATGCAATTTCACGACGCCAAAAATATGGCAGTTTCAATAATTCTCGAAGCTTCTGAACTTCTAGAACATTTTCAATGGAAGACTACCGAAGAGGTAGAGAAATATGCAAGGCAAAATCATGCAGCGATTAAAGACGAGATCGCTGATATTGCTTTATATCTTTTTGAATTAGCTGATAATCTCGGCATCGATTTAATAGCTGCAATGGATGAAAAGCTCAAAAAGAATGAAATGAAATATCCAGTCGAAAAAGCTAAAGGAAAACATACCAAATACAATAAGTTATGAGGCTCTACGAAGGAACTATTAAAGAATTCTCGAGAGATGTAATTCATAATCGCATTGCCGATATAATAAAAGATAATTTCCTTGCTTATTATAGAAGGAACCCTTCAGAACCGGAATACCGATCTTGGCAGCAATCACTTAATTTTCTAAATAATGCGCTTACGTATTCAAATTTATTCGATAACCAAATAATTGTTGAATATGAATTGCCTTATTCAACACGACGCATTGACGTGTTGGTATTTGGGAAGAACAATGTCGATAAAGATAGCGTTGTTTTAATGGAACTAAAGCAATGGTCCAATGAACATGTTTATGATTGTGAAAATGAAGGAAATATAATAATAGATTTTCACGGAAAAAAAGAAGTAGCACATCCTTGTTTACAAGTCGAAGGTTATCATTTTGATTTGCAAGATTTTCTATTAATTTTCAACGATGATGATCATATTAGTTTGAATTCATGTGCATACTGCCACAATTACTCTAAACAGAAAGAAAACATACTTTCTCTTCCTAAATTTCATAAATTCACTAAGACTTTTCCGCTTTTTCTTAAAGAAGACGTAAGAGAATTAGGGCTCTATTTGCAAGAGAGGCTAAAGAATAGCGATGGTTTAGAAGTCTTCAATCGTTTTTTGAATAGCCCTGTTCGACCTTCTAAAAGACTCTTGGATCATACTGGAGACATGATTCATAAGCAGCAAATATTCACGCTTATTGATGATCAGATCGCTGCATATAACGCGATTATCCATAAAGCCAAACAATTAAGCAAAACGAGTACTAAATCTGTAGTCATCGTTAAAGGTGGCCCGGGTACTGGAAAATCAGTAATTGCATTGGAAGTCATGGGAGAGCTCATGCGACAAGGAAAAGTTGTATATCATGCTACTGGTTCCTCGGCATTTACAAATACGCTAAGAAAAATTGTTGGTCGCAGGGCATCTAATTTATTTAAATTCTTTTTTAACTTCACGCAGCATAAGGAGAATGAAATTGACGTTCTAATATGTGATGAAGCCCATAGAATTAGATCAGATAGCAATGATTATGGGGTGCCTTCTAAGTTTCGCTCGAAGAACCCCCAAGTAGATGATCTTATAAGGCCAGCGAAGCTATCATTATTTTTTATAGATGAGTTTCAGATTGTTCGTCCTAAGGAGATTGGTAGTGTTGAATTGATAAAACGTTCTGCCGCTAAGTTTAGCGTAGAGGATAAAAATATAGCAGAGTTTGAGCTTCGGACTCAATTTCGATGTTCTGGTTCAGACGCATATTTACAATGGCTAGACAAGATTTTAGAGATTAGAGGTTCAGATATAGATGTTTTTGATGCAAAAATGGAATTTAAGATTTTTGAAAACCCTGGAGATTTAAAAATTGCAATCGATGCAAAAAATAGACACAAAGAAAATTCAGCAAGAATTGTTGCTGGTTTTTGTTGGGAATGGAGTGAACCGAATCCTGATGGCTCTTTGGTAAAAGACGTTCAAATAGGTGATTTCAAAATGCCCTGGGAGAAAAAGGATGAATTTTGGAAATGGGCAACTGATCCCAGCGGGATGGAACAAGTTGGCACAGTTTATACGGCTCAAGGTTTTGAATTTGACTATATTGGAGTTATTTTTGGAGATGATCTTGTTTGGCGTAAAGATAAAGGTTGGATTAGTATTCCCGGAAATTCTTTTGATAAACAAGTTTTGAGAGGAAATCAAAAGTTGACTGATCATCTTAAACATGTTTATAGAGTGTTGATGTCTCGTGCTCATAAGGGAGTTTATTTATATTGCATGGATAAAGAAACCGAGATGTTTTTCAGGTCTAAGATTGAAAGTAAAGAGGGCGCTTTGAAGTTCTCAGATATTATTAAAGAGGATACAAAACAGCCTAACGAACCACTGCCAACAGTTCCAGATAATCTGAAGTTCATAGATTATCTTCCTGTTTTATCGCTTGAAGCGGTTGCAACGTCATTCGGTAAAGAAACACACGTAGAGCAAGAGCCTATTGGCTGGTTCAAGGCAGATATTTCTAGAACTTTGAATAAAGATATGTTTGTTGCAAAAGTTGTGGGTAAGTCAATGGAATCAACTATTCCTGATGGTAGCTATTGCGTATTCCGTTTTGATAGAGGAGGGACCAGGAATGGATTGGTTGTTCTCGTAGAATGTCATTCAATTTCTGATCCTGAAACAACTAGGCAGTTTACAATAAAGCGATATAAAAGTGAAAAGGAATTCTTTCCCGATGGGACATGGAGACACAAGAAAATAATTCTTTCTCCCGACAATAAGGATTTTAAGGATATTGTTTTAGAAGATATTCCAGCCGTAGAATTTCGTGTTGTAGCGGAATTGGTAGCTGTTTTGCAATCTTAAAAAAAATAGCCCGCTTCGAATTTTTGGAAGGAGTGCATAATGAATGTAATAAAAGTAATAATTGAAAATTGGCCAAAAAAGGAATTATTAATTGAATGGTTTCCTCTGATTATTAGTTTATCAGCTCTCATAGTTTCACTAATCTTTAATTATATTATGTGGAAACAAACAATAAAAGAATTCGCGTTATCATATAGACCCTATGTTTACATTGTATCAATAACAAAAGAACCAGAAAATGTTCTGATACTTTGTAAAAATAGACCGGCGGAAATCGTTAAAGAAACGTCCACCTATTATGCTGTCACAGTAGATAACAAAGGGCAAAAGAAAGAAGTTCTCATATCTGCAAATGACAAAGCTTTAGAATCTACTGAAAAGTATGTTGTTTATCCAGATGATCGAGCTGCAGAAATATGGAAAATTGGGTTTGATTTTAGTAAAGAAATAGCAAAGCCAGAGACAAAAGAAATATTAAGAAAAGTACGCATAGAATATAAAGAGCTTTCATCCAAGAGGAAATATTTTTTTGAGGTCACATGGCGATTTAATAAGCAAACAGTAGATTGGGACGTATTAAAACAGATAGGGAATTAAGTAACCAGGGACGTTCCCCAAGTTAAGATGAGGGTGTCCCTTGGAAAATTCAAAAGGCAAAAGTAAAAATTCAAAAAAATTTCAAGTCAAAATTCAAAAAATTTTACATTTTTAATTGTACTCATTTTTAATTTTGCATTTTTAATTTTGAATTAAAGGATTAACTAGGGGCGTTACCCAAGTTGAGGTGAGGGCAGATGAAAAAAATAGCCTATATTATTTCTGTTTTGTTGATTTTTGCAGTCGCTGGAGCGTTCGCGGAGATGCCGGGAAAAGTGCCAAGCTTGGCACCATCAAAACAAAAGAGGTTGCAAAGTAGCGTTGCAAGTTCTATCCGGCAGAAGCAAGAACACCCCGGCGTGCCGGCAGTTCCGTTTAATCTGCGTGCGACTATCCGGGGCAGTAATCAGGTCGACCTTGCGTGGGGTTATAGTAGCTCAACGGAAGATGGCTTTGTGCTGGAGCGGCGCACAGATATGGAAGGCGAGTACAAAGTCGTCGCTGCCATTTCTCGGGGAAGTTTGCGCTACGAAGATCACCGGGTATATCCGAATACAAACTATCTGTATCGCGTGCGCGCATTTAATTGCGACGGGTACTCTGAAGCTAGCGGGGAAATCCAGGTTACTACGCCGCCAGATCTGTTACCGTCAGCACCGAATAACGTCAGTGCCCAGATCATCGAGGGAGTGACGAATGATGAGTGTAAAGGCCCTCATGTCCTGATACAGTGGTTTGACACTTCAAATAATGAAGACGGATTTAAAGTTGAACGCAAACGGGAAGGCGAGGAAATATTTAGCGAAATCGGCAGAGCCAAGACTAATGAAAAAGCCCTTATACCGTCCGGTTGCGCTGTTTGGGGGACATCTTATTATCGCGTCAAAGCATACAATAGCCACGGGGATTCAGAGGCCTCAAACATATGCTCTGCTGATAGATAGGGAATAGCTGATATCCGGGGACGTTGTCTTGATTTAGCAAGTCCCGACGTTCCTCCGACGTACGTCGGAGTCAGTCGGGATGCCGACCGAAATGTAATCGAGCGTCGGCATAGGGGATAGTAGGTAGACAGTAAGGATTGGGCGGCTTCGCCAGATTTAAACATACAGCGAAGCCGCCCAGTTTAAAAATCCCCTTGACATTACCAGCAAAATATGTTAACCTCTATGCTAGAGTTAACAGATGTTAACTATAATATGACGAGTTAACAAAGGTAACCTATGAAAAATAAAGAATTTATATCAATAGCCCAAGTAGCTAAATTATTAGGCATTAGCCGTATAGCTGTCTATAAGAAGGTAAAAAAAGGCCAGATAGAGGCTATCCGCGTGGGAAAGGCTTATGCAATTCCTGCTAGTAACCTTGGTAATATCCTGGCGACTAGTCTCACTGAAAAACAAAAAACTCAAATCGAGGAAGCCGTTGCCAAGACAGTAAGAGAATATGGTGAAACCTTAAAGCTTCTAGGCCGAGAATAGCGCATGAAGATTATTACTATTGCTGAAGTCGAATATATCGCCTTTCGTCTAGCAAAAGAAACAATGAGTTTTAATGAGCCAATTCCTGATTTTGCTACACGCTTTCCCAATATGTTAGAGAGTTGTTTGGCGGTTCCATTCCAGAAATTCGAAAGAAAATCATTGTATCCTGGTTTAAACGGAAAGGCCGCTATATTATTTTATCTTATGATTAAAAACCACCCATTTCAAAACGGCAATAAACGTATTGCTATGACAACATCGTTTGTTTTTCTTTATTTTAATAAAAAATGGATCAATGTAGATACTAAAGAGCTTTACAATTTTGCTATGTGGGTGGCCCAAAGCCCGGCAAAATCAAAGGATGAGACAGTTAAAGCGACCGAGAAATTTATTAAGTCAAACTTAGTGAGTTTGTAGGCAAACAGTACTCAGGTACCCAGTACCCAGGGACGTTGCCCAAGTTGAGATGAGAAAAAACAAGGACCGGTTCCCAATAAATAATTGAAGCTAAAGAAGTTTTAAGAGAACTGGTTAGGTTCAAGGATCTAATGCAACACTTTTATCTGTTATAATAGCTTTTATAGCAGAAGAAAGGAGTTGCTTATGATCTCGTACCAAAGGCTTAGTTTCATAGAACGAGAAGAAATCAGTCGTAA
>Ga0194125_10007950_pt1 | contig 15089 bp, 11 predicted proteins | sample TA2KigC250mmetaG_FD_148626 | JGI IMG/M metagenome (GOLD analysis project Ga0194125, IMG submission 148626) | Freshwater microbial communities from Lake Tanganyika, Tanzania - TA2015034 Kigoma Deep Cast 250m | ecosystem: Environmental > Aquatic > Freshwater > Lake | place: Tanzania: Lake... | reverse complement strand
AGTGTAAACGCCGCCCTCGTACCGAACCTTGGGCGTGTCCAGACACTTCACCTCCACCCTAACGTTCACGCCCCGGTAGTCAAAGCGATAATCGCACTTCTGCTTCCGGTCGTGGGAGCGCGGACGCACCAAGTTCGTGATGCCGGGGCGAAGAAGCCACATCTTCTTCAGCTTGTACTCGGCTACGAAGCCGAACATCAAGCCGCGCATGCTGGGGTTCTCAGCGACGATCTCGGAAAGCTCCTCTGCCGTGATGCCCCAGCCAAGCAAGAGATCGGAAACGGGAGGCCCGCTCATCAGTACCAAAGGCTACCACAGATGGGGCCTGCCTGAGAGCCCCTCGTGCCCCTAGAGGTTTCGCGGTAGCGTACGCCAGGTGCAATAGCAGCCACCTGAGAACCTCGGCGGAAGGCATCGCGTCCAACCCCGACAACTGATTCGAGCTCTTGGCTCACCGACTCCACGCAGTTGATCTTGCTGATAACGCACACCTTAGCCTTGCACCAGTGGTCGGATTGGCTGCTGCGGGATGCACTTGGACGTACCGGTCTACCAAGACGCTTGACAGACCTAGCTCTTGTCCGCTAACATGCAAATAGAGGGAAACGCCAATGCGTGACATACGTTCTGACTTGGGTGAGCGCCTCAAGGAGATTGAGGCAGAACGGGGGCGTCTGTCGCAGCGACTGGACGATCTAGTTTCGACCGAACAGGCTGTTCGAGCGCTGCTGGCAGAGGAGGAGGCGCGATGGGCGAGGATGCAGCCTTCCCTGTTCTCAGTCCAGTCCAAAGCGACAAACGGCAGCAAGGCTCGCACTGAAGTAGCTCGGTTCTTGTTGGACGCACTCGCTGATGGGGGGCCGAAAACCATAAGAACGCTGAAAGAGTCTGCCCTGAGAATTGGGGTCGCCTTCGGGAGCAAGAGTCCCGGCCGCGTAATTCACTTTGCGCTACTTGGGATGGCGCAAAACGGGTTGGTCGAGATGGTGAGCAAAGGCACCTGGAAGCTCAGAAGAGAGGAGGAATAAGCAGCTTCTGAAAGCAGTTGAGGGCCGTTGGTCAGAACGGCCCTCGCAATCTGAAGCCTGCGAACGACGAAGATGTTCGCCACCTTTGCGGTGGCCGGCTTCGTGGTTATTCTAGCACGCCCGCCACCAGCACATCAAGAGGTTTCAGCCCCGAAAGGCTGGAAGGGCGGGGAGCGCGATCACGGCGCGCTCCCCGACGGTGGCCCCGTGCCGAAGAGGTCGAACGGCGTACCCTTGCAAGGCTACGAGTCGTCGGTTCGAATCCGACCGGGGCCTCCGAATTCATTGTAGCTTGGCTGCTCTGGCCTTCGCCCACCGGGCCAAGACCGCCCTGCGTGCGCTCTCGCTACGCTCTTCTGCGCTCAGCCTGGCGGCCCTAGCGGGACCACCCTTCTTGCCGCCTTTTCTCCCGAGGGCGACGGCGGCGGGGTTTTTCTTCTTCCGGACCACATCTCCATTGTACGTGACCGCTCAGGAAGAAGTCAACACTTATCCCTTGACAATACGTGAGCGGTCACGTACACTGCGATTATGGAACGACTGGCCCTGACAGTAGTTGGCGCTACCGTCAGGGCCGTGATCCGCACAGCCGAAGCTGGGCGAACCCTCACCTCGATTATCCGGCTTCTGGCGGCGGATCTCAAGGAGATTCGCCATGACGTGCCACAACTGCCGGACCGAATGTAGGCGCTTCGGCAAGCGTAAGAACCACCAGCGCTATCAATGCATCCAGTGCCGCAAGGTGTTAACCGAGCCTCGGGACCACACGCTTGACGGCATGTACCTGCCCGTGGAGAAGGCCGAGGTGGTGCTCCGGCTTCTACTGGAGGGCAACAGCGTGTCGAGCGTCGAGCGGCTGACAGATGTTCACCACACCACGATTCTGAAGCTCTTGGTGCTGGCTGGTGACAAGGCCGAGCGACTCATGGGAGAGAAAATCCGCGATCTCCCCGTGAGGGACGTTCAGGCCGACGAGATCTGGTCGTTCATCGGGAAGAAGGAACGGAGGCGTCGGCCCGAGGATGATCCCAGCCTCGGCGACTGCTACACGTTCGTTGCCATCGAACGAGAAACGAAGCTCGCGCTCAACGTCACCGTTGGCCGGCAGGATCAGGCAACCACGGACATTTTCATCGAGGGCCTGCGCCTGGCTACCCGTGGGGACTTCCAGATCACCACAGATGGTTTTGCGCCTTACCGGACGGCTGTGCTGAATACGCTGGAGGATCGCGCGGACTTCGCCATGCTGATCAAAGCCTACCGGGCTCCTCCTGAAGGCGAGCGTACATACAGCCCTGCGGAAGTAGTCGCCACGGAGATCGTCCCAGTCCTGGGGCGTCCTGATCCGGAACGGATCTGCACTTCGCATGTTGAGCGCCAGAATCTCTCGATGCGCATAGGCATCCGCAGGTTCACCCGGCTGACGAACGCCTTCAGTAAGAAATTCCAGAACCATGCCGCCGCCGTCATGCTGTGGTTCGCCTTCTACAACCTCTGCCGAGTCCACAGGGCCCTGCGCTGCACGCCCGCCATCGCCGCCGGGATTGCGGATCACATCTTGACCGTGCGGGAACTGCTGGAGGGTGCGTAATTCGATAGCAACGACTCCTTCCGCGACCGCCACCACAGGATGACAATGGATGTGGTTACCTAGCATTCGCCGAGCGACAAGGAACGAGAACATGGCCAACCAAGACCGAAGGGCCTGTGATTTGGACCGCCTAGTCCGGCTGATGGAGCGATGCCAAGATGATACCCTTGAGGTACTCGGCTCTGGAGCTGCCGGGCGGCTCGGCAATTGGCAGCGATATGAAGACGACCTAGAGGCATTGGTCAACTTCATTCGTGAAAGACTGCTGCATACCCGGGAAAACGGCTATGCGCTTGAACAGAAGCATAGGTTGAGTTTGGAACGCATTGTTGTTCACGAATGCCCTGAACTCTTCTCGGTTGAAGACCGACAGATCGCAGAAGCAACGTTGGCTGGCATCCTTCAAGCGCGAGCCACCGGCACCTGCCGCCGATCAACCACCTTTTAGCGCACTACCCAACGGACCATCGCCTGCGCCTGCTTGCCGACCGGCATCTCAGGTTGCCGCGTCACCATGACACCACCGTCATGGGCTTACTCTGGCCCACGTGTACTTGTTCGGGTCGAAGCGGTACGCCTTCTTGCCGGGCACGTCAGGCTGATTCCTGTTGGGCAGCCAGCGCGCCAGCCCTTGTTTCACATGACTGTACTCCGCCCGGCCAGCCAGGTTGTGCCACTCCTTGGGGTCCTTCTGGTGGTCGTAGAGTTCCTCGGAGCCGTCCTCGTAACGGATGTACCGCCAGCGCTCTTCGCGGAGTGAGTGATTGCCAAGCCCCGCAGTGATCAGGGCGGGCCGAGCCCAGGACGCCGCGGGGTTCCTGAGCAGGGGCGCTAGACTCTGGCCGTCGAGCCCGGGCTTCCTGGGTAGCCCGCAGAGATCGACCAGGGTCGGGTAGAGATCCACCAGACTCACCGGCCGGGTGCAACGTGCTCCGGCTGTGGTCACCCCGGGCGCCGCGAAGATCAGCGGGACACGCGTGGATTCCTCCCAGAGAGTGAACTTGTGCCAGGCGCTCTTCTCGCCCAAGTGGTAGCCATGGTCGCTCCAGAGCACGACGACGGTGTTGTCCCTGTACGGACCCGTTTCCAGCGCGCGGAGCACGCGGCCCACCATCACGTCACTGAAGCTGATGCAGGCCAGGTAGGCCTGAACCGCCGCTTTCCATTTCCCCTTTTTCACCACCAGATTGTGCTCATCCGGAATCCTGACCTGTTGCAGGCGAAGCGCGGCTTTGGGGACATCGTCGAGATCGCTCTCCAGCGTCTCTGGCAGCCGGACACTGTCGAGCGGGTACATCTCGAAGTACTTGCGCGGCACATACCAGGACAGGTGCGGGCGGAACATTCCGACCCCGAGGAAGAAGGGCCTGTTCTGAGGGCGGGAGAGAAGGTCGCAGGCCCAGGAAGCTACCTTGTAGTCCGGAAAATCGGACTCTGGATTATCGACCGGCCCGAAGTCGAAGTTCTGGCGGTACCCGTTCACATCCGACATGGGGAAGCGGGGAGGCCTGACATCCAAAGTGGAGTTGTACCCGCCGCCCCAACCGTTTGGTTTGATCTCCTCGGCCCAGTGAAAGTAATCGTGCCACGCCTCCGGGTCGTTGAACCCCGGCTCGTGGTGAAACATCTTGCCCCCTCCGGCGACGTAGTAGCCGTTCTGCTTGAAGTACCGCGGCAGCGTCACCACCTCGGGTAGAGCCGGCTTCCACCACTGATTGTTCGTGTACACCCCGGTGCTGGAGGGCCGCAACCCGGTAAGGAGCGCGGTGCGTGACGGGTTGCAGACAGGCGCCGCGCAGTGCGCGTTGGTGAACAGCAGCCCGCGGGACGCAAGCCGGTCGAGGTTCGGAGTCTCTACCCCCGGGAAGCCGCCCAGGCAGCCGACCCAATCGCGCCAATCATCGACGCCCAGGAACAAGATATTCGGCCGCCGTGCGGCGGACTGCGCCGCCGCCGGGCTTCTTGCCGCCGCCGCCGCCAGGAACCGCCTTCTAGAGATCATCATCGCTTCTCGATTACCGCGGGCAGGGCCGCGCGCCACCCGTCCCGCAACGTCTTCTGGAGTTGTGCGAGCAGCCGGCGGTTCTCCGGGAGACCCGCCACATTGACGGTCTCAAAGGGATCCTTCTCGTGGTCGTAAAGCTCGATCGCGTTCTGAGGCTGGCCCGGGATCCGCCACTCGGTGTAGCGATAGCGTTCCGTCCGCACCGTGTGCCCCATGCCGTCACCCGCACGTTTGGGCGTAAAGGGCCTGGGGAATTGGCTGAACGCCGCCTTCTTCCAGCGCCGTGACGGCTCCGCCAGCAACGCCGCCATGCTCGAGCCTTCCAGTGCTGGCGGCGGCCCCAACCCGCACAGCTCGCAGAGCGTCGGGTAGATGTCCACACACTCCACCAGACCCGGTGACTTCACCCCCCGCGCCCCCACACCGGCCCCGGAGAAGATCAGCGGCACCCGCGTATCGAGTTCGAAATTGGTGGTCTTCACCCAGAGGTCGTGCTCTCCAAGGTGCCATCCGTTGTCGCCGAGCAGCACCACCGTAGTCCGCGACGCCAGGCCCAGGCGGTCGAGCTCATCGAGCAGTTTGCCCACCTGCGCGTCCATGTAAGAGGTTGCCGCGTAGTATCCGAGGATGAGCTCCCGCGCCTTTCCCGGCGGCAGCGGACCCTTCTTGGGGATGTCCTTGTATCCGCGCAGTTCGACCCATGGATGCAGTGCGACCTCCGGCGCCCCTTTGGGAGGGAAGGCATGGGGCGGGTCGGGGATCTCGCGCGGCGAGTACAGATCGAAGTACTTCTTCGGAGCGACGAAGGGCAGGTGTGGTTTCAGGAAGCCCGCGGCCAGAAAGAACGGCTTGCCGCGCATCTCACGCAGGGCCTGGACGGCGCGCTCGGCCACCTGACCGTCCTGGAGCGCATTGTCAGGCACCTCAGGCATCTGATACGTTTCGCGCTTCTCCCAGGTGAGCGTCGGAACCGGCGTCCTGGACTTCTCCGCCGCCGGAACGCGCGCCCACTTGTCCAGGTCCACGTACTGCATCCCGGCGATCCCGTCCGGCCACACCGGTACACTCCAGGCTTCCGGATCGTCCAGCCCTTCGCCAAAAATCTTGCCCAGGCCGCGCGTCTCGTACCCGTGCTGCCGGAAGAGCTGCGGCAGGGTGACGACGTTCGGCAGCAGCTTCCGGAACTCCCCCCGGCCGTTGTCGTAAACCCTGGTCGTGTCAGGCCGCAGCCCGGTCAGGAAAGAGGTTCGCGACGGCGTGCATACGGACTGCTGGCAATAAGCCCGGTTGAAGACGACTCCGCGGCCCGCCAGCCGGTCGATGTTCGGCGTCCTCACGATCCGCTTGCCGTAGCAGCCCAACTCGGGCCGCAGATCATCTACGACGATGAACAGCACGTTCCTTTTCTCTTGCCCGAAGGCGAGTGTCGCCGCGGCGGCGCCGAGCGTCTGCCGGAGCAAGCCACGTCGTGAAACCGGTTCGTCCATAAGAGGCATCGTCTCCTAAAACACGTACTTCAGCGCAAGCTGGATGCATCGGCCCATGCTGGCGCCGAGGATCTGGCCGAAATTCGGGTTGCTGGCGTTAGCGTTGGGGTCGTTGAGCACCTTGTGATTCAGCGCGTTGAACATCTCGAAGCGGAACGTCAGGCGGTGCCCTTCGCGGATCGGGAAGCTCTTGTGGAGAGCGGCGTCGAAGGTGAAGGCCGACGGCCCTCGCAGGGCGTTGTAGCCGAGATTGCCGTAGCGGCGCTCGCGCTTCGGAATCGCGGTACTGAAGGCCGCGGAGTTCAGCCAGACCAGGGCATTGGTGTCGCGGACATACCGGTTCACCCCGCCCAGGATGTCGGGACGCTGTCCGTCAACGTAGGCGTTTCCGATCAGGTCCGTCCCGGCGACAACGTTCACGGGCCGCCCCGAGCGGCCTCCGGTGATCCCCTGGAGATTCCAGCCGTGCAGAACGGCACGGCCCGGGCGCGACCCGGATGCGAACCCCGGGCCGGGCAGCCGGTAAGAGTAGACCGCCGTCCAGATATGGCGAATGTCGCTGTCTTTGGGGCCGTAGGAGGCGGCGATGTTGTTCGGATCCTGAATGGCGCTGTTGGTCCTGGTCAGCGTGGAGTCGGCGCCGTAGTAGGTCAGGGTCTTGGCAAAGGTGTAGTAGATGTCGAAGGTCATCCCGCGGTTCAGGCGCTGATTGGCAGAGAGCTGGAGCGCATGATAGGAGGAGTTGCCCGCATTCTCCCGGAAGTAGATGTCGCCCAGTTGCGGACTCGGCCGGCGGCCGGTGACGGGGTCGGGCAGATTCAGCCAGCGGACGCCGGATGTTTTCAACCCGCGGCTGCCGACATACGAAGCCTGCACGGCGAGGTTCTTCGCCGCCGCGTGCTGGATGCTCAGGTTCCACTGGCCGGCATACTCATCCCGCTGGTTGTAGTCCAGCACCGAGCGGCTGAGGATCAGATTGGCGGGAAGCAGCGAGGGATTCGCGATCACACTCGGGATGAAAGACACGTCGAAGGGGTAGCGGCTGTTGATGCCGGGTGGAAGGTCCGAGACGGCGATGATCGGGTTGAACGGAATCCGCGGATCCATGAACGCGAAGTCAAAATACCGCGCGAAAGTGGGCGGGGTATTGGCGATGCCCCCGCCGGCACGCACCACAAGCCTCTGGTTCCCGAGCACGTCATAGACCAGGCCGATGCGCGGCCCGAAGTTGTTCTTGTCCGGGCGCGACATCGGCTCCCCAGCCTTGCCGAACGGACCGAGAGGATCGGAGGTCGAGATGTTGTAGCCGCCCTTGAGCGGCGGGTAGTACTCGTATCGCACGCCCGCGTTCAACTGGACACGCGGGCTGATGCGGAAGTCGTCCTGAGCGAAGATGCCGTAGTTGCGGTTGCGCAGCGCCTTGGTGCCCCCGAATACCACGCGAACGCGATTGGCGCGATCGGCGATGAAGTCGTTCAGGTTGTTGTAGTACATCAGCGGGACGTTGTCCTGAAAGCGCCTGCTGCGAACCTCGCGAATCTCGAAGCCTGCTTTCAGGGTGTGACGGCCCCGCACCATGGTGAAGTTGTCGGCCAGCGTGTAGGTGTTGTTCGTGTAGTGGATGTGAGCCTGGAGGCTCACACCGAGCCCCACGCCCGCAACGGTGAACCAGGCGGGCACGTTTCGCAGGCCGACGTAGTCGCGGTCGAGGTCCATGCGATTGAAGCCGACTCTCAGCTCATTGAACACGGACGGAGAGATGGTCCAGCCGTCCTGCGCGACGGCGTTGTGAAACCTCGTGGGGAAAAGCTGCGGGCTGGATTCCAGAAGGATCGGATCGCTGAAATCCTGATGATTGTAGCTGAAGCGCATGGTGAGGCGGTGCATGCCGAGCTTGACGTCGCCGCGGGAGAGGGTGGTGTGCTCGTCCGTCTTGCTGCGGTCGTTGCGGCGATGGAGCCCGATATTGAGATTGCTGGTGGGCGCGAAGGTGCCCGGAAGGCGGTTCATCGTTTCCCGAATCACCGGAGTCACCTGGGCCTTGAGCGCTGGCGTCGCGACGTTTCCGGTGATCTGCTGGTTGCGGCGGGTTTTAGCCCCTTCATAGTTGAAGAAGAAGAACGCGCGGTTCTTTAGAACCGGTCCGGCGAGGTTGCCGCCGTACTGGTTCCAGCGCAGCGGGGGCTTGGCGAAGCCGGAGCGGTTGGAGTAGAAGCTGTTCGCATCCAGGATGTCGTTGCGGAGAAATTCGAACAGGGCGCCGTGGAAGGCGTTCGATCCCGACTTGGTGGTAATGTTCAGAACGCCGCCGGTAGCGCGGCCATACTCGGCGGAGAAAGCGCTGGCCGTGGTTTTGAACTCCTCAATCGCTTCCACGCTGACGGTGTTGATCCGCGCGCCGCCGCCGCCGGCGGCAGCGTCGCTGGCCGATGCCGGGTACTCCCCGAAGGTCATGTCCACACCGTCGAGCAGGAGATTCGTGCCGAATCCGGAAGAGCCATTGAACTCGATGCCGCCGCGGTCGCCCACGGCCGTCGGCGGGGAGGCCAGGACGCCCGCCTGCAATCCGACAAGCTGCTGCCAGTTGCGGCCGTTAAGCGGAAGGGATTCCACCTTGTTCTGGTCAATAACGACTCCCAGGTCGGTGGTGGTGGTGTTGACCAGCGGGGCGGCAGCGACCACTTCGACCGACTCGGCCAGTTTGCCGAGCACCAACGCGAGGTCGAAGCGGGGCCGTGTCCCAGCATTCAGCGCAAATTCAGCCGTCGTGGCGCGCTGAAAGCCCTCCATCTGCGCTTCCAGGCGGTAGCGGCCGGCCGGCAGCAACGGGAATTCGTAGTAGCCGGCCTCGTTGGTAGCCGTCTTGCGGACCTCGTTGGTCTCGAGGTTCGTGGCCTGGACCGCGGCCCCCACTACGGCTGCGCCGGACGGATCCTTCACGTTGCCTACAATGGAACCGCCGCCGATTTGAGCTTTCACAGCCGCGGGTACGCTCACCAGCAACGCCAGCAGAATCACTACGCCGACACTGATTGAACTCCTCTTGCTCATCTCCGCTGCTCCTATCGAAATCTCAGTTGCTCCTGGCGGAACCCCATCGCAGCGGTGGCACTCGGGGCACTCGCTCCGGGAGCCGAGGAAGTACCCCTTGGCGGCAGTCTCGCCGCGCAGCTCCCGCTCAAGGCCGAAGCCCCACTGCTGCTGGCAGCCGATAGAGGTGTGTCCCATGAGACCGCCAAGCTATCGTTAATGATAATCCCCGCTAGCCTGACAGTCAATACCTCCATCCCCATTCGGATTGACCGTGGCTGCCTCGCTGTCTTATCATTAACGGTAGCACCACATGAACACGCTTTGTCCGCTTCGCAGCACGACGCTAAAGGCGCGGGTCGTTTCCGCTATCCGCGACGCCGTCTTTGCCGGACGCTATGCCCCGGGGGATCCCCTGCGCGAGCTTCACCTGGCCCGGGAGTTGAACGTAAGCCAGCCGACCGTGCGCGAAGCCTTGCTCGAGCTCGAGAAGTTTGGACTGGTCGTTCGGACCCCGAATATCGGAACCGTCGTCACCAACCTCGGCACTGACGAGATCCGGGAACAGATTGAGCTGCGGCTCCTGCTCGAGAAGGTGGCCGCACTGAAGGCCTCCGAGCGCATGGCCCCCGCCGATTTCCGCGAACTGGAGCGCCGGCTGGCCGCGCTGACGGCGGCGGTGGCGGCGAACGCCTACTATGAATCCGCACAGGCCGATCTGGAGTTCCATCGCCAGATCTGGGCCTGTTCGGGCAACCGCGCTCTGGCTCGCGCCTTGGACCAGATCGCGGTTCCCCTGTTCGCCTTCGTCAGCATTCTTCGAAGCGCGGGCTCGCAGGATCTGATCCGGGTGATGAGCTCGCACGCCGCGATCGTCGAAGCTCTCCGTCAGCGCGACCGCGCCCGCATTGAAGAAGTGATCGGGCAGCACGGCCAGACCGCCTACCAGGAGTTCTTGAATTCCGGGACCGGAGACTGCCGCGCATACGTCCAGCAAAGACTGAGCGTGGCGAACGAATCCGCGCCCTCATCAACAGGTTGACTATGCGATCCATGAATCATCTCGTCCTGTGGTTGCTGCCGGTGCTGCTGCCGGGCGCTGATCCGCATCTGACTTCGGCGGAAGTCTTCACCTCAGGGCAGGATGGCTACCACACCTATCGGATTCCAGCTATCATCCAGTCGGCGAAAGGAACCCTGCTCGCCTTCTGCGAAGGGCGCAAGGACAGCCGCCGGGACTGGGGCAATATCGACCTGCTGGTCAAACGCAGCCGGGACGGCGGACGCACCTGGTCGCAGGCGATCACCGTCGCCGATCTCGGCGCCGACACCATCGGCAATCCGGCGCCGGTGGTTGACCGCCGCAACGGGACCGTCTGGCTGCTGCTGACGCGGAACCCGGGTGACGTGCGCGAGAAGCAGATTCTCCCGGGCCTGTCCGGCATGACCCGCACCGTCTGGGTGACCCACAGCCAGGACGATGGGTTGACCTGGGCCCCGCCGCTCGACATCACCGCCTCAGTGAAGCTTCCCGACTGGAGCTGGTATGCTACCGGCCCGGTGAACGGGATCCAACTCCGCACCGGCCGCCTGCTGATCCCCTGCGACCATAACCGGCTGGACGCCACCCGCCGTTACTCTCACGTGGTCTACAGCGACGACGGCGGCAAGACCTGGAAACTCGGCGGCAGCGCGGGCCCGGACTGCAACGAGTCCACGGTGGTCGAACTCCGGGACGGCTCGCTGATGCTCAACATGCGCAATTACGCCGGCAAGAACCGCCGCGCCGTGTCGATCAGCCGCGACGGCGGCCTCACCTGGACCGATCCAGTGCTCGATGACGCTCTCATCGAGCCGGTCTGCCAGGCCAGCCTTATCGCCTTCGGCAAAGGCCGGCGCCGCGTGCTCCTGTTCTCGAATCCGGCCAGCACCGAGCGCGTCAACATGACCGTGCGGCTGAGCCGCGACGAAGGCAAATCGTGGAGCGTCTCGAAAACGATTCACGCCGGACCCTCCGCATATTCGAATCTCGTGGAATTGAAGGGGAACACCGTCGGCCTGCTGTACGAACGCGGCGACGCCGACCGGTACGAGCGGATCACCTTCGCCCGTTTCCCAATCCAATGGCTGAATCAGTGACCAGGCGAACTGTACTCACATCTCTGCTGGGCGGCGCTGCCGGCTTGGCGGCCGCGCGCCGGCGTCCGCCGAACATCGTTTTCGTTCTGGCGGACGACCTGGGCTGGACCGATCTCGGCTGCTTCGGCAGCAGCTTTTATCGGACACCGAACATCGACCGGCTGGCGCAGCAGGGGATGAGATTCACCAGCGCTTACGCGGCCTGCCCGGTATGCTCGCCCACACGGGCCAGCATTCTCACGGGCAAGTACCCCGCCCGGTTGCACCTCACGGACTGGATCCCCGGCCGCACGCCGCCGGGTGTCAGAATGCGCCTGCCGGACTGGACGCCCCATCTCCCTCTCAGCGAGGTGACCATCCCCGAAGCGCTGAAGCCGGCGGGATACGTTTCCGCCAGTATCGGCAAGTGGCACCTGGGCGACGAGGAGTTCTATCCGGAGAAGCAGGGGTTTGACTTCAACTTCGGTGGGTGCCACCTGGGCGCAACCCCGGGTTACTTCTATCCGTACAAGATTCCAAACATCCGTACCGGCAAGAGCGGCGAGTACCTGACCGATCGCCTCACTGACGAAGCCCTGGCATTCATCGAAAACTCCAAGTCGCGGCCGTTCTTTCTCTATCTGGCGCACTATGCGGTGCATACGCCGATCGAAGCGAAGCCGGAGATGGCCGCGCGCTACCGGCCGAGGGTCCGGCCCGGCCAGGCACACAGTCACCCAGAGTACGCGGCGATGATCGAGAGCGTGGACGAGAGTGTCGGTCGAGTGCTGCGAAAGCTGGAGCAACTTGGGATCGCCAGTGACACCATCGTCGTCTTTACCTCGGACAACGGTGGTGTTGTAGGGCGGCGCCACATCACCTCGAACGAGCCGCTGCGTGAAGAGAAGAGTACGCTTTACGAAGGCGGCATTCGCGTGCCGTTGATCGTCCGCTGGCCCGGCGTCGTGAAGCCGGCCGCGGTGTCCGATGTTCCGGTCAGCAGCGTCGATCACCTGCCGACGCTCGCCGAGGCGGCCGGCGTGCCGGGGCCTTCTTCTGTGGATGGAGTCAGTCTGATGCCGCTTCTCAAGCAGCAGGCCGGCTTGGAGCGCGACGCCATCTACTGGCACTACCCCCACTACAACTTCCACCAGCCGTTGATTCCGACGCGACCCTGCGGCGCCATCCGCAAGGGCGACTGCAAACTCATCGAGTTCTACGAAGACGGGTTTGTCGAGCTGTACAACCTCCGCGAAGACATCGGCGAGCGCAAGAACCTCGCCCGCGCCTTGCCTGACCAGGCGGCTGAATTGCGCCGCGACCTCGATACGTGGCGGAAATCGGTCGGAGCTCAGATGCCGATTGCCGCGCCGGAAACCTACGACCGCGCGAAGACTGAGGAGTGGATGCGCGATCGGTTTCAACGGCAGTCGGAGCGGGGAGGGGAGCGCTGATCACGGCTCCCGGGATTGACCAAATGAAAACTTCAACCTTCCAGGGAATTCTCCCTGCCGTCATCACACCTTTCGATGAACACGAGAACTTCGCGCCGGCGGCCTTCGAACGGCTGCTCGAGCGGCTCTACGCCGCCGGCATCGACGGCGTCTATGTGACCGGCCAGACCGGCGAGGGCTTGCTCCAGCCGGTTGAGCAGCGCAAGCGGGTGGCCGAAGTGGCGCTGCGTGCGACGCCTCAGGGCAAGTCAGTGATCGTGCACGTCGGCGCCTACCGTGCCGCGGACGCCGTGGAGCTGGCCCGTCACGCCGCCCGCATTGGCGCGCACGCCATCGCCAGCCTGCCGCCGCTCGGTCCTTATTCATTCGCCGAAGTGCGTGCTTACTATCAGGCCCTCGCGGCGGTCTCCGATACGCCGGTCCTGGTGTACTACTACCCGGAGATCTGTTCCGCCGTGCAAGGCGCCCAGCAGATGCTGGAGCTGCTCGAGATTCCAAACGTCGTCGGCCTGAAGTTCTCGGATTTCGATCTGTACACGCTGTCGCTGCTCCGAAAGCGGGGCTGCGTCATCTTCAACGGCCGCGATGAAGTGCTCATCGCGGGTCTGCTGATGGGCGCCGATGGCGGCATCGGATCCTTCTACAACCTGATCCCCGAGCTTTTCGTCGAGGCGCTCGCGCTGGCGCGGCAGAACCGGTGGGAGCAGGCGCGGCAGGTTCAGGTGCGGATCAACGAGCTGGTCGAAATCGGCCTGCGGTTCCCGCTGATTCCCGCCATCAAGACGATCTTGCGCTGGCAGGGCCTGGATTGCGGCCCGGCCCTGGCCCCCCGGCGCGGCCTGACGGTCGAGGAGAACCGGCGCCTGGCCGAGCTCCTCCGCGCCTCGTCCTTCGCGCATCTGGCCTCCGGATTTGCGGACCATCCATGAGCCAGGCTCGCTACGCGTGGCTGCTGGTCGGTCTGCTGTGGGTAGTCGCCTTTCTCAACTACATTGACCGGCAGGTCATCTTCTCGCTGTTCCCGCTGCTGGACAAGGAGTTCCATCTCTCCGGCGCTGAGCTCGGGTTCCTCAGCACAGCATTCGTTTGGGTCTATGGCCTGGTGAGCCCCTTCTGCGGTTACATGGCGGACCGTTTCGGGCGTGTACGCGTGATTCTGCTGAGCCTGCTCATCTGGAGCCTGGTGACCTGGGCGACCGGCCATGCGCGGAGCTACGGCGAGCTGATCGCCGCGCGCGCCATGATGGGCCTGAGCGAGGCATTCTACCTGCCGGCGGCGCTGGCGTTGATCGCCGATCATCACGGCGAGAGAACGCGGTCGCTGGCGACCGGTCTGCACCAAAGCGGCCTCTACACCGGCATTGTGCTGGGCGGAGTTGGGGGCGGCTGGCTGGGCGACAACTACGGCTGGCGGTCGCCGTTCACCCTGCTCGGCGCAGCCGGCGTGGCCTACTTCGCGCTGCTGGCCTGGGGACTGCGCCGCTCGGCCAGGGCTGCCACGCACGGTTCGGCGCTGCGTCTGGCCGGCTCACTCCGCAAGCTCTCCGGATTGCACGGCTTCTGGCGCGTCACCCTGGTATTCAGCGCCGTCGGGCTGGCCAACTGGCTGGTGTACACCTGGCTGCCGCTCTACCTCTACGAACGCTTTCGCCTGACGCTCACCTCGGCGGGCTTTTCGGCGACGTTCTATATTCAGGCGGCCAGTTTCGCGGGAATCGTCGTGGGCGGTCTGGCCGCCGACTATTGGGGGTCCCGGCACCCGAAGGGCCGAATCTGGGTCCAGACCGCGGGTTTGGCCGCAGCCGCCCCGTTTCTCTTCCTGATTGGAGTGGCGAACTCCATGGCGTTCCTAACCGGTGCCCTGCTCGTCTTCGGACTCGGTCGTGGGATCTACGACAGCAACGCCATGCCCGTGTTGTGCCAGATCGCCCCAGCCGAATTGCGCTCGACCGGATATGGCGTCTTCAACCTCGTTTCATGTATTGTCGGTGGCATCGCCGCGGCTGCTGCGGGGTATCTGAAAGCGGCTATCGGCCTGGGGGCGGCCTTCCAGATCGCCGCAGGCGTGCTGGTCGCGGCGGCCATTACCTTACTGGCGGTCCGGCCCAATCCGGAGGCGGAAAGCCGCGAAGGGAGTTTTGCCTGAAGGCTCGATTGCGGTTCTCTGTACTACTAACCCGCGAAGCTTAAAAATTTTTTCTTCGGCGCCCTGCTCACAACTTCTTGCCCGTGATGCTCATGCCGCCAGCCCCAGGTGTTCAAATAGGGCCTGCATGCCGATCTGCAACTGGTCGTAGCACCGGTCTATGGGGCTTTGGTTCTTGGGCCGGGCTCCGCGTTTCCTCCGGCAGGCGTTGGCCAGTAGCGGTCTGATCA
>Ga0194125_10007948_pt1 | contig 15093 bp, 13 predicted proteins | sample TA2KigC250mmetaG_FD_148626 | JGI IMG/M metagenome (GOLD analysis project Ga0194125, IMG submission 148626) | Freshwater microbial communities from Lake Tanganyika, Tanzania - TA2015034 Kigoma Deep Cast 250m | ecosystem: Environmental > Aquatic > Freshwater > Lake | place: Tanzania: Lake... | reverse complement strand
TCGGCCGGGCCGACCGCTGGCACGTCCGCTGGCCCGCGGCGCTCGTGACGGTCCTGGTCATGGCGCCCGTGCTGGCGGTGCCCGTGTTCGTGGGCATGGACGAGGTGCGCTACGGCCTGCTGCGGAACCCCGACCCGCCGCCCGCCGCCGCCCCCGGTCCGCCCCTGCCTCGCATGGACCGACTCCAGGCGTTCCTTGCGCGGCATCCCGGCAGCCCGCACGCGGCGGAGGTCCGCGCACGTCTGGCCCTGGACGTAGAGCAGATGGAAAACGGCGTGCGGCCGGGCACGCCGCCGCGCCGCTCAGAGGAAATCTGGCAGGAACTCCTCGCTCGCCATCCGGAGAGCGTGTGGGCGGCTGATGCGCGGCTGCGGCTGGGCGACGCGGCGGCCAGGCAGGGCCTCTTCGTCCAGGCGGAGGAGGCGTACCGCCGGGCCGTCGCGCAGACGGCCGTCTCTCCCGTGCCGGCCGAGGATCCCCTGGCCCAGTTTACGCTTCTGGACCTGTTCTCCGTCGGCCGCAGCCTCAAGGCCCGCCGCGACGCCGAGCACCTCCGCGCGGTGCGCACAGAAACGTTCCTCCACCTGGCCGCCATCCTCGAAAACCGCAAGGGCACACAGGACAACAGCCGCGCGATGGCCCTGTACTTCGTGGCCCACGGCCTGGCAGGGACGAACCTGTACCGCGCGCGGCTCCAGGCGGCGCTCGATGCCGACCCGGGCGGTCCGCTGGCCGACAACGTGGCCTACGACCTGGCGATGGCCGAGCCGGACGACCCCAAGGACATGCGGCGCATCGAGCGCCTGACAACGGTCATTACGGCGCACCGCGGAACCGACGGTGCGCTGCTGGCCCGCGTGGCGGCGGCCAGGAGCCTCATCGGGCGGGCCGCCCTCGACCCTGCGGCCCTGCGCGAGGCCCAGCGGCTGCTCTCCGAGGCGCAGGCGGAACTTGCACGGCGCGGCGCACTGAGCCAGATCGATCCCTACGTGGCCGCACTCGGCAATACCGTGGAGAAGGAACTCGTATATGTCCAGGCGCAGCGCCGCACGCCGCAGATCGGGCGGCCGTAGGCCCGCCTGCGCCGCCAAGCCGGCGTCGAGCCCGCTTCGCGGCGGGTCTCCCGACCCGCCGCGAGCAGCGCGCCCGGCGCGCGGCGCCGCTTCGTTGCATCGAGCCGCGCGCCCGGTGCTGGTGGTGGGCGTGACGGGGGCATCGGGCGCGGCGTACGCCGTGCGCCTGGTGGAGTGCGCCGTGCGTACGGGCCGGCGCGTGCACCTTATCGTCACGGCGGCGGGGCGGCTGGTGATGGCCGACGAGACGGCCGCGCACTTCAGGGGCGACGCCCTCGACCTTGCGAGCCTCTGGCCGCGCGACGTTGCGGCCTGCGTCACGTACACGCCGGCCGAGCAACTCGCGGCGCCGCCCGCGAGCGGCTCGTTCGACGCCCAGGCCGCCGTCATCATCCCCTGCTCAATGAACACGCTGGCGGCCCTCGCGCACGGCCTGGCGGGGAACCTGGTGCAGCGGGCCGGGCAGGTGGCACTCAAGGAAGGCCGGCCCCTGGTGGTCGTTCCGCGCGAGATGCCCCTGACGCGCATCGACCTTGCGAACATGGCCCGCCTGGCGGATGCAGGGGCCGCCGTCATGCCCGCCATGCCGGGGTTCTATCACCGGCCGCGGTCGGTGGCCGACCTGGTGGACTTCGTGGTCGCCAAGGCGCTCGACCGGCTGGGCATCGCGCACGGCCTGGCGGTGGGCTGGCCGGGGGCGGGCAAGAATGCCAGTCGCCGCGCATAATCCGCTTATTGAGTTCGCCCGCACCATCCGGCTGGAGCACACGCTCTTTGCGCTGCCGTTTGCGCTGGGGACGGCCCTGCTGGCCGAGCCGCCGTGGCCGGACGGATGGTCGCTCGCGCTTATCGTCGCCTGCATGGCGGCGGCGCGGACGGCGGCCATGGGCATGAACCGCCTGGCCGACGCGGCCCTGGATGCGAGGAACCCGCGGACGGCCGGCCGCGCCATTCCGGCCGGGCGACTCTCGCGGCGCGCGGCCCTGGCGTTCACTCTCGCAAGCGCCGCGGCGTTCGTTGCGCTGGCGTGGCTGTTTCTGCCCTTGCGCGGCAACACCTGGCCGGGCTTGCTGGCGCCAGCGTTCCTGGCCGTCCTGCTGGGCTATTCCTGGACCAAGCGGTTCACGGCACTGACGCACTGGTGGCTGGGCCTCTGCCTGGGCCTTGCGCCGGTGGGCGTGTGGATTGCGCTGCGGGGCGAACTGGGGCTCATGCCCGTCCTCATCGGCGCGGGCGTGATGTTCTGGACGGCCGGGTTCGACATCCTTTACTCGCTCCAGGACCTGGCGGTCGATTTGCGCGACGGCCTGCAAAGCGTGCCCGCCCGCCTCGGCCGCGCGGCCGCGATGCGTGCGGCGGCCGCCTGCCACGTGGCGACGCTCGCCTGCCTCGCGCCCGTGCCGCTCATGTGCCTGCCCGGAGCCACGTTCGGCCGGGCGGGCGTGGCGAGCCTGGCAGCGATGGTCATCATCGCCGCGACGCTGGCCGAAGAGCACCTGCGGGCCCGGCGGCGGTCGGACGCCTGGATTGCGGTCGCCTTCTTTCCGCTGAACGCCTTCGTGAGTATTATATGGCTGGCGGGGGTGGTCGCCGACGTAGCGGTGGGGCTGGACTTGCGCGTTACACCGTAAGGCGCACCGTTGCCAAGTCCGTTGCACGAACTCGAGGCGAAGGTCGAGGCGGGCGGGCGACTCGCGCGCGAGGACGGCCTGGCGCTCTACGACTCGCCCGACCTCCTCGCGGTGGCCGCCCTGGCCGACCGCGCCCGCCGGCGCCGCCACGGCCGCCGGGCGTACTACTGCGTCAACACGCACGTCAACTACTCCAGCGCCTGCGTGAACGAGTGCCCGCTGTGCGCGTTCTGGTCGCGGCCGGGGGACGGGCGAGCGTACCTGCTTGCGCCCGAGGACATCCTCGCCCGCGTGCGGCCGGACGTCGAGGCCGGGGCAACCGAAGTGCACATCGTGGGCGGCCTGCACCCGCAGGTCACGCTTGATTACTGCGAGCGCGTGGTGCGGCTGCTGCGCGAGGCGCTGCCGGAGGTGTGCATCCAGGCGTTCACGGCCGTTGAGGTCCGTCACGCGGCGCGGAAGGCGGGCATGCCGGTGCGCGAGGCCCTGGCGCGCCTCAAGGCGGCGGGCCTGACGGGCCTGCCCGGCGGCGGGGCAGAGATATTCGACCCCGACATCCGCCGCCGCATATGCCCCAACAAAATCTCGGGCGAGGAGTGGCTTGCCGTCCACCGCGAGGCGCACCGCCTGGGCCTGACGACAAACGCCACGATGCTCTACGGCCATATCGAGACCCGCGCCCACCGCGTTGACCACATGCTGGCGCTGAGGGCGCTCCAGGACGAAACGGGGGGCCTCGCGGCGTTCATCCCGCTGCCATTCCATCCGCACGGAACGGGCCTGGCGGACCTGCCCGGCCCGACGGCGTGCGAAGACCTGCGCACCATGGCCGTAGCGCGGCTCATCCTGGACAACGTGCCGCACATCAAGTCGTTCTGGATCATGCTGACGCCGGACCTGGCGCAGGTGGCCCTCAGGTTCGGCGCCGACGACCTCGACGGAACGGTGGTGCGCGAGGAGATTACGCACGCCGCCGGGGCCTCGACGCCGCAGGGTCTGACGGCGGGGGACCTTGAGCACCTCATCCGCGCCGCCGGGTGCGAGCCGGTTGAGCGCGACACGCTGTATCGGCCGATAATACGCACAGAGAAACGAGGACCTCGATGGCACGTGTAATGCTCATCGCAATTCTGGCCGCCGCGGCGGCGGGCTGCCGGTCGGAGGAGCCGTCCAGCCCGCCGCCCGAGACGGCGGCGAGCGCCCCCCGCGCGCTCCAGGCCGTCGAGCCGGCGCCCTGGGCACAGGACGTCACCCGCCGGCCCGTCCTGCGGTGGCGGCTGCCGACCGCGATCCAGTCGCCGCAGATGGTGTCGGTCCGGCTGGTCCAGGTCGGCCAGATGCCTGACCCGCGCCAGGAGGCCGGCCAGGAGAAAGTGGTCGCCCTTGCGAGCGGCCTGGCCGAGACGAGCCCGACGGAACTGGACCTGTTCAGCCCCCCCGCCCAGGCGGTCCTCACGGGCGACGTGCGCGACTTGACGCAACTGGAGGCCCACACCTGGTACCGCTGGCACGTGCGGGTCATCGGCGACGGTGAAGCGGCGGCGGCCGATTTCTACTTCCGCACGCGCCTGGAAGACGCCGCGCCGGCGGCGCCCGCCCGGACGCCGTAATCTCCGGCGCGCTATTCGCCGAAACTCGTGCCCACGGCGCGGGCGATGGACAGAAGGGGGTCGTCGAGGGGGACTTTGCGGCAGCCGCCCGCCACGTCCTTGACGGCCACGTCCGTCAGTCGTCCCTGCTGCCAGGAAGCCATGCGGCCCCAGCGCCGGTCGGCCACGAGGCGTGCGGCAACGTATCCGAGGCTGGTTGCGAAGACGCGGTCGAAGGGGCACGGCGTCCCGCCGCGCTGGACGTAGCCGAGGCTGGTGGCGCGGGCCTCCATGCCGGTCTGCTGCTCAACGCTGCCGGCCACCAGCCGCCCGATGCCGCCCAGGCGCACGGGGTCGGGGCTGCCCTCGACGGTGCGCTGGATGACCATCTCGCCGCCGGCAGGCCGGGCGCCCTCCGCCACGCAGATGATGCTGAATCTCTTGCCGTGGCGGGCCCGCTTCTGGAAGACCTCGAAGACGGGTTCCCAGCGGAAGGGTATCTCGGGAATCAGTATGACGTCGGCCCCGCCCGCAATGCCGGAATGAAGGGCCAGCCACCCTGCGTAGCGGCCCATGACCTCGGCGATCATGACGCGGTGATGGGCGCTGGCGGTCGTGTGCAGGCGGTCCAGGGCGTCGGTGGCCACGTTCACGGCGCTCTGGAACCCGAACGTCATCTCGGTGCCCGGCACGTCGTTGTCGATCGTCTTCGGGACGCCGACGACCGGAACGCCTACGGCCTCCAACCGGCCTGCGATGGCCATCGAGCCGTCGCCGCCGATGACCACGAGGCCGTCCAGGCGGTGCTTCTGGAACGTCTGAAGTGCGTCGCGGCTGCGGTCGGTGATGACCGTCTGGCCGTCCCGTTTCTCGGCCCAGCGGAACGGGTCGGCCGTGTTCGAGGTGCCCAGGATGGTGCCGCCGAGCGTCAGGATGTTGGAGACGGCGGCCCAGTCGAGGGGCACGCTGCGATCGGTGACGAGGCCGTCGTAGCCGTCGAGGAACCCGACGACCTCGGCCAGGTTCTCGTGCATGAGGGTCTTGGCGACGGCACGGATGACGGCGTTCAGGCCGGGGCAGTCGCCGCCGCCCGTCAGGACGCCGATGCGAAGGGGACGGTTGCCAGCCATGCGGGCGCTCCTTGCCGGACACTGCCGGGCGTATCCTGTTATTCTCGGCTGAAGCGCGCCGAAGTTGAGGCCCTTCGGCGCCCGGCGCGGCGCGCACGGTTTTAAGGCCCTGGCGCGGCGGCGTCCAGCACAAAACGGTTTTCGATTGAATAAGGGCAAGCCCTTGGCTCATAATCCGGGGTTTATATACTGGTTTGCGCGCCGCCCGGGCGGTCCGAGCGGGCCGCGGCGGGGGCGCGACGGCTCTTGCACCGTCCGGCCCCGGGACAAGGGCCCTTCCCGACACACTTGGCCGCGCGCGGAGATTGAACGATGAAGAAGGCAGCGTGGACGCTTTTCAGCCTGGCGCTGGCGGGCGTGGTGCTCGTGCCGGGCGCCCTGGCCGCAGAGGGCAAGGCCAAATCGCCCCTGAAGGGCGAGTACGCCATCATGGCCTCCGAACTGAAACTGTCGGAGCAGCAGGTGGCGGACGTGGCGGCCAAGGTCAAGGCGAAGGACGACGCCCTGGCCGCGTGGGACAAGGAGAACGGCGAGAAACTCAAGGCCGCCCAGGAGGCCGTCAAGAAGGCCCGGGAAGCCAAGGACAAGGAGGCCACGAAGAAGGCCGGCGATGAGCAGAAGGCCCTGACCGAAGCGCGCAACAAGATTCAGGCCGACGGCATGGCCCCCATCTACGCCCTCCTCTCGCCCGAACAGAAGCAGCAGTGGGACGGCTTCGTCCTGTACCGCTCGATGATGGCCAGGTTCCGCAAGGCCAACCTGACGGAGGACCAGCAGAAGAAGGTGCGTGAACTGGCCGTGGCCGCAGCGAAGGAAATCGCCGCCGTCAAGGGCGACGAGAAGGCCGTCGCCAAGGCGAAGGGCGAAATCCAGGCCAAACTCCAGAAAGACATCGAGGCGCTCCTGACGGCCGAGCAGAAGACCGCCATGGAAGCCAAGCCGGCGGAGAAAAAGCCCGCCGAAGAGAAAAAGCCTGCCGAGGCCGCGCCTGCCCCGCCCGCGAAGTAGGCGAGCACGCGCCGTCGGTGCGCCCCGCGGATTTGCGCGGCGGGTCTTCCGCATGCGCGGCCGTCGCCCGCTTCGGCGGGCGGCGGCCCGCCGGTTTGCGCAGCGGTCCCCCGACCCGCCGCGCAGAGAAGCGGGCGGGCCCAGGGCTGGATTTTTCTTCTCTCTGCGTCCCGCGGGGGTTACAGTGCGCGCGGCGGCGGGCGGGTGCCCCGTTCCGCGTCCCGCAAGAGGAGGCAGCAACCCATGAGCATGCCATTTCACATTCGTTTCCGCCTCAGCGCGATGATGTTCATTCAGTACATGCTGATTGCGGCATGGTTCGTTCAACTGACGGCGTACTGTGCCAAACTCGGAATGACGGGCATCCAGATGGCCCTTATCAGCAGTTCCATGGCGCTTGGGTGCCTGGTATCGCCGATCATAGGCATGATCGCCGACCGCAACTTCGCTTCTCAGTGGGTGCTGGCGGTGCTGAACCTGCTGACTTGCGTTCTGCTGATTCTGTCGGCACAGGTGACGGCGCCCCTGCCGCTGTTTCTTCTGCTGCTTGTAACCATGCTCTGCTACATGCCGACGTGGGGCCTTACCAGTTCAATTGCGATGAGCCACAGCCCGTCTGAGAAGTTCCCGCAGATTCGCGTTTTCGGGTCAATCGGGTGGGTGGCAGCGGCGGTGTTCAGCCTGGCGGCCAAGAAACTGTGGGATGCCACGATAGACGGGACGGCAGTGCCGCTCTACTGCGGTGCGGGGGTGGCCCTGGCGGGGGGCATCTTCGCCTTCTTCCTGCCGCACACGCCGCCGCCCGCCAAGGGACAGAAGACCAGCGTCACCGACGTGATGGGCCTGCGGTCGCTCTCGCTCATGAAGAACTGGCACTTCGCCGTCCTGGCCCTGGGGACGCTTGTGGCCACGATCCCGTTCTCGGCCTACTGGACGTACGGCTCGGCGTTCCTGTCGAATAAAGGTTTCCAGTACCTGACGGCAACGATGAACTGGGGCCAGTTCGTCGAGATGTTCCTGATGCTGCTTGTGCCGGTGGCCATCAAGCGGCTGGGCCTGAAGTGGACGATCGTGCTGGGCCTGCTGGCGCTGCTTGTGCGTTACGGGGCATTTGCCTTGGGCAACAACTACAGTCAGGACCCGCTCTACTACACGGCCATTCTGGTGCACGGCATCATCTTCGGATTCTTCTATGTGGGCGGGCAGATTTACGTGGACCGCAAGGCGCCGAAGGAAATGAAGGCACAGGGGCAGGGCCTGCTGTTCCTGCTGTTCGGCGTGGGCCTGCTGGTGGGGAACTTCTTCAACGGCTGGCTCATCGACAGGAGCACCGTGATTGAGGGCGCAGCCAAGATCGTCAACTGGCAGCCCCTCTGGAACACCAACACCGCCATCTCCGCCGTTCTTGTGCTCGTGTTTGCCGCAATGTTCCGCGACCCGCTGGCCGCAAAAGGCGCCGAACCGGCTAAAGAGATTACGGAGGCAACGGAAGCCCCCAGAGGTTGACGGCCGGTGACGTGGTTGCGGCGCCCAGTTAACTACAGCGCAACTTCGCGCGGCGGGTCTCCTGACCCGCCGCGCAACCTGTCAAGTCGCGGTGTGGCATTGAGGAAGAAAAAGCCAACTGTAGCGGCGCTACTGCGGCGCCGCCGGCGGGTCGAGTTCCAGCGCCACGAGCGTCACGTCATCGGCCAGGCGCCGGCCGCCGGTCGCCCCGTGCACCGCGTCCAGGACGGCGTCCAGAAGTGCCTCCACCGGCAGTAAGGCCGACGCCCGGATGACCTCCAGGAGTGCCGCCGGGTCGGCCCGCCGGTCGGACTGGACGCGTTCCGCCCCGTCGGTGTAAAGGAGCAGGCGATCACCGGGCGCGAAGACCCTGTCTCGCGGCTCAAAGGTGGCGCCCGCGAATACGCCCAGGAGCGGCCCGCCGCCGTCGAGCGTTTCCACCGCGCCCTGCGGCCCGAGGACCAGCGGCTTCGGATGCCCCGCCCGGGCATAGCGGCACCGCCGCGTCTGCTCGTTGTAGATGCCGTAGATCATCGTGATGAACGGCGTTTCCTGGAGTTCTGCCGACAGGATATCGGCGTTCAGCAGGCCGAGGGCATCCTCGGGCGGGATGAGTTCGTAGGATTTCCCCTCGATGCGCTTGGTCTGAAGGCTCTTCTTGACGAAGACCGTCAGCAGGGCCGCCGGTACGCCGTGGCCCACCGCGTCGGCAATGTAGAACCCCACGTGCCGCTCGTCGAGGCGGAAGATGTCGTAGAAGTCGCCGGCCACCCACGCGGCGGGCTGAAGCCGCGCAGCAAAGCGGCCGCCGGACACCTCCGGCACGCGGCGAGGCAGGAAGTCCATCTGAAGGCGCTGGGCCAGGCGCATCTGCTCGTCCAGGCGCCGCGTGTGCTCCCGAAGGCGGGCGATGGCGATGCCCGTCGTGTGCTTGGCCGCCACAAGGCTCATGACGAGCGCGGCCAGTTCCTCCGGGTCTTCGTCGGCGGGCAGGCAGGCCAGCGCCCCGGCCGTGTAGAGGGCCAGGCGGGCCTCGCGCGGCAGGCGCTCGCCCAGGATGATGAAGGCCGATGGGCCATCGCGCAGGCGCGCGGCCAGCACGAGCGCCTCATCCATCGCCTTCGGGTCATCGGCGGGCACGTGCACAAGGACGGCGTCGGCCTCGATGCCGAGCGGGGGGCGGCGGACGCCCGCGGCGCGGACCTCCACCCACGATGGGTCCATCTGCGACGACAGGCGCGCTGCCACTTCCGGCCGGTCCGCCAGAACCAGGATGGTCAGCGGGGCGGCCGGAGGCGGCCTAACGGTTGAGGCGGACCCACAGGACGCGGTCATCCAGAAAGCAGACGCTTCGCTCATAACTGGCGCCACCGCCCTTCTGAGCCCGGACGCGGTATTCCCAGACGGTTTTCACATGGCCGGCGGCCCGCTCGGCCGGCTCGGTCTCATCCCGCCGCTCGTCAGGCAGGCCCCAGGCCATGCGGACCTGGAGGGGGGTCATCCCTTCCAGGACCTCCTGGCGCAGGATAGCCGACTGTATGTCTTTCGGCTGTTCGACCCATTCTTGATAAACCCCAATTTCCTGGAGGTACGCCAGTTTCAGGCTTGCGGGCCGGTCGGTGGCCTCCAGGTACTGGAAGTGGGCCTGCTGAAGCGGGGTCATAAGACTCATGTACACGTCGCGGCGGGTCTGTTTCTGGCCCGCCGCCCAACCTCCGAACGGATTGCCGCAGCCGACCAGAACGAACGCCGCCGCCAAGACAGGCAGTAACCTCAAGCAGAAAGGGCGCAAAGAACGCAAAGAAAGACACTGAGGTCCGTTGACAGAGGAATCCTTAGCGCTCTTTGCGCTGTTTCCGGCCCCGCGCGGCGGGTCGCGAGACCCGCCGCGCAAACGCGTACTTTGCGCGGCGGGCCTGCCGACCCGCCGCCCGGTTTCACGCCGTCTTGCGCTGCGGCGGCAGATCATCGTCCGACCAATCGCTCAAGGTCCTCGAAGAAATCCGGGTACGTCTTTGCCACGCACTCTGCCCCGTCAATGCGCACCCCCGCCGCGCGCAGGCCCACCACCGCGAGGCCCATCGCCATGCGGTGGTCGTTATAGGTGGCGGCCTCGGCCGGCGTAACGGCGGCGGGCGGGTCGATTGCAAGGCCGTCCGCGCGCTGCTCGACCCCCGCCCCCAGGCGCGAAAGTTCCGCCGCCAGCGCGGCCAGCCTGTCCGACTCCTTCACGCGCAGGTTCGCCGCGCCCCGGATGACCGTCCGCCCGCGCGCAAAGAGCGCCAGCGGCGCAAGCGTCGGCACCATGTCGGGCATGTCGCCCAGGTCCGCGTCGATGCCCGTGAGGCCCTCGGCCGGGCCGGACACGGTCACGCCGTCGCCGGACCACTCCACGCGGCAGCCCATGCGGGCGAGGACCTCGGCGAAGTGCGCGTCGCCCTGGGCCGAATCCGGCCGCAGACCCTCGACCGTGACCCGCCCGCCGGTCGCCGCCGCGGCCGCCAGGAAGTAACTCGCGCTCGATGCGTCCGGTTCCACGGCGTACGGCCGCGCGCGGTAGGGCCGAGGGGCGGGGACCTCGAAGCGGGCGTATCCCCGGCGGGCGACCTCGACGCCGAAGTCGCGCATAACAGCCAGCGTCATATCCACATATGGCTTTGAGACCAGGTCGCCCCGCACCTCGATCTCAAGCGGCGACCGCGCCGCCGGGGCGGCAAGCAGCAGGCCCGACAGGTACTGGCTGGAGACGGCCCCGCCGACGCGCACCCGCCCGCCGGCCAGGCCCCCCGTCTCGACGACCACGGGCGGGCATCCGGTGCCCCAGAGACTCTCCGCCCGCACGCCCAGGGCGGCCAGGCCGTCGAGGAGGTCCTGGATGGGCCGCTCGCGCATCCGCCGGCTGCCGTCGATGACGTACCGGCCGCGCCCCGCCGCCGCAAGGGCCGTGATGAACCGCGTGGCCGTGCCGGAATCGCCGGTGTTTAACTCGCACGGCCCCGGCGGGACGCGCCCGCCGCAGCCGACGACGCGCATGCGGCGGGCAGGTTCATCGGCGGACACCTCCAGGCCCAGCGCCCGCAGGGCCGCGGCGCAAGCGAGCGTGTCGTCCGACAGGCCCGCCTCCAGGATGTCGCTCGTGCCGTCGGCCAGCGCGGCGGCCACAAGGGCGCGGTTCGTCAGGCTGCGCGACCCCGGGGGGCGTATGCGTCCGCAGACCGGCCCCGGCGCGGGCTGGATTTCCCGAACGCTCATGCCGGAACTGTACCGGCGGCGCAGGGGGAGTTCAACAATTCGCTAAACCTTAACGAGGAACGGGCAGCCAGGGACGGGGGCCGGGGGAGCCAGTCGCCCCGCATGAGAGACCTGCACGGAGGGTAGTGCTACCGGAGGCGCCGCCTCAGGAGCATCGCGCCGAGGCCGACGCCCACCAGGGCCATCGTAGCCGGCTCGGGCACCAGCGCGCCGACCTCCGACTGCGACAGCGTGGTGTTGAAGATCATCACGTCGTCAACGAGGGCGTTCGTGTACTCGGTGGGCGTCGCGTTGCCCAGGGCGCCGATGGCCGCGTAAAGGCTGGCCGTGTTGCTGGTGACGTCGCCCCCGGTGAAGATGCCGCCGACCCTCTGGAACGCCTGCTGGCCGTCGATGTAAAGGGTGATGGACTTGGCCGGGGCATCGGTCTGCGCAACGCTGGAGTAGTTATTGACGACGGCGATGTGGTGCCACTCGTTCAAGGTGAACGCCACGTCGTCGGTGGCGACGGACATGCTGCTTTCCCCGTCGGCCGCGCGCCCCCCTCCGCGCATCTTGTCCGAGGCGTTCTCAAATCCGATGCTGGCCCGCGCCTTGCCGCCCGAAGTCGTCGTCAGCCCCAGAATAGTCCTGTTGCCGCTCGTGCCCGGAAGGTCGCGGACGTAGGCCCACAGCGCCAGCGTCGCCCCCGCGACGTTCTGGAGCATGTCCTGGCTGCCGCCCAGGTTGACGTACTGGTTGGAGCCGTTCAGGTCGAGCACCTGCGACCCGCGTGCGGCGTTGTAAATGCGCGTGGCGTTGTTGACGATTGTGCCGTTATCGTCGCCCCCTGCCAGGTCGATGACGGTCGCGCCGGAAGCCTCCTCGAAGTTGTATGATGCAATCAGGGCCGCCGGCGCCGCCGCGACTGCAAGGGCGAGGACCAAGCCCGCCGTTCCACAGATGGCCGCCGTGCGCATAAAACCGCCTTCTTCCCCCGGCCAATAGAAGCGCACCTACCGCCGGCAGGACGTGTCTCCGGCGGATACTACACACACCGTCCCGTGGAAATATAGGCATGGTTCAAACAAGCCCCACGCACCGCGTGGGGATGGATGGTGCGGGCCGATCATCCCCCGGCGGTGCCGGGGGCTTTGAACCATGCCGAAATATGACGCATAAAACCCCCGGAGTCAAACCGCGCGGGGCACAATTCTTGCCTCCGCCGGGGGGCGTCGTGCAGCACAGAAGTGTCGGGCCGCCGGGCCTACGGCGCGGGGGGAACCAGGCCCTTAACCCAATAAAGCATCAGCAGGAGGCCCGAGAGGATCCAGCAGTAGGTCAGTATGCGGCCGACGACATCCAGGCCCATCCGCGTGTACCGATAGTGGAACCAGTTGCCCACGAGATTGACGAAGGCGATGCCGATGGCCGACCTGACGCCCACGCCGCGCACGTACTGCACCGCCCAGTCGGCCGGCAGGAGTAGGTACGCAGCGAGGTTCACCAGCAGCCCCGCCGCGGGCAGGACCAGCATCACCCCGGCCAGCACGCGAATCAGGGGCGCAGGGGCGGCCTGCTCCTGGTCTTCGGTTTGCGGGAGCGGTCGGGTCACGCCGTGCCTCCTGGCTTCGTGCCCCATGGGCCGTATTCCGCCCCCCGTGAACATACGGCGGGCGAACGCCGGCGGCTTGAACTGCATGTGTCCGGCGTACTTGTCGCAGACCTCATTAGCACGTGTGGCACGGCCGGCTTGTCCGGCCGTGGCGGACCACCGCCGATGCTTCCCACGGCCGGACAAGCCGGCCGTGCCACGTCGCGCGGGGCGACGCCTTCAAGCACCTTGAACTACTTCGGCGAGGGCGAGGGCGCGGAGACCGGGCCGCCCGGCGGCGCGGCGGCGGCGCGGCGGATCTTGTTCTGGATGTCGTTCCACCGCTTCTCCTGCGCCTCCTGGTACTTGGCCCACTCGGCCAGTGGAACCTTGCGGATTTCCCCGCTCAGCAGAAGCGCCCGCACCTGGCCGTCCTCGTGAGCGCTGTACGGCGGGCCGTCGCTCACAATCAACAGGTCGTCCGGGAACAGCGGGTTCTTCACGTTCACCTGGGGCGTCAGGACGTACGTCTGCGTGCCCGGCACCACGTGATACGCCGGGCAGGTGAGCCAGTCGCGGCCGTCCAAGAAGCCTTCGGCGACCAGGGCGTCGAGGTTTCCGGGGAACGCCCCCTGGTGCTTGTCGGCGTAGTTGCGCAGTGCAACGTAGATACGTTTGAGATTCTCCTCGCAGGGCGGCTTCCACTCGGCCAGGACGAAACCGATGATGGCGCCCACGAGAAACACCAGGAACAGGCCGCCCCCGGCCGCCAGGGCCGCCAGCGCCAGGGGCCGGCCGCGCTTCCGCCCCTTGCTGCGGCGGATGTTGTGATAGGCGGGCACGGCCATGACTGCCCCGAGCGCAGCCAGCAGGGCCCCCAGCGTCATGGCCACGGCCCACGGGGGCGTCCAGAAGCCGCTCAGGCCGATGCCCAGCACCGCCGCCGCCGACAGGCCCACCACGATGATCGCCCCGACGGCCATCGGTTCTGTGGGCGGGACAACCTCCACCTTCTCCCCCTGGACCTTGACGACCGTGGCCCCCGGCCGTGCAGGCTCCACCACGCCGCGCGCCGGCGTGGGCGCCTCGCCCGTCCGCGGCACCTTCAGGTCGTACCCGCACGTGGCGCAGCGGGCCGCACGCCCGGCGAACGATTCGTCCACCTCCATCGGCGAATCGCACTTCGGACAGCGGAAGCGGATCATGCCAGCCCTCTCAACGCCTCGGCACGCCGCGCGCGGACGGCATCTTGCCGCAAGCACGCGGCGCCCGCGCAAAAAAAGACGAAGCACGAAGCATGAATGACCAATCAAACTGCAATGCCGAACGACCAAACAACAAGGCCGGGCGCCGCCGGGCGGGCCCGTTTCGCCATTGCCGTTTCGTCATTTATTAGTCATTCGAGTTTCTTCATTCGTCATTAACTTCGCCACAAATCGCGGCAGCGCGCCCTCCGCGTGGACCGGGGCGGCTCGCCCGCCGGCTGCGGCTTACTCATTAGCCACCACCGACTCGCTGTAGCCCGCGGCGAACTGGAGGCCCGACCAGACCAGCAGGCCCAGGCTCACCAGGGGCAGGCCGAAGAAGCGGGCGAAGTACTTGGCCTGCTCCCAGAAGTCGCCCCCGCCCCCCGCCAGGCGCTCGCCGTGCGCCGCCACCAGCCGCGGAAAATCGTAGAACACGTTCGCCCGGAACCCCTCGAAGATGCTCTCCCACGGCAGCGCCGTCGCGAAGAAAAGGATCATGAAGAACAGGGCGCTGGTAAGTTGCCGGATGCCCGACAGCCGCCCCAAGAGCGCGATCTGAAGGTACAGGAACAGCGTCACGCCCAGCAGGAACGACGCAATCACGCCCACGACGCGCAGGGGCCGCAGGGTGTTCAGCGTCACGTCGTAGCAGTACTCGGCGCGGGCGCGGCGTTCTTCGGCCGTCAGGGGCTGCTGCTCGGGCAGCGGCGTTTCCGGCCGCGCAACGGCCTCGCCCTTGGTCTCGGCGTCCTTCGGCGCGGCGGGCGTCGGGGCGGACGCATCCTTCGGCGCCTCCTTGGGCGGCGCCTGGCCCGCCGGCACGGCAGGGACGCCGAAGAACTTCGGCGTGCCGCCAGGCGCGGGCGCCGACGGCTCGGCCGCCCCGGCCGCACGCTCGAAAAACAGCAGCCGCATGGCGGGATGCGCCACGGCCGGCTTGCCGGCCGTGGCGACTTCATCGCAGATTCCCACGGCCGGACGAGCCGGCCGTGCCATACGGGCCGCGACCCTAAGGTCGCGGGTATCCGCGGCGCTCGATGCGGCCGGCCCCGGCGCGGAAGGCGAGGCGGGCGACGGTTCGGCC
>Ga0194125_10007946_pt1 | contig 15095 bp, 11 predicted proteins | sample TA2KigC250mmetaG_FD_148626 | JGI IMG/M metagenome (GOLD analysis project Ga0194125, IMG submission 148626) | Freshwater microbial communities from Lake Tanganyika, Tanzania - TA2015034 Kigoma Deep Cast 250m | ecosystem: Environmental > Aquatic > Freshwater > Lake | place: Tanzania: Lake... | reverse complement strand
ATGATGCAGAGTATCGGCAATTTTGACCGGGCGCTGAGAGACGAGATGCAGCGCACCCGCACCGAACTGATGGCGATGTTGGGCCAAAACCGTAAAGAGCTGAACAACCGTCTGATCCAGCTTAATAAACAGCTCAACAATGACTTTGCCCGCAACCGTCGCGAATTGAGTGATAATCTCGCATCCCTCACCGCCCAGATCAATACCGATGCCGCCAGCAATCGCGAGGAGCTCAGGCAATCGCTGGATGCCTTTACCACGACGGTCAATAACCGCTTGACCAGCCTGGACACTAATCTCAGGACCAGTTTGGAAAACCTGCGGCAACAAAACGAAGAGAAACTCACTCAGATCCAGCAAAACAACGAAACCAAACTGGAGGAGATGCGCAGAACAGTGGACGAGAGGCTGCAGACCACTCTGGAGACCCGTCTCGCCTCTTCTTTTCAGCAGGTCAGCGAACAATTGGACAGGGTGCACCAAGGACTGGGCGAGATGCAGACCCTTGCCAGCGGAGTGGGCGATCTGAAACGCGTCCTTTCCAACGTCAAGAACCGTGGGGTAATGGGTGAGATCCAGCTCAGCAACTTGCTGGAACAGATCCTTACGCCGGAGCAGTACGTGATCAATTTCCGCCCATTCAAGCGGCGCGAGGAGATCGTCGAATTTGCCATCCGCCTGCCCGGCAGGGATATGGACGCCGAATCGCTCTATCTGCCGGTCGATGCCAAATTCCCCATTGAGGTCTATGAGCGGATGACCACTGCCCTGGAAGGCGCGGATGTGGAAGAGATCACCCTCCGCCGGAGCGAACTGGACAAGTCCATCCGCACCTGTGCCAAACAAATACGCGACAAATACATCAATCCGCCCCTTACCACCGACTTCGCTTTGATGTTTCTGCCGATGGAAGGCCTTTTTGCCGAGGTGATGCGCAGTCCGGAGCTCTTTGAAACCATCCGCCGTGATTATCATGTGATCATCACCGGACCCACCACGCTCACGGCACTGCTCAACAGCTTGCAGATGGGCTTCCGCACCCTTGCCATCGAAAAGCGCTCCAGCGAGGTCTGGAAGCTGCTCGGTGCGATCAAGACCGAATTCGGCAAGTTTGGCGATGTCCTGTCGCGCACCCAGAAGAAGCTGCAGGAAGCCAGCAACGTCATCGAAAGCGCTAATGAACGCACCCGTGTCATTCAACGCAAACTGCGCAATATAGAGGAATTGCCCCATGAAGAGGCACAGGATTTGCTGGAGCTGAACCAGGAATCCGAGAGCCCCATCGAAGATGCGTCTTTCCCAAGCGCCCTGTTTGCGGATGATGAAACATCCGGGTGAATTTTTCCCTTGACGGAAAACCGATGGTTGCGCAACATTGCGTTACTTACCGGTTACATTTGCAGGGATGTCTTATCAAGGCGCCCACTGTAGCCCTCGCAGGGGCGTCTTTCCGAGGCGCGCGTAAGATGAACAGAATAAACCATAGATGGAGGAACCCATGTTTTTAGCTGGTGAAAGAATGAAAGAGGTGTTTCTCAAGGCGAAAAAGCATCGCTTTGGGATCATCGCATCCAATATTGTCTTCGATTCCCAGATCCGCGCCATCGTCCAGGGCTATGCCGCCGTCAATTCGGATGGCTTGATGCAGATGAGTTCCGGTGCCTGCAAATATGCCGCTGGGTCATCGCAGGACATCAAAGCCGGGGCGCGTTTCATCGCGGTGATGGTCAAGACCTTTGCCGATCAGTTTACGCAGAGCGGAGTGGGCTTGCACATCGACCACGCCACCCCCAACTACTTTGACTTCATCGTCTATTGCATCGAGAACAACCTGGTCACCTCGGTGATGATCGACGCCTCGCAGGAAGAACTCAGCGAGAATATCCGCATCACCAAAGAGGTGGTGAATCTGGCGCACAAGCGTGGCGTGATCGTGGAAGGAGAGATTGGTCACATCAAAGGCACCGAGGATGAATTCGTCTCCGAGACCGAACTCTACACCAAACCGGAGGAAGCGCTCGAATTCGTCCGGAAGACCAATGTCGATCTTTTTGCCGCTTCCGTTGGTACCAACCATGGCGTCACCAAAGGTGCCAAAGTTCAGCTCCGTCTTGATCTGATCAAAGAGATCGATGACCTGCTCATCCACAACGGAGTGGAACGCGGACTCGTCCTGCACGGCGCATCCGGTCTTACCGATGAACAGCAGCAGACCGCCATCCGCAACGGCGTCGTCAAGATCAACAAAGACACCCATTATCAAATGGATATGGCTGCCGCCATCCAGGCATACTGGGAAAAGGAAAAGTACGCCATCGTCTGCCCGCCCAACCTGAGCGTTGATGATTACACGCCGAACAAGAGCAAATTCGATCCCCGCAAGTGGCTCATCAAAGGCGAGGACGCCATGCACGAGACGGTACGCGGCTTTTGCCTCATGTCCGGCAGCGCTAACAACAGCATATTACACAAATAGCAGGGGCGTCTTGCCAAAGCGCCCTTTTTATAGGAGATAAATATGAAAACCATAGCCATCAATGGATTCGGACGTATCGGCAGATTGGTTCTGCGTGCCATCCTCCAAGATTATCCCGATCTCAATGTCGTGGCGATCAATGACCTGACCGATGCCAAAACACTTGCTCATCTTTTCAAATACGACAGTATCCACCGCATATTCCCCGGTGAGATCAGTTACACCGACAATGCTCTGACCGTCAATGGCAAGAGCATCCGCATCTATGCCGAGAAAGACCCCGAAGCCCTGCCCTGGAAGGACTTGGGCGTGGAGATCGTGATCGAATCGACGGGGATCTTCACCTCCCGTGAAAAAGCTGCCAAACACCAGAAAGCCGGCGCCAAAAAGGTCATCATCACCGCCCCCGCCAAGGATGAAGTGGATGCCACCATCGTCATGGGCGTCAATCACGACACCCTGAAACCGGAGCACTCCATCGTCTCCAATGCCTCCTGCACCACGAACTGCCTTGCCCCCGTCGCCAAAGTCCTGCAGGACAATTTCGGCATCGTCAACGGCATTATGACCACCATTCATTCCTATACCAACGACCAGCGAATCCTTGATTTTCCGCACAGCGACCTGCGCCGCGCCCGGGCCGCTGCCATGAGCATGATCCCGACCACCACCGGCGCCGCCAAAGCGATCGGACTGGTAATTCCCGCACTCAAAGGCAAGATGGACGGGATCGCCATCCGCGTCCCGACCCCCGACGGATCTCTGGTGGATCTCACCGTCAACCTCCACAAAGCCGCCGCCAAAGACGAGATCAATGCCGTCATGAAAACCGCCGCCGCCACTTACCTCAAGGGCTACCTGATGTATTGTGACGAACCCATCGTCTCCATCGACATCGTGGGCAATCCCTATTCCTCGATCTTTGATGCCCCGTCCACTTACGTCAAGGATAATATGGTCAAGATCTTCGCCTGGTATGACAACGAATGGGGCTATTCCTGCCGCGTTGCCGACCTAGCGGAATATCTGCAGGTGTAAAGCACCAACTGCCAGGCATTGACAATTACAGGGGCGGATCCATACTAGGATCCGCCCCTGATCTTTTCCGTCGCTTTTTCCTCGGGTTCGCCTCGAGATCGCTTCGAGACTCGAGGCGATCTCGAGGCGAAGGTGACTCGAAAGCGGAATGAACCAAAAGGAGATATGGAAAGGGAACGACAGACAAACAGGCAACCGTAGAGGCAGATGGGCTGTTTCCACCTCTTACCAAAGCTGAAACCGAACTTCAGTGGGTCAGGATGGCTACTTGTGTTTCCTTATCCTGTTATACTCCGCTTCAGTTACCTCGTTCAGTTCATATTTATTGCCGGCTTCATTCAGGGCGAGCAAATAATATCCGGGAGGGATCTCGCTGTCGGCGCGCTGGGGATCGATCAGAGGGGTGCCTTCGACGATGTAAGCGCTTTTTCCATAAATATACGGGATGTAAAAGAACTTGGAATACAGCACTCCATCCACCAGCGCTACTGCGCCATTGACACTTTCCAGAGCTTTGTCAATGGCTTCTTTCATATTCGGTGTGCCGGTCGGTAGAATGATGATAATATGCACCGCATCTTCACCGGTGATCCTGGATCCTGCCCGTTGGAAAGTGGATGCCCGGCTGAGATCGATATTCTTGGTGGAAATGATGGTGAAATCGACTAAGCGCGTAACGCAAGCGCTTAAGAGAAGGGCAAATACGATCGCTATCAGCAATAGCATTTTCATAGTATAAACTCCTTGTTTCCTTTTTGATCAAACAATGGAAATCCCAGATGATCAATTGAACAAACCCGATCAATTGACCGCCAAATCACATCTATCTTGTCCTTTCGGATCGTTTGAGGCTGGATGCACGTACAACGGAGCCAGTGACCTCAGGATATTGTTTGTTGTCAAGCATTATCCGAGGTATTTATTAAGATCCCGGTTCATTTCTGCTATCTTATCTGACTGTCAGGGGCTTATCCCAGGAAAAATCCTACGATGCCCGCCCCGATCAGCAGCAGAAAGGGATTGATCTTCCACTTCCAAGTCAGCAGCAATGCGACGGCAAAAATTCCGACGGAAAACCAGTCCCGGATGGCATCCCGTCCCGCCATAATGGCGGCAGCGGCGATCAATCCGATCGCCAGGGGACGCAGGCGGTAAAAAATGCGGTTGAACCACGGTTTGTGTCTCAATTTCACATAGGACAGGGTGATCAGCAGCATCAGCAACAGCGAGGGCAGGATCACACCCAGCGTGCAAACCACTGCCCCGGCGATCCCTGACTTTTGATAGCCGATGAAGGTGGCGGCATTGATCGCTATCGGTCCGGGGGTCATTTGTGAGACGGCGACGATGTCAAAGAACTCCGCCTCGGTCAGCCAGCCATAGTTCAAGACCACTTCCTGTTTGATCATCGCCAGAATGGCATAGCCGCCGCCAACGCTGAACAGCCCGATCTTGGTAAACACCGCCAGCATAATCAGTAAGGTCATGGCTTCCGATCTCCCGAGGGGACGCTTTCACTCAACGCCCAGAGGATGGCGGCGATGATCAGATACACCGGACTGACAAAGAGAAAGCTCACCAGCCCGGCAGCCAGAACGGGTATCCATAGGGTTTTGAGATTGACCCCGCCACTGCGTGACATCTGGAAAACGGGAAAGGCGATAAGGGCGGTTACTGCGGGCTTGAGAGCGTGAAATACCCGGCGTACTGACTCCAGATCGGCAAAGCGGGTCAAGCTGGAGGCGATGATTAGAATTATGATCAAGGATGGCAGTAAGGCACCGAGCGTAGCAACCAGCAAACCACTATAGCGCCGAAGCCGGAAACCGACATAGGCGCTGATGTTGATCGCAATCGGTCCGGGACAGGATTGGGCTGCCGCCAAGCCGTCCATAAATTCCTCTTCACTCAGCCACTTGTGCCGCTTGACCACTTCGCTGCGGATCAGGGGGATCATGGCATAGCCACCGCCGATGGTGAAAGCACCGATCTTGAGGAAAGTGACAAAGATGCTTCCCAACACTGTTATGACCGGTCTCCGGAATGCTCTTCGATGAGTTTGACCAATTCCCGCACCAGAACCTGCTCCGGGTACTTGCCGACGATCCTGCCTTTGGCAAAGAGCAAGCCCTCGCCTTCCCCGCCGGCTATCCCATAGTCCGCCTCACGTGCTTCGCCCGGGCCATTGACTGCACAACCCATCACTGCCACGGTCAAAGGCATATCCGCCAGATGTTTAAGTGCATCTTCCACCTGCTGGGTGAGGGTGATGAGATTGATCCTGGTTCTGCCACAGGTGGGGCAAGAAATGATGTCCAGACCACGCCGCAGTCCCAGGGTCTGGAGGAGCGCTTGGGCAACGGCGATCTCCCGCTCCGGTTCAGCGGTCAAAGAGACCCGGATGGTATCTCCGATGCCTTCACTCAGCAGGATGCCCAGAGCGATGGAGGACTTGATCATGCCCTTGAATTCCGTCCCTGCTTCGGTCAAGCCCAGATGCAACGGGTAATCGCAACGCTGACTGAGCAGACGGTAACTGTCCAGGGTCAAGCCCAGGTGCGATGCTTTGACCGAGATCTTGATCTCGTGATAGGATAGACGTTCCAGGATATGGACGTGCTGCAGGGCGGATTCCACCATTGCCCCGGCGCTAAGTCCATACCTTCTGAGCAGATCGGGATGGATGGAACCGCTGTTCACTCCGATGCGGATGGGGATCATCCGCTCGCGGACTGCTGCTACGATCTCGCGGACGTTGGCTTCGGAACCGATATTGCCGGGATTGATGCGCAGGGCGTCAATCCCTCCGGCAATGGCGGTTAGCGCCAGCTTGTGGTCAAAGTGGATATCAGCGATCAAAGGCAGTGGGGATTGTCGCTTGAGCGCCTCAACTGCTTGGGCATCCTGTTCATCCGCAATGGCAATGCGGATAAGTTCGCATCCGGCTTGATGCAAAGCGTTGATCTGTGCCATTGAGGCTACGATATCGGCAGTCCTTGTGACCAGCATGGATTGAATGCTGACCGGAGCACCGCCGCCGATGGCAACATTGCCGATCATGATCCTGCGGGTCGTTCTGCGCTTGATCTCCATATTCATCTTCCTGTGTTGATACTCGAGTCCTAAGATATTGGAAGCGCTGTTTTTGTCCAGTAAATCGAATATATCTCTTGACACATACCTGTTGCCCCATTTCTTAGTCAACCAGACAAGCTACGAGCAGGAGCCGATAATGAGACATAAACCGATCGTAACCATAGCGCTGGCAGTGTTGATGATGGTGTCCTCCGCCGCTTGGGCATCTGGCGTAAGCCCACGTGCTCAGAAAACTGCGCGGGAACGCCTGAAGATGTTCGAGATTGATTATACCGCTGATAATTTCATGCTGTATGCCAGAAAGGGTAACTATGAAATAGTCGAGACCTTTATCCGGGCAGGAATGAGTCCGGACGCAGCAAATAACAACGGTGACCGGGCTTTGATCGTCGCCTCTGAAAAGGGACATCTGAAGGTGATCAATGTCCTCATCAAATATAAGGCAGACCTCAATGTCACCGATCTCGACGGGAGCACTGCCTTGATGTATGCTGCCTTTTATCATCAGGAGAAAGTCGTCAATCTTCTGGTCAATAAAGGTGCGAATGTCAATATCCAGAACCGAGCGGGGATGACGGCGCTCATGTATGCGATCATGGCGGGCAATATCAATTGCATCGATTACGTGCTGACCAAAGATGCCGATATTATGCTACGCTGTGGGCTCGACCGGACCGCGATCTCGCTGGCCAGACAAAAAGGCTATATGAATATCGCCAGATATATCCAGGAAAAGATGGATTATCTGAAATACCGACACAAACAGGAATCCAAAGAAATGGAAATCCGCAATCCACTAAAACCAAGTGTACCGAGGGAAAAATGAAAACTAAACTCACTCTCATCTTGATCCTGGCAGTCCTGGGCCTGCCCATTATGGCACAAAACTGGCTGACCATCTACAATGACGACCTGTCGCTCGTCCGCACTCAATTCCAGTTGGAACTCAAAAAAGGCAGGCAGTCATACAACTTTGATCAGATCACAGCGCGGATCGACCCCGCCTCCGTGATCGTCAAATCCAAGGATAATTCCGTCATTATACTGGAACAGAACTATGAGTTTGACCTTGCCGGCACCAATCAGATCCTGCTCAAGTATCTGGACCGCGAGATCAGTATCCTGACCCAACAGGGCTCAAACTATACCGGGACTCTCAAGTTCTTTGATAGCACCAATATCGGCTTGATCGAGAAAAGCACCAACCGACTGATCATCGTCAACGCCAGCGAGATCGAGAACCTGCAACTGGCTGAATTGCCGGCTAATTTTTATACCAGACCCACCCTTCACTGGCGGCTGGATGCTCCCAAAACCGGTAAATTCCCGATGCAGATGACCTATCTGACCGGCGGCTTAAGCTGGGACGTGACCTACAATACGGTCTGGGATGGGAAAAAACTGCTTTTCAATGCCTGGGTCACCATCCGCAATACCTCCGGCAAGGCATTTGATGATGTAACGCTCAAGCTCATCGCCGGTGAGGTCAATCGTATCCGTCAAGCCTGGACTGGTGGGACGGGACGGAATATGATGGATTATGATACCGTGGCAGCAGAATACGCTCCCAAGGCAATGGAATTTGAGGAAAAAGAGTTCCACGACTTCCACCTCTACACCCTGGATGAGAAAGTTTCCTTTGCCAATAACCAGACCAAACAGATCCAGCTTTTCCCCACCAAGACCGTGGTCGCCGAAGCCGTCTATGAATACAACCTTTTCGGCAGTGCCGTCAATAGCATCATTCGCTTCAAGAACACCAAGGAAAACGGCATTGGTATCCCTCTGCCCAAAGGCACCATCAAGGTCTATAAGGAAGACAGCGACGGCAACCAGGAATTCATCGGCGAGGATAGCATCAATCACACCGGACGCAATGAAGAGATCAGGATCAACACCGGCAAGGCATTCGACCTCGTCGGCAAGACGCTGGTTACCTCTACCAAACAGATCAGCAACCGCGTCAGCGAAAAGACCATCCAGATCACTCTGCGCAACAATTCCAAGGAAAAGAAGACCATCGACGTCGTTTACCGGCTTCCCGCCACCTCGAGGATCCTCAGCGTCAGTCCGGAAGCCTACAAATATGAGATTGACTCAGACCGCAAGGTGACCTTCAAGATCGAGATCGAACCCGACAAGGAAGTGATCTTCTCCTTTGTCGAACGTAGCGAGTGGTAAACAACCGGTTGAACAAGCATCTTAAACCAATCGAGAGTATTATGCGCGATAGATTGTACGACAACCTGGTCGGGATCCAGCGGGAGATGCTCAAGATCCTGAGCGAGGTCTCTTCCATCACCTCCAATCCTCTGGCTCTGGAAGACCCGATCGATAATGCCTGGCATCCCAAGTGTGATATCTATCAAACAGATACGCAATGGATCGTGATCGTTGAACTGGCAGGTGTCCGCAAGGAAGATATCAATATCTCCATCACTTCCGAGTATCTGCGGATCTCCGGTGTCCGACGCCTGGAAATGGGAGATCCACCCACCTGCTACTTCAACATGGAGATTGAGACCGGCAATTTTGACCGCCGGATCTTCTTCCCGGATATCTCGCTGGACAAGGACGATCCCAGAGTCTTCTATCAAAATGGCATTCTCCGGATCGTCTTTGACATGAAACCGGTGGTGGAACGTCTCATCCCGATCGACTGATCCAGTAAAGGTAAATAGTATAAACTTCCGCCACTTATCCTGCCATGGTAGGGGTGGTGGAAGGTAAATGAGGAGGAATACGTGCCGGCTGTTCCGCGGGTATCCAGATACATCTGTTGCCTGTGCCTGTTTTTGTGTGCCATTTGCGTGATCAATGCCCAGTTCATTCAGATCGGCAGCGGTACCGCAATCAATCAGGGACTACCCTTTGAACCCTCCCAGCATTACAGTTACTCCCAACAACTCTACCTGAATGGCGAAATCAACACTGCCGGTCTGATCACTGCCCTCAGTTTCAATTACCGTAGCGTCGGCTCCACCTTTCTGACCAATAACGGCATGCTCAATATCTGGATGGGACAAACGCCACTTTCTTCCTTCACGGATTGGATCCCGATCAACAATCTAACCCCTGTTTTCAGCGGGGATTTGATCGCTGCTTACTTCGATAGCGGCGTTCCCGGCACCGGATGGATGACCATACCTCTCCAATCGGCCTTCTTTTATGATGCCGGCGCCAATTTGGTCATTGCCGTGGATGAGAACCAGCCCGGCTTCAGTAGCACCGGTGATGACTTTTATTGTACTCAGACAAACCAAGCCAGAGGTATGGTCTTTTACTCTCTAACGACCAATCCCGATCCGGAGAATCCTCCCGCCACCGGCTTTAACCTGCGCAATCACTTTGCCAATCTCCGTCTCCATATCTCACCGGTAAACTACATGCCCCGAGATCCGCAACCACCACATAACTCCACCGAAGTCCCGATTGACCCCCTTCTTTCCTGGCAGAGCGATGCCACTACCTTTGATCTGGCTTTGGGCACCGATCCTGATGCCCTGCCGCTTGTGGCAACCGCTCTCACTCAATGCCAATGGCAATCGCTCACTCCGCTAACTCCTTTCACCACATATCACTGGCAGGTGATTGCCCATCACGATAACCAGACATATTCCAGCCCGGTCTGGACATTCCAGACCACCGGAGAGACATTAACCGCTCCCCGTAATCTCAATGGCTTCTTCGTCAATGATCATGTCAATCTCACCTGGCAGCCCCCCACTTCCGGCACCGTCGTCGAGTACCAGATCTACCGCAATACCCAGCCCCTGGAGCGAACTATCAACCTCTCCTATCAGGACTTCGCCATCCAATCCAATGCCACTTATTACTATTACGTCAAAGCCGTAAACCACCTGAACCAGATGTCACCGCCATCCAATACTGTCTCTGTCACCATTCCCGTGATCATGCAGAATGTGATTCTCTATCAGGGCTTTGAGAGCCAGCCATCATTCACTCAGATTATCCCGGACTGGCTCAACCTTGATCTGGACAATTCACCCACCTGGGAGTGGGACAGTATCAGCTATCCCACTGCGGGCTCGCCACTTGCCTGGCTGATCTTTCATCCCGGTGAGACAGTTCCACCCTTGACCAATGCCAGTGCTTTTTCCGGAGTGAAGTATGCCATCTCGATGGCAGCGCAGAACCCGCCCAACAACGACTGGCTGATCACACCCCGCATCAATCTTGGTTCCGAACCGCTGCTCCGTTTTCATGCCCGCTCTTACACGGGTGATTACGGACTGGAGCGCCTCAAAGTGCTGATCTCGACCGCCGGAACTCAGCCCCAGGATTTCATTACCGTCCATCCTGCGCCCTATCTCAGCGTCCCCGTCCAGTGGACACCTTATCAATACAACCTCCAGACCTGGCAGGGACAGACCGTGAATCTTGCCTTCCAGTGCATTTCCTGGGACGCCTGGGCGCTGCTTTTAGACGATATCTGGATCTGTGGCACCGGTGGATACGTCTCCATTGATGACAACTATCTGCAAACCCCGCAATATCTTATCCACCCCAATCCCGCTCGTGATCGCTTCTTGATCACCAGCAAGGACGGCTCCTCCTTCGCTATCTCCGTTTATGATCTGCGCGGTCGCCTCATCCACTGTAGTCCACCCACCCGTTTTTTTGACAGCGCTACCAGCGGATTAGATCTTGCCACCGGCATCTATCTGCTCCGGATCGACGACGGCAAGCGTTCAATTATCCGCAAAGTCACTTTCATCCACTGATGCAGAGCATTGATCTGGAACGCTTTATCGAGATCTTGCTCTCGGAGCGTCGTTACACGGAAAACCTCCTTGCCCAGCGCATTACCGAACCGCGGGAAGCTATCTTTGGCGATCTGCCCGCCGCGCTTGATCCCAGAATCTCCGACCTGCTTCCCGCCCTTGGGATCAAAGACCTCTTTCAGCATCAGGCCCAAGCGATTGAACCTGCCCTCCAGGGCGAGAACATCGCTATCAGCACCGGCGTCTCCAGCGGTAAAAGCCTGTGTTACCAGCTCCCGATCATCGACGCCATCATCCGCAATCCCCGCTCCCGCGCCCTGCTGATCTATCCCACCAAAGCGCTGGCACAGGATCAGCAACACAAGTTCGGCGGCATGTTGACACATCTGGCATGCATGGACAAAAAACACGCCAGAACCTTCTGCGGTATCTATGACGGCGACACGCCGGCTGCTTCCCGTCAGAGCATCCGCAAGCTTGCCAATGCGGTTTTTACCAATCCGGACATGCTTCACCTTGGAGTTCTGCCGCATCACACGCTCTGGACGGACTTCCTCGCCAACCTGCGCTACGTGGTCATCGACGAAATCCACTCCTATCGCGGCGTCTTTGGCTCGCATTTCGCCAATGTCCTGCGCCGTCTGAAACGCATCTGCCGGCTCTATGGCAGCGAGCCACAGTTCTTCTGCACCTCTGCCACGATCCAGAACACGGCGCAATTCTGCCAGGCACTGATCGGTTCGCCCGTCCGCCTCATCCACCAGGACTGCTCGCCACAGGGCAGACGCATCTTCCATATCGTCAATCCGCCGATGGTGGATTTTGACCTGGGCATCCGCCGCAGTTCGATCCACGAGACCGGATACCTCGCCAGGCGTTTTCTCCACTTCGGCGGACAGGCACTGCTCTTCAGCGAGACCCGCCGGGCCGTGGAAGTGATCTATCGCTACCTGATCGACGATGGGCGCGATCCGTCTTTGATCAGAAGTTACCGCAGTGGCTACCTGCCGGAGAACCGCCGGGCCGTGGAAAAAGGACTGCGGGACGGCTCCATCGCTCTCGTCGTCACCACCAATGCGCTGGAACTCGGCATCGACATCGGCGGATTGGACGCCACCTTTATCAATGGCTATCCCGGAACCATCGCCGGCACCCGTCAACAAGCCGGCAGAGCAGGCCGCAAAGGCGCCAGCGCCCTGTGCATCCTCGTCGCATCCGCCAATCCACTCGACCAATACATCGCCCGCCATCCCGAATACCTCTTTGACAACAATCCCGAAAGCGCCTTCATCGATCCCGACAATACCGAGATCCTGATCAAACATCTCCACTGCGCCGTTCAGGAACTCGCGGTGACCGACGGCGAGGGCTTTGGCGACCTTGCGCCGTTTCAGATCCAGCCCTATCTCGACCTCTTGCTCCAGCGCGGCGATATCCGGCACATTGGCAACCGCTACACCGGAGTCCTCAATGCCTATCCCGCCGGCACTTTCTCTATCCGTAACGCCTCCAACCAGTATATCATCACCCTGTATAAAGCACCGGAGGATAGCGGGTCATCCTTAAATAGAGCGCTGAAGGAAAGCGCCCCTACGAACCAGACAGGCGGGATGCCGAACTCTGATGCGGCACAGAGGGCGCTTTGGCAAGACGCCCCTACGGCTGAAGATCAGATGATCGGGCTGGTGGACGAGGAAAGCGTGAACTGGATGACTCATCCCGATGCGATCTACCTCCACGAAGGCGAGACCTGGATCGTCAAGACCTTGGATCGGGAACGCAAAACCGTCGCGATCGAACCCATCCGTGTCAACTACTACACCCAGACCACCCAAAATACCGTGCTCGAACTTACCCAACTCCTGCAAAACCAAGCCATTACCGGAGCGCAAAAGTACCTGGGCAAGGTTATCGTCACCAAAACCATCACCGGCTATAAAAAGCTCCGCTTCAGCACACAGGAAGTACTTGGCTATGAAGAGCTTGACATGCCTCCGGCGCATCTGGATACCGTCGCCTTCTGGATCGCTCTTGACCCCAAAACCATCGATGCGATCAAGGATCAGGGCTTGTGGCGCAATCAATCCAACGATTATGGCCGGGGATGGAAAGAACTCACCCACCGCATCCGGGAACGGGATGGTCATGCCTGTCGCAGTTGTGGCACCAAAGAAAGCGGCAAGGCATTCGACGTTCATCATATCATCCCCTTCCGCCATTTCGCCACTCTCGACCAAGCCAACGAACCATCCAACCTGGTCACGCTCTGTCCCCGCTGTCATCGCCTGGCAGAAAGCAGCGTCCTCATCCAGAGCGGCTTGGGCGCATTGGGCTACCTCCTTGGTAATATCGCTCCCTTCTTTGTCATGTGCGACCGCAAAGACATCGGCATCCACACCGAGGAAGCATCAGCCATTGCCCATGACCTGCCCATCGTCTGCATCTACGACCAGGTGGCAGGGGGCATCGGACTCAGCACCAAACTTTATGCCATGCACCAGCGCATTATCCGCGCCGCCTACGACCAGATCAAGTCCTGTCAATGCACCGGGGGCTGTCCCGCCTGTACCGGACCAGTGGCGGAGCATGGATCAGGTGCCAAAGAACATGCCGCCGCCATTCTTTCCTCCTTGCTTGATTACCTTAGTATAACCTTAGTATAACCTTACGACCGTAAGGTTATACTAAGGTTATACTAAGGTAATCAAGCAAGGAGGAGACCAGGGAAAGAAATGGTGAAAGAGTAGAAAAAGGGACGCTGGAACCGGCGAAATGCCGGTCGTTATCACGATCCTTCCTGGGCAAGACGGGGACGAAGGGCGGGTCAGTTCCTCTGTCGGATCAGTTCCAGGGCATCGATCTTACGCAGGCGGGAAAGAGGCAGAATAGTGCTGAGCAGGGTGATGCAATAAGCGGCAACGGGGATCAGGACAAGATCCAGCCCTTGGATTTTGACGGGGATAACGAGAAAATCCTCCGGGGTGAAATTGAGGCGTACCAGCCCGTAGCGGTGCTGTATCCACAGCGCCAGCAATGACAATGCCATCCCGATAAAGATGCCAAGCAAACAAAGAATGGATGACTGGATCTGAAACAGGCGGCTCATGTCCCGCGTCTCGTAACCAAGCGCCTTCAGCAAGCCGAGTTCCTTCTTTTTACCGGCGATATTCTTGAGCATATTACCGGTCAGATTGAAAGATGCGATGATATACATCAGCAGCATAATGATGAACATCATTATCTTTTCAAAGTGGATGGCGGCGTAGAGATTGGGGTCAAAGCTGCTCCAGTCATCGCAGTGGAAGCCGGGGAAAGCGATTTGCAACTGCTGAGCGAACAGTTGAGAACGGGTATGATCCGGGGTGCTGACGGCGATAAAATCGGCAGCGCTGATCTCCGGATCGGGCGATAATGCGCCGTCCACCTCCTGACGCCGGAAATAAGCACCCATCGAAAGGGGAACATAACTGAACATCTGGTCGTATTCCGGCATGCCGGCGGTAAAGATCCCAACTACCCTGACCCGGCGGAGACGCGGTAACAATCCGAAGGCACTGGGCTCGGTAAATTGCGGAGAGATCAGCATGATCTCATCCTGCAGGTTCACGTTCAACTGAATAGCCAAACCCGCACCGAGGATGATACCCTCATTCTCAAAGTCGGTCGCTGTGGGATTTCCGCTGATAATACCCTGATGGAGTGCACTGGCACTGGGTTTGGTGTAATTGGGAATGCGGTCC
>Ga0194125_10007943_pt1 | contig 15108 bp, 12 predicted proteins | sample TA2KigC250mmetaG_FD_148626 | JGI IMG/M metagenome (GOLD analysis project Ga0194125, IMG submission 148626) | Freshwater microbial communities from Lake Tanganyika, Tanzania - TA2015034 Kigoma Deep Cast 250m | ecosystem: Environmental > Aquatic > Freshwater > Lake | place: Tanzania: Lake... | reverse complement strand
CCAGAACATAGAAAAATTGGTATTATTCAACCACAACTAATTAAATTACTAGAACTTCCATCAAAAATAATTTTGGAAAATAATTGGAAAGAATGTTGTGTATGGGCATTAAATCAAGTTAAAAAAGGAAATTCTTGTTGTTTGATTATTAAACGGGTTTTTGATGAATAGAAAGGAAGCTATTAGTATACTTGCAAACAGATTAAAAAAATATTCTATTGTAGCCGCTAATGGATATATTAGCAGAGACTTATTCGAGTTATTTGATAAAGAATCTAATTTTTATATGATTGGCTCTATGGGATTAGCGTCATCTATTGCGTTAGGTGTTGCAATTAAAAATCCAAAAAAAAGAATTTTTGTATTCGATGGTGATGGTAACATATTGATGAATTTTGGTTCTTTAGCTACGATAGGAGGATTAAAACAAAAAAATCTTGTTCATGTAATATTTGATAATAACTCTCATGAATCAACTGGTGGTCAACCTACATTATTTCGAAGTATAGATATGAAAAACTTAGCGAGATTCGCTAACTACAAAGTATTTGAAACTTCCACTAGAAATGGATTAGAAAAGATTCTCAGCAATATAAAAAATATTATTGGGCCAATTTTGATAATTGTACGAATTAAAAAAAGCAGAAAAAGGAGTAAAAGGGTCGAATTAGATGCCGTAACAATTAAAGAGCGATTTATAAATTCGCTAGAATAATTGAATTAAAAGGATAACTGATGGAAGCTTAATGTGATGATATATGGTATAAAAAGAATTACAGCATAATGTTTTAGTTATTAATATAATGATTCCAGATATATTCAATATAATCGTTGAAATTTTAATTGCTTATACACTAACTGAATTAATATTATGTAAAATAATTTTGTATGTAAATAAAAGATTTTCATGGCTCATAACAGATAAAGATGAAAAGCCGACATTATCAGAATCCGGATTAAAAAAATTTATTTCTCATGGATATGATTCTGAATTTGGATGGGTAAGGAAACCTAATACTTTTCATATAGAGAACGGAAAAGAGGGATCTACAAAATGGACTATTAACTCAATTGGGGCTAGAACTAATCCTAATTTTGAAAATTTGGAATCTAGAATATCTTGTTATGGAGATTCATTTACATTTTGTCGTCAAGTTAATGATGATGAAACTTGGGAATGTTATCTATCTGAACTTCAGCATACCAACATTTTGAATTTTGGAGTTGGTAATTATGGATTAGATCAAACATTATTGAGACTAAAACGTGAATATCCAAAAAATAAGACAGAAATTGTAATTATTGGAATAGTTCCTGATACTATTAGTAGAATTTTGAGTATATGGAAACACTATTATGAATATGGAAATACTTTTGGTTTCAAACCACGGTTCATTCTAACTGAAAATAATTTGCGATTAATTAAAAATCCTATTGATCATGAGTCAAAGTTTTTTCATTACGAGAAATATTTGGATCAAATTAAGGAAAATGATTTTTTTTATCATAATAAATTTAAAAAAGAAAAAATTAGATTTCCTTATTCTATCACAATTTTAAAAAATATTAAACGTAATTTTTCTATTATCTATTGGATACTTCTAATTCAAATTTATAAAAAACTCAAGAAAGATGTTTCCAATATTGAATGGAACCCAATGCGAACTATTATGAGAATTAACCTAAATTGGAGAATTAAATTATATCAGGATCCATCTGCAATAATGCTTTTAAAAGAAATTATAAAAGAATTCATTAAGATTATGCAAGAAAAAAATGCCACATTAGTTTTAGTTTTTTTGCCTCAAAAAGACGATGTTAATTTTATCCGTAAAAATTTTCATTTTTATAAGAATACTCTCTTGGAAATTAAAAGATTAGATAATCTCTGTGTGATAGATTTAACCGATTATTTAATTAACCAAAAAAATTTAGATGAATTATATTCTGATCCTAACAATTACGGAGGTCACTTTTCAAAACAAGGAAATAAGATAATTGCAAATATTCTTAATGAAGAATTAAATAAGTTAAATCCTTCAAAGTAAAAAGATTAAGTTAATTTTGTTCTTATGTTGTTTTCTTTCAAATAAAATATCAGTTTTTTCTTTAGATTTTTTATTTCATCGGATTTGTCATTATAAATATTGTTTAATTCCTGTGGATCCTTTTCAAGATCATATAATTCCCATGTTTCTGGAGTATCGTTGTAAATCAGTTTTTTGTTGTTTATTCGTACGCAAAAGACATTATGCTTTTTAGCTGATGGCCAAGGACCGTATAATCCTCCTGTTTCAACAAAAATTTCTCTATTCACATTGTTAGAATTTTTAATTAGAGGCAAAAGACTCTCGCCTTGAATTTTTTGTATTTTATTACCTAAATTGATTCCAGCAAATTCTACTATGGTTGGAAAAATATCGATGGTTCTGCAATGAGTATTAATAACTTTTGGCGATTCGTTTGGTATATGAATAATGCAAAATACATTTATTGTATAATCATACACAAAAACGCCATAGAATTTTTCGCCTTTTTTTTCTCCTATGCTTGTTCCATGATCAGAAAAGAAAATAAGAATAGTTTTATTAAGAATATTATTTTTCTCTAATGTGTCTATTATAGTTCGCATGTAATCGTCGCAAGAAGGTAGGTAAAGATTGTATCTGTGATTATTTTCTTGTTGTGCGGTAAAAAAACCATCATCAATTGATTCTTGTTTGTATTTTTTGACAACTTCTCTAACAAGATTTTTGTGAATTTCAGTATAATGTAAAAACAAAAAAAATTTTGGTTTTGATGATAATTTTGTTATTAATTCTTTATGTCTTTGTTTGAAATTTACTGTTTCTTCATCAAATAGATTCCATTCATCTATTCCTTGCCTAGGCATAACAGCTTCGCTAATTATATCACAGCATGTATAATAACCAGCATTTTTCAACAATTGTGCAAGAGTTGTGAGCTCATCTTTTTTGAATTTGAACATGTTGTAATATGCATCAACACCATTTTGTGATGGATACATGCCAGAAAAAATAGCATGAAGAGATGCGAATGTGTAAGGGGCTGCAGTAAACATGTTCGGAAAGTAAACGTTGTTTTCTTTGAACTTTTTTAAAGTTGGACATAAATCAACTTTATCTTTTCTAAAACCATCAATATTAATGAGTATTATGTTATAATTGCTGTAATTCATACTAAAGCTAGAACATTGATTTTTTATTAATCTAGAGTTTTAAATGAATTAATCTTTTATAGTAAAACTACCTTTCAAGTTTTATAAACTGAGAAATTGTATTTGTGTTGTATTTATCCTTATAAAGTTGATAATCATTAATTGAGTCCAACTCGAGCCAACCATTTTTGATTGGAATTGCCTTTATCTTGCATCCTTCATTAATTAAAGCCTGAAGTAGGTCAGTCATATAAGACTGCTCAAAAGGAATGTTAGGATTCAATAAATTGGTACCTTTTTTTGATTCTGCCCTAGCTTTTTTATAAAAATCTTTTAAAAACTCAATTCCTACATTTTGAAATTTCATCAAACCGATATACTGACCTTGGATTTCGTTAATATTATTAGTCTTTTGACCAATATTTTGAATATAGCCCTTGCTATCTATTATTAAACTTTCAGCATCTTCTAAAGGTTCCTTGAATCTAATTTTCCAATATTTTTTCCAATTTGAATCCACCACTACTGATAATTCTTCAGTAGAGTTAATCAATTTTTTAAGAACTTTTTTTTCATAGATAATATCACCATATGATACAATAACACTGCCCACAAGTTTTTCTTTAGCACAAAATAATGTTTCGACCATATTTGTTGAATTATATCGTGAATTTTTAAAGTAGTTTATGTTTGGAAATTTAATTTTTTGTCCTAAATATCCAGTAACTATTGAAATATCTGAAATTTTGCATTCCAAGAAATTCTGGATTTGCCATTCAAGTAAACTCTTTCCAAATAATTTTATCATACATTTAGGTTTATTTTTTGTTAACGACCCAAGTCGTTTTCCTTTTCCAGCAGCTAAAATAATAGCATTCAAAGTAAATTGTTCCAAAAACTTTTATCAACAAAAACTTTTCGTAAAAGTTTTTCATTGCTTATGCTAGGATCTCTTTCAGGATGCCACATTACTGCCATAACTGGATATTTTTTATGGAAAAAACCCTCTATGGTTTTGTCATCAGATATGGCAAAATATTCTAATCCTGCACCTAGTGTATCTAGAGTGATTATATTATAGTGATATGAGTTTACTTTTATGGTTTTATTTAGAAAAGAAGAAACAAATTCATTTGTTATTGTTAATAAATGAAATTTATCTACATGACTCAAATTGTTTAATTTTTTTATGTTACCGTTAAAATATTTGTTAATCACCTGCATGCCACGACAGACTCCAAAAATTGGGATGTTTTGTTTTATTCCGTACTCAATAATTTTTTTTTCTGTGTAATCTCTTTCTGGGTTATCACCTATATTATCACCACCAGAAAGTATTAACCCCTCAACATTCATTTGATCCAAAAATAGTTCAATATTCGATAAATTATTTGGAATAAAAATAGGCCAGATACCTAATTGTTCAAGAAATACTGGCCAATCATGACTTAATGCATCACGTTTTTCTGAATAATTTGGTGCATTTGTCACTCTTAAAGTAATACCTATTTTCATTTTAACGATCCTTAACTAAAAAATTGTTTTTGACCTAATAAAAGAGATTTCTATTATCATGTAATCCTTCCCTCATTTTATATAACCTAGTGATTTCAGTATTTTTTTTTCTTCAATGTATTCATCATCTTTTTCATGTTCTAGAATTATTATTTGTTCATTTTTACAATCAAATAAGATCTTGGAAGACCATTTTAATTTTTCAAAAAGTATTTCGCCACAGCCTATAGCTGCTGGTAAACCAATTTCAGCACATCGAATAGACATATGGGATGCAACTCCACCATATTTTGTGATTAATCCAGAAGGGTTTTTCGTGAAAATCCAGTCATAACCAGGATCAGCATTTTCTATTAGTACTATCTTATTTTCAATGTCGTGTATAGTTTCATCTAAATGATTTATGCTTATAAGATCTCCAGTTACAGATTTGTTTGTAATAAAATTTGGTTTTGAAATATAAAACTTTATAATTTCAAAATCTTGTTTTGACAAAATCAATGGCGGCAAAATTAAGAAATTATTTATTTGCCATCTTTTTTTATTAATTAAAATTTTTTTTCCCCATATAGTTTGTAAATATTTTCTGTTTTTGAATTTATGATTTAATATTGTTTCTATATTCAAATAGGATAGATCGTTTCTTGTAAAGCCTAAAATGCGTCCTGCTTGAGCAATTAGTTCTAATGCATCACTTAAGTTTTTAGTGAATTCAAATTTTAATTGTTCACGTTGAATTAATGATTGCTTTACAAAATCAAAAAATCCTATTTTATCAAATTTTAATCCATGTTTCTCTAGAGTTTCTGATATTTTGTTATCATCTACAAATTGTTGAGTTTTTTTCTTTTGTTTAAGAAATTTAATGTTTTCAAAGAATTTATTCTGTGCGTCATATCGAAGTGCTGTAATATCATATGTCCCAGGTCTTAGATGACCATATTTTTGCAAAAACTCTCGTTTAGAAATTTTATTACTCATATACTTATCTAAATCATCTTGTATTTGTGATAATGGAGTTACTAATGAATTCATAAAATTATCCATAAATTCTTGTTTTATGTAACCGTTATTCCTAAGACTTTTCAACAAGATTGAACTTACAAATGCAATTCTTGCCATGGTCGAAAAATGAGTAGTTCCATATTTCTTACAATCATTTAACAAATCATGTGCTGATGATAAGAGTGATGTATAATTTTGTTTATTTTTTAACTTTGATTTAATTTTCATTCGACTATTTTTCATTTCTTTTATAAAATTCTGAGATTTAGTTGATAATTCTGGAAATTGACTAATAATTTTATTTGTGAAGTCCATTAGAGATTTTTTAATTTCAAGCAACTCGTCTTTTGTAAAATCGTAAATCTCAAGTTCTTTCAATCTAGAATTAATCCCAATTTCATAACAAGTAAATAAAATTTCGAATTCAACTTTATCATGTAAATGTGGATTGTTAGCTAATTTATTTAGATAAAAATTTATGAGTTTTTGTTTCAATCTATTTTTTATATTGTTTGGTATTAGTGAATTGAAACTACCTCTAGTATCTACATAAGGTTTGTTTCCAAAGCTTACCATTAAAGGATAAGGATTTACATTTTGATAACCTATCTTTGTTCTTCCTTGGTGCCAAGCCTTATCCATAATTAAGTAACGATAAAGTGTGTAGTCTAAAGGATGAGGATTGTGTCCAATTATTTCAGCAGGATTCCAATCACTCATGTCGGAAAAAATAGTTCGTTTGCCTAGAACACATTTAGGTTTGTTTAATTTTAAAAATTGTTGTTTGTTTTTTAATATTAATTTTGAAATTTTGTCGTCAAGCGTATCTATAGTAAGTTTTTTTATGGATGTTAATGGTCTTGCTTGAAAAATTATAATTTTGTTATTTTTAGTTATGCCAAATTCTACATCTAAATATTCTGATGATAATGTTAATTCTATTTCTTTAATAGATTTGATAAGATTTTTCCATTTATTTGAGATTGAATTATAATTGATTTTTCTAAAAATTTTGATGGTATTACCGGCTTGACCTTTTGTTACACCATCAGTAGTTACACCTTCTTCAAAATTTATTATATAATATGGTGCACCACTATATGGATCTCTTGTAAAGACTACACCGCTGGTTTTAATATTACATGTTTGCATTTGAATTAAAATTTGATTTAATGGATTTTTATTTCCTTTAACTGAGTATGAATTTATTACTTTCATGATAGCCTTTTGGATTTCTAGCTTCGAAGATGGATTTACATTTTTAACGCTTTCATAATTCCCTGCTTCTGATTTTTCGTAAGAATCTTCTCCAATAGCTGAACTTCTTACTATGATTTTATACGGTTCAAAAAATTTTTTTATTGAGTTTAAAATATGAGAACAGTTATTTCCCCATTCAGCTTCAGTAAATACAAAAATTTTTTCAATTTTTGAATTCTTTAATCTGTCTTGTAGATGTTGTAACGTATTTGCTTTAGATGTAAAAATATTTTCTTTGTTTAACTTGTCCATTTTTTTTCATTTTTCATATATTTAGTTTTGTGTTTCTAATAATAAATACACTATTTCAATAATTTTTCAGTTATAACATGTTGATAAGGTGTGTAGAATTACTGATCGTTTTTTCGTTTTTTGGCAGTTAGTTTGTACTTTAGTTTTTCCCAGTACATCCTTATTGTAATTCCAGCACCTACAAGCGCGCTGATAATCATGGTAATAATAACGCTGCCGCTTCCTGCATCTATATATGCATACGCATTAGAAAGTAGGAAAACATTAGCCACGATTGAAACCAATACAAATAGAACTAAAGATCTTATGTTTTCCAATTACGAAATTCTCTTATTGAATATGTTTATAATTATTTGGATGTATGTATTCGCCTGATATTATGGTTCTGCTACTGAAATAATTAAGAGAGGATCTGCCGATGGAATTATCATATGTATAAGCTGATCTAAAGTTAGTGCTATTTGTCTTTTCCATTAGCATTGCTAATAAATTATCCTCGGTCATTCAGGCCTTTCACAATTTCCTTTATAATTGATTTAATGTTTAGGTTTTTTTGTTCCTCACTGAATTGTTCTACTGTAAACTAGTCTTGCGGGTACCAGTTTATAAAAGATAATAATCCTTTTTCTAGATAAAATATTGTATAGTGAATCAGAAAAGTGAGCTGCATTGTAAATGTTCTCTCCATATGGGCGGATGGTTACTGTATCATTAGATATTTCTTCTACTTAGAACTGAATGTATGTACTATCAATTGTAGTGTTTTGAGGAATCTAAATAGTTTGTAACATTTTTGAAATTATATGGTTGATCATACCAAGCCCAATACATATTATCATTCAGTATTTTGTAATCATCATTGAAATATGCATTGAAAACTATTCTAAACGAATTGACAGGAGTTATGTTTTCATAAATTGGATTATCTTTTAGATCTGGTAAATAATAAGCCATAAAATTAGACATTCTCTGTCGAAGCATATTTTCGTCAGGATTTTTAAAATCAACACCAAAAGCAGAGCCGTGGTCTGATTGTAATATTATAATGGATTTTTTATCAGATTCCAATAGCTTGTTTACAACCTCTTTTATTTTTTTGTTAGTGAATTGTAATTGATTTAAGTAGCCTTCAGAATTTTCCCAACTTTCAATACCCTCCGGTCTTATAGGATCCATTGGTTCACCATTTGATCCAAAAACATAAGGAGGGTGAGGAAGAATAATATGAGCAAATACAAAAGTTGGCTCTGACATTTTTGCTATTTTTGGCAATTCTGAAAATACACAAAGATGTACATTCCTAACATCTTGATATGCCCATTTTTCTACAAAATATACGATAATACTTGTTCTGCCCAAGGTATCTAGAAGTTTATTTTTAAAAAGCGATTTATTTTCGCATAAATGTAAATCTACATTTTTAAATTCGCTTGGATAAACTGCTCTATTTTCAAAATTAACTATTGTGTATCCCTTTTGCTTCAATGTTTTCATAACTGTGTTGTCTGTGATTAATTTGAATTGAGGATGAAGATCTATGCTTTGACTGCCAACATCGTCAGATAGATAGTTGATATATTTCATGTTTAATAAAGATCCAATAGATGAAGGAGTTATAGGATAGTTGCTATGACTTTTATTTACTACGTAAAATCCTTGATTTTTTAGAAATAATATGAAATCACTATTATCAAATCCCAAAGTTTCTTTAAGGCTATTTGTATTGGCATAACCATCTAGTATTATGTAATATATATCTGGAAGATTTTGTCCTACATCTACTTTTATGTTACTTTTGTCTTCGTTTGTCTCAAAATTATTATAGAAATTTTTTGAGTTTTGCGTGCTATACACGCCCATATTAATAATAATTATAATGATGAGTGTTGCGGCAATAACATTTGTAATAGTTGTGACGTTATCTAATTTTCTTTGTGTTCGAATAAAGTAAGTGATTCCAATTATTGAAACAAGTAAAAATGGAATGATTAAGTACCTATGTCTTCCGATATCCATGTCATTGAAGGATAGATCATCAGCTAAGCGGTAAATATGACCATAGGAAAAGATTAGTATAACCAGAAGAGATACTATTAGTGCAGATTTAATAGTACTTTTTAGTATTAAACGTAGAACTAACCAAATTACTATAGATGTTCCAACAATTAATGTTAGTGGAAGAAATAATTCTTGTGGAGAGATTTCTTGAAGGTTGTTTACATAGATAAAAAAAATAGGAAAAATAGCAAATAATATTGGATGAATTATTTTTTTGGATTTTTCAAACAATGACGGTAATTTTTTTATCGGTTATATATAGCCCAGACGTAACAGTGTTTCTTGTGCTCTTTTAATTTCTTCATCAGATAGTGTATCAGATTCATTGTTTTGCGAATCTTTTATCATTTCATACAAGATTTTTTCCATTGTGCTTACAATTTCTGGATTAGATTTGGCAATATTATGTTCTTCTAAAGGATCATTTATAAGATCAAATAAATGAATGTGTTTTTTTGGATCAACTCGTAGTCTGTAATACTTATAATTCGAGGTTCTTATGCCAATTACTTTTGGTTGGGCTTTGGGATTTTTTGAATTTATTAATTGAGCTAAATTGATTCCAACTTCAATATATGCTGGATGTTCATCCAATTTATCACCTTGCATTAGAGGTAAAAGGCTTCTTCCATCTATATTATCAGGATTGATTAAACCTAACATATCAAGAACGGTCGGAAAAATATCCACATTTCTTACTAACGCAGAAATGATTTTATTTTTTTCAACGTTAAACCCAGCAAAAAGTAAGGGTATTCTAACGATTTCATCAAAAAGATCTAAAGTAGCTCTTGTATTCAATGATCTCATTTGATAAGGAGATAATGATCGTTTGAGTTTTTCTTTTCTATAGGTTTGAGCTGCAAATCGCACATTCAATAAAGTTTTCATTTTCATTTTTTCAATAAATGGAAGTGTTTTTGGTCCTTTAGTTAGTATGTGTTGAATTTTTGGAGTTTCTGTAATACTTTCATCTGTAACTGGAATATATTCACCATGATCAGAACTAAGTATTACCAGAGTTTTTTCTAAGTCAATACAATTTAATATATTCCCCAACCAAATATCTACATACGAAACAAGTTTATCGTATTTGGTATCACCAAATTCATTTTTATCATATTCATCTGGTACTGAAAATGGTATATGAATGTCCATTAAATGAATATAATAAATCCACGGTTCTTTCATTTTTTTCTGTTTAATCTGTTCATTAATTTGTTCGCTTAATACATCTAAACGCTGTTGATTAGTTCTGTTTTCAAAATCATAAATTACTTTATCATCCAAATTTAGTATAGATTCTTTAAAAAATGAAATGTCAGGTACTAGTGCATATGTATAATAATTTGCTTGTTTTAATATATCAAAATAAGTTTTTGTGCTAGTATCAAATTTTATCTGGTTTTTTCCACTTTTAAATGGAAATAATCCTGTAAATACACTTGATAAACTGGCTCCCGTTTGATCAGCAGCACTTATTGCTTGTGAAAAGTAAGTTCCTTTATTAATTAATGAATCTATGTTTGGTGTTTTCGTTGTTCTATTTTTTTCAAAAAACCTATCTGCACGAAGAGAATCTATTGTGATAAAAAGAATGTTTGGTTTCATATGGATTATGTTACTCCTTTGTTATTGGTATATATTTTTATGATATTTATTTTTGAAATTTTACATATAACCTAGTTTTTTTAGTTCTTGTTCAATTTTTTCTTTTTCTTCATCATTAACATCATCTTGTTCAATAGTTAGAGTAGCATCGGATTGAATATCTTTTAATTTATTTTCCATTTCTATAACTAACTCTGGTCTAATTTTTGCAATATTTTGATTTTCAAAAGGATCGTTGATAATATCGTACAAATGTATATTACTTTTTTCATTACGGGAATGTCTGAAATATTTGTAATTTGAAGTACGTAATCCTACCATATCTTCTAAAGAAGGTTTTTCATATGGTGTTGTGTGTAAATATACAGGGATTTCATCAAGAACTTCACCTTTCATAAATGGAACTAAACTTCTTCCATGAATATCATGGTTTGTAGAAGACATTGATATTAAGTCAGCGATTGTAGGAAAAATGTCAATACTTCTAACTTGAGAGGTAATTTTAATAGAATTAATTTTATATCCATAAAGCAGAAATGGCACATGGATAGATTCATCATATAGTGATAATGTGTAGTATGGTAATCTAGAACGTTTTTCATATGGTGTGAGGTTCTTGTTTTCTTTTGCTAACCTATAATCTCTTATTATACTTCTTACACGGTTAAGAATAGAACTACCTAAAGGATGGACGGATTTTGGCAATATTAATTTTCCAGTTTTTAGCTTGCTTAAATCTGGTTCAAAGTCTGTAATAGATTTATCTGAGAGAGGAGTATGATGTCCATGATCTGCTGTTAATACAATAAGAGTTTTTTGTGGATCGATTTTTTTAACTATACTTCCAATCCAAGGATCTATTGATGAAAGTATCTTATCATATTTATCATGTCCAAATTTGTCATCATCATATTCTGATGGGACTACTAAAGGCCAATGTAAATCCATAATATGAATATAAAAAAACCAAGGCTTTTCCAGTTTTTTGTTATCTAGTAATTGTACTATCTTTGTTCCATAACCTTCAGATAATAACTCTGCGGGAGGTCCTGCAGAATATGTAAAATTTTTATTTTCAAAATAATTTGAGATTGCTGAAAAATAAGATAGCGGTCCGGGTATTATTCCGTATATATGATAATATATTTTTTTTAGTTGTTCAAGATAATTATCTTTTTTTAACAAAATTTTTCTTGATCTTACTCCTGTTTTGAATGGATAAAGAGAATTAAATATGCTAGTTAATGAAAGGATGGTTCCATCCGCTGAACTTATTGTTTGAGTAAAAAAGGAACTATTTTTTGTTAAATAATCCAGATTTGGGGTTAATGATGTCTTACTTTTTCCATAAAGTCTATCTTGGCGTAATGAATCTATAACGATAAAAAGTATATTTGGATTCATTTATTATCAAATTTCTTGTCATAATTTATTTTTTCCATCCAAACGGACTCTCAAATAATTAAATGTAATAATGAATTCTTATTTATCGTTGATTTTTATTAATCATAATGATAGTTTGCCAATCATCATCAGTTCCCACATTGTCTACCTTTACTGATTTGATAGTAAATTCGTTATCATGTAATCCAGTTTCTTTTAATGTTTCTTTAATTTGTTCTACAGAAATATTATTGTAATAACAACCATCATTATTATTCCATTTCCTTTTATGATGTAATAAATTTGGGAAAAATCCTCGATAGGAACTTACATAAACATACTTGTTAGAGACATCTACTAGTTTTATAATAAAAGCAGTTATGTCATAAACATGATCAATCACAGCATGAGAAAAAACAAGATCATATTTTTTTAAAATATTTATTTTAATAAAATCATTACACAAAAACTCAAAGTCAGATTTTTTTTTACAATATTCAATAGCTGTTTTTGAAATATCCATTCCTGTATATTTTATGTTAGAAAACAATTCTTGATATTTTATAGGATAAATTCCTGTACCACATCCAACTTCTAATACAGTTGCGATATCACTTTTTTCTTGTAAAAAACTTTTAAAAATATCATGCTGTGCTTTACATGAATCATGCATTTTAGAGTACCATTCATTTTGTTCAATACCGTTTTTTTCATTCCATATTTTACCATATTGTGTTTTTTTGAAAAATCTAAATTTTGTTATTTTATTTTTTAGATTTGACACAGTCATCCCAAGTTTTGATATATTAAATATAATTTATGATTTTTTACAAGATAATATGAGTGTTTGAGAAATTGGCACTTTAGCCTATTGTTATATTCTTATAGCAACATATATTGAAATAGCAATGATTTTAAAGAAATAATGTCTGAATTTAAACTTCTAATAGCAGTTGATAAAACAAGATTTTTCTACATGAAACAATTTGGTGAAGCATTATCAAATTACAATGTGGAATATATGCTTGTTGATGATTTAGGGATCTATAGTGATGATAGATTATCTAACAAATATTTTCGTTGGATCAAAACTCCAAAAAAATTTCAAAATGTTATCAAAAATTTTAATCCCGATGTGGTTCTTACAGAACGAGTTAGTAATTTTAGTTCTCTGGTAATAAAAAATAAAATTCCATTAATAATTTTTTTAAGAGGAGATTACTGGAAAGAAGTAAAATGGGGGATAGAAACTCTCCATAAATCTAAAAATGAACAAATGGAAATTTGGTTTAAGCAGAAAATAGCTGATAAGTGTTTTAATGGCGCAAAGGTAATTCTGCCAATTTGCAAATATCTTGAAAAAATAGTAAAGGAACACTATCCTGACAAACCAACAGAGGTTTTGTATCAAGGAATTGATCCTAAAGACTGGCATCCACAAAAAGGTATGAGTCTAAAGCATCCTTGTGTTGGATTATTGCAAGATGCAAAAATATGGGAAAAAACCAAAGAAATGCTTACGCTTGTCAAAGTGATGGAGGCGATGCCTGATGTTATGTTTTATTGGGCAGGCGATGGACCGTATAGAGATAAGGTATTACCAGTTTTAGAAAAACATGATAATTTCAAGTGGCTTGGTTCATTACAGTATCCTGATGAAGTAAGACAGTTTCTAACAGAGATTGATGTTTATACATTAATTAGTGGTATTGATATGTCGCCACACACAATCTTAGAAGCCTCTCTCATGGAAAAACCAGTAATTGCAACAAACGTGGGAGGAATTTCTGAGTTAATGCAAGACGGTAAAACTGGGTTTTTGGTAGAAAAGGGAGATTCTAATGAATTGACTGAAAAGCTTACTTTACTTATTAATGATAAACAGAAGTCAAAAGAAATATCTCTAGCAGGATATAATTTCATTAACGAGCATTTTACGTGGGACATAGTAGCAAATAATTTTGCCAAAATCATAAAATCTTATCTTTAAAAAACTGATAATTCTTACGAATGGTATATCTTATATGAATAACAAACATCTCTCATAAGACAATTGACCAAAAAAATATTAATTGGAGGTTCTCCATCAAAGTTTTTTCATTTGAAGGAATTTTGTAATTCTTTAAACAAATTCGATGTTAACTGCAAATTAGTTCTAGATTCTGATATTTATGATGGTTTTCCAAGTAGAAAAATTCGTAACTGGTTTCAACCCCGTAATAAATTCAATAACCTAATTAAAGAGTTTAAACCTGATGTCATATTTATTGACAGACAAAGGCATTTTGGTTTGGCTGCATTAAAAACTAACATTCCATTATTTGTCCATCTTCGAGGTAATTATTGGGATGAAATAGAAATGGCAAAAATGACACTCTATAAATCTCCCCCAAAACGTATTGTAATAAAAAAATGGGAAGGAATTGGAACTGAGTGTTTTAATGGCGCAAAGGTAATTCTGCCAATTTGCAAATATCTTGAAAAAATAGTAAAGGAACACTATCCTGACAAACCAACAGAGGTTTTGTATCAAGGAATTGATCCTAAAGACTGGCATCCACAAAAAGGTATGAGTCTAAAGCATCCTTGTGTTGGATTATTGCAAGATGCAAAAATATGGGAAAAAACCAAAGAAATGCTTACGCTTGTCAAAGTGATGGAGGCGATGCCTGATGTTATGTTTTATTGGGCAGGCGATGGACCGTATAGAGATAAGGTATTACCAGTTTTAGAAAAACATGATAATTTCAAGTGGCTTGGTTCATTACAGTATCCTGATGAAGTAAGACAGTTTCTAACAGAGATTGATGTTTATACATTAATTAGTGGTATTGATATGTCGCCAC
>Ga0194125_10007935_pt1 | contig 15117 bp, 14 predicted proteins | sample TA2KigC250mmetaG_FD_148626 | JGI IMG/M metagenome (GOLD analysis project Ga0194125, IMG submission 148626) | Freshwater microbial communities from Lake Tanganyika, Tanzania - TA2015034 Kigoma Deep Cast 250m | ecosystem: Environmental > Aquatic > Freshwater > Lake | place: Tanzania: Lake... | reverse complement strand
AACAACAAGATAAAACGGCTATCCCGCATGGCCTACGGCTTTAAAGACGTTAAATACTTCTTACTCAAGATCCATCAGCATTGCGGGCTACTCAACCCAAGGCTTTCAACTTAAATACGAAAGATGGAAATATTTTGGAACCAATTTTAATAGGAACAGATATATTTAATTTGTGTCAAATCCATGCAAAGATGGATTCTGTACTCCATGGCAATCCGATAACTAAAGCATCAATAGACATGGCTTGCTACGACATAATTGGTAAAGGATTGAAGCTTCCTGTAAGTACATTATTGGGAGGGACATATAGGGATAAAATTCCTTTGGTAGAATCAATTGGTGTTCAGTCTCCCGAAAAGATGTCAAAAGAGGCTGTTTGGGTTCTGGAACGTGGCTTTGAGATAAAACTAAAATTTGGGGTTAACCCATGGGAAGATCTAGAAAGATTAAGAATAGTCAGGGATGCAGTTGGCAAAAAGGCAAGAATTCGCGCTGATGCTAATGGAGGCTATACCTCTGTTGCAATTTGCATACAGGCTCTAAAAGAGATGGAGAAGTATAACCTCAATCTATTGGAGCAACCCGTTGGGCGATATGACCTCTATGGTATGGCCGAGTTATGCAAGGAACTTTCGATGCCTATTTGCGCTGATGAAAGCGTATTCTCTCCACAGGATGCAATGAATGTTATCAAGAATAAAGCTGCTGATGTCATCGATGTAAAAGTCGGCAAAGCTGGGGGTTTTTTTTAAAGCAAGGAAAATAGTGGACATTGCAGAGGGTGCAAACATACCTCTTTTAGTGGGTGCAATGTTCGATACAGGAGTAGGAACTGCTGCCGGTGCTCATTTAGCTGCTTCTATTAAAATGTTAGAATTTCACTGTGATACACGTTTCCATTTGAAATTAGTCGAAGATATTCTTGAAGAACCTTTAATCGTCAAAGATGGGTTTATATTCCCTAAAGGGCCAGGTTTAGGGATAAAATTGGATGAAATAAAACTAAGAAAATATAGGATTGATTGATGGGTATAATCACCATCTTGCGGGGTTCGATGGTTTTTCTTCTTTTTTCTCAAAAAATATTTCTGGTGCTTGGTAAAGGAGGGTCATATTAGAGGATCGGGAGTGCTTTTTTCCGAATCAACGAAAAAGCCGAAGTTAGGACTTTGGTTCTTGTCGGCCTGCTCCATGGCCTTCGTATACGAAAGGATTATTGTAGGTGCTTTTCTTTAAGAAAAGAAGCGAGTTTTTTAAGTTGACCGATATGGGTTTGATTGGATTTTTGAATTGACGAAAAGGAGGTACGCAACTGATTAGAAGGATAGGAAAAGAAGCAAAAACGATGGTTGAGGAGGTGAACAAAACATAGTGGCTGCAGGGTTATATTTTTCTTTCAGCACCGCCCAAGTATTCCCCGGCAAAGGCAATGGAGGTGTTGAAGAGTATCAGTTTGAAAGAGGTATTTAAGGGATTCCCAGAGTTGGAGAAGGAGCTTTGGGCGGGGGGGGGTATAGGTATTTTGTGAGGACAGTGGAGGTTAAAGTAACTTCTGAGTTGATCAGGCAGTATGCAGCTATCAACATCGTAAGCATACCAAAGAATAGAGAGTTTTTAGTATTTTCAAATGCCCGACTGTCAGGGGAATGATAATTTACTATCGATGGGGGTCAAAATGAATTTTGCAAAAGTCTTCAAACCGATCGTTATAAATTCCATGGAGCTGAAGAACCGTTTAGTTGTTCCAGCCATGGGTTCCAATCTCGCCAATCCTGATGGAACTGTGAGTGATCGCCTCATGCATTACCTTGTTGCTAGAGCCAAAGGTGGCTTTGCTTTGATCACAACGGAAGCTGTCAGTGTGAGTCCCCATGCTCAGGCCTTGCGTTTTGACCTCGGGATTTGGGATGATAAGTTTATCCCTGGATTCAAAGACTTGGCGAAGGCCATTCATGCTTATGGTGCCAAATTAGCCATTCAGCTCTACCATCCAGGACGACAGACCTCTCGCTTGCTCAGCTCATCGGTTGTAGCACCTTCCCCGATTCCTTGTCCGATCTGTATAGATCCCCCCAAAGAGCTTTCTGTCGAAGAAATTTTAGAAATCGAGGGACAATTTGTTGAAGGAGTTCGGCGAGCTCAGGAAGCAGAAATAGATGCTGTAGAACTTCATGGGGCCCATGGATATCTGATAGCTCAGTTTATGTCGAGGTACTCTAACTCTCGGACAGATGCTTATGGAGGAGACATAGAAGGACTTTTACGATTTCCGGTGGAAATAATTCGTAAAATTAGAGAAAAAATCGGGCCAAAATATCCACTTATATTTCGAGTAAGCGGAGACGAGAGGGTTCCGGGAGGAAGAGGTATTCAGGAGACTAAAGTAATGGTACCAATTCTACAGAGGGCGGGCGTGGATGCCTTTCATGTTTCTACCGGTGTTTACGGAAGTGTTCAATATATCGTACCTCCTATGGCCGTACCGCCCGGTTTCAACGTAAACGCTGCGGCTGAGGTAAAGAAAGTTACTTCAGTACCAGTCATTAGTGTAGGTCGAATTGATGATCCTTATTTAGCCGAGTCGATTTTAAATGAAGGACTGAGTGATCTTATCGCGATGGGGCGTGCTTCCTTAGCTGACCCTGATTTACCCGAGAAAATGAAGGAAGGGAATCTTCAGGATATCCGTTTGTGCATTGGCTGTAATCAAGGATGTATTGATAGAGTGTTTAAAGGGGAATCGATATCATGTCTCGTCAACCCCGAAGTGGGAAGGGAAAAAGAAATGGCATTGGTTCCTACTTTGAGAAAGCGAAAGGTTTTAGTTGTTGGGGGGGGGCCAGGAGGAATGGAGGCTGCAAGAGTAGCTGCTTTAAGAGGTCATGAGGTTTACCTCTGTGAGAAAGAGAATAAGTTGGGGGGGCAGTTGGACCTCGCAGCTATTCCTCCCTGCAGACAAGATATTGCCAAGGCTGTTAATTTCTTAGCCCAACATATTAGTAAAGCGGGTGTAAAGGTAAATTTAAACTCAGAGGTAAATTTAGAGTTGGTCGCTAAACTAAAGCCTGAGGTGGTTATCATTGCCACAGGTGGAATGCCCCTCATACCGGATATCCCTGGGATACGGGAGAAGAAAGTGATGACAGCCTTTGATATTCTGAAGGGAAATGTAAAGCCGGGGAGAAATATTTTAATAATTGGTGGTGGTTCTGTGGGAGCTGAAATAGCTGATTTATTGTCACCCTTAAGGGGACGCAAGGTCACTTTAGTGGAGATGCTCCCTGAAATTGCTCGAGATTTGGGGGATGAATCGAGGAGTTTCTTATTGGAGAGCCTAATTCAAAAGAACGTGAAAATCATTACAGGTGCGAAAATAAAAAGTATTGAGGCCGATGGTGTAATAGTGGAGCGTAGCGGTAATGAAGAGCGGTTGTTAGGTTTTCAAACAATTATTTTATCGGTAGGGGTCTCACCAGTGAATGACCTTGCTGGCAAGATCAAAGAAAAACTAAACATAGAAGAAGTGCATATTATTGGCGATGCCAAAGAACCACGAAAGGCGATAAACGCAATAGCTGAAGGTGCAGAAATAGGCAGGAAAATTTAGCCCACTATCGAGAATGAGCAATTCTTTAAAAACAGAATAAAAGAACATACTGATGTTCTCCCCTCAATTTTGAAAAGGGTGAACCCATGAAGAAAAACGAACTGAAGAAGTTGGAAGTGTCGACTTTTCAGAAATTGCGTGAGGCTATAGAGAAAGGGGAAAAAGAAGAAGCCATCGCGAGGCTTGCGGAACTTAGGGAGGGTGATACAAAACTTCGTAACGCATTGGTCGACTGGATTGACACGCTTCTTATTTTTATTTCCGAAAAACTAGGCGAGAAGGCGATTGAAGAAGCTGTGAGAACATTTTTCCAGAGAGGAGACCTGAGGGCGTTTCTAGGTGCGGAGTTGGGAGAATTGAATGCTGAGGAGAGGATGAAGAGGAGAGCCAATGTGTTGACGGGAGTTCATAATAGAGACATTACGGCAGAAGAGGATGATGAGAAGTTCACTCTTAAATGGTCTTGTCATACAGGGGGGAGAGTCGTTTCGAAGGGGAATTTCGGCAAGACAAGTCGTCCGTACCCTTGGTCGAATTCTCAGATGGGCATTGCTTACTATTGTGCACATTGTATCATAGGCTATGAGATGATGTTTATGGAACAGTTTGGGTTTCCCAATTTCATTGTGATACCTCCAAGAAAAGAAGGAGATCTTTGTACACAATATATGTATAAGGAATTTCAAAAAATACCCGAAAGTTATTTGCAAATGTTTCGAAAATGAGGAGAGCAGCTTATAGCTGAAATAGAGAAGAGAACGCATGGAAAAGTCAATTTCAGGAAGCAATTTGGGAGAGTTGATAGAGAAAAGGGTTTCAGGTTTTTGAACCGAATACACTTAAAATATTATTTTAGGATACCAAAAATATACTTAAATTCTAAAGGGTGAACCCATGAAGAAAAACGAACTGAAGAAGTTGGAAGTGTCGACTTTTCAGAAATTGCGTGAGGCTATAGAGAAAGGGGAAAAAGAGGAAGCCATTACGAGGCTTGCGGAACTTAGGGAAGGTGATACAAAACTTCGTAACGCATTGGTCGACTGGATTGACACGCTTTTATTGTTCATCTCTCAAAAACTGGGCGAAGAATCGGTTAACGAAGCGCTGAGGATGGTTTTCAATAAGGATCTTAAGCCATTTTTGGGTGCGGAATTAGGAGAACCTGATGCTGAAAAGAGAATGAGAAGGAGGGCCTATATTTGGACAGGGATTCATAATGTAGATATTAATATTGAGGAAGATGAAGAAAAATTCACTATTAGTTGGCGTTGTGATACTGGGGGTAGGATTGTCACAAAGAAAGGTTTTGGCAAAACAAGTCGGGCATACCCTTGGGCAAACTCGCAGCCTGGAATTGCTTATTATTGCGCCCACTGCACGATAGCCTATGAGATAATGTTTATGGAGAAATTTGGCTTTCCGAATTTCATTATCATCCCACCACTAAAATCAGGAGATATTTGTTCCCAATATATTTATAAAGATCCAGGAAATATTCCTAAAAGCTATATGGAAATGTTCAGTAAACATAAGAAGCAATGAGTCGATAAACAAATCTTTTCGAAAGGAGGTGACCAAATACCCTAATTTCATTCTCGGAATTAGATTTTGTCGATGGCAAATTTGAGATTTTGTAACAAGTTCAAACAGAGGAGGGGAAAAAAGATGGACAAAAAGAGGATTATCATAATTTCTGGGATTTTAATTATTTCACTAACTCTCGTGTTTCAGAAATCTGTACAGGCAGCCGATCCTAAACCTATCACGCTTGTCTATTCTTCATTTCTCTTAGAGAACCTATGCGAGACAGATAAGTGGTTTATGGCGGAGGTGGAGAAGAGAACGAATGGGAGAGTGACGTTCAAGAAGCATTTTGGTGGTTCATTGACAGCATCGATGGAGACTTTGCCTGCATTAAGATCAGGAGCTGTTGACATTTGTAATCCTCCGCCAGGTTATTTCCCGGAGGAACTACCTCTGGCTGGCATGATGAATGTCACGAGAATACCTGCTGATATAAAGACGGTGTCGAATGCAGGATACCGGGTCTATTGGAGCGAGAAAGAAGTGTCCAAGGTTTTAGAGGAAGAGGCGAAGAAACAGAATATCAAGTATCTCTTCTTACATCCTTCGGAGCAGGTCTTTTTTACCCGGGTACCGGTCCAGCGTCTGTCTGACTTTAAAGGTTTGAAACTGCGTTCAACAGGTCTGTACGAACCAAAGCAGGTCTCAAAGTGGGGGGCGATCGCTGTCAATGTGCTGCCTGCGGAATGGTATGAAGCTTTATCCAGGGGCACCATTGATGGTATTGCCGTGCCTATCGAGATGGCCTCAGATTACAAGCTGCATGAGGTCGCCAAATGGGTCAGTTTTAGCAGCGGATGTATTGTCTCCCGTCCTTTCGCCATTAACCTCGATACGTGGAATAAACTGCCTTCAGAAGTGAGAAGGTTGATGGAAGGAATGCGTGGAGAGTTTAAGAAGTATGACGAAGATGCCTATTTTAAGTATATTGAAAAGGTCATGCAAACCTATCGAGCTGCGGGCTGTAAATTCGTTAAAGTCGATCCCAAAGAGCAAGAGGAGGTGCGGGATGCCTGGATCGAAGTAACAATAGATGTTTGGCTACCATTTGCCAAAAAGAGGGGAGTTGATAAAGAGGCAAACCTCCTTCTGAACCGCTGGCTGGAACTGACGACGGGAAAGGGATTGGAGTCTTGGAAAACAGCTTTGGGACGTTAGTTAAGGAGCCAGAGGAGTCTTCACATCGAGGTTCAAAGAGCAGTAGTGGATAGATACGCAGTGTTAACGCCTTTGGCATCAGTGGCGAGAGGTGAGGTGTGGAGAAGCAGGAACTAAAGCGACTTTCTATCTCTATTTGGGACCAGCTTCACAGAGCTGTTCAGGCGGGCGACAAGTCTAAAGCCACAGAGCTGATTGAAGAAATCCAGGAGAATGTCAAGAAGATAAAAGGCGTCATGACGGATTGCATCGATCTGGCCCTGACATCCCTTGCCGAACAGTGTGGGGAGGAAGTGGTCAGTGATGTGATGGAAAAATTCTCTGGGAATAGCATCTGGCCGGTATTTGGCGAAGACTTCGCACGTTTGAGTGGAGACGAGAGGCTCCGGAGGAGGGCCTACGGGTGGACTGCCCTACACGGGGTGAATATCACCATCGGAGAGGATGAAGAGAAGTTTATTCTAAAGATCCCATGCAGTACAGGTGGGCTTTTAGTGGCCAAAAAAGAAAGGGGAAAGGTGAAAGAAACACATCCCCGGTTTTGTGGGGAGAGAGATATCAGCCTTTACTGCACTCACTGCCTGGTCGCTTTCGAGGTCATGGCTTTAAACCGGCAAGGGCATCCGTGGTGGATCAACTTTCCCCCAAAGAGAGCCGGGGAGCTCTGCGTTCAATATCATTACAAGGATATCACCAAAACTCCGGAGATATACTATCGGCGCGCTGGGAAAGATAAGCCAATTGATAAGAAGTGATCGAGTGTGAAAAAAACTGAGAAGTTTCGGGGCCCTGTAAAAGTAAGAAATGGAGATAGAGTAAGTGGAGCGATCGGGTAGGGTGGAAAAGATCGGAGAAATAGGGGATGGCTTCGAAAATTTGCTTCAAGTTCGGGGGGAGGTGGTAACTTATGGAAATACATCGGAATAAAGCAAAGATTAGTTAACATAATTTGACAAGAAAGGAGAAAAAGAGATGAAGAAACTGAGATTATTTATTTTAATTTGTATGGTTTTTGGTATTTCGTTAGCTTTGATTTATCAAAGGTCTGCATCAGCGGTGGAACCTATTAAGCTGGTCTACTCTTCTTTTTGCCTTGAAAACTGCGTTCAAGAGGAAGTGGACAAATGGTATATGGCTGAGGTGGAAAAGAGAACAAAGGGAAGAGTTAAGTTTACAAAGCATTTTGGTGGGGAGTTGACGAAAGGGTTGGAGACCTTGCCAGCTGTGAGAACAGGGGCGGTTGACTTGTCCAATCCTCCACCAGGTTATTTCCCTGACGAATTGCCCTTGGCAGGGGTGATGAACGTCGTAAGAATCCCGCGTGATTGGAAGACCTGTTTAGATGGAGGGTATCGAATATATTGGCAGGAAGGAAAGATATCAAAATCCTTAGAAGAGGAGGGAAAGAAGCAGAATATCAAGTACCTTTACCAGCATCCGATGGACTATTTTTTTCTGACAAAGAAGCCTGTTCACAGACTTGCAGATCTGAAAGGTATGAAGATGCGGTCAACAGGTTTATTCGAGCCTAAACACTTGGCAACATGGGATGTCCTATCGGTAAACGTCCTCCCTGCAGAGTGGTATGAGGCCTTGTCGAGGGGCACAATTGATGGAATTTCTATTTGTGCGGATATGGCGACGGATTACAAACTCCAAGAGGTTGCCAAGTGGGGAAGCTTCCATGGTGGAGCGATTCTGGCCCGTCCATTAGTTATTAATCTTAACACCTGGAATAAGCTTCCTCCAGAGGTTCGAAAGGTCATGGAAGACTTGAGGCAAGAGGTTCATAGGGTGCAGTGGAAGGCCTACCCCAAGAAGATGGAAGAAGTGAATGGTATCCTGAAGGCGAGCGGCGTTCAAATGTTCGGAGTCGATTCTAAGGAACAGGAAGAGGTATGGAACGCCTGGATCAAGGTGAGCATTGATGCCTGGCTCCCACTCATGCAGAAAAAAGGCCTGGGAACAGAGGCAAACCTGCTGATTAACCGCTGGCTCGAGCTCAGCACCGGCAAAGGGTTGGAGGTCTGGCAGAAACAATTTCCTAAATAATCATAGTTTTCCATTTCGGAATGAGTTGGCCTGCGTCCGGTCCATCTGCTACGGGCGCAGGTGCCCCTTCCCCTTTAGCAGACAGAAAACTTAAAGGTGGAGCTCTTAAGAGGTAGATCAAAATGGAAGGTTCGACGGTTTTAATCATTGTCTTTGCTTTGATATTTTTTTTGTTGGTAACAGGAGTGCCAATAGCTTTCTGCATTTTTAGCGGTGGCATCCTAGGACTCTTACTCTTAGGGGGGTCAAAGTTACTCATAGGGTTTTTTAGTTATAGCATTCATCATCTGATGGCAAGTTATCCCCTCGCTGTTGGTCCAATGTTCATATTGGTAGGCACGCTCGCCGATGTGGGTGGTCTGGGTGAACGATGTTACAATGCCTTTCACACGCTTTTAGGCCATTTACGCGGGGGGCTGCTGATGGCGACGACGGCTGCAGCTGCTGTTTTTGGAGCTTGCAGTGGGTCCAGTGTTGCGAGTGCAGCCCTGTTTTCCAAGCTGGCTCTTCCGGAGTTAAGAAAACTCAGCTATCAGGAGGAAATTAGCTTGGGAGCCATTGCTACAGCCGGAGGGCTCGCCACGCTCATTCCACCCAGTATGATGGTTGTCTTTTACGGAATCCTAACAAACACGTCAGTCGGGAGGGTCTTAATCGCAGGGATCATCCCGGGCATCATCCTGACCATTATTTTGATGGTCGCTATATTCATTCGCATCAAGTTGGACCCAAAGATTGCCCCAGTGTTAGTTCATGGATCGACCTGGCGAGAAAAGGTGGTCTCGGTGATCGGTGCCTGGCCTATATTGGCGATATTCCTTGTCATCGTCGGCGGGATCTACACGGGTTTTTGCACGCCCTCTGAGGCTGGATCGGTGGGGGCCGCAGTGGTCTTATTATACGCTGTCATCAGGCGAACGAGCGTAAAGAACTTGATAAAGGCTTTCTATGATGCAACGGCATTGACGTCGCAGATATTCATCCTCATCATTGGCGGACAGATGCTCTCAAAAGTGGTGAGTCTAAGTGGTGTGACGCATGACATTCTGACATGGATGGTGACCTCCAATTTGAGTTTGTCCATACTCTGGACACTTTTTATCATTCTTTATCTTGTGCTTGGCTGTATTATAGATCCAATTTCAATGCTGGTGCTTACCTTGCCTTTCTGTTTTCCGATTCTGACAAAATTAGGTGTAGACCCGATTGCCCTGGGTATTGTAGTCATTTTGATGGTTGAGGTTGCAGTGATAACGCCCCCAATTGGTTTTAACGTGTATGTCGTCGCTGCCACAGCGGGGGTAGACCCTATGGTGGCTTTCAGAGGGAGCACTATGTTCTTTTTCCTACTCTTGCTTATGGTGATCATAGTCATACTTTTCCCATCCCTTTCTACCTGGTTACCCAACTTAGCCTTTCAATGAGAGCACGATGGAGGAAAAATGAGATGGAACGCATTATGAATTGGTTGTTCAAAGTGAACAAGTGGTTTATAAATCTAGGGCTGATAAGCCTGTTTGCCATAATGGTGATAGATACTGTGGGCATTGTTGGAGCCAAGTATGGAGTTCGAATTATACCGGGTGGAAAGACAATCATAGAAGAGCTAATGACAGTGGTTGTATTTGTGGGTATCGCTTATCTTCTTTTTGAGAGAGGTCATATTAAGACGGATTTCGTGAAAAAGCACTTCCCGCCAGGTCTGCGTTTTTTCAGCGACATATTAGCCTACGTGGTAATGATTGGTGTAAGTGGTTTGATTTTTTGGACAAATGGCAAAACGGCTATCGAATACTTAGAACTTAACGTCACTTCCCCAGCAGATATCCCTGTCCCGATGGGTCCTTTTTTCTTGTTGATATCAATTTCCTTTTTAAGTTTAGGCGTATGTTCATTTTTCCTTCTTATTAAAAAATGTCTTTCTGGAGTATTTAGAAAAACAAATAATGAAGAAGACATATCTTAGTTTTTTATCAGACCTAGGAATTTATTGGAGAGGGTTTTTAAATAGTATTTAAAATCATCTTGGATATAATTTGGATTACACTATTTGGAGTTAAGTCAAAAAAGTACTATGAGTAATTAAATAATTTTTTATCATAAACCTCACGAAAAGATATTAGAAAAAGACCTATGGATCGAATACGGAATAAGAGCTTGATATCCAAAATAGTTTCAAAAGAAGAGGCAGCAGAATCCATTCAGGATGGAATGGTTATCGGGACATCTGGTGGAGATGCCTCTGCTTTTCCTAAAGCTTTCTTTTCAGCTTTAGCTAAGAGAGCAGATAAGGGAGAAAGATTTCAAATCCAGTTATTAACGAGCGGGCCAATTGCCGAAGAGATTGATGGGACACTGACACAAAAGGGGCTAATATCACGCCGTTTGGGGCAACAGTCAAGTACTATTTTGCGAAAAGCAGTTAACCAGCGGAAGGTGATATTTATTGATTTGCCATCAGGGATGTTTCCAATGAAGGTTAGGGAGGGCAGGTTTGGGCGCCTGGATGTGGCTGTTCTTGAAGCGATGGCGATTACAGAGGACGGATTTATCGTCCCATCAACTGCTGTCTTGGATGGGCCAAGCCATGTTCAGGTGGCAGAAAAGATCATTATAGAATTGAATTATGCTTATCCTCCAGAAATGGAAGGGATCCATGACATTTATATCCCAGAACCCCATCCTTATCGGAAACCAATTCCTCTGATTCACGTCATGGATCGGATAGGCCTTCCCTACATAATTGTAGACCCTGAAAAGATAATAGCTATTATTGAATCAGATCAGATATATTCTGGGGAAAATAGTATTGTTATGGACAAAGAAAGCCTCCAGGTTGGCCGCCATGTCATAAATTTTCTTCAGAAGGAAGTAGAGAAGGGAAGTTTTACAAAAGCCCTGCTCCCGTTGGAGTTGGGTTTGGGGAATATGGCAGAGGCTATCATGCATGAGCTCCTCCAGTCGGATCTCGGACCCTTGGAGATCTACACGGCTGTCATTGGGGATGGGATTCTTGACCTGATGGATGCTGGAAAGGTGAGGGGAATGAGTGCCTCTGGGCTATACTTTTCCACCAAAGGGTTTGAGAGGTTCTGGAGGGATTTGAAAAAGTATAAAGACTTGATCCTACTAAGGCCTGTTGAGATTGCAGACTGTTCAGAAGTGATTCTTCGTTTGGGAGTGATTGCGATCAATGGAGCCTTGGAGGTAGATATTTATGGCCATGTGAATTCTTCTCATATCCAAGGCTCTCAAGTCATCACAGGGATTGGTGGGTCTGTGGAATTTGCGCAAAATAGTCTCCTCTCAATATTTATATTGCCGTCCTCCAGAAATGATGGAAAGATTTCATCAATTGTTCCAATGGCTACCCATGTGGACCATACGGAACATGCAGTGGATGTGATTGCAACAGAGCAGGGGGTAGCAGATCTCAGGGGTTTAGACCCAATAGAAAGGGCTTCCCAAATAATTGAAAAATGTGCCCATCCAGATTTTCGGACCTATTTGAGAGGATATCTTAAACAAGCGAAGAAGGAGAACTTTGGTCACGAGCCCCATATACTAAGGGAGGCTTTTTCACTCCATTTAAACCTTATAGAAAAAGGTACTATGAAGGGTTAGGTTATTATGCGCCAGACATGACACAAGGAGGAAACAGATGGGTTTCGAACTTGAAGAACAGTACAAGATGATCGGAGATGTAGCCACTCAGTTTGCGAAGGCAGAGATTGCACCGAGAGCTAAGGAGATTGACAAAAATGCAGAGTTTCCTTTGGACATAATTAAGAAGATGGGAGGCATTGGTTTATTGGGGATTCCTGTTTCCCAGGAATACGGAGGCAGTGGGGCAGGTGAATTGGGGTATGTGGTGGTTTTAGAGAAAGTAGCAACCTATTGCGCAGGAACAGCATTGGCTATACAAGTCACTGGTTTGGCAGAGGCGCCTTTGGAGATTTTTGGGACAGAGGAACAGAAAACAAAGTATCTTGTTCCCCTGGCAAAAGGAGAGGAGCTTGGAGGGCTTTCTTTAACTGAGGCTCATGCGGGCTCGGATGTTCTATCCATCCGCTGCCGGGCGCATCGCGAAGGAAATGAATACGTAATCAATGGAACTAAATCTTGGGCTTCCAATCTAGGGACAGACATTAATATTATTTTACTTTATACCAATTTTGAGCTCAAGGGCAAGGGGATGTCAACTCTGATTATAGAAGATGGCACTCCAGGCTTCAGGGTTGGAAAGAAAGAGCACAAAATAGGGCTTCGTGGAAACCACACAGGAGATCTCATCTTTGAAAATTGTAGGGTTCCTGTGTCTAACCTGTTAGGGCAGGATGGGGAGGGGTTGAAGATTGCTTTGAGAGGGGTCACCCGGGGGAGACTGGGCATTGGAGCCATTGGTCTCGGGATCTCAATTGCAGCCTTGGAGGCTTCAAAGGAGTATGCTAAATTTCGGATAGCCTTTGGCAAACCTATTGGTAGTTATCAGGCAATTCAGTTGATGATTGCGGATATGGCTATGGCGATTGAGGCATCGAGGTTACTTCTCTATCGTGGAGCTTCTATGCTGGATAGGGGAGAGAAATGCCTCCGAGAAATTTCTATGGCTAAGATTTTTGCGACAGAGTCTGCGCTGCATGTTACAGATAAAGCAAACGAAATTCATGGGGCAGTAGGGTGCTCAGAGGATTATCCAGTGGAACGATATGTAAGAGATGCGAGAGCCCTTCTTCTTTTAGCAGGAGCCAATGAAATTCAGAGGTTCAGGATTGCTGCTGAGGAGTTGAAACTGGAATAATAATAGACAGGATTTTACGAACATGACGAATCGATCAGAAGAGATTAAAAAAGAGAAGGAAATTTGGAAGAAAAAAAACCTGGAAAAGCGTCCCCTCAAAGAGGTGAAAACCGACTCGGAAATTGAGGTGGATGTTCTCTATACTCCAGAAGATATAAAGGAGGTAGATTATTTGAGGGATATTGGGTTCCCGGGACAATATCCTTATACCCGCGGAGTTCAACCAACGATGTATCGGGAGCGTTTTTGGACGATGCGGCAGTATTCGGGATTTGGGACTGCAGAGGAGACAAACCGAAGGTTCAAATATCTATTAGGCCAAGGGCAAACGGGGCTGAGCATTGCTTTTGATCTTCCCACACAGATTGGATATGACTCTGACCATGAATTGGCTCAGGGCGAGGTAGGTCAGGTGGGGGTAGCGGTGGACACTCTGACCGATATGGAGACCATACTTGAAGGGTTGCCCTTGGACCAAATCAGTACTTCTATGACGATCAATGCGCCGGCTGCGATCCTGTTAGCGATGTACATTGCCACTGCTGAAAAGCAAGGAATCCCTTCAGAAAAACTTCAGGGGACAATACAAAATGATATCTTGAAAGAGTATACGGTTCGGGGCACTTACGTTTTCCCGGTTAAACCTTCTCTTAGACTGATTACAGACATCTTTGCATACTGTTCCAAGCATGTGCCGCGTTGGAACACGATCAATATAGCAAGTTACCACATGAGGGAAGCAGGGTGCGATGCTGTTCAAGAGATTGCCTTTTCTTTTTCTAATGCTATTGCTTATGTGGAGGCTGGGATCAAGGCAGGGCTCAATATCGATGAATTTGCTCCGAGAATTTCATGGATCTTTAATTGTTATAACAACCTGTTTGAGGAGGTTGCCAAATTCAGGGCTGCTCGGAGACTCTGGGCAAAGATAATGAAGGAGAGGTTTAGCGCGAAGGACCCTAGATCATGGATGTTTCGTGCTCATATACAAACTGGAGGGTCTACATTAACAGCCCAACAACCCTTAATTAATATTGCTCGAACCACGTATCAAACATTGGCAGCAGTATTGGGAGGGATGCAATCCATTGCGGTCTCTTCTTATGATGAAGGGTTGTGCATTCCTACTGAGGAGTCTGCCATGGTGTCCTTGAGAATTCAGCAACTCCTTGCGTATGAATCAGGCGCCACCGATACCGTAGACCCCCTCGCTGGGTCTTATTATGTTGAGTCTCTGACTAATGAAATTGAAAAGAGAGCAATAAGTTATATTCAAGAGATTGATGAGATAGGTGGGGCTCCGGCAGCCATTGAAGCAGGCTACATTCAAAAAAAGATACAAGAAGGAGCCTACCGTTATCAAAAGGGGATAGAATCCGGAGAAAGGGTATTGATTGGAGTAAATAAATTCAAAGTAGATGAGCCAGTCGCAATGAACCTTCTAAAGATCGATCCTCAGGTGGAAAAGCTACAACTTGAAAAAATTTCCCAAATTAAGGCCAGAAGAGATAATGAGATGGTCAAACATCACTTCAGAAGACTGAAAGAAGCGGCCCAAGGAGATAACAATTTAATGTATCCTATCCTAGAGGCCGTTAAAACTTATATTACTCTAGGAGAAATCTGTAGCGCACTAAAAGAAGTTTTTGGAGAGTACAAAGGCACACCATATATTTGATGTTTTCCGAAAAAATTATAGGTGTTGACGTGATGTGATATTGGAGGTCTTATGGCTCGAAAGATCAGAGTGCTCATTGCAAAGCCAGGATTGGATGGTCACGATAGGGGCGCAAAGGTGATTGCACGAGCTCTTAGAGATGTAGGGATGGAAGTTATTTATACAGGTATCAGACAGACACCCGGACAGATTGCTAACGCTGCTATCCAAGAAGGAGTGAATATTGTGGGACTTTCC
>Ga0194125_10007930_pt1 | contig 15120 bp, 11 predicted proteins | sample TA2KigC250mmetaG_FD_148626 | JGI IMG/M metagenome (GOLD analysis project Ga0194125, IMG submission 148626) | Freshwater microbial communities from Lake Tanganyika, Tanzania - TA2015034 Kigoma Deep Cast 250m | ecosystem: Environmental > Aquatic > Freshwater > Lake | place: Tanzania: Lake... | reverse complement strand
ATACCAGAGTCCAGAAAATTTATAACTATTTGAAAGAACTGGATTCCGGCTGGAGTTTATCCCGATGAAAATCGGGGCCGGAATGACGGGAAAAGGAGCTTTCGGACTTTTTACGAGTTCATCAATTTTCAAATCCTGTTTTTGGCCTTATATTCGAGCTTCTTGCAAAAGTCCGTAATTTACCCTTCGACAGGCTCAGGGTGAACGGGTTTAAGTTGAAATTATTTAGTTTTTCCGTTCGTGGTGAGCTTGTCGAACCACAAAAAAATACTTTTGCAAGAGGCTCATTCGTCTCGAATTTTGTGCTTCGGATTTCGAATTTCCTCATCAGAGGGGTATATTCCCGTGCTTTCTTTCCGCCCGGCTCACCTTCTTGTTCTCCAACATCTCCAACCCCTTGATGATCTGGGGCCGGGTTTCCTGCGGGCGGATCAGAACATCCAGTTGTCTTTTCGAGGCGGTGTAATAAGGAGTCATGAATTTTTCCCGGTACTCCTGAATCTTTTCTTCCCGCACTTTTTCTTTGTCCGCAGCCGCATCGATTTCTTTGCGAAAGAGGATCCGTACGGCCCCCTCCGCGCCCATGATGGCAATCTCTGTGGTCGGCCAGGCCAGGACCAAATCCGCCCCCATCTCTTTATTGCTCATGGCTGCGAAAGCCCCGCCATAGGCTTTGCGGATGATGCAGGTCACCTTGGGTACGGTGGCTTCCTTCCAGGCATAGAGCATCTTGGCTCCATGGCGGATGATTCCTTTATGTTCCTCTTTGATGCCGGGAAGATACCCGGGAACATCTACGAGAGATATCAGAGGGAGATTGAAGCAGTCGCAGGTCCGGATGAACCGGGCGGCTTTGTCGGCCGCATCGCAGTCGATGGCCGAAGCCAGGAAGAGGGGATTATTGGCCACAATCCCCACGGGTTTCCCGTTCATTCGGGCAAACCCGGTAACCATGTTTCGTGCGAACCCGGCTTTGACCTCAAAGAAGTCCTTGTGGTCTACGATCAAGGAAATTACGCGGCGCATGTCGTATACTTTCTTAGGGCTATCGGGGAGAATTTCCACCAAGCCTTCTTCGCACCGTTCGGGATCATCCTCCGATTGGATGACCGGAGGGTTTTGAGTGAAGCTGGAAGGAAGGAAGCTTAGGAGCTTTTTAACCCTGGCCAGGCAGACCAGTTCATCCGGGCCTACAAAATCAGCCACTCCGGAAGTTTGGAAATGAACCCTGGCTCCTCCCAGTTCCTGGCTTTCCACCTCCTGTCCGGTGACCTCTTTAATCACCAGAGGGCCGGTGATGAACATCTGGCTGGTCTTATCCACCATGAAAATGAAATCCGTGAGGGCCGGGGAGTAGACCCCGCCGCCTGCGCAGTTTCCCAGGATGGCGGAAATCTGGGGAATGATCCCTGAAGAATCCACATTCTCCGCGAAGATAAGGGAATAAGCCCCGCTTCCCTCCTGGATTCTTCCCCCTGCCGAGTCGATCAATCCCACTGCCGGAGAACTGGCTTGTCTGGCCATACGGATCAGGGAGGCAATCTTCTGGCCGTGAATCTGCCCAACCGATCCGCCCATAACTGTGGAATCCTGGGCATACAAAAAGACAACCCGGCCATCTACTTTTCCGTAGCCGGTGATTACCCCGTCTCCCCAGGGGCGATTCTTCTCCATCCCGAAATCCGCGCACTGATGCTGGGCCAGCATGTTCACTTCCACGAAGGTTCCGGGATCCAGCAGATGATCGATCCGTTCCCGGGCGGTCAGTTTGCCCAGGCGGTGTTGTTCATCAATATTCTTCTTGCCTCCCCCGGCCCGGGCAGCCTCTTCAATCTGTTTGAGCTTTTCGATTTCATCCTTCATAAGAGACATGTCCACTCCTCCAACCTGGCTGAGTTCAGGTTGAGTCTAAGATTGTTGATCTCGTAAAAAACAAAAATACCCCCTCCCGCCGGGGAAGGGGAAATTTACTTTTCCATATATGGACAGTTAGAATAATTAATGGCATTTGTCAACCCCAAAAATTTAATTAATGGGCCATCCGTATTATGGTATATTCAGCCGCAAAAGCAAAAGGGGCACGGGAGGAAGGCATGAGCGAGTCGTTTTTGAAGCGAGTGGATCACGAGGTCCTGGTCATGAGCGGGGCGATGGGGACGATGATGGCCCGGGTGGGCGCTGACTTGGGGGGGTGCATCAGCCAGTGGATTATTGAGCATCCGGAGGTTTATCAGGAGCTAGTCCGGGATTATTTTCAGGTGGGTTGCGACATCGTAGCCGGGGCCACTTCCTCCCTGAACCGAATTGCCCTGACCAAGTTCGGCCTGGCCGATAAATTGAAAGAATTAAATCAGGGGGTCATCCGCATCATCAAAGATATCCAACCGGATCATGGATTCGCGGCTGGCAATATCGGCCCCACCGGGAAAATCCTGAAGCCTTTGGGGGATGTGGGTCCGGAGGAACTCCTGGAAGCCTATTCCGAGCAGGTCGGGATCTTGGCTGAAAGTGGGGTGGAGATTATCAACATTCTCACCATGTATGATCTGGAAGAAGCGGTGATTGCTCTCCGGGCGGCAAAAACTCAGACCTCCTTGCCGGTCATCGTCTCCCTGGCTTTTGATCCAGCGGCCAAAGGATTTCGAACCATGATGGGGGTGAGTCCGGAGGCGGCAGCGGAGCGCCTGGAAGCAGAAGGAGCGGATGTCATCGGGGCCAATTGCGGGCGTATCAACCTCGAACAGGTGGCCGAGGTGATCGGCCTCATGAAGGCCCACTGTAAGAAACCACTGATTGCCAAACCCAACGCCGGCTCGCCCCAGTTGGTGGAAGGGCGGGAAAAATACGCTGCCGGACCTGAACAATTTGCCGAACACGTAGGGAAATGGATCCATGAAGGGGCGCGAATCGTCTCGGCCTGCTGTGGCTCCAGCCCTTTTCATCTGGAGCATATCGTTAAAGAAGTTGAAAAGCTGGGCGGAAGATTATAGGAAGGGAAAAAGTTGGGAATTAAAATTCATGTAACACTTTAGTTCTTTGAAAAGGTGGAGCATAAATGTCTGGGACGTGCAGGGCCAGGGGGCCCGTTCCCGCCACGGCGGGATTGGAATCATAAGGCGCTGATTTCTCCGGGGATGGGGCGGGGAAGATGCTCCCCGGACCTAAACGAAGGCGGTAACGCCATTTTTTCAAACCGCTAAATTGATACAAATCCATAAATTCGGGGGACACCATATTTGATGGCTTCGTAAAAAGTCCATCTGTCCCGCTCAGAGCGGGATTGCGCGCCTTGTCCCGCGAAACGCGGGAGAGCTTTTTACTTTACCATCTTAATTTTGACTTTTTACTAGATCGTCAAACTTAAGGGGGTTAGAGATGTGAAGCCTTTTGGAGAGAGAGTTTCTGTGTAGTTAACCCAATTTATGGAAGAATGGTGAACCCTTCCTTTAAGGCTGCTTCCCGCAAATTTTGGTCGAGACACAAAAACTCGGCCCCTGAAGTCGCCTCCTCTGTCCAGAGGAGGGCAGCCGCGAGTTGTAGGGCATCTGCCGCCCTTAAAGAGTGGACCATAAGAAGTCTCTCCGCCCGATATCGTACAACTTCAGTAGGTTGTATCTCGGACCACTCCCCAGCAAGTGCGGTTAGCGCTGCCCTGGCATGTCGCTCGGCATGGATCGCGAGTACTCCCTCCCGGCGTCGGCGCGCCATGGCGGAAAGGCATTCTATCCGCGTCCCCCACCAAACAACGAGATCTTCATCTGTTTTTGCCAGGTTCTTAATAACCTCAGAGGATGTTTCTTTCAGACACAGAGGAATGATTGCCGAAGAATCCCAGAATTTCACCTTCCCCCCTCCCGCTCTTCAAGGAGTGCCCGCAAAACCAAGCCCTCCGAATCTTCAGCCTTAGGCAGGGTCCAAAAATCCTTAGGGAACTTGCCCGACCCGAGCCTTATCAGCCCCCGTTTTTCCATGCTCGCCATGTTTTCTCTCACAGGCCTTGGACGGGAAATCGGCAATAACCGAGCGACCGGATTCCCACGATCAGTGATCAGTACCTCCTCCCCGGATTTGACTCGACTCAGGTACTTGCTCAGGCGCGCCTTTAGTTCTGATACGGCTGCTGTTTTCATATTCACCCCTAAAATTTTTCATTTATGACTACTATAGTCAGATTAAAATAACCTGTCAAGGCTAAATCAATGTGAAAAGGGGTTACCCATTAGTTGCAGACTGGCAAGGCCGCGTAGCCTTGTAGGTGGGAAACCTACCCAGGTAACCGTTATGGAAGACGGGGGGAAGTCAAGAAAAGGAGGGGACTAATTCGGGGGACACCATATTTGATGATCTCGTAAAAAGTCAGAAAAGGGTGTCATCGCGAGCGAAGCGCGGCGATCTCATCTTTGCAAGTGCTTGAAATGATGAGATTGCCGCGTCGTCCCGCCGTTGGCGGGACTCCTCGCAATGACGGATATGGGACTTTTTACGAGATCATCATACTTGATGCATTCGTAAAGTCTAAAAATGCGTCTTTCTGTCATTTGGGCGAAACCTGTCCCTGAATTAAATATAATGTCACCCGAATTATTGACTTTTGCATAAATAATGGAAGGAAGATTGTTATCCCGCAATCCCCCTCACCTTTATCCTCTCCCCCGTAGTCGGGGGAGAGGGGAGGGTGAGGGGGGCTTAATAATATCCGTAATTTTCCATTACTTTTGCAAAGCTCAATAATGTGTTTCTTCTTGGCTTCCTCGGTATCCGCCAGCGTTTTTCTTCTTTCCCTAAGCGCTTCTACCCGGGCTTTACTCACTTTATTTACCCCTTAAAAGGTCGGTTAAAGTGGATATCTTTTGCAAGTTCTCCAGGTCCTCGACGATCCCTATGGTTTTTTCCCTCTCCCTTGCGGATTGGATCCCTTTTACACACTGTCGGTATTTATCCCTCACCTCTTCAAGGGAAAGGGGATTTCCCGGTGTCCCTCTGGCTTCATCCACGGTTTTCGTAAACTCCTTTCCATCCTTCATGAGAATCTTCACCGTGGTGGAAGGGTTGCCTGAATTCTCAATCGTATTCAGGTCGGGGCGGACGGAGAAGGCGACTCTTTTGATCATTTCCTGGATTTTCGGATCTTGAACTTTCTTGTTCTGGAATTGGGAAAGTTCAACTTTTCTTTCCAGCAGAGCCAGGGCCATGCAGAACTCCATGCTGAACTTCCCTTCCAGAGAGGTTTGGGGGCGAGAGTGGATGAGCATCGTGGGGGTCGTATAGCTTCCGGCACAGGAGATGGACTTTACGTCTTCAGGATGAATATCATGGCGTACGACCGTGTCCAGCATGGCGTCGATGGCCGGATGGGTCCGGGCACAGCTCGGGTAGCGCTTGAGCCCCACTCCTGGAGAAACGATATCGAAGGGCTGCCCCAATCTGGCAACGATTTTATTCAAGTCGTACTTGCCCAGCCCGGCGAAGGCATGGGCATACCCGAGTTTGGCCTCGATAATTGCGCTGTCGGCGGTATATCCCCGTTGGGCCAATTTGGCGGCAATCACTCCGTTTTTAGCCGCCTGGCCAGCATGCAAAGGCTTGGTCATGGTCCCGAAGTTCTGCCGCAATCCAGAGGCCAGGGAAGCAGCGATGCCCAGGGTGAAGCGCACTTTCTCCAAGGATAGTTTGAGGAGCTTGGCAGAGGCGGCTGCCGCTCCCATGGCTCCCAGGATGGCCGTGGGATGCCAGCCCCCTTCGAAGAGATGAGGATTGAGTCCAGCGCCCAGCTTGGTTTCCACTTCAACGCCGATGAGGAAAGCCTCTAATACTTCTCTCCCCGAAGCTCCGAGTTCTTCCCCCATGGCCAGAGCGGCCGGCAGCACTGGGACTGTAGGATGACCCCGCATGCTGCGGTTTATATCGTCGTAATCCAGGGCGTGGCCAAATGTGCCATTGGCCAGGGCTGCCAGAGGACCGGAGGTTTTAAACTTCTTGCCCCAAACACTCACTTTCGGCCGCCCGCCCAGCTCTTTTATAAAACCGGTCATGATTTTGGCCATGGGATCCCGGGAGCCTGCCAGGGCAACTCCCAGACAGTCAAGGATAACCCGCTTGCCAATCTCTCTGGCCTCAAGAGGAATGTTGAAAAGATTTGCATTGACGATGAATTCGGCTATCCTTCTTGTCACCTCCATCACGCGACCTCTCTTTGGTTAAAATTCCAAATTCCAAATCCCAAATAAATTCCAAGCACCAATGAACCAATAACCCAAACTATTCTGACTTCATCAGAATAGAGGAAAATATCTTCTTTAATTCTAAGCTTTCCTTTAGAAGTTACTGCCCTTCCTGCCCATATTTTTCGTCATTGGTTTGTACTATTAACCCCAGCCAGTAAGCTGATTCTTTTGCTTCTTTCCGGCAAATTTTATTCGCATTAAAAAATCTTTCTTGCTCAAGGCTTCATTTGCTTCGATATAGTTAGCTTCCACCGAGCCGGAAGCCCTTACCACTTGTTTCCCATATTCTAAATTATGAATATTTCTGGGCAGCTGTTTTACATAAAGGGCAATATTCTTCGCAAATTGAAATGTTCTACCTTCTAAGTCGTATTGTTTGGAATTTTGAATTTTGTCCATTGTAATTTATTTGTAATTTGGTGCTTGGTATTTGGTGCTTACTCTATTAGCTTAATGGCTCCTCTCAGTTTTAAGGCGTCAATCTTTTCCTTCGAGTACCCGAGAATGTTAGTAAGGACCTCCCGGGTGTGCTCACCTAATTGCGGAGGGCGAGTAAAGGTATCCACCGGGGTCTTATCAAATTTCAGCGGATTTCCCAGAATTTTGATTTTTTCCTTTCCCGGGCCGTCCGTCTCCTTGACCATATCCCGGCTCAGAACCTGAGGATCCGACAGAACCCGATCCAGCGTATTGATGGGGCCGGCCGGGACCCCGGCTTTGTGAATGGCTTCCAACCACTCGTCTCCGGGCCGGGTCATCAAATGAGCCTCCATCATGGGAATCAGCTGGGATTTGTTCTCCAGCCGTTTGGTGCGGGTGTTGAACCGCAGGTCCTCCGCCCACTCGGGTTTCCCGATGGCCTTGCAGAGCCTCTGGAAATGGTGGTCCTGGTGGGCCACGATGACGATCTGGATATCCTGGGTCTTAAAGGCCTGATAAACGACGAGAGACTGATGGCCCGCTCCGATGGGGCCGGGGATTTTTCCGGAGTGGAAATAGTACTGGGCGATATAGGTCAATAGATACACCTGACCGTCTAGGAGAGAGACCTCCAGACGCTGGCCCTGGCCCGTTTTCTGCCGGTGAATGTAAGCGGCCAATACTCCGTGGACGCCCAGCAGCCCTCCGACGAGGTCCCCGAGGGGGATTCCGGCCCGGACCGGCGAGCCCCCCGGCTCCCCGGTAATGGACATCCCTCCGCTCACCGCCTGGACGATGAGATCATACCCCGGGCGGTCGCGATAAGGACCGTTGTAGCCATAGGTGGAGATGGAACAGCAGATAATCTGCGGATTGTATTTTTTCAGGGTCTCATAATCGATTTGCAGACGCTCCAAAACACCCGGGCGGTAGTTGTCATAGACCACGTCGGACTTGGCCACCAGATCATAAAGGACCTGCCGTCCTTCCGGGGACTTCAGATTGATCACGATGCTTTTTTTATTGCGATTGATAGACCAATAATAGGCGCTCATATTCTCGGCATAAAAATAAGGAGGGCCTACCCGCGTCTCGTCCCCGTCCAGGGGTTCGACTTTTATGATCTCTGCCCCCAGGTCGCCCATCAACATGGACCCGGAAGGCCCGGCCAGCATCATGCTCAGGTCGATAATACGGACGCCTTGAAGAGGCCCTTTGCTTTCTACTTTGTCTGCTGTCATAATCGATTTATCTCCTTTTCCTTTCTATAATCATTATAAGAGTTCGAGACTCCCAGGGTTCAAGGGTTCTTGTGAAAAAATTTATTTTGTAACACTTTAGCCCTTTGAAAAGATGTGGGGCGTAAGGTCAGGGGGAATCCATGGTCCGGGGGCCTGGGCGGCCCGCTTGGAATCATAAGGCGCTGGTTTCTTCGCGGGTGGGGCGGGGAAAACGCCCCCCGCCTCCTCCGACGGAAAAGAGCGGGGTTCTTCGTGGCCAAGCGGAAACCCGGCCGATGCTTCCGGCGCGTTCCACCCAGACCCCCGGACCTCAACAAAGGTGGTCAAACCACTTTTTCAAACCGCTAAATTGATACTTTATTTTTAATTTTTCCCCCTTGAATCCTTGAACCCTGTTTTTTAAAGCGCGGCCGCCTGGTATTCTCCAAAGGCTTCCCGCAAAGTATCACATATCTCCTGAACAGTGGCATAGGCTTTTACAGAGGCGATGAGCTGCGGGAATAAATTGGTCCCCTCTTTTACAGCTTCATTCCTCAGTTCTTTTAGTAGTTGATAGACTTTTTTATTGTCCCGGTTTTTCTTTAACTCATTCAATCTTTCGATTTGCTTCCTTTCGGCATCCTCGCGGCGTTCGGGGTCATACGGATGGGGCACCAAACGGGTGGTTTGCACTTCAAGTTCTCCCTCGCCCGTATAACAATTGACCCCGACAACTAGATCCTTGCCTTCTTCAAGCCTTTTCTGCCGCTCATACGCGCTGCGGGCGACCTCCCTTTGCAAATATCCGTTTTCAATCGCGGCCACAGCCCCGCCCATGGCTTGAATCTTCTCCCATTCGCTCCAGGCGGAGTTTTCGATCTCGTCGGTAAGGGATTCCACGTAATAAGACCCGGCCAGGGGATCCATAACATCTATCAGGCGAGCTTCGTTTTGCAGGATGCGCGCCGCATCCTCGCTTAACTGAATGGCTTCCAGGCTCCAGCCCAAACCCATGGGTTCATCAAAGGGAGGGTTGCAATTGGGCGGACCACCGGCTAAAGCGGCGGCAATTCCTCCTGCGATGGAACGGGTTAAATTGTTGAGCGGGCGTTGCACGGTACAGTTCACCCGCCCACAATGGGCAGTGGAAGCCACGCGCAGCAGCATGGAGCGTTCATTCTTCGCTCCGAACTTCTCTTTAAGAATTTTGGCCCACATTCTCCGGGCGGCACGGTGAAAAGCAATCTCTTTAAAAAATTCCATGGATCCGCCAAAGGCATTGAAACTAAAGCGGGGGGCAAAGTTATCCACGTCAAGGCCAGCCTTGACTCCTTCCTGCAAATAAGCCGCTCCAATAGCCATACTGAAGGCTAAATCCTGCTCGCGAGTTGCTCCAGCCTCCCGGAGGTGGAAACCGCCCATACTGGTGATGTTCACGTTCGGAAGATGTTTGGTAAAGAATACCAGACTATCCCGAAACAAGCGCATCGATGGCCGAGGGGGAAAGATGTAGGTGCCACGTGCAATAAACTCTTTAAGGATGTCGTTTTGCGGGGAAGCGCGCAGTTTCTCCCAGGCAATCCCCCGTTTGTCCGCCAGAGCTAAGTACATGGCCATAATGATGTTCGCTGGAGCATTGATGGTAAAATTCGAAGCTGTCCGGTCAAGGTCATTCTCCCCGGAAAAAGCTTCGAAGATGATCTCCATATCCTGAAGGGTATCGACCGCCACCCCCACCCGGCCTACTTCCCCAGTGGCCAGGGGGTTATCCGAGTCATACCCACACTGGGTTGGCAAGTCGAAGGCGATATTTGGGCCAGCCCGCTGACCTAACTGTTTCATATGAAGATAGTAATCTCTCGTGTCTTCGGCGGATCCGTAGCCCGAATAGCGGCCGGCCCGGACCAATCCCGGAGCCTGCGCGATGGAACCAGAACCCCTCTCCCCGGTCTGGTATGGAAAAGTGGGGAAAGTTCCAGCAGTAAAGGGATACTGCCCGGGAAAGCCGACTTTGTCCAGGAAAGCGAATTCTTCGCCGACATCCAAAGGGGTATAAAACCGGGTGGGAGCCTCCTTCAGCTTGAATCGCTCCAGGGCCGGCTTTAGAGTTTTTTCCTCCCACTTTTCTTTTTCCTCGCGAATCTGTGGTAAAGATCTTTCTTTGTTCATGATGTCTCCTTTCCTCAAACCTGGGAGAGCCCTCCAGAGGGGGGAGAATTTTTACTACTCCTTCTTCGCTCCCATTTTTTCCAGGAAAGTCTTATAAAACTCGTATTCAACTAAAACGTCTTTCTCCAACTGGGCCCGGTCTTTATAGTCGTAGGGAATTTCCAGATGGCTTAAGAGCTTCTGAAAATCAGGTCCCTCGGTCACCTTTTTTATAGCCTCACTCAGTTTTTTATAGATGGCCTCCGGCAACCCCTTCGGGCCCACCACAATATACCCCAGAGCTGGGGCATCCTGGCAGCCCAGCTCCTTTATTGTAGGCACATCCGGATAATTCGGGTCTCGTTTATCAGTATTAAAAACGGCCAGCATCCGGAATACGCCCTGTTTTACATATTGAATATGCTGCCCGGCCCCGGCCACAAAATTCACGTGTTTGCCCAGAAGCTGGGTGTTGGCTTCCGCTCCTCCTTTCGTGGGAACATGCTTGAAATCCAGGCCTTTGCATTGGCGGAAGAGCTCCGTAGCCAAGTGCTGCTGGGTGTACATGCCGGGAGAAGCATAAGAAAGTCCGGGGTTAACTTTGGCATGGGCGATAAATTCCTCAATATTTTTAAAGGGGGAATCCTTAAGCACGGTCACTGCGCCAATATAACGGGCATATTGGCAGATCAAGGTAAAATCTTTGAGCGGATCATAGGCCAGTTTTAAAAGATGGGGCCGCACCGAGATCACCCCGGTGGATACAACCCCCAAGGTGTATCCATCCGGTTTCTTGCTGGCCACCAGTCCGGCAGCCACCGTGGCTCCGCCCCCCGCCTTGTTTTCCACCACCACCGGAACCCCGAGCAGTTTCTCGAGACCGTTGGCCAGCCCCCGGGCAGTTAAGTCCGTTGTGGCCCCAGCGGCAAAACCGCAATAAATATTGATGGGCTTATCCGGGTAAGTTTGGCATGAAGCCGATGGGGGGAATGGAGCAAGGAAAACTAATAGGAATCCAGCCACGAAGGACATCTTAGAATAGCTTAATAATCGCATCACGGGACCTCCTTTGTTTAGGGTTTTATAGGTTCCAAGAAAGCATGCAGAATCACCCATTTAATTCGGCTGCTCCCTTTGCCCCCTTCTTGCGGAAGTAAGGAAAGGCCGAGGTGATCAGGAGCAGAACCGCGATGATCAGGCACCCGCTGGAGATAGGCCGGAGAACGAAGATTGTGAAACTTCCTCCGGAGAGGATGAGCGATTGCCTCAAAGCATCATCGAGAATAGGGGTTAGGACGAAAGCTAAAACCAGAGGTGCGGGTTCATATTCGAATTTACGCATCAGGTAGCCTAACACCCCGAAAAAAAGCATCAGACCTACGTCGACTGTGCTGCGGTTGAAGGCATAGGCGCCGATCAAACACACCATCAGGATCAGAGGAAAAAAAATGGCATAAGGGATACGGAGTAAACGAACCCACATACCTATCAGAGGCAGGTTGATGACCAGGAGCATGATGTTGCCGAGGTACATGCTGGCGATCACTCCCCAGAAAAGGCCTGGGTGTTGCTTCACCAGCATGGGGCCGGGGGTGATCCCATGGATCATCAGCGCTCCCAGCAGGATGGCCACAGCCACGCTGCCGGGAATGCCCATGGTGAGTAGGGGAACCATGGCTCCAGCCGTAGCCGCGTTGTTGGCCGATTCCGGCCCGGCCACCCCTTCAATGACCCCTGTGCCGAACTTTTCGGGGTTCTTGGAAACCCGTTTCTCCACGGCATAGGAGACGAAAGAGGCCACACTGGTCCCCGGGCCCGGCAGGGCGCCGATGAAGAAGCCGATGACCGTACCCCGAAGGATGGCCCATTTACTATCCATCCAATCCTTGAAGGTGGGCAGAAGGTTCTTCAATTTGGTATCGTAGATTTCTCGCCGCACGGCCTGTTCCACGTTGATAAAAACCTCAGAAATTCCGAAGAGGCCCATGGCCAGGGGCACGAGCCCCACCCCGTCGAGCAGCTCGGGGATGCCAAAAGCGAAGCGAGGCCTTCCGGTCATAGTGTCCAGCCCGATGGTTCCTAAAAGAACTCCTAAGGCGGCCATCATCAGGGCTTTGGGCATGGACTTCTGTGCCAGGTAGGACAGGACAACCAGGCCAAGGATCACCAGAGAACAATATTCCGGGGGGCCGAAGCGGAGAGCGACGGAGACCAAAGGGGGGGCAATGGCCTGAAGGCCAATGATCCCCAGGGTTCCGGCGATGAAGGAGCCAAAGGCAGAAATCCCCAGGGCCGGGCCGGCTCTACCCTGGCGGGCCATCTGGTAGCCATCCAGGCAGGTCACCACCGAAGCCGCCTCTCCGGGGATATTGACCAATATGGATGTGGTGGATCCCCCATACATCGCCCCGTAGTAAATCCCGGCCAGCATGATGATGCTCGTGGTGGGGGGAAGTCCGAAGGTTAAAGGTAAGAGAATAGCCATTGCACCCACCGGACCGATTCCGGGGAGCACCCCGACCAAAGTCCCGACAAAGACACCGATGAAACAATAAATTAGGTTGGTAGGCTCAATAGCCACGCTGAGGCCGGTTAGCAGATTGGCGAAAAAATCCATGGTCCCCCCTAAAATCCAAATATCCCTTTGGGAAGGGATGCTTTCAAAAGGGTATCAAAGAGCAGATAAGAGGCAACGGAACCCGAGGCCGATAGGAGGATGGTCTTCCACCAAGACAAGTTTTCCACCCCTTTGAACATAACCCCCAGGATGATGAAAGTGGTCAGGAGGAACCCGACTCTCTCCAGGGCCAAGATATAGGCCACCAGGAGGAGGGCGATGACCAGCGGCCGACGCCAATTCACCCCTTCCCAGAGAGCCGAGATTTTTGCCTGAAATCCCTTTCCATTAAGGAAAGACTGGAAGAATACGATCAGGGCCATCAGGCAGATGAAACTCCCGGCCAAAAAGGAGAGGAACCCCGAACCTGGCTGCCGCAATCTTCCCAGCCCTAACTGGATAGCCCCATATATGGCAGTCAACCCGACAGCCAGCCAAAAAAGACTACTAATCCGGTCCGCCTTCATAGAATTTGCCTCCGGAATTAAGTTTGGCGTATCAATTTGATGATCTCGTAAAAAGTCTGAAAATAAGTTTTTTGTCATTCCGGCCCCGATTTTCATCGGGATAAACTCCAGCCGGAATCCAGTCTTTTCAAATAGTTATAAGTTCTCTGGACTCCGGTTTTCACCTGTCTGCCAGGCACAGGCAGGCCGGAGTGACGACTTTTTACGAGATCGTCATAATTGCCCCTGTCTATTTAGTCTTTTCTTTTTCTAAGCCCATTTCCTTTAGGAGATCGGCGTAGAATTTATACGTCCCGGGGAAGTCTGTCTCCAGTTGACGCCGGTCTTTGAAATGGAAAGGAACCGATAAATTATTCAGGACTTTTTTGAACTCAGAAGAGTGGGCTGCCTGGCGAAAGGCCCGTTCTAATTTATTGAAAATCGGATCGGGTAACCCTTTGGGAGCGAGAAGCACGTACAGGGCCGGCGGCACGTCTTTATAACCCAGATCCGTGAGGGTGGGGATATCGGGAAAATCCGGGTCTCGCTTGTCGGAGATGGTCACGGCCAGCATCCGGAAGATGTCCTGTTTTACATAATTCAGATGAATTCCCGCACCCGCCGTGAAGTCAACGTGCCCCCCGATGAGGGCCGTGCAAGCCGGGGCTCCTCCCTTGAAAGGAACATGCTTGAAGCTCACCTTGGTTTGCTTGGCTAAAAATTCTACGGCTAATTGTTGGGTGGCCCCGATTCCCGAAGAGCTGTAGGAAACAACCCCTGGATTCTTGCGGGCATGTTCCACGAGGTCGTTCAGGGTTTTAATGGGAGACTCCTTCTTCACGCATATGCCCCCAATATAGTTGGCGTAGGCCAGAATGTAGGTGAAATCCTTGAAAGGATCGTAGGGTACATTCAGCATCAGGTGGCGCGTGTCCAAAGCTGAAGAGGATAAAACCGCCAGGGTATAACCATCCGGTTTTTTGCTGGCCAGAAGGGTAGCCGCGACGGTGGCCCCTCCCCCTGCTTTATTCTCCACTACAACCGGAACCCCCAATATTTTTTGGCCCGCTTCGGCCAGGGCTCTGGCCGTTAGGTCGGTCGTAGCTCCGGCTTCAAATCCACAGTAGATGGTAATGGGCTTTGTGGGGAAATCCTGGCTGAAAGCCTGTAAAGGACAACTGAGTAGGAACAGGAATAATCCTGACACCATAATTCCTCTAAGAAAATTTTTCTGGCTCCTCATCGTCTTTACCTCCTTTGTTTACCTGCCTTTAAAGGCGGGTTTTCGTTTTTCCTTGAAAGCCCGCTGGCCTTCCTTCAAATCTTCGCTGTTAAAGGCCTGAACCCGGAGGGATTCAATCTCCCTGGCATCCTCGGGGTCGAGTCGCTGGTATTTTACGGCTCTGTTAAAGATCATTTTCATGCCTTTTAGGGATAAGGGGGCATTGCCGGCGATTTCTTGGGCCAGTTCATAGGTAAAGGGAGCCAGTTGATCCGGAGGAAGAACGTAGTGGACCAATCCCATTTCTTTGGCCTTCAAGGCCCCGAAGCTTCGCCCGGTGAGAAAAATTTCCTTGGCGTTAGCCAGGCCCACTACATTGATGAGGCGCATGATTCCATCCGGCTGATAGATAATCCCCAGCTTTGCCGGGGGAATTCCCATCTGGGCGCTTTCGGCGGCGATACGGAGGTCGCATGTTACCGCCAGGTCGCATCCGGCCCCGAAGGCATGGCCGTTGATCATGGCGATGACCGGGTAGGGGAAATTGAGGATCGCCTCCAGCCCGGTCTGGAGTGGGTTTTTGGACTTGAAGGCTTCGGCCATCTCCGGGGGCAGGTTCGTGGGGATATCCGAGATGTCATAACCGGAAGTGAAAGCTTTATCGCCGGCTCCGCGGATGACCAGGCACAAAACCTCACCCTCCTCCTTAAGCCGGGCCAGAGCTTCGGCAAACTGAAAGAGCAGGAGAGGGGAGAGAGCATTCCTCCGCTCCGGACGATTGAGAATGATCGTGCAAACTTTTCCCTGTTTTTCAATCAGCAGA
>Ga0194125_10007929_pt1 | contig 15121 bp, 9 predicted proteins | sample TA2KigC250mmetaG_FD_148626 | JGI IMG/M metagenome (GOLD analysis project Ga0194125, IMG submission 148626) | Freshwater microbial communities from Lake Tanganyika, Tanzania - TA2015034 Kigoma Deep Cast 250m | ecosystem: Environmental > Aquatic > Freshwater > Lake | place: Tanzania: Lake... | reverse complement strand
ATCAAATGAGTGCAAATCAATCGAATAGAGCAACCACCTACTATGGCGACTATATGTTTCAAAAAAATTATCCTGAATTGAAAAATCTTGACTTTATCGGTGGGATTACAAGTACGTATATAAATTCATTTGCCAATATTTACGTAGGATCTGGGACACCTACAAACAATCTTTTAAATATTTCAGCGTACACTCAAATTGAGAGTAAAGTAAATAAAACGTTGAATCTTTCTGCAGGTGGGCGTTTAGAATATTTTCAACTCAATGATAGCATCAAAGTTGTTAAACCCATATTTAGAGCCGGTTCAACCATAAAATTGTACCAAGAGACCTATTTAAGGGGGTCCTACGGCCAAGGTTATCGCTTTCCAACAATCACTGAGCGATTTATAAAAACAGGCGTGGGCAATTTTGGGGTTTTCCCAAATCCAAATTTAAAACCAGAAAGTTCGTGGAACGCCGAAATAGGAATCAAACAAGGAATTAAATTAGGTAAAATCTACGGATATATTGATGTAGCTGCTTTTTGGCAAGAATATCAAAATACCATTGAATACATGTTTGGAATATGGAGACCACTTACAGGTGACCCAGAAACGCTTGGACAAAGTGCAGGATTTATGTTCCTTAATACGGGTCAATCACGTGTAACCGGAATTGATGCCTCCTTTGTAGGAATGGCTAAATTAAGTAAAAAAACGGTCCTCACTTTTCTAACCGGTTACAATTACATCGTTCCGAAGACCTTGTCGCCTGATTATGTTTATGCCATCGATTCACTGAATCGAGTATTCACGTATAATTTAACTTCGTTGGATGGTACAAAAGGGATTTTAAAGTATCGCTTCTTACACAATGTGAAATTGGATGCTGAAATGACCTACAACAAAAAATTAAGTTTCGGATTAAGTGCAAAATACTTTAGTAAAATTGTCAATATGGATGCAATAATCAAAGATTTTGAGGAATTAACCACAGATACAACGTCTGAAATCGGTAATTGGATTCAAGATTTGCGCTATATGGATTACTATAATTCACACCGTTTTGGAAATTGGATTTTTGATGCTCGTTTTTCTTATTCTTTCAATGAAACACACAAAATCGCATTGATTGGAAGCAATATTTTTAATAGAAGTTATTCGCTACGACCGCTAAAAATTGAAGCTCCACGAACTATTATGGTTCAATACTCCTACAAATTTGATAAAAATTAGAGCACTCGGATTAAGTCTATAATACGTCCTACCTTCTTACGTTCAACCTGCAATATTGACTCAGAAAAAAGTGAATCTTCATCAAGTAGGGCTTTTGACGTTCCCGAAAAATGAATTGCATCAGGGATAATTTCTTTGGCTATTTTCTGAACGTTGGCTGCATTTATTCCACCGCCCGCCATTATTTCAATACGCCCTTGTGAAAATCTTACCATTTCTTTTAGCACAGAAAATCCAGAGTCAACATTTCTTGAAATACCTGAGGATAAAATTCTTCTCACCCCCAAATTTATGAGTATCTCCATTGATCTTTTCCATTCAATGGTATCATCAAAAGCTCGGTGAAAGGTAACTTGCATCGAATCTGAAATATCTGAAATTCGTTCCAATTGTTCCAAGTGGATTTCATTTTTTTCAGTTAAAACACCAATTACAACTCCATGAACACCAATTACCTTACAGTATTCAATTTCACGAAGCATAATTTGAAACTCTTCTTCGTTATAAAAAAATCCACCTGCCCGAGGCCGAATTAAAACATGTGTTTCAAGGCCTGTTGACAATGCATAATCGATAAATCCAACTGAGGGAGTCAATCCTCCTTGTTCCAAATTTTGACAAAGTTCTATTCGATCGATTCCGAGATCTTTTGCCAATTTAACGGACTCAATGGATGCAGCACACAACTCTATTTTCATCAGTTTAAATTTCATGTGAAAATACAAAATTTATTAGAGTAAGAATTTAAATTAACTACTTTTGCGGCATGATTACGTTGGAGAATTTGGGTGTTTACTTGCCACAAGGGTTTTTATTTAAAGGCGTTAATTTACAGATAAATCGTGGTGAACGAATTGGGCTTGTCGGAAAAAATGGAGCGGGAAAGTCAACTCTTTTGAAAATTCTTTCAAACAAACAACAACCTTCGGAAGGTAAAATTCATTTATCCAAGGGAATTACTCTTGGATTTTTAACCCAAGATATTGTCATTAATTCAACAGAAAGTGTTTATGAATTCCTCAATAAATCAAACGGAAAAATCAATGAAATTCGAACGCGATTGGAAGAAATAAATGATCAACTCATAGCTCGAACAGATTATGAATCTGACAGTTACATGTCCCTGTTAGACGAGTTGTCTGAACTGAATCACGCGTATGGATTATTTGATGGTCACACCTGGGAAGAACGAATTGTGACAACACTAAAAGGACTTGGATTTCAAGATGCTGAATTGGATCGCTCTTTAAATTCGTTTTCTGGTGGGTGGAAAATGCGTGCAGAATTGGCTAGAATTCTTGTGAATCAGCCGGATATATTACTTCTCGATGAACCTACGAATCACTTGGATATTATTTCAATCAGTTGGTTGGAGACATATCTTCAAAAATTTGAAGGAATTGTAATTCTAATCTCGCATGACCGTTTGTTCTTGGATAATGTTACAAAACGAACACTCGAAATATCATTGGGTAAAATTTTAGATTTTCCTTACAATTATAGCAAGTACAAAGCGCTGCGAGAGGAGGATTTAGATCGTTTAGAACAAGCTAAAAAACAGCAAGATAAGGATATCAAACAAACAGAAATGTTGATTGATAAATTTCGGGCGAAAAGTAGTAAAGCAGCATTTGCTCAATCCTTGATGAAGAAATTGGAACGAACCGAGCGAATAGAAATCGAGAAAGATCCAACATCCAGAATGCGTTTGACTTTTCCATTGAGTATTCAGCCTGGAAAATGGGTTCTGGAACTTGAACAAATGGGAAAAACATACGGTGAGAAATTGATTTTTAAAAATATTAATATTACAGTAGGTCGTGGAGAAAAGATAGCATTTTTAGGGGCAAATGGTGTCGGTAAATCAACACTGCTTAAAAGAATAATAAAAGAAATTGAAGGTGATGGCACAGTAAAATACGGACACAATGTTAATATTGCCTACTTCGCTCAAAATCAGGCCGAAGATCTTGATACAGAATTGACAGTTTTTGAAACAGTCGACAATATTGCTGTTGGGGATATTCGAAAAGATTTACGAACAATTTTAGGAACCTTTCTTTTTACCGGTGAAGATGTAAACAAGAAAGTGAAAGTATTATCAGGAGGTGAACGAACGCGTTTGGCTCTTTGTCAACTACTATTGAGCCCATCTAATTTCCTGATTCTGGATGAACCAACAAATCACTTAGATATTGCGAGTAAAGAAGTTCTAAAACAAGCGTTAATTAATTACGAAGGGACATTCATAATTGTATCGCATGACCGAGAGTTCTTGGACGGTTTGACCAATCGAATTTGGGAAATATACAATCAAACTTTGAAGATTCACCATTACACCGTTCAGGAATTTTTAAAAAAGAAAACAGAAGAGCAAAAAGAATTCAATCAAAGTGAGAAGTTAGTTAAAACTTTATCTGTTCACAGAGAGGAAAAGCCTGCACCACAAAATACCAATGCAAACGAAAAAGAAATCAAACGAATCGAGAAAGAAATTTCTGAGTTAGAACTTAGGATTGAAGAAATGAATGTGATTTTGGCTGAATTAGATTATTCAGATGAAATGAAAGCAACGTCAACCTTAAGTGAATATGAGCAATTAAAGTCAAGCTTGGATGAAAAAATAGCGGTTTGGGAAAATTTAATTGGCTAATTATATTATTTTCATACAACCGAAGAATCTGATATGAATTCAGACCTTTTTTCTTTAACCATTGCCTTCCAATATTTGTAAACCTATTAATTTTCAATATTCACATGGACTTCAATGGCAGCTAATTTATTAGAAAGGGGAACGGTTTATTTCATCATAAAAATCATATGAATACAAATTTATTGTTCTCAGGAACTAAATTCAGTGTATTTTTTTACAACCAAGGGTGGTAAAAATTAGACAAAATCAAGCGGTCTACCAACAATTACTGTGTACAATTTAGAAATTCCAATAAATACGTGAATAAAATTATTTTGATTAGATACGAATTTTTTAGTAAGATGTTATTTTTGTCAAGAGCAAAAACATTATAAAATGAAAATGTTTAAAATTTTAGTATTTTTTTCTTATTTGATTGCTGGCTACCATTACGTTGCTCAACAGTTCCTTCCCTTAAATAAAATTGATAAAAGTGGTATTAAGCTTTCTCTTGATCCAGGGGTTTTTTCAAAACATCAGGTTCTTAATCTAAAAAGTAAAAATGGCCGTTCATTTTCAGTAGAAGTGAACGGTAGTAAAGTACGTTCCTCGGGTGGAAATGCAACTATTAGTATCAATAAAAATTCAATCGTCAAGGTTTATATTCCGAAAACAGATAAAGTATATGTTGGGTCTTACTTCATAAGGTCGAGCAATGATTTACCTGTAATTTCTCTCCATTTAAATTACGATCAATTTGTTGGTAAAGGAGGAATAATAGACGGCTACATAACAGAAAATCAAAAGATGGTAGGGAAGGTTTGGCAAAAGACATCACTTCCAGTATTTTTTGAATATCTTAATGCCGAGAATAATTTTGGAACATATTGTAGGGTTATGCCACATGGAGGATTTACGTTAGGGCTCAAAGAAAAATCATTACGTATTTATACGGATTCTTTATTGGGGTCTGATTTTCTCAAAATAAATCCATTCGAGAATAGATATTTAGATGCATTTAAAAGTGTAGTTTTAAGAACAAGTGGGTCAGATCAAGGAGCAACTCGAATAAAAGATATTACCCTAGCTTCGATTGCACGTGATATGGGAATTGATTATCAAGACTATCGCCAAAGTGCTCTCTATGTAAATGGGGAATATTTCGGAATTTATAATATCCGAGAAAAACTAAACAAGGAATACCTAAAATATAATTTTGGCGCTGATAAAGATTCAACAATTTTATTAGAATTGGAAGGTACGAGCAATAAAAAGTACCGTGAATTTCTTACTTACATTAAAAAGAAATTTCCGGATGAAAGTGCATTTGATTCCCTGAATTCAAAAATGAATGTTGAGGAATATTTGAATTGGATAATTCTTCAAACACATATTCAAAATATTGATTCAAGAGGAAATATTCGCTATTGGAAAGCAGAAAATTTAGATAATCGTTGGCGTTGGATTTTTTATGATTCTGATTTGGGTTGTGACTTAGGTTCTACTAATTTAAACTATTTGAGTCAGCGTCTAAGTCCAACTAAAACAACTTGGTATAACCCGACGTGGTCGACACAAATTTTACGCGATATTGTTAAGCATAAGCCCCTTAAACATTTTTTTATTAATCAATATTGCCTTATGCTTGGAACCCATATGCACATTGACAGTATTCAGAATAGAATATCTTATTTTGCATCAAAAATAGCGCGTGAAATTCCTCAACACGTTATGAGAAGAGGACAACTTTATGGGGAAACTCAAGCGAGTTGGCAAGCAAGAGTAAAAGCTTTTCGTAAATTTTTTACTATTCGAAATGAAAATGCATATCAGCATATTTTAAAAAGTTTTGGATTGAAATTAGTACCGCAGTATCTTACTATTCGGACAGATGGGGGCAGGGGGAAGATGGTTAATGCAATACGCTTAAAATATGGTAGCGATGAATTTAGATTTTTAAAAGCAAAATTCTTTCCAGAGATTCCGGTGAAATTGATAGCCTCTAATTCAGATTATTTATATGAATTTGATCATTGGGATTATCAAAATAGCAAAGAAAAAGAAATTACGGTGATCGCAGGCGAGACGAAACAGGTAACGGCATTTTACAATCATCGACCATATTCAAAATGGTATAAAAGAGTATTTATTTCTCAGGTTTCACAGAAACATAATAGAAAATCAAAATGGTATGGTTTTGGCATATATAACAGCGGAGATGAAATTAATAACCAAGTATTTTATTTGTGGGTTCAAGGTGAAGATTCTCCAATAAAAATTATGGTTAACAAATTAAAGACAGATAGTTATTGTTATTATTCTAGTGATCCAGAAGCTTTCAAGAAAAAATTTAAAAAAGACAAAGTTATCGGAACTAAAATGGTTCCAAATTTTACAGTTCGCTCGTTGCAGTGGGTATTAACAGATAATTTTATGAAAATAGTAGATAGCGCTTTTGTTGAGTTCCCTGATTCTCTTGTAAGGCAAAAAAGTGTAGTAACGGCGTTTAGAAATATTAATGGAAAAAAATGGGAGTTTGGTGATAAATTTAAGTTTGATAATAACTCTGGTGATAAAAATGACTTTAATAAAATTTGGTGGGTTATGATTTTAACAATTTTGGGTTTGATTGGCGGCCTCGTTTTATGGGTTAAAAGAAATAAAAAGTCTAAAAATACAATAATCCTATTACTACTCCTTCATTTATCAGTTATTGGAATTACTCATGGCCAGACAAAAGATCGCTTTGGACTAGATTCTATACATACAAAATTAATTGATAACAAGGGAAAGGGATATGACTCATTGAATGGCTTGAGAAATATGCGTGTAGTTTTAAAAAATTTGGTGTACAGAGGGGGAAATAATAATTCTATTTCCGTTCAAAACCCATTGATGGAAAGTACCTTAAACGATTTAAAAAAAGTAGGTTTTAACGAAGTTATTTACTTGTACAATAAAAATTTTACTAAATATTTCAGCCCTCAAAAATTAGATTCTTTTCAAAATGCGGGTTTAAATTACATTTGTAAACCTAAATTAGATTCTGCAAACATTTACTATATCTTAAAGCAAATTCAAAACAGGGCCAATCACAATTCTGATTCAATGGTTTATTTACATTGTTGGAACGGTTGGCATCAAAGTGGTTGGATATCTTCTATAATTCTAATGCAATATTGTGATTACTCCAATAGAGAGGCCTTACAATATTGGGCCTCAAATACAGATAAAAATTACATTGGCTATGAACATGTAAAAACAGCCATTATGAATCACAAGGTTAATCCAATTTATCAATTCACGGAGGAACAAAAAAAAGAGTATTGTCCGTGTAAAAATCAAGAAAAATTGGATAAAATATTTATTGTTGAAGATATTTTGGGAAATAAAACTCCTGCTCAATATAAGCCTGTTAAAACAAATCAAAATAATGCGCCTGAAAAATTAATGGAAAACTATCCCAAGCCAGAGAAGAAACCGGCTACCAGAAAACATGTCGTAAAATCAGGTGAGACACTTACGAGTATTTCTCGAAAAACGGGAACAACTGTGCAACATTTAATGAAACACAATAAATTGAAATCTACTTCAATTCGCCCAGGACAAATATTATACTATTGACAATATTTTCGAACTATTGAGTTCACGTTTCCAAACCATTTACTTGCATCTGCAGCATAACCTGTTGCAGCAATTTTCTTCAACCAGAGTTCACAGTCTGTATTACCCTTCATTAGGGCATACATTTTTTTATTAGCAACCAATTTACAAAAACCAATGTATGAATCCTCAATAGTTGCGTAATATCTGTAACTACTTTTATGATGTGATACGGCATAATTACAATCACCTTTAATGCCAAAGTGATTGTGCAGTTTTTTTGCCAATTCGCTGGTTCCCCCGGCCGACTCATGATAGGCAACTCCTAAAATTACACACGCTGGAATTCCGTAAGTTTCACCTAAAGTATCAGCTAATTTTCTATATTTAGCAAAATAACTGGTGGCATTTTGTGTTGATCCGAAATACGCGAAAAAAGAAATAAATAAAACTATTAATACCTGTTTCATTGAGATATATAATTCCCCCTAGTTTAGGACAGGGATAATTCAAATTTAGATTTTTTTTTAATAATCAGATTACTTAGGTTAAAATATTTTTCTAAGGATTTATTGTCTATGCCAGATTGAGTAATTTTATTTCTCTAAAAATCCTAAGAAATCCGTTTTACAAATTCATTCTTCAAAGGATACAGGTATTATAGTTTTCTTCTATTTTCTGTTTCCAATGCCTCTTAAAAACATTACACAAGAAATTCACTCAAGGTCATTATTAAATTAAAACTCTATTTGGCATCAAAGCACATATTTTATCTATTTTGAGTGTTCAAATAACTCTTCTCGCAATTTCACCAAGATTGGCAATTAGTACTTTTTTCATTAACCATTTCCTTCGTATATTTGCAAACCTAAAATTTGTTATGTCAACAAGAATAATTTTATCAACCTTTTTACTGTGTTCACTCACTGCATGGAATCAAAAGAAAAAAACCGAAGAATCAACACCAAAATTGCATTATGATGCTTCAACGGTAAGTCCACTTTCGTTTCGATTAGTGGGTCCAGCTTTGACTTCAGGTAGGGTTGCTGATATTGCTATTCATCCTTCAAATCCTGATAAATGGTTTATTGCAGCTGCATCGGGAGGTGTTTGGACAACCAATAATCACGGTGTAACTTTCTCCCCAATTTTTGATGGATATGGATCATATTCAATAGCTTGTGTAAAAATTGCTGACTCTAATCCAAATGTAATTTGGGTAGGAACCGGAGAAAATAATAACCAACGTTCTGTGGCATACGGGGATGGTGTATATAAATCAGTAGATGGAGGAAAATCATTTACCAATATGGGGTTGAAAACTTCCGAACACATCGGAAATATTATAATTCATCCAACCAACGAAAATATTGTTTGGGTTACAGCTTATGGTCCACTTTGGAGTGCCGGAGGCGAACGCGGAATTTATAAAACAATCGATGGAGGTAAAACATGGGAAAGGGTATTCTTTGTTTCTGACGATACCGGATTTGCTGATATAATAATAGACCCAACCAATTCAGATATCTTATATGCTTCTGCTCATCAACGAAGAAGACACGAATGGACATACATTGGTGGTGGACCTGAAAGCACTGTTTATAAATCAACAGATGGAGGAAAAACGTGGAGAGAAATCAGTTCAGGTTTACCAAAAAAAGACATGGGGCGTGTTGGATTAGCCGTTTCTCCAGTTGATGTTAATTATGTCTATGCAATTGTGGAAGGCCGTTACGGAAAAGGTGGTTTTTATCGTTCAACTGATAAAGGTGAATCTTGGTCTAAAATGTCGGATTTTAACACCAGTGGAAATTATTACCAAGAAATTTTTTGTGATCCAAAAGACCGTGACAAAGTCTTTGCGATGGATACGTATTTACATCACACAGAAGATGGAGGAAAAACCTTCAAACAGACTGGAGAAATAAATAAGCATGTTGATAATCACGCCATATGGATAGATCCTACAAATACAAACCATTGGTTGGTTGGTTGCGATGGTGGAATTTACGAAACCTTTTCGCATGCCAAAGAGTGGTTTTATTATGCAAATCTTCCAATAATTCAATACTACAAAGTCACAACAGATAATGATCAACCATTTTACAACATCTACGGAGGTACACAAGACAATAACTCAATGGGAGGACCATCAAAAACTGTTAATGTAAACGGTATTCTGAATACAGATTGGTACATAACAAATGGTGGTGATGGTTTTGAATCTGCTGTTGATTGGTCAAACCCAAATATTGTGTATGCTCAAGCTCAATATGGTTGGTTGGTACGTTTTGACAAACTTTCAGGAGAGAAAGTTCCAATACAGCCTATGCCAGGGAAAGGAGAAGCAGCATATAGATGGAATTGGGATGCTCCTTTATTGGTTTCTCCGCATGATGCCAGTACAATCTATTTTGCTGCAAATAAAGTATTTAAATCTTCAAACAGAGGCGATGATTGGCAAATTATATCAGAAGATTTAACACAAAAAATTGACCGAAACAAATTGAAAGTAATGAACCAAGTTTGGACGATTGATGCCGTAATGAAAAATGCATCTACCACCATTTACGGAAATATTGTTGCCTTGGATGAGTCACCGAAGAAAAAAGGATTGCTCTATGCCGGTACTGACGACGGTCTTATTCAAATTTCTGAAAATGATGGTCAAAATTGGACAAAAATTTCTATGTTTTCTGGAATTCCAACAAATACACGCGTAAATATGATTTGTGCTTCTGTTCATAATGAAAATGAAGTATTTGCAACATTCAACAACCAACGAATGGGAGATTTCAAACCGTATTTGATGAAATCAACGGACAATGGAAAAACGTGGACTTCAATTGTAGGTAATTTACCAGAAAGGGGAACGGTTTATTGTATTAAACAAGATCATGTGGACCCAAATTTATTGTTCGCTGGAACTGAATTCGGTGCATTTTTCACAACTGACGGTGGTAAAAATTGGACGAAATTAAGCGGTCTACCAACAATTGCAGTGTACGATTTAGATATTCAAAAACGCGAAAATGATTTAATTGCTGCTACATTCGGTCGAGGATTTTATGTATTGGATAATTATGCTCCTCTTCGTGAGTTGAGTAAAGAAAACATCGATAAAAAAGCGCACTTATTCACAGTAAAAGATGCTTTATTATATGTACCTGCAGATCCACTAGGATTGGAAGGAACAGGTTTTCAAGGAACTAATTTATGGTCTGCACCAAATCCTGATTTTGGAGCAAGTATTTACGTTCACTTAAAAGACGAATATAAAACCTTAAAGGAAAAGCGTCAAGAAAGCGAAAAAGCCACCGAGAAAGACAAAAAAGATGTATTTTATCCAACTTTCGATGATTTACGCAAGGAAGAAATGGATCAAGCGACTAAACTAGTTTTGATTATCACCGACGAATCTGGGAATGAAATCAAACGACTTCAAACTAAAGCATCAAAAGGAACTACAAAAGTAGTTTGGAATTTGCGAGGTGAATCTACAAATACACTAAGTGCTAATTCCAAATCATCAAATGGATTTTTGGTAAAACCTGGAAAGTACTCTGTTACTTGTTCTTTATTAAAAAATGGGGTTCTCGAAAACCTTAAAGAGAAGCAATCATTTGAGGTAAAAAATCTGAATAATCTATCCGTACCGGCCTCTGATTTTTCAGCATTGGATAAATTTAGAAAAGAAGTTGCTGAATTGAATAAGCAAGTAAGTGAAATAAGTTCAAAACTTGGGAAAATGGAAAGCCAATTAAATGCAATTGAAAATGCCATTACTATTTATCCCGGAGCTGAATTCAAATTACTAGCTGAGGTTCGAGCATTAAAACAAACACGTGCGGAATGTGCTATAAAAATGTGGGGAGATCGAATTAAAACTGCTCGTGAGTTTGAAGCGGAACCGAGCTTGAACGATCGATTAAATATGTTAGAATACAAACTTTATGAGAATCGATCGGGAGTTAGTAATACGCATCGTAAAAATAAAGAGATTGTTGCAGAGGAATATGAAGCATTAAGAACCCAAATTGATGAAATGAAGTCCAAAATTGATATAATTATTCTTGAATTAAGAAAAGCCGGAATACCATACATCTCTGAATAAGTTTCTTTCGTTAACAAAATTGATTTTAAATCTTCAATACATTATCAACATAGAACTTAAATAAACCTTCATGGAAGTTGATTTACGAAGTGATACTGTAACAAAACCGACCAAAGAAATGCTTGACTTTATGCTTCAAGCACCCGTTGGAGACGATGTTTTTGGTGAAGATCCGACAGTAATTCAATTACAAGATTTTGCAGCTGATTACTTTGGAAAGGAAGCTGTCTTATTTTGTTCCTCTGGAACTCAAACCAATCAAATTGCAATCAATGTTCATGTCTCTCCTGGTGGAGAAGTGATATGCCATGAAGAAAGTCATATATACAAATACGAGGGTGGAGGAATAGCGAAAAATAGCGGTGCATCTGTTCGTTTGCTTCAAGGAAATCGAGGCAGAATTACCAAAGAACAAATAGAAAAATGGATCAATCCGGAGCTCGATGTTCATTTTCCGCTTACTCAACTTATTTCCATTGAAGATACAGCAAACAGAGGAGGAGGTGCTATATACGATCTTGAAGAAATAAAGAAAATAAGTGCTTTTTCAAAATCTAAGAACATTCCTCTTCATCTAGATGGAGCACGATTAATGAACGCTTTGGTGGAAACAAATATCAATCCGAAAGAGTATGCTTCTCAATTTGATTCCATTTCGTTATGTCTTTCAAAGGGCTTGGGTGCTCCCGTTGGTTCGCTACTAATCGGCTCAAAAGAATTTATCAATAAGGCACATCGTGTTCGGAAAGTGTTAGGTGGAGGAATGCGTCAAGCGGGAATTATAGCGGCTGGAGGACTTTACGCATTAAAAAACAATGTTGAAAGACTAAAAATTGATCATGCAAATGCTATTGCGCTTGAGAGTGAATTACAAAAATGTACTTGGGTGAAGGAGGTTGTTCCTGTTGAAACAAATATTGTCGTAGCTATTCTGAACCAACCAACAAAAAGAGATAGTATAATTGAAAAATTAAAATCAGAAGGAATTAAAACAATCGCTTTCGGGGAAGGAATGATTCGGTTTGTAACCCATCTTGATGTTGATCAACAGAAAATTGAGTACACTATTGATAAACTAAGAAAACTTAAAATTAGCTAAGTATCTTTTTTTGAATTTCCTTCAATTGATCTTGAGAAACCTTTAACTTCTCTCTACAAAAATTAATATCGTCAATTGAATTAATTGGAATAAGATGTATATGAGCATGAGGTACTTCAAGACCTACTACTGAGACACCAATTTTTTTGCAAGGAAATTTAACTTTTAATTTTTCAGCCACTTCCTTGGAGAAAAGAATCATTTGTTGTAACCATTCATCGTCCAAATCAAAGAAATAATCTACTTCTATTTTTGGAATTACTAGAGTATGTCCAATGACTAAAGGATTAACATCTAAAAAAGCCAAGAATTTATCATTTTCATGTATAGAAAAACATGGGATTTCTTTAGCTACTATCCTCGAAAAAATGGAAGACATTAACGAGAAATTTCTATAATTTCAAACTTTACAATTCCTCCGGGAGTTTGTACATCAGCTATATCACCTACTTTTTTACCTAATAGACCTTTACCTATCGGAGAGTCTATTGAAATTTTTCGTTGTTTGATATCAGCTTCATTTTCTGCAACTAAGGTATATTGCATTTCCATTCCGTTAGCAACATTTTTTATTTTCACGTTTGAAAGAATAAATACTTTTGAATTATCGATATGAGTTTCATCAATTACTCGTGCATTGGCTATAATTCCCTCTAGTTTTGCGATTTTCATTTCTAATAATCCTTGAGCCTCTTTGGCAGCATCATATTCAGCATTTTCAGATAAATCCCCTTTATCTCTCGCTTCAGCAATTTGTTCGGAAATTGCAGGACGTTGAACTGTTTTCATATCATACAATTCATCTTTCAATTTTTGAAGTCCTTCCTCTGTATAATAATTTATTTGAGACATAATAGTGTAATTCGTTAAATAAATAAGAGAGCCTTTTCAGGCTCTCTTAACAAAATTATAGAAATTTTTAGATTATTTCAATGAAATAGTCGCTCCTATTGTATGTATAATACCAAATACTCCCGCAAATCGAGCACAGTATTCTAAACCTAAGGCACTTTTACTTTTTCCAACCAAGGCATCTATCGAAAAACCCGCTGTAGGCCCTAAAAGAGCATTTGATCGATTTTCAGCATCGAAAATACCGTTTTCATAAACGAAACCACCTCTCAAATTGAAAGCCATTTTTTCGGCTGTCATTGCGTAGTCAAAACCTAAACGGAGCTGATCTTTGGAAAATGAATTAGCAGTAAAACCAAAAGCAACATTTAATTTGTTCTTATCAGTAAAAATGAAGTCATAAGAACCACCGATAGAAAGTAGCGACGGCATTTCATAGGTTGCTGAACGATTTTCAAGCGTTCCGATAAAACCCGTTGAAATATATGACACCTGCTGTGCCAATCCATCTCCCTTATATTTCATTACAGGACCGATATTCTTTAGTGCTATTCCAAATTTTATTTGGTCTTGCTCGCCCGTTACATATCGAATACCAGCATCGATAGCAAAACCTGTAGACTTCATATTCGAAATATTTTCAGATATCACTTTAAAGTTAATACCACCGGATATTGATGAAGAAAACTCTTTCGCATAAGCAACATTAAAAATATTTGCTCTTGGCGAGAAAAAACCAATATTTCCTTCAGGATTTGCAACTGTTGTAATTGGAATATCACCGTAATTCAAAGACTGTACACTTACAGAAAATACACTTGATTCGTTTATACGTTGTGCAAAACCTGCTGAATTCAGAGCTATTCCAGCATTTCCCATCCAATTTGAATAATTGAACTTAATCTGAGTTTTATCGGTAGACGCCAATCCTGCTACATTAGTGAAGGTAGCTTCAATTCCCGTCATATTTGCTATCCCTGCATCTCCAAATGCTGAGCCTCGAGCCCATGGGTTAATCAATAAGTGAGATGCGCCCGCTGAGCCCACACGATCCTCATTTCCTCCAAACAAAACAGGAGAAAAAAGAAAACTGCAAATCAATAATGTAAAAAAGTTTTTATTTAAATTATTTTTCATATTTCTACTATATTCAAATTACTAAATACCCTGTAAATCAACTTGTCTCATTCCACCAACAAACTTTAATACCACCTCACCAATACCTGGAACCTCAACGTGGATTAAATAAACCCCACTTGCAATAGGAATACTTTTATTGTTCGTTAAATCCCAATCTTGAGAGGTAATTGGACTATCTTTCTTGAAAGTTTTGACCAATTTACCATTGACAGTGTAAATATTTATCGTACATCTCTCAGGTAGGTTCGTGATTTTCACACGTGTATCCAATCTTCCACGTTCATATTCTGAGAATGCATAGTATGGATTTGGTACAACATTAATGAGTTTGAGCGTTTCTTTCAATTGATCAGAATTTGCTGTTATGGTTGCAATATCGTCCATCGTCCATGAATACATCGGCTTACCTCCGTTTTCACCTGAACCTACAAAGTTTTTATATTCTTTGTTTATCCTCAATTTAA
>Ga0194125_10007925_pt1 | contig 15128 bp, 15 predicted proteins | sample TA2KigC250mmetaG_FD_148626 | JGI IMG/M metagenome (GOLD analysis project Ga0194125, IMG submission 148626) | Freshwater microbial communities from Lake Tanganyika, Tanzania - TA2015034 Kigoma Deep Cast 250m | ecosystem: Environmental > Aquatic > Freshwater > Lake | place: Tanzania: Lake... | reverse complement strand
GATATGCTCCTTCGAAGGCTGAAGTAGACCGACTCAACGAGGATGAGTTTGTATTCGTCAAAGGAAAGAGATTTAAAGAAGAGTTGATGCGCGACAGAAATAAAATCTAGTCCAAAATGAAAAGTAAGTGGGCTCCACTCTTACTGGTTTTAGCATTCCTCTTCTCGGCGCTTCAAAGCGCACCTAATTTGTCCCTCCTGGCAGAAGTGTGCCGAGGTCCTGCGGCTTATCCACCAGATCTTCCTGACTGTCTAGATCCTGCAGTTCTTGCAGCCCAGGAGGCGGCCAAGAAAATTGCTGAAGAGAAAGCGGCGGCTGAATCAGCGAAGGTTGCTGCCGAGGCAAAGGCAGCAGAAGAGAAAGCTAAAGCTGATGCCGCAAAACTTCTTGCTGATCAGGAAAAAGCTAAGGCTGATGCGATTGCGGCTGAAATTGCGGCCGGAAACATTAAAGCAGCAGCTGATAAGGCGGCGGCTGAAGCAAAAGCTGCGGCAGACGCGGCGGCAAAGGTCGAGGCAGAGCGAGCAGCAGCATCGGCAGAGAAGGCGAAGAAGGAAGCAGAATTTGCCGCAGCACAAAAGGCAGCACAAGAAGCGGCTGCGAAGTTAGCCGAAGAGCAAGCAAAATTAACGGCGGAGATTGCAGCGAAAGAAGCGGCTGCAAAGGAACAGGAAGCTAAAGCGGCAGAAGCAAAGAAGGCTGCGGAGGAAGCGCAAAAGGCTTTCGAGGCCCAACGAGTGCAATTGGAAGCACAGATTGCTGCGGCTAAAGCCGAAGCAGATCGACTTGCAGCAACACAGGCGCAAGCTGCAGCGGCTCAAGCTGCCGCCGCACAAGCGGCTCAAGCGGCAGCACAGCAAGCGCAAGCGGCTTCTAATGAGGCCGATTCAGCGAGAAGTGCTTATATCGCCGCAGGTGGAAGACCTTTTATTGGTGCGCCGATAACTACGGAGAGGAGTTCTCTCGAAAACGACGGCTCTGGATTTTTAACAATTGAGAGGCCGCAAGTTGAATACGCAACGCTTGAAGAACTTCGAGCTGCGTGGCAGGCGGCTGAGGCAAAAGCGGTAGCGGCAACAAGTCAGGCGAAAGCGGCGACGGAATCGGCTAATGCGGCAAAAGCTGCAGCTGACAAAGCTGCAGCGGACGCCAATGCGGCTGCTGACGCGCAGAAAAAACGCGAAGCGGAAAAACAAGCCGCAGAAGCAAAAGTGAAAGAAGCAGAAGCGAAAGCAAAGTCCGAGGCTGATGCTCAAGCGAAATTACTTTCGGAAGCAGCTGCTGCATCCGCCGAGCGAACAAAACTTGAAAATGAGGCAAAGCAGAAGGCAGCTGAAGTAGAAAAAAAGGAAGCAGAGCTCCGTGCAGCCCAGGCAAATGAGTTACAAGCTCAAGCTGCCGCTGCGGCTGCAGCGGCCAAGGAAGAAGCGCTGAGAGGTGCGGCCGATGCTCTAACAAAAGCTGCAGCTGCTGGTGGAGACTCCGCTGAGGCAGCGAAAACTGCACTTACGGCACTAAATAGCGTTGTTGCTATGGCCCAGCAGGCTGCATCACAAGCAGCCGATGCGGCAAATTCTGCTGCATCTGCAGTTGATGTGGCCGCAAAATCAGTCGCCGATAAAGCGGCAGCAGAAGAATCTGCTAAGAAAGCCATTGCGCTCGCAGAACAACAAGCACAAGCCCTAAAGGAAGCGGCCGCTAAAGCTGCGATTCAAAAGGCGGCGGCAGAAAAAGCAGCAGCCGAGGCGAAGAAGAAGTTAGAGGTAGAACAAGCAAAAGCTAAGGCGGCGGCTGCGAAGGCAAAGGCGGCGGCTGCTTCGAAAATTTCTGCTCTTAAAGAGAAGGCCAAGACTCAGTCGGCAACGACTAAAGCCGGTGCAACAACTTCGCAGAAGAAAGCAGATGAAGCGAAAAACAGTTCAGGAGATCAATTAGACAAGCTTGAAGAGGCGCGAAAGAAAGTCCAAGCGGCAAAAGAGAAGTTGGATGAAGCCGAAGAAGAGTTATCGAGGCGAGAGAAAATTTTTAATTCAATTAAAAGCGCTTTATCTTCCGCTATTACGACCCTTGGAAATACAATAAAAGCAATCTTCAAGACGGTAAATAAGGAAACAGACGAAGAGAAAAAGAGTTACGCGAAGGCCAAAGAGCGGGTAGAGGCCCTTACTGAGGATTTAGCAAAAGCCTCAAATAGTTTGGAGCAAGCTAAGTGGCAGGTCGATGGAGCAAAGTTTGAACTTCAACTCGCACAAATAAATTTCTCGAAGGCTCGTGATCAAGTGTTATATGTGGGTAACTATGTCAGCGCCCAGAATGATGCAGCTCGAAGCTATAAGAATGCAGTAAATGTCTCAGAAAATGCACTCTTGTCGATAGATGGAAGTAGAACAGAATTAAACTCACTTGAGATCGAAAGCTTCTCTGAGGAAATAAGTAAACAAAGTTCCTTGACATGGGGACTTTTAGGATTGCTTTTGGGAGCTCTATTAATGTTCCTTATTCTGCGCCGGAAATCAGATTTGAAGCCGAAATTCGAAGATTTCGAACTCTCAACGCCTACGGTGCGCTTAACGGATTCTGAGGTTCGAATGATGCATCTAAGAAGTGAGATTGATGCAACTATAGATAAATCCAAGCCTAAGAGAGTAGTAAAAAAAGGTAACGCCAAACGAAAATCTAAACCCTCTAAGGCAAAACCGAAAAAGAAACGAACGAAGTCCAGGTAGTTCTTTCTTTTACATAATTCTTCAAGCGGATTGAAGCCCTTTCAGTTAAGGCCTGCATGGAGAAATATGCTGGATCAAGCGACCCGGTAACTCTTAATCACCGGGTCGTAGGTTCAATCCCTACACAACCCACTCGAAATTGCGGTAACCGAACAAATATGGCACTTCATAGACTTTGACTGATCTCTGTTGGCAGTAGAAAAGCAGTGGGTTAGCAGCGCATCACCGGGAGCACTTGGTTTAGGGTTAATTATTGGTTGGTGGTTAGTACTGATTGCAATTGGATCTTTAATTATTTCAATTATGGGATTAGTCTTGGAGTATGAAAAACCCTCAAATTCCGTTCACTAATTAGTAATCATGAGCAAAAAAGCTGAAATTGTAGATACTCAAGTGCCATACTTTTATGAGGCACAATTAATTATTGATCAACCAGCTAAAGAAATTTTTGAATTTATCGCAAATCCAGCAAATCACTCCTTAATGGATGGATCTGGCATGGTTAAAGGCAGGATATCTGGGCCTAAAAAACTTTACCTATGCGCCAAGTTTGGTATGCGAATGCGTTATGGAATTGCATATGTAATTAGAAATGAGGTGATTGAGTTTCAAGATCAAAGAGTGATTGCCTGGCGTCATGTATTGAGAAACATTTGGCGCTACGAGTTAACACCATTGAGTGCAGTCTCTACCTTGGTGGTTGAAAGTTGGGATGGCCGGAAAGTACTGCTTAAAAATTGGCCAACCGTCAAAAGCTCAGCTAGATGGGTGCCTAAGGTAATGGCCAAAACATTGGTAAGGCTGGATGAGGTATTAGCGAGGAAGTAATCACCGGGTCGTAGGTTCGATCCCTACACAACCCACTTAAATGTTCAAGAAATTGAGCGTGAAAGGTAACTAAGCAAAACTGTTATAAGTTTTGAAATTAAGAGAGTAGCAACGAAGTAGCAACGAAGTGGCAACACAAATACAGCTTTCACTACTTCCCTGTAGCTATTTGATCCACCACGATGCTGGTAATAATTGGCTTTGCTGATTCGTATGAAATCCCGTAGATGTGCTCAAAAGCTTCTTCGAATGTCTTTTCAGTTGCCATGTATTCATAGACCTCAGTTAATGAATCGGGCCCTTTTAGAGCGACGAGAATTTCTATAATTCGCGCGCTCATCTGATATCTCATCGGGTATGGGTAGGTACTCCAATTCGAGGAGTAGTTATAGATCGATAAAAAGCTTTGAACCTGCACTTTTTCTATCTTCACACAGAACGAATATGGACAATCTGGATACATGATCGCTGACTCAACTGATCTAAATTGCATGAACGCATCGAAGGAAGCGCTATTTGCTGCAGCATTTTCGATGAAGACGGCCATACCTTCATTGAACCAACTTGGTGGGCTGTATGACTGCTGGAACCAGCGCTCTCCCAAGATAACTCGCTGAATGGTATGTAAGTATTCATGTCCAATAACTACGCCTCGATATGCCCGTGAATGTTCAGAGAAAGTTTGATTAAGCTGTTCTCGAGATCCTTGTTCAGTCATACCGATAAAGATCACCCCATCTAAGTTTGAATCCACAAATGCCTGCTGGAAACATACTTCGCGTTCTTTGAAGCAGATCTCTGTGACAGCATCCTTGTGCCTATTTTTAAATGCTGTAGTTTCACTGATGTATAGGCGTTTGAAGGTTGCATCCGCCCAGTCAGCATCCTTGTAGTTAAAGGCAAATAGTCTGAGTTTGCTCACATTTCTAGCCTTAGGTAGCCCCCTTGAAACAAGTTCCATGCGCAGTTTAAAGTCAGCAAAGTTTGGAACGGTATTAGGGCCGATGAGAATCTCAAGGTTTCCCAGTTTGCTTGATGAAGTTGCAATGTTTTTTGAGACTGTAGACCAGGCTTGATAGGCAATCCCGTCACGATTGTCGTAAGCGTTTTGCCAGGTGGTTGCCAACTCTTTAGGAATTGGATACTTCTCATTCTCGATCGGAAAAACGCCGTTCACACCTTTGGACCAGAGTTTTTCGGTCATGCTCATTGATGGTGGCTCGGGTGTTGGTGTTGTGGTTGGTGTTGTGGTTGGTGTTGTGGTTGGTGTTGTGGTTGGTGTTGTGGTTGGTGTTGTGGTTGGTGTTGTGGTTGGTGTTGGAGAGGGTGTTGGAGAGGGTGCGGAAGTTGGTGCACTAGATGGACTTGGAGTTGGGGATGCAGAAGTACCTAAAGTTTTAGATTCAAAAGCAGACTTGGTTGATACGCCTTTACTCCAAACTAACTTCTTGCCACTCTTTACACAGGTGAACTTGCTTCCTTTGTAAGTTTTGCTTGAACCTTGCTTGGGACAACTTGCTCCCGCCTTCGGGTTGGGCGCAGCCATCGCAGCAGAGGAAGAGAGAATCAGCGCCAAAACCAGAGATAGAACGCGTCCCCGCATAGAGAAAGGTTCAGCCTTGTTTCTTCCAGTTTCTATGCCTAGCCATAAATAGTGTCATCGTCCTTGGGGTCAACGCTCTTGGGCTTGCTGACCCGCTTACTAGAGCCATTCTTGGCAACTAGAAGAATCAACATTATTGCTAGTCCCACAACTATGAATTCCATTTAAGACCTCCACTCATATTCGCGCTCAACCTTTACGACTTTTACTTCATAATGCTCATAGAAGTGCGTTCTGCCCAACTCTTGGGTTGCTTTGTGATCGGGATGATCGCGCCAAGCTTTAATCGCCTCTAGTGAATCAAAATAGGAGATAGTCACACCTTCTCTTGTAATGGCATCTCGTTGGCTGTGGTGACTTATGTAGCCCTTCATTGATTTCACAAGGCTTTCCATCTTCTCCGAATGTTCTTGATATAGCTCTTCTGAATGGGTAGTTCTCACGGAGCGGAATATCACGGCGTACATTCGTTTAGTCCCAGTGAAGTTATTGCGACTCTTGTTGGGACATAATCGTTAAAGCAGCTGTCCGCGCTAGGAATGAAATTCGCTCGACAACGCTTCTTCGCATCATGGACGCGGCAACGAGGCGCGGGCCGTCATGAATTTCGCAGGCAAAAGTAAGCACGCCATCTTCAAAGGCGATACAGGTTGCAGAGCCTTGAACTTCGGTTCCAATCCCAACTGGTTCATGAATTTCAATATCGATATCAGTTAGCACTGTTGATTCGCCATTTTCCAAGAACTCTGCAAGCGCCGAGTTACAAGCGCTCTCCATCAAAACCAGAAGAAAGCTACTTGAGAGAATCGGCATATCTCCGCTGCCATGAGCAAGGGCGGTATCACCGGGGCGGACTGACATTTGGGAGATACCAACTGCTCCGATTAATGACTCGCTCTTCATAGCCGTAAATCTAGGGGTTCCACTAGCTAAACTCCGGTATCTTTTGAGTTGATGAGTTCAAATTTCTCAACTTCTAATAACTTACGTAGCTGGTATCCGATACTTGCTGCAGTTTTCTGTTCACTCTTGCTCATCTCAAATATTGGCGCCACTAAATTCATTGACTTTGGCCCAATAAAGACCGACGGTGGCGCTTTCTTGTTTCCCCTCACCTACATCCTCGGTGATGTGATTACAGAGGTCTATGGCTTTAAAGCGGCTCGACGCGTCATCTACACCGGATTTGGGCTGGGAATTTTAGCTGGTTTTACTTTCTGGTTGATTCAAATCTCACCTGCGGCAGAGGGTTGGGAGAATCAAGCGGCTTTCGAATCCATTCTTGGCTTTGTACCTCAAATAGTTGCAGCAAGCGTCATTGCATTCATACTCGGCCAACTTTCAAATGCTTGGACTCTCACCTGGATTAAAGAGAAGACAGTCGGTAAGAAATACGGTAATAAGTTATGGACTCGCTTAATTGGCTCTACCATTATTGGAGAATTTGTAGACACTTTGGCTTTCACATTAATTGCATCACTCGGTCGATTGAACTTCCAGGAGTTTCTAAACTACCTTGCGACCGGGTACCTCTATAAGACGCTATTCGAGGTAATTCTCTTGCCAATCACCTATCGAGTAATCGCGGCAGCAAGGCGACATGAAGGAGAATTCACCCGCGAGTAATGTAAATCAGATCTAAATTTGTGGAAAGTCCCGTCGAATTTCGTGCGAAGTCTCGATCTCTATCTGGGTTTCGCCATCAATTGTTATCTCGGTTCGTCGATAGCTGCGAATAATTTCAGTCTGAGTGAAGCCAGCAAGTTGCTCCCACTCAAGGCGATGCAACTCATGTGCGATCTGTTCTTGCAAGGTCACGGGGGCGGTCTCGCAGCAGGAGCGGGTAAGGAGCGCGCGTATTACCGTAATTGTGCGCCGTTCAATCTCTAACTGTTCGCGACAATTTGCGCAATCCTGAAGATGGAAGGCTATAGCGTTGAAGACAGCAGAGTCTTCAATCTGATTATCGATAAAGGGGATTAGCCACTCCCCGCATGCCGAACATGAGATCGAGTTCATCAGTTGCCCCCCTTCACATATCCAAGCTCGCGGGCATACTCGGTCAACTTCTCCCGGAGCTGTTTTCTTCCCCGATGGAGTCGTGACATGACAGTTCCCGCTGGAACATCGACGATATCTGCGATTTCCTTGTAGGAGAAGCCCTCAACATCGGCCAAATAAACGGCGATGCGGAACTCTTCTGGGATTTCATGGAGCGCTCGCTTGATATCGCTATCAGGCAAGTTCTCAAGTGCAACATCTTCTGCCGATTTTCCTAGATCGCTCGTATGTGAAGCCGCTTCGGCCAATTGCCAATCCTCAGCCTCATTATCTGAAGTCTGGGGACGGCGTTGATCTTTCCGATAAGTATTTATAAATGTTGTTGTTAGTACCCGATAGAGCCAGGCTTTTAAATTTGTACCAGGCTCAAATTGGTGAAATGAGGTGTAAGCCTTTGCATAAGTATCTTGCACAAGATCATGTGCATCATCAGGGTTACGGGTATAGCGAAGTGCTGCTGCATAGAGTTGATTCATATATTGAAGCGCATCGCGTTCAAATCGCTTAGAGCGCTCTGCTGCCGATTCTTTTTCGCGATCGACGCGAACTAGCGCCCCACCCGCAGCCGGTTCACTAACCGTTAGCTCGGGTTTCTCATTCTTGGGCTTACTAGGCACATGAATAGATTATCGCTAGAAGAGAGTCTCTGGCTCCCCGAGTTCCAACGGCTCAATCAACTCAGCGCCATTATTTCTAATTGAATTCACAAGGGTTCTAACTGGCCAATATCTAAGCCCTTCATCAGGCTTACTAACATCCATAAGAGAGCGGAGATATTCCATCTCATTATTGCCCGGATCGAGCCATTCATCCCACCTTTCGCGAGGGAGAAAAAGTGGCATTCGATCATGCACTTTTGCTAAATCGCCAAATGCTGGGCGGGTGATAATTGCAGCACTCTTTCTAATTACTCCTTCTGGTGAACTCCATGAACTATAGATTCCGGTAAATGCAAGTAAATGTGAATCTGCCCGCGAAATAAAAACTGGTTGCTTACTCTTATATCGCCCGAGTTCGGTTGCCCACTCGTAATAACCCGAGGCCGGAACAAGGCAGCGCGAAGTTGTGAAGGCTCTTTTAAATGTTGGCTTCTCGTGAACTGATTCAAAGCGGGCGTTGATTGCTTGCGATTGGGAGCGCTGCGCTTCTACTCCATTTTTGCTCCAAGGTGCAATTAAGCCCCAACTAACTACATCAATTCGCCGGCCTTGATTTTCGCCTGCTTTGATGATGTAGATATCTTGAGTTGGTTTTATATTCCAATCAACTGGAAGATTCCACGGAGAATCTGAACTTTCAAGTGTTGAGAATTCCTCAGCGATATCTGTAAGCATCGCAGAGAGCGCAAAGCGACCGCACACGGCTCTAATCTATCCCCGGATAGACTCCGCTAGTGAATCAATCGCAAGTAAGTAAATGGAATGCGCCAAGTAGTTCTAAGGAACTTAACGCCACCATTACTATCCCCGGCTCTAAATCTGTGATGAATCGGGCCTTGATTCTCGCCGCACTCGCTGATTCACCTTCAAGGTTAATTAGGCCACTTCACTCCCGCGATACGGAGTTGATGGCTAAGGCGCTGCGCGCACTTGGCATAGGTATTACTGAAACGAATAACGACAGTGGCGAAGAGGTTTGGGAAGTAACGCCAGCTCCGCTCTTTGGTCCAGCATCTATTGATGTTGGCAATGCCGGAACGGTGATGCGATTTATGCTCCCCATAGCAGCGCTAGCTAAGGGATTGATCAACTTTGATGGTGACCCACGTTCACATGAGCGCCCTCTCGGTCCACTAATAAAGGCGCTTGAAGATTTGGGCGTATTGATTGATCATAAGAATCGTTATTCGCTTCCGCTTTTGATTAATGGCTCAGGCTTAATTTCTGGTGGCGAGATTGCAGTTGATGCAAGTAAATCAAGTCAATTCTTATCCGCACTTCTTTTAGCGGGAAGTCGAATGCGAGATGGGCTAACGCTTCGTAACTCATCAACCTCACTTCCCTCCCAGCCTCATATTGATATGACGCTCGCGATGCTCCGAGATTTCGGCGCCAAAGTAGAAGTTAGCTCAAAAAATAATTCGCAAACATGGAGCGTTAAGGCGGGAAACCTAAAGGGTAGAGAACTTGTAATAGAACCGGATCTTTCAAATGCCGCACCATTTATGGCAGCGCCGATGATTTGTGGTGGCTCGGTCATTATTCGCGATTGGCCAAAGGTGACAACCCAGCCTGGTGATCGACTTCGAGAGATTTTTACCTCGATGGGAGCGAGGATTGAATTTGTTGAGAGTAAAGATATGCGCGGATTAAAAGTTTCTGGCACTGGTGAAATCCGCGGAATTGAGATTGATCTTCGTGATGAGGGTGAATTAACTCCCTCAATCGCAGCGCTCGCAGCTCTTGCAAACAGCCCTTCTCATCTAAAAGGGATTGGGCATCTTCGGTTACATGAAACTGATCGCTTAAAAGCGCTAGCAAATGAGATCAACGCGCTCGGCGGAAAAGTGACTGAGGAAGAAGGTGCACTTCGTATCGAGCCCGCCAAATTGAAGTTAAATGCGAATGAAAATCTATTTCGTACCTATGAGGACCATCGCATGGCAACAGCCGGCGCGATCATTGGTTTGGCGTTACCTGGGTTGGTAATTGAGAACATTGAGACAACAAGGAAGACGCTCCCTGATTTTCCTGGACTCTGGAGCGCCACCTTTAGATGAGTAGCCGAAATCGTCGCTATGACGAAAGTGATGCAAGAGTAAGAGCGCCCCGCTCAAAACCAAGGCGGAGCAAAGATCGTCCTGATTATTCAAATAGCCCGATCGCATTTGTAACAACGGTCGATCGTGGGCGAATTACCTGCATTCTTGATAACGGCTTAGAGATAACGGCGATGAAGGCGCGTGAGTTAGGAAAAAACGCGGTCGTAGTTGGTGATTCGATTCGATTAGATGGCGATGTAACCGGTGCGTCCGGATCGCTGGCGCGTGCAGTTGAAGTTGAGCCACGTAAGAATTTTCTCTCCCGCACAGTTGATGATGCCGGTGCATTTGAAAAGGTAGTCGCAGCAAATGTTGACCAACTCGTGATTGTTATCGCAGCTGCTGATCCAACACCGCGACTTGGCTTTGTAGATCGTTGCTTAGTTGTTGCCTACGATCAAGGAATCAAACCCATTATTGTTGTTACCAAATGCGACTTAAGTGATCCAACTGAATTTCTATCGGCTTATGGCGATCTTGAAGTCGCAACTTATAAGACCGCTGTAAAAGCTAATTCTGATTTAAGTGAACTTCGCGCGAAATTGTCTTCAAAGAAGTCAGTTCTAATCGGACATTCTGGTGTTGGAAAATCAACGCTCTTTAACGCTCTGCTTGGAAGTGAGGCGCGTTTAACTGGTGATGTAAATATTGCGACCGGAAAAGGTAGACACACTTCTTCAAGTGCTTATGCGCTGCAATTTGAAAACGGTGGCTGGATTATTGATACGCCGGGCGTACGTTCATTTGGATTAGAGCATGTTGATCGTTCCCGAGTTATTGGCGCATTTGAAGAGCTGGCTTCGATTGTGGCGAGCTGTCCCAAGCGCTGCTCTCACGATGAGCCAAGTTGTGCCTTAAATTCCAGCGTTAGCGATCCGCGAGTGAGCCATCGCATAGCGGGGCTCCGGCGAATCCTCGCGGCAAGTTCGCAACCTATAACCTAAGGCTATGCGCGCCTATCCTGGAGATATAAATAGCGATATCGAATTGATGAAGCGCCTTGCCGATGAGAGCGATGCGATTTCACTTGATCGCTATAGCGCGCAAGATTTAAAGATTGAAACCAAACCAGATTTAACCCCTGTGACTGATGCCGATCGTGCGGTAGAGGTAAAGATTCGCGAAATACTAAAGAGCGAGCGAAGCACAGACCTTGTTGTCGGCGAAGAGTTTGGTAGGCCCGATGTGATTGCTCCCAACTCTCGGTATTGGGTAATTGATCCGATTGATGGAACGAAGAACTTTCTTCGCGGTGTTCCAATTTGGGCCACTTTGATTGGACTAGTTCATCGCGATGAAAGCGGTGTTGATCGAGTTCTAGCGGGAATCGTTAGCGCCCCTGCCCTATTTCGCAGATGGTACGCAGCGAAAAACTTTGGTGCATTTACTGAAGTTAATGGCGGTATTGCTACCCAAATTCACACATCTAAGGTCACAAATCTTAAAGATGCCTCGCTCTCCTTCTCAGACCTTGCTGGTTGGGGCGATCGAAAAAATAGCTATTTGAATTTTCTCGAAAAAGTCTGGCGAGTGCGCGGTATCGGAGATTTCTGGTCACATATGTTGGTCGCAGAAGGCGCTGTAGATATCGCTGCTGAGCCTGCACTTGCGCTATGGGACATGGTGCCCCTTGCCATCATTGTGGAAGAAGCCGGTGGAGTCTTCTCGGATCTTGAAGGTAACCAAGGTCCCTTTGGAAAGAGCGGTATCTCCGCTAATAGCGCTCTCCATCCGATATTTCTAGATTCAATCAATCCAGATTCGATTAAGACCGGCTCCAACTAATGGATGGCGAACGGGTGGATCGAAAGCAAATTGATCTAGAACAGATTGATTTAGATATCGAAGGGATGACCTGTTCATCCTGTGTTTCAACGGTGGAACGCTCACTTAACAAGGTTGCGGGAGCAAAGGCGACCGTTAACTTAGCAACTGAGACCGCCCACATCCTTGTACCTAAAGGAACTACAACCAAGACTTTGGTCGATGCCGTTAAGTTGGCCGGCTACAACGCAAAGCTTCGCACCGATGAGAGTGAGAGTTTCTCGAATACAAGGGGCCTTGGCTGGAGAGTTCTTCTTTCACTTCTCTTAACTCTTCCGGTAATTGCACTTTCAATGTTTCACCAGCTGCACGCAGAAGTTGATACATACATTTTGGATTTACTCAAAACTCTCTCGATTCCCGAACCACTCTATTCACCGACTGGTTGGTTGGTAATTGGACTTAGCGCGCCGGTAGTTCTATTGCTTGCCTGGCCAATTCACCGAGCGGCGATTCGAAATGTTCTACATCCAACAATGGACAATTTGATTTCTCTTGGTTCATTAGTTGCATTTACATGGTCTATTTATGCCAACTCGACTGGTGCCGGTGAAATCTATGCTGAAGTTGCAGCCGCAGTAGTTACCTTCATCATTTTCGGTAGATACTTAGAATCAATTGCAAAGAGACGTGCAGGTTCTGCGCTAAATCACTTGCTTTCGCTTAATCCACGCGAGATAAGAATTCTTCGTGGCGGCGAAGAAGTTCTAGCGCCGATTGAAAATCTCGTTGTCGGAGATAGATGCGTTGTTCGCCCCGGCGAACGATTCCCAACAGATGGAATTGTTGTTGAAGGTTCAAGCAGCGTTGATAACTCACTTCTTACGGGCGAATCACTTCCAGTTGAGGTGCAGGTTGGTTCAAGTGTTATTGCAGGAGCAATCAACCAAGGTGGGCGTTTGGTCCTCGAGGCTAAGCGAATTGGAAGTGATACTGAGTTAGCTCGAATCACAAAGATGGTTCTTACCGCACAAGCTGAGAAGGCGCCGATTCAAAGATTGGCAGATCGCATTAGTGGCGTATTTGTCCCGATCGTACTTTTAATTGCGATTGCCACACTTGGCTCATGGTTGGTGCTTGGTAACGAGATCGCACCTTCAATCTCAGCTGCAGTAGCGGTATTAGTAATCGCATGCCCTTGTGCGCTCGGACTTGCTACCCCAGTTGCGCTCTTAGTCGCCTCAGGTAAAGGCGCAAATAGCGGAATTATTATGCGTAAGGTCTCGGTTCTAGAGATTGCACCCAAGATTGATACGGTTGTATTTGATAAAACTGGCACGCTCACAACCGGCGCTATGAAGGTGCAAGAACGCGCAATCGTGCCGAGCTCCAAGTTAATAATCACTGATGCAGAATTACAATCCGCACTTACAACTATCGCAAGTTCAAGTAATCACCCAGTAGCGGCTGCAATCGCAACCGAATCAAGAACTAAGACTTCGGCAACGCTTGCAATGAGCGAGTATCTAGAGACTCCAGGCCAAGGTGTAGCGGCTCGCCTCAAATTTAACGCCGGTGCGCTACCAGTTCTGATGGGCACGCCTGAATCTATTCGACGAGCAACGCTGGATTTCCCAGCGGAAATCGAGCGGGTTATTACGAGTGGGAGAAGTAGTGGAAATTCAATTTCACTCGTTGCGATTGACGGAATTGCGGTGGCAGCTTTTGAAGTGGGCGACACTTTGAGAACAGATAGCCCCCGAGCTATCTCAGAATTTATGGAATCTAATATTGATACCTGGCTCGTAACGGGAGATAACGAGGGTGCAGCACGAGAGATAGCGCGCTCTGTTGGAATACCTGAGGAGAGGCTGATTTTTAAAGCATCTCCGGAGGAAAAGATTGCGAAGATCAAAGAACTTCAAAGCCAGGGTAAGAAAGTATTGATGATTGGCGATGGCATAAATGATGCGGCCGCACTTGCAGCTGCTGATTTGAGTATGGCAATGGGCACTGGAACTGATACCGCTCAAGCTGCAGCGGATATCACCTTAATGCGTCCATCACTATTAGCCGCGATTGATTCAATCAATTTATCTAAGAGAACACTGAGAATAATCAAGAGTAATTTGGGTTGGGCCTTTATATATAACGTTTTCGGTATACCAATTGCTGCTTTCGGTGCGCTAAGTCCGATGTATGCCGGCGCCGCTATGGCACTTTCAAGTCTTTTTGTCGTTTTGAATTCGCTTCGCATTAGCCGTACCACTACGCTCCACGCGTGAGTATAACGATTTCAATCTGGTTAATCACTGTAGCTTTTATCCTCGGACTTCTTTTATTTGACCTTCTAACCTCCACTCGCAAACCACATGATGTCTCTTTCAAAGAGGCAACGTTCTGGTCGATTTTCTATATAGCTGTTGCGATTGGTTTTGGAGTCTGGGTCTGGTCAGATTACGGTGATCAATTCGGTAAAGAATATTTCGCGGCCTACATAGTCGAGAAATCGCTCTCCATGGATAACCTCTTTGTATTCATAATCATCTTGGCCAACTTCGCCGTTCCCACGATTTATCACCAAAGAGTCTTGATGGTTGGAATCGTTCTCGCACTAATCATGCGGGCAATCTTCATCGCAATTGGCGCTGCAGCGCTAGAAGCTTTTGCCTTCACATTTGTAATTTTTGGTGCAATTCTTCTATGGACCGGTATTAAGTTGATGCAACATTGGAATGAGGATCCGGACTTAAGCGAAAATCCGATAGTTAATTTAGCTCAGAAGAGATTCTCCTTCATCGATCAATACCACGGCACAAAGCTATTTATTAAGGAAAATGGGAAGCGTTTTGCTACCCCACTCTTACTGGTGATGATTGCAATTGGCGCGACTGACTTGCTCTTTGCCCTTGACTCAATCCCAGCCACCTTCGGCGTTACGCAAGAACCATACCTAGTATTTGCGGCAAATGCTTTTGCACTCTTAGGTCTACGAGCTCTTTACTTCTTGATGAAGAACTTGGTTCAAAAGTTGATCTATTTCTCACTTGGCCTCTCTTTCATACTTGTCTTTATCGGAATCAAGTTGATCATGCTCTGGGTCTATCAAGAGTTTGGCTCAGTCCCTAAGATCTCAACAAACTTCTCACTTGCAGTTATAGGCTCAATACTTCTCGTTTCAACTGTAGCTAGTTTGATCAAATCTAAGTTGGATCCAGCTGCAGTTGCGCATGCCGGTCGTATGTCAGATTCAAAGAAGAAGTCGAAGGAAACTAAAGAGTAATTATTTAGCTCTTAAATTAAGAAAGCGCCCAGCAACGGGCGCTTTTTTTATAGTAGCGGGGGCAGGATTTGAACCTACGACCTCTGGGTTATGAGCCCAGCG
>Ga0194125_10007922_pt1 | contig 15136 bp, 11 predicted proteins | sample TA2KigC250mmetaG_FD_148626 | JGI IMG/M metagenome (GOLD analysis project Ga0194125, IMG submission 148626) | Freshwater microbial communities from Lake Tanganyika, Tanzania - TA2015034 Kigoma Deep Cast 250m | ecosystem: Environmental > Aquatic > Freshwater > Lake | place: Tanzania: Lake... | reverse complement strand
GATCCAGCGCCAGCAGATTGCCCAGCAGGTTGAGCGTGGCCGTGCGCCCGCCGCCGTAATCGTGGATGCCCAGGGCTTCGATAGCGATCTTGTAGGGCAGGTTGTCAACCTGTCCTACATGTAGCGAAGATGTCATTGCAGAATATCCACTCGAAAGGTGGGATGCGTACCAGGGTTTGCATGACCGCCCTGAGAATGGGGTTGGACTCATAGCTGTATTTTTGGGTGGATTCCAGCCAGATTTTGGCTTGGAAATTGGCCCCGAGGAGGGCTTTCCTCAATTCGAGAGGCGTCTGCTCGTTGACATGCAGGTGGGCGAACCGCCAGCGTGATCTTGGATCCTTGGGCAATCTCTGCCCCCGGAGATTCTGCGTCAAACGGTACAGGGGATATCCGTAGCGGTAATACCACAAATTGGGCATGGTGTGGAGGACTAACTTCCCGCCGGGCTTGAGCACACGGCGGGCTTCACGCAAGGATCGTTCGAGTTGGGCGGGCGTGAGATGCTCGACCAGGTCGAGCATAAAGACGATATCGAAGCAACGCGTGGCGAAGGGCAGATCCCCCGCCTCGGCTTGTTGGAAAGCCATCTGCCCGATGGGCGATAACTGCCGGACGATTTTCAGGGCTTCTGGCGAATTGTCGGCCCCCCAGGCCTGTGCGCCCAGTTTTGCGCAGTGCAGCACGAGTTCGCCGCGCCCGCAGCCGATATCGAGAGCGCGTTGTCCTGCCTGGATGTCGGCGATTTCCAGCGCGCGCGCCAGGCGTTGGGGGAGGAATTCGCCCAGGCTGGCGAGGAATTCCGAATGGCCGTCGCATTCAGTGAGGAGATAATCCTGCGTATAGGCACTGGACGGCAGATGGCAGACGGCAGACAGCACCCAGTTGAAATTCGGCGCGAAGGGCTTGACGATATGCCCCATCCAACGCGGGATTTCCACGCGCACGCGTTCCTCCACAGAGAACCGACCCGGGTTGCGCAGCAGCGTGGGCGCGTAATCGTGGATTTCGAAGCCGCTCAAGAGTTTGCGAAGCCCCCAGTAACTCAGCGGACGGATGTTGTAGGCGCGCCCGCGTCGGGCGAGGCGCATGAACGCCGTCGCCCATTTCTGCGGCAGCCAGGAGAGCAGCGGCAGATGGTAATGCTCTTCGATCAACGCCAGGCGGTTCGGTCCGCTGAAGAAGACGGCGCCGCCGGGTTTCGATACCCGGCGAATCTCTCGAACCAGTTTGGCAGGATCATCAACATGCTCGTAGACTTGCGCGCAGACGATCACGTCGAAATACTCGTCGGGGAAGGGTAATTCTTTCCCGTTGGCCTGGACAAACGATAACAGCGCTTCATGGCTATTCTGCGTCCTTCCGCGCTCGTCCGCGTCCGATGATGTCAGATATTCGATATCTACGCCGACGGCGAAACGGAACTGCGCCGAAAGCGCCTCGGCGACGATCCCCTCACGGCATCCGAGATCGAGGCAGGCCAGGTTGGTGAGATCATCGCCCAAGAAATCTCTGAGCACCGCGACGATCTTATGTGCTTTTCGCTTTCGGTAGGACAGGTTGTCAACCTGTCCAACATCAGGTGAGAGCTTCATCGAAAATACAGGTCAATTTACCTGCGACTGCATCCCAATGATGCTCGCTGATTACGGATTGGCGGGCTGCCCGTCCCAATTGGGCGCGTTCAGCAGGATTGACTAACAGTCTCTCTAAGGCCTCAGCCAGGATTCTAGTGTCCCCTGGGGGGATGAGTAAGCCGTTGTCGCCATCCCTGATGATCAGGTTCGCGCCGCCCAGATCGCTGGCGACCACGGGCAGGCCGCAGGCCATCGCTTCGAGCAGGACAGTGGGCAGCCCATCCTGGTTGCCGTGCTCATCTTGAATGGAGGGTAAAACGAATAGATCACCCAGCGATAGGAAATCCGGGACCTGATCCCAGGGGATGCGCCCGGGGAGAATGGCCTGGTCCAGGATATCGAGCGCCCGGGCGGATTCTTCAAGACTCCGCCGGGTTGGACCTTCCCCACCGATGATCAGCCTGGCATTGGGATGGTTTAGGGCGATCTCCGCAAAGGCGCGTACCAAACCATCGAACCCCTTTTTGTGGACGAACCTGCCCAGCGCCAGGATGTTGATCTCATCCCCCTGAAGACCCAAGGAATGGGCCAGTTCGAGGTTTTTAGACCTGGGATGAAATAGATCGGGATCGGCGCCCCAGGCCAACAGATAAGTATCTTTCGGCGCGCCAAGCGATTGGGCTTTGCGCAGCATCTCTGCGCTGCAGGCGGTTACCGCGGACGCTCGCCGAAAAATCCATTTCGCCGCCGCGCGGGAGAGGGGATTCCTTTGGGCGACGAACACGTCGGAGCCGTGCAGGCTGACCACGAAAGGGATGTCCTCGATTGCCGAAACGAGCGCGGCGATCGGCCCGTTGGGCAGCACCCAGTGGACGTGGATGAGTTGTGTGTTTTGTGCGCGTGTGACAGCTATCAACTTGACGAAGGCCCCCAGGATGAAAAATGGCAACAAGATATAGACTCGAGGGCGCAGCCGCACATCAGCCTCGAGCGATCTGGCGTGCCCCATGATATGCCATCGCTCGGGCCAGATATAGCGAAAGCGATGAACTTTTGTTCTTGAAAACTCGGGAGGAGCCCCCCTTCCCCCCCCAATCTTGGGGGGTGACTCTCTCTGCTCCCCGCAATGTTGGGGGGCTGGAGGGGCGACCACTTCAACATCATGAGGCGCGACGACTTCCACATCATGCCCCAGTTTGACGAGATGCTCCGCAATCGACTGGATGAAGGGCGCCGTTCCATCTCCGGGGAAGCGGGGGTAGGAACTGGTCAAAATGGTGATGCGTATAGGAATCACACAAGCGTCTGTAGTATACCGAATGGTAACTGCTCAGCCACCGAACGGATTTACCCGAAAAAAGGGTGTGCGCAGGGGGCTACGCCCCCTGCGCACACCCTTTTTTCGGGAATTTCTCTGGGATCGAATGTCTTTTTTGCCCATTCTTATGCCTCGCCCCTTCGATCAACTTCAGTATCGCCATCACGTTCGATAACGCCTTGGGCGCAAACGACGAGCGACTGACGAATTCTGGCTCCTTCCCCGTCTTGGGGTCTCGCTCGGAACAATGGGCATTGATTCCATAGGGGCCTAAGCCATCAATCGTTGGTATGGAATGCCACAGGAAGTTACCGTCGCTCAAACCGCCGCGTTCTTCCCTCAGCACAGAGATTCCCAACTGCGCGGCGGCCTCCTGCCAGATCGTTAGAAGCTTTTCCGTCCCGGGGTTGGTTGGCCAGGGCGCGGTCCTGTTGTCCAGTTCGATGTTGACTTTACAGTTGTAATTCCCGTTGGCGTTGGATACTTCGACCTGGTTCTGCAGAGCCAGGATATTCTTCACGCCCGCGTCGAAGACATGGGGATCGAAGGCGCGCATTTCGACTCTGGCCTCGGCGTAATGGGGCACGCGGTTGACCACGCTGCCCCCGCTGACGGCGCCGACGTTGAAGGTCAGGTGTTTGCTGTAATCGGTGAGAGCGGCTATTTGTTGGATTGTATGCGCGATCTGCACGATTGCGTTGGCGCCTTCGGGGTGATTCGAGCCAGCGTGGGCGCCTTTGCCCTGGACAGTCACGGTGTACGTCGCCCGTCCTTTGCGCGCCGTGACCAATTGAAAGAAGCCATCCCCGCGCATGCCGGCTTCGAAGACCAGCGCGGCTAAGGCGTTCCTGGTGAGGTGTTCCAGACACAGGTCGCCGAACTCATCCGACAGCCTCTCCTCGGCGGCGTTGAGCATGATCATCCAGGTGATCTCATCGAGGATGTCCGGCGCGGCGGCTCTCAGGGCGTCCATGATCATGTAGATCATCACAGTGCCGCCCTTGATGTCATTCGCGCCAGGGCCGTAGATGCGGTCGCCTTCTTCGCGCCAACGGAAATCGTTCTCGATTTCTTCCTCGGGTGGGAACACCGTATCGAGATGGGAGATCAGCCCAATCCGAAGATCGGATTTCCCTGGTCGAGTCAGGATGAGGTGTTTGCCGAATTCAGGGTTCCTGGCCTGCACGCGTTGCGCCTGGAAGCCTAGCGGAGCGAAGACTTCAGTGGTCAAATCGCCCAGTTTGTTCACCCCTGCCGGGTTGCTGGTGAAGCTGTTGATCGCGACCATGCTTTTCAGGAGATCGAGATATTGGGGGAGATGTTCTTCGAGATGGGAGTGAATTTCTTGGGGGTTTAGCATTATTCCTCTGCTAAATGACGGGTTTGCCTAACACGAGAGTGCGTCCTCACTGAAAACGGGCACTCTCGTGCCCCACTACGAACCATCATTTCATGCTTGATGGCCTAACCCGGACAAGCCGGAAGAGAGAAAACGAATCCGCTAATCTTCGCCAATCTGCGCTAATCTTTCTGAACCATTCGCGGTGCTTAGAGAGTGTTTTAAAACTCAAATCAGCCACAGATGAACACAGATAAAAGGGATTTCGGCGATAAAAGACGGCTGTTCATCAAGAAAATCGGTGTTCATCTGTGTTTATCTGTGGTTTCTGGCGACTTTTAAAACAGTCTCTTAGCGCAGATTAGCGGACTCAACATTCTTGCACAAAAAACAAGGATTTCGCTTGTAAGGTAATATCACTTGAGGCATTTTGACGTTTTTCCAAGCGCACCAGGCGGTGTTCTAGTTCGGGCAGCCATTGGGCGCGCTCGATATCGGGATATTCAGGAGCGGAAACGATCTCGATAGCTTGCTGAGTCCATCGTGAAGCTTCGGCAAAATCGCCCTTTTTGTGCTCGAACATCTTGGCCAGTTCCACATAGGCATATATCTGTCCATCTTCGGCGGCTTGCTGCCAGAGCTTCATCGCTTCCTCGATATCGCTGCTTTTCTTGTGCAGGAAGGATAACTGCTCTATCGCCTTCCAATAGGCCTTGTGTTGGACATCATCATGGGTCAGGCCGTGTTGGTATATCCTGGCTGCTTGATCGAAATAGCCCAGGTCTGCGTAGAGCTTGCCGATGGCGATCAGGTCCAGGCCGTACTCGACGCCCCCGCTCATGGGATCGGCTAGCAGCATGGACATGTGATTGAGCAGCGCGGCCAGGGAGATCACGTCCATCTCGTTGTGGTAGAACACGCCCCGTAGAGGCCGGGCGTCTCCGGTGTGCAGGTAGTCGAAATAAAGCTCAGCTACCATCCAGCCGGGGACGTCCTGTTGGGATCGGGTGGCCCCTAAAATCCTGGCTTCGAGGTCGCCCAGAGCGCGGCTGGGCAGGCGCGCCTTCCACAGCCGCCGCGCCAGATGTAATAGATCGAGGTGCCCAGCGTTTTTGAGGGGGGGTGGCCAGCCGTTGAGGATGTAACGATTGTCGAGCAGCGGCATGTCGAAGGCTTTACCGTTGAAACTGACAATGGCTTCGCAGGGGGCGACAAACTTCTCGAAGGCAGCTAATTGGGCAGTCTCTTCGGCGGGGTCGCGCAAGAAGAATTGGGCCAGGCGGAATCCGTCCCCCTCGAAGCGACCGGCCCCGATCAGGAAAGTGTACGTCCCTGCGCCGCCGGCGAGACCGGTGGTTTCTGTATCGAGAAAGACGAATTGCTCCAGATGGAGCATGGCTAATTCAGGCTCTTTTGCCCAGGCAGCGATGATTTCGAGGGATGCATCGCCTCTCAGGGGCGCAGTACCCCGCCGAAAGGTGTCAGCATAACGGGTCTCTACGACGAAGGTCTCCCCGCAGGGCGTGGATCGCCATTCCCCTGCCAGAACACCCTCGATGGGGTAGTCATCGCGGCGGAGTGGTTTTTTGGGTTTTAACTCATTGATCCCCATATCAACGCCCATGGATTTGAGTTTATCGGCTAGGGAGGGCATTATAATGAAGTTTGGTATCATCTCAATATTCCGGGGAACATGTACATGGTTCCTGATAGAAACCGTGTTCGTTCCTGGTGGTTATTATAAACCTTCCGAAGCTATAGGGCAATTCAGTGATACCAAGTAGTGCGCAAATTGCAATAAATACGATATAATAAAATAATGGTTTGCGGCGTGTTTCATTGACTTGGAGATTTGAAATGACTCAATCCCTTCTACAATTTGGGATTGTCTACCACATTTATAATCGTGGCAACAACGGGGAAAACATTTTCGTCGAAAAGCGCAATTACAATTACTTCTTGAATCTCTATGGGAAGTACATCGCCCCCATTGTGGATACTTTTGCATATTGTTTGCTGAAGAATCACTTTCATTTCTCGCTGCGGATTAAGGAGCGTAGTTCCATTATGGACGAACACGGTTCCTTTAAGGAACCGTGTTCGTTGAATAGCGATTGGCTCAGCCAGCAATTCGCCACCTTCTTTGGTACTTACACGAAAGCTATCAACAATGTATATGCTCGCACTGGTACTCTTTTTGAGGGGCGTTTCAAACGCATCCCAGTTACTGAAGATGGGTACTTTTGCTACCTGATTGCTTACATTCATCAAAATCCACAAAGACATGGCTTTGTGGATGATTACCGGGATTGGCCTTATTCTTCGTATCGTGCTCTGTGCGGTAGAGGAACTACTCGATTAGCCAGGGATGAAGCACTGTCATGGTTTGGGGGTGTTAAAGGGTTCCTTGATTTCCATGATAGTGTTTCAGATTTTCAAGCGATCGAGGTGTTGGTGGGAGGTGATTTTTTCTAGGGGTGACAACCAGGAACGCGGTTCCTTTAAGGAACCGTGTTCCTGGAAACGGCTTCTAACAGTTTTTCTACCTGATAGCTTGATTTATTTGCAGCTTTTTCTAATTCTTCGATGAACTTGAATTGAGTGGCTATGGCTGTGGCTTTCTTTTTCCCGGTGAGATCGGGGTTGGCGGCAGTAGTGATGATGGCTGTGGCCAGCATCCAGCGCAGGAGCCGGTCGAAGGCTTCTTTGTTGAACCACAGGATGCCCTGGTAGCGGTTGACCCGCAGCAGTCGTTGGATATCGTCATCGCGCAGCCAGGTTTGCAGGATTTGGGCGGCCTGGTCTGGGCCGGCGGGGAATGTTCGATGCCAACCCTGGTGGGCAACCATCACTTTGACTCCGGTGACGGCTTCTTGAGCGGCTTCTGCCATCCCCAGCGCTTCCAGGGTTTGTTGAATGATCTTGCCCAGCAGCCAATCGTCGAGCCAGCTGCGGCTACGCCCGGCGAACTCTTCCTCGCCGGCAGCTTTGCCCAGGTTGTGGGTGAACAACCAGCCGAAGAGCATTCCCCAGAGGAGAGGATCTTCCTCGGATGGGTTGAGCCAGGCCAGAACGGAGTCCAGATCAACCCCTTTGGGAGCAAGCAGTTGCTTAGGGAACAGGGGCAACCCTAAAGTGGTTTCGAGCTTCCAGCACACTTCTTTGGACAGGGCCTCTTTATCAACCTCTTTGCCGATCATCCCCTCGATCTCGCTCAACAGGCGGATCATCTTCTGTTGAACTTCAACCAATAAAGTTGGCAAGTTTGCAGGTGTACATGCTTGCAAGTACTCGAACATGCCGGGGTTGACCAGCTCGCGGAAGGGGTAGTGCAGCGGTTGCAGCAGGATTTCCTGCATGGCCTCTTCCAGTTTGGGGACGCCGCGGCCTTTCAGGTATTCGTTGAGCTGGGCGTACTGTCCCCATTCGTTATCGTCTACCTGGCGGAAATCGAGGAAGACGTGATATTTATACGCCCCCAGCTCGACGTACAGACCATTCTCATGGAGGTCGCGATTGTTGCGGATGAACTCCAGACCGCGGACATGGTCGCGGAAGATGGTGAAGGCGCTCTCATGATTCTTCAGCCCCAGGCTATCGCCTAGGGTCGTTTGAATGAGTTGATCTCTGGTTTTGTCCCGGAAGGCCGCAGAGGCTTTGATCCAGCCTCGGGTATCGGCCCAACGGTTGTGGTAGATCACCAGCGATGGCTCGCCGCCTATCCGGTTGGAGTAAGCGAAGACATTCTCGTCTACCTGACCGTGTGGAGTGTAGAAATCGTAGAGCGTGAAGCTGTCAACTTCGGCGAACTGGCCCCGGCGGTGGAAGAGGGGGAAGATCTCGCGCTCGTGGCGCGCCGCCAGATGGGTATCGGGATATTCATCCCAATAGGCGCGGCGGTATTCCATGCCGTATTTTTCGTGGTAGCCCTCCACCTGTCCATGGCCGAACATAGGCAGGCCGGGCATGGTGGCCATCATAGTACAGACGCCGAAATATTTGTCGTCGGAGCCGAATTGGGCGATAGCGGTTTCTTCGTCGGGGTTGTTGATGAAATTGACGTAGCGCTTGAGGATCTGCGGATCGAACTCGAGGGTGTTCTTGATCAGTTGGCGGTATTCAGCGTTCTTCTCGTCGCGCAGCATGTGCATAAATGCGCTGTTGTAGACTCGGTGCATGCCCAGGGTGCGTACGAAGTACCCCTCCATCATCCAGAAGGCCTCGGCCAGGAGAAGCGTATCGGGGATTTCCTGGGCGACGCGTTCCACGACTTCGCGCCAGAACTCCTGCGGCATGGCCTTGTCGAATTGAGAGCGTGTCATGCCGAACTCGGCGCGGGAGGGGATGTCGCCGCCGGCCCCGGGTTCTGGGAACCACAGTCGCTGAAAATGCTTTTTGGCCAGGGTCATGGCGGCGTCGAAGCGGATGATGGGGAATTTGCGCGCCACGTGAAGGATGGTCTGGATGACGGCCTCGCGCACCTCGGGATCGAGGAAATTCAACTGCGCAGTATCGTTCCAGGGCATGGCGGTGCCATCGTTGCCGTGGTAGATGTATTTTTCGCTGCCGCTCCAATGGTCAATGCGTTTGAAGACCACCGCGGCGTCGTTTCGGGAGTAGTAGTGATCTTCCAGGTAGACGCCCACGCGCTCGTCGTGCGAGAGATTTTCCCCGTCGAAGGTGTAGGTGGGGAAGGGGGAGTGATCGAGGGCGATGAACCAGTTGGGATGTTCGACGATCCATTTGGAATAGATGCCCACATGGTTAGGCACCATATCGGCAGCCAGGCGGATGCCGCGCTGCCAGGCGCGGTGGCGCAGATTAGAGAAGGCTTCCTCGCCGCCGAGATCATTGGCGATGGCGTAATCGTAGAGCGAATAGGCCGAAGAGACAGCGTCGGGGTTACCGCAGCGTTGTTTGATACGCTGGGAGGCGGGGCTGCGTTCCCACAGGCCGATCAACCACAAGCCGGTAAAGCCCCAGCGGACTAATTTGTCGAGTTCCTCGTCTGGGACCTGGTCGAGACGGCTGACCTGGCGGTGGTATTCCTTCGCCAGTTGATCCAGCCAGACATACGTGTTTTTGGCGATCAACACCAGGCGCGGCATCCAATCGCTATCGGGGCTGAAGCGTTCCTCTTCGGGATAATCGAGGGGGGTCGGGTAGATGGGTACGTGGGAAGGGCCGGGACCGAAGAAGCGGGGTTTCTCCTCCTCTTTGATGAAGTCAATGCTTTTCAACAATCGCTGCAGGAATTCACCGAGGATCGTTCCCCAACGCTCGCGGATATATTCCAACTGACCAGCGAGGGAGTGAGGCGACGCCAGGGCGGGAGCTTTCAAAAACTTGATCAGGGTTTGGTTCTCCGGCCCGAAGGGGGGTTGAGTCTCGAAGAAATCGTGCAATTGGACGATGATCTGTGGGTAGATGGTGTGCTTTTCCAGGCTGCCATCGTCGAAGAGTTCCTGGTAGGGAGCAAAAGCCGGGTTGACGTTGGCCAGCCAGAGCATGAGCAGCTCTTCGAGGGCGATCTGGCGGTTGAGCAGGCCGTCTGTGCGCCCCCACAGGTATTCGTCAATCGTGCGTTCCCCGCGGTAGACGGCCAGCGGGGGGAATTCATCGGTGAAGCGGCGGAGGGCGTGATCTACTTTTTCCTTGCCCAGTCTGGTATCCAGCCAGGCCAGGGCTTTCTCCAGCGCCTGGGGATTGACATGCAGCCGATATTGGCGCGCCACGTAGTGCAGCATTTCGTCAATCAAGCCCATGGCGTGGATCTGGCCTGCCTTGACGGCTTGCTCAGGATAGCGGATCAAATCCCGCTGGGCGTTCATCTTCTGGGCGAAGGTGCGCGCGGCGTGGAAGTCGGCGAAGATGACATTGCCGGTCAATGAAAAAAGTGTTTCCGAAAACTGGTAGCGGTCTCGAGAATGTCGGGAGATGTGGAATTCGAAGTGGGGCATGGGGCGGGGTCGGATAGTCGAATAGTCTGATGGTCTATCGGGTTAGTTATACCATGATTTGGGGGTAGCGGTAAGCGGTTGTCGGGGGTCAGTCAGCTGGTGGTGTGGGGAATATCTGCGGTAAAATTTCGACTATGTAAGGGATCCATTTCATTCACAATTCGTTGTTGTACTGTAACTGCTCAGCCATCGAACGGATTAGCCCGAAAAAAGGGTGTGCGAAGGGGGCGTAGCCCCCTTCGCACACCCTTTTTTCGGGAACTTCCCCGTATGGCTGAGTAGTTACGTTGTACTACTTGGATTGAACGGCTACTGAAGGAGTAATCATTGCGCATCACAACGTGGAATGTCAACGGCTTGCGGGCAGCCCTACAGAAAGGGGCAGGGGAGTGGTGGGAGGCTTATCGCCCCGATGTGCTGTGTTTGCAGGAGGTGCGTTCCCGGCCGGATCAACTAACTGATGGACAGAGCAGAAAGTTAGCGTGGGTTCATGCTGAATGGAATCCCGCTCGTCAACCGGGCTACAGCGGGGTAGCGACTTTTTCGCGCATCGAGCCGCTGGCTTCGGAAAAGGGCCTGGGGGAGGAGCATTTCGACCACGAAGGCCGCCTGATCCAGACGCGTTTCGATGATTTCGTGTTGTTCAATCTCTATTTCCCCCATGGCAGCCGCGATCACAGCCGCGTTGGGTTCAAGCTGAAGTTCTACGCTCGCCTGTTGGATTTATGCGATCGGATGCATGAATCCGGCGAGCAGATCGTCCTCGGCGGCGATTTCAACACCGCTCATCAGGAGATTGATCTCAAGAACCACAAGCAGAACGAGACCTCGACTGGTTTCCTGCCCGAGGAGCGCGCCTGGATTGATAAATATCTGGAGCATGGCTTCGTGGATGCTTACCGCCTTCTTTATCCAGACCGGGAGCAATATACCTGGTGGGCATATTATGCTAATGCTCGTGAACGCAATGTGGGCTGGCGATTGGATTATTTCCTTGTCAGCGAGAGTCTGATGGCGCACGTGGAAGATGTCATCATACATCAGGATGTGCTTGGATCTGACCACTGCCCGGTGACTTTAGTCATCACTCCCCAAATTCCAATTCGAAATCAACCTGGTCGTCCCAGCCGTTGGCAGGCTCGAGGGTGATTTCACTGAAGAGGGCCTCTTGGGTGGCGCGCACGAAGTGGCGTTTGATCAACTCCAGCATGGCGATGAAGGTGACTACTACATCGAGGCGGGTGCGTTTTTCCCCCACGATCTGGCTGAAGGAGCTGCGAGTTCGTTCGCGAAGGGTTTTTACGATGTGATCTATTTTTTCGCGTATGGTAATTCTTGGAACAGAGACCACCGTTCCCAGGTTTGGACGGTCATCTACGTGGGAAAAAACTTCTTCGGCGAGTGCGAACAAATCTGCCAGGCCGAAACCTCCAAAATCAGCCTTTTCTCGAACTTTCGGGGGCGGAGCCTGACGCAGAAACGATCGCAACCCCTCGGCCTCCCGGTCTGCTAACGTATTGGCGATTTCTTTGTAGCGCTTGTATGCCAGCAGTTGGCGGGCGAGGGCTTCGCCTGGATCTTCTTCGCCTTCTTCACGTATCGGAGGACGCGGCAGCAGGGCTTCGGATTTGATCTGTAATAACTTGGCGGCGATGACCAGGAAAGCAGAAACCTGCTCGGGCTGTTGATCGGGCATGTCCCGAATGTAAGCCAGATATTGATCCGTGACCTGAGCCAGGGCGAGTTTGGTGATATCGAGTTCGGCGCCCTCGATGAGTTGAAGCAGCAAATCGAGAGGCCCCTCGTAAACGGGAGTCACTACTTTGTAGTCGCCGATTTGCTGGCTGGCGAAGTCGAATTTCATGCCTGGGATTATACCTGACAATGGCTGGGTGTCATGCTATACTTCCGAAGTTCGAAAATCGGAAACATTGTAACCAAACTCCAAATCTTGCATCATAAGGGTAACACTCGGGCTAAGTGTCTCGTTGGTTCGAGGCGAAGTTTCGTTACTTGGTAACTACTCAGCCATACGGGGAAGTTCCCGAAAAAAGGGTGTGCGAAGGGGGCGTAGCCGCTTTGCGTTCGCACACCCTTTTTTCGGGCTAATCCGTTCGATGGCTGAGCAGTTATGTTACTTGTTATAAAAAATGGAGATCGATTGGAATGAGTGCAAATTGGAAAGAAGTAGTCGCCGATTGGCAAGGTGGAACATCCTTTATCGGTAAGAACGCCCCAGGAGGGAGCGTCCAGATCGGAGAGGTTGATGGGAAACCAGGAATCGGTCCTATGGAGTTGGTCCTGGTTGGATTGGCCGGATGCACCGGATACGATGTGGCCTCGATCCTGGAAAAGAAGCGTCAGCCATTGCAGGATTTGAAGATCAAAGTGCGTGGAAAGCGCGTCGACGCCTACCCGATGGTGTATGACCAAATCGAAGTAGAGTATTTATTCTGGGGCGAAGGTTTGAGCGAGAAAGCCGTGGAGCAGGCCATACAGTTGTCGGAAGAGAAATATTGTTCCGTCAGCGCAATGTTGAGCAAGACCGCCGAGATAAAATCGGCCTATCGCATTTTATCCCCCGGCGAATTAGTGTGAGTCTAGAAATACAACATTGTCGTAACTGTTCAGCCATCGAACGGATTTACCCGAAAAAAGGGTGTGCGCAGGGGGCTACGCCCCCTGCGCACACCCTTTTTTCGGGAATTTCTCCGTTTGGCTGAGTAGTTACACATTGTCAAGGTAGTGACAAGAGACTCGAAATATGGAGAAAACAATGATCAACGAACCTATTCACGTTACAGACGCGGCTTTCGAGAAGACCGTGATTCAATCCGAACTGCCTGTGGTGGTTGATTTCTGGGCGCCGTGGTGTGGGCCGTGCCGCATGGTGGCGCCGATCCTGGACAAACTGGCTGGCGAGTATGCTGGAAAAGTCGTGATCGCCAAGGTCAATACGGATGAGAATCCTGAATGGGCGATGAAGTTCAACGTTCAGGGCATCCCGACGATGTTGTTCGTTGCCAACGGCAAGGTCGTTCATACCCAGGTTGGCGCATTGCCGGAGCCTATGCTGCGGAATACTCTGGATCAATTCTTGAACGTTGTAGACAATAAAAAAGGGTAGAGTAAAAACGTAGGACGTCCGAAAAAAGGGATTGAGAAGTTACCTTATTCCTTTAAACGTTCGATATTCGCCCCCAGCGCGCGCAGTTTCTTATCTATATGTTCATAGCCCCTATCTATCTGTCCGATATTGCGGATGGTGGATTTGCCTTTCGCTGCCAGGGCAGCCAGAACCAGCGCCAGGCCGGCGCGAATATCTGGGCTTTCGACGCTCTCCCCGATCAGTTCTGAAGGCCCCTGGACAATACAGCGGTGAGGATCGCACAAGACGATCTGGGCGCCCATGCCGGAGAGCTTATCGGTGAAATACATGCGGCCCTCGTACATCCAGTCATGGAAGAGGATGGTGCCCTCCGCCTGGGTGGCTACGACAATGGCGACGCTCATCAAATCCGTCGGAAAAGCAGGCCAGGGCATGACGTTGATTTGAGGGATCGAATGACCGATGTCGGGTTCGATCTTCAAGCTTTGTTCGGCGGGGACGATGATGTCGTCGCCTTCCACATCCCAATTCACGCCTAAACGCCGAAAGACCAGCCGCACCATGTTCAGGTATTTCGAGCCAGCGTTCCGGATGCGGATCGAGCCGCCTGTGACCACCGCTGCGCCGATAAAGCTGACCACCTCGAGGTAATCTGACCCAATGGCGAACTCACCGCCGTCGAGTTTTGGAACGCCTTGAATATGCAGGGTGTTCGAGCCGACATTCACGATCTTGCCGCCCAGGGCGTTGATGAACTGGCACAACTCCTGGACGTGAGGTTCGGAGGCCGCATTGCGTATGACCGTTTCGCCGGAGGCTGTGGCCGCGGCCATGATGGCGTTCTCGGTGGCTGTGACGCTGGCTTCGTCCAGCAGGATGTCATTACCGGCTAATCCATTGGAGAAATGAAAGATGCGCTCAACCCGGTCGTAATCTACTTTTGCGCCCAGGGCTTGCAGCGCCAGGATGTGTGTGTCAACCCGGCGGCGGCCGATCACATCGCCGCCCGGGGGAGGGAGATGCAGCTCGCCAGCGCGCGCCAGCATCGGGCCGGCCAGGAGGATCGAGGCGCGAATTTTGCGACAAAGATCGGGATCTAAATCGGCGGGGCGGAGAGTTCGAGCATGAACGCGCCAGGTGTGCTCGCCGAGGGTTTCGATTTCAACGCCCAGGCTGCTCAACAGGTCGCGCATCGCTAACACGTCGCGGATCTCCGGCACGTTGCGTAGGATCACCGGCTCATCTGTCAACAGGCAGGCTGCTAATAGGGGTAGGGCCGCGTTCTTGTTCCCGGAGGGGGTTATTTCGCCGTGCAACGGTCTCCCGCCGCAGATTCGAAAATATTCCATATGAATGACTCCTATCGAAGTAGGGAGAGCGCGGCGGGACATATTGGGGGGCGTTCGCAGCACGCTCCCCAATATGTCCCGCCACGTATCTTACTCTGCTGATTTCAGTACTACCATTTCACCGTCCGACAATTCTAACATCTCTGCGGCTCTTTGACGGTTGGCGACGATCTCGATCAGGCCGCTGCTGCCGACCAGGGCGGCGCACTCATTCGGGGGGATTTCGCCAAAGGTCCACGCCCAGGGGAGCTGTTCCCCGTCTGGCAATTCGACAAAGGATCGAGAGGCATCGAACGTTTGGGATGGCGCTTCCCCAACCCAGGGCCTGAAACGCCAAAGCTCGTTTTCTATGTGGTCGAATTTGCCCAGGCTTGTGAGCAGGTTGCCGAAATGATCTGCGTGCAGGATGTCTGCGCGCAAAACGCCTGGGGCTGGAGAAGCCAATCGGGGCGCAGGGATCAGCTCTACATCCGGGACCGTCGCT
>Ga0194125_10007919_pt1 | contig 15138 bp, 9 predicted proteins | sample TA2KigC250mmetaG_FD_148626 | JGI IMG/M metagenome (GOLD analysis project Ga0194125, IMG submission 148626) | Freshwater microbial communities from Lake Tanganyika, Tanzania - TA2015034 Kigoma Deep Cast 250m | ecosystem: Environmental > Aquatic > Freshwater > Lake | place: Tanzania: Lake... | reverse complement strand
CTGAAGTCCTCTTTGTCCGCTATCTGAAGGACATAGGTCACTCCACTGGGATCAGTGACTGCCGACCATTTGAACTCCGGGGTGCTATCCCTGGTCTTAGCTCCATCCTTGGGAGATAGCAAACTGGGAGCCGCTGGGGCCACAGTATCTATGGTAAAGGAGAACACTGTCGACCAGTCGCCCTTATTTGCCGGCGATGCCCCATCCCAGGCTCTAGCCCTCCAGTAGTAGGTGCCATCACTCAGAGCAGAGGTGGTATAGGTGCTCACATCTAGCCCAAAGACGTCTATCTGAATAGGCAAACTGAAATTGGCGTCGGTGTCTATCTGAACCTGATAGCTTACCCCTGACGGGTCGCTCACATCAGACCAGTCCAGTGCCACTGTATTCTTATTCGTTTTGGCGTTGTTGGCCGGGCTAACCAGTGTCGGCACTGGCGGTGCAACAGTATCCACTGTCCAGCTAGCAGTGGAGGCGTTAGCCTCCGCCTGCCAGTGGCCGGCGTCATTCTTGCCAACGACGTAGACCGTATGCAGACCGTCGCCTAACCCGGTTAGTATGATAGCATCAGGCCCTGCGGCGATCTCAGGACTCCAGGCCCCCGCATCCAGCTTGTATTTGAAACTCACTACTTCCTGGCCATACTCATCTTGCCCGCCGACATCAATAAAAGCGTGTTTGTAACTCACTATCCCCGTGGGCTGGCCAGACAGAGTCGCTACCGGCTCCGGAGTAGCCACCGTCCAGCTAGCAGTAGTGGCATTAGCCTCAAGCTGCCAGTTGCCGGCGGTATCCCTGCCGATCACATAAAGCGTGTGCGCGCCATCGCTTAAGCCAGACAGGATGATATGGGTGGCCACCGGTGTCTCGGCACTCCAAGTGCCACTATCTAGCTTGTATTTGTAAGCCACCACATCGACTCCGCCAACGGTAATGTCCGCTGTGTTGCGGGGCACCGTGCCAGTAGGCGCATCTATTATGGTAGCTGTGGGTGGCGTAGTGTCTATGATGACAGACCAGGCATCAGTCCAGCCACTATCATTCCCCACCCCATCGATTGCCCCTAACCGCCAGTAGTAAGTGCCATCTGAGAGGGCTTCGCCTTCCGTAAGCGTATAAACGCTCTCCGCAAGCTCTTCCTTAGAGACAACAGGGCTGGAAAAATCGGCATTGTCGTCTATCTGCAGGCTATAGCTCACCCCACTCGGGTCGGTGACATCGCTCCAGTCCAAGGTGGGCGTGGTATCGCTCATCTTCACCCCATTGGCCGGAGACTGTAGCCCTGGCTTCAGTGGAGCGGTGGTATCAATGCTAAAGTTGAAGAATTCTGTCCACCCGGCCGTATTCCCCGCCCCATCGACCGCTTTCACCCGCCAGTAATAAGTCCTATTGGATAGGGCTTCACCTCCCGCAAGAGCATAAGTGCTCCCGGTAAGCCCCCCCTTAGAGACGATGGGGCTGGAGAAACTAGCCTTGCTGTCCACCTCTAGGCTGTAGCTCACCCCGCTCGGGTCGGTGACATCACTCCAGTCCAAGGTGGGCATGGTATCGCTCATCTTCGCCCCATTGGCCGGATACACCAGTGATGGTTTCGAGGGAGGTGTAGTATCCAAGGCAAGACAAAGACTTTGTATGCCCTTGCACATATCCATCCCTTCGGAGAATGGCTCCATGCTGGCGCCATCGTATCTCCAAACCACGCCCGTCCCCCCAGCTTGCTGGTAATAGCCAGCCTCGCCACCTGTTCCAAGATACAGATAGGGGCCGTCCGCCACCATGGAAAGGATGCCCGCATATTTTGAGACCTCAGGCCCCCACCACACCAGCTCCGGAACCGTTGGGTTTTCAGCGGCGGCATCAAATCTGTAGAGCCTTCCCTCCTGGGGGCCACCGCCAGTCCAATCGGTGCCGGCGTATAGATAGCCACCAAACTCCTCTATATCCCAAATGTTTCTCGCACCATCGCCATTGATGTAGTTGCTGAAGGTGCTCCAGTCTGTCCCATTGTTGGAGCCATAGATGTTGCCATGCCAGGCGCTGGCATAGAGCTTGTCCGCATAGGACCCAAAATCCCATATACAGATACCATCTGCCTTCATCACCAACTGTGGGGCACCTGTCCCATCCCATCTCCAGATGATGTCGAACTTGTACTCACTTATGCCCACAAAGAGGGCGCCTCCCCAAACGTACAGGCTTCTGACACCGACGTACCAGTCGTCCTGCCAAACCACTTTCCAGTTGCCGGGCCCATCGTATCTGTAGAGCTTTGCCCCAGCCCACGATGTTCCGGCATAAAGATCCCCCTTGAACACCGCCAGCGCTGAAACCTGCTCGCCTGATTCGAAGTATCCCACCTCTGTCCAGTTGCTGCCGCCGTCATAACGGTATACTGAGGAACCTGGCTTGTCTGGATTGCCCGGATTCATCGTCCCGGCATAAAGCCGCCCTTCATATTCCGCCAGGTCTAGCACAGCATCACCCAGATTCGATCCGATGACCTCCCAGCCCGAATTGTCATCCAGGTACCTCCGGTAAACATTGCCTGGGTAAGAACTGCCAGCGTACAGGGCGGTGCGCGTATCGATGTATTGATTGTCGTACTCCCCGGTAACAACGGCAGTCAACGTTGCCGCCTCAAGGCTGTTGTTTGCTGCCCCGTAGACCATCACCATCCGGTAAGGAGTGTCCTCAGTCCTTGCAGCGCTGACCCAGCCCGCAGCGGGAGGTGTCAGTATAACGCACACTGAGACCAGCAATGCCACCACCATCAGCCCTGATAGGAACCTGGTTGTAGCTTTCACTTTCTGCCCGTATCAGCCCTCTCAGAAGCAAAAGAGAACCCAGGGTTTACCTGGGTTCTCCTAATCGCAATGCCCGCCACTGTGACCATCGAACCAGCATATCACATTACCGTTGCAGTATCACCCCGATGGCCGCCTCACCATCATTTTTCAGCCCCCCCTCCAATCTACACACGAAACCAGAGCAGTGCACCCGTGTGTTTCTCCTGCTGGCTGCGGTCCTCAACGTGGCAGCCCTGTTTCCTTTTCGATAGTGCGAAAACAGTAAGGATCATTATGCAATCTCTCTGTAGTCGTATACGACATAGCGCTGCACCCGCCTTTGCATTTAGCCCCGTGTTTGCAATCTCTGCAATTCGGCCCAAGCTTTGTGGCATCGAATTTCCTGTTATATGCAAAACTATTTGGATTTCCCCAGATTTCTCTCAGGCTCTTATCCCTTATACTTCCTTCTATGAACCTGTCGTTCCCCATGGCCAGGCAACCTACCACACTACCATCGCTCGTTATTCCTATGGCGCTTATCCCTGCTCGGCAGCCCTTCCACTCACCATCAGGTAAGAATTTGGAATAGTATCCATAGCAATCAGCGCCAACAAGCGGCAGGTCTTCAAAACGGTGGCTCGTTCTTTCCTTGGCTATGAATAGCGCCGTGGCGTAGAATTCCTCTTTTGATAACATCTGCTCTTTGCTGAAGTTGCCAAAGGGCATGGCCACCTGCATCTGCCAGTTCACCCCCTTCTTCAAAAGCAACCCCTTCATCTCCGGCAAATCCTTGAAGTTAATCTTGCTCACAGTTGTAATTGCAGTTGTTTGTATACCCCTTCCTCTGAGTGATTCGATGGCCGCAACGGCTTTCTTGAAATTTCCCTTTCCTCTTATCACTTCGTGGCTTTCTTCCACCCCATCCAGGCTGATCCCGATAACCTTTGGCCTGAGCCAAGCGATCTTGTTTATGTATTGGTCCATGACTGTGCCATTAGACACAAAATTAAGGTTCATCCCTAAAGCTTTGATGCACTGAGCTACGGAAAGCCAATCTTCCCTCAAGAACGGCTCCCCGCCCATTAAACAAACGTCTTCACAACCCAGCTCAGCCAGCTCTTCACAGAGCTTGAAGCACTCTTTTGTGGTGAGTTCGTCAGGTCTCGGAATCCCCGCCGACGAACCACAGTGAGAGCACCTCAAGTTACACCTTAAGGTGAATTCCCATACTGCGCACTGAACTTGATACCCCGCCATCAGGCTATATCTCCGCCTGGAGAAGACATTGTACAGGGCCGAGCCGCCATGGTGGCCCCCAGCCTTGTATGCTGCCGCAAACCCGATAGCCGACAGTATAGTTGTCGACACGATGAATATAAACGACTTGAATCCCCCCTTCCTCTCTTCTGGCCCTGTAACCAGGGCTAAACCTGGTCCAGCATAGGGGTAACCCCCACCGCCACTTCCCCCAGCCGCGTAGCCCAGCCCTGTGAAACAGGCAACGATTATGGCACCAAGGACAGGATAAAACAGTCTTGCCTTCAGTCTTTGTCTTCGTATGCGGGCCCTATCCTTCTTTGAAATACCCAGCTCCTCTCCTGCGTCTTCCAGCTTCTTATTGGCCATTTTCGTACCTCTTCCCAACCGGGATGCTTGCCCAAAAGCCGGGCGTGCCGGCACTATCTCTGCCTGGAGAAAGCACTATACAACATGGCCACATGGTGCACAGAGTGCTGCCCAGCTTTGTACGCTGCCATAGCCGCCGCTATGGCACCACCTACTGTCAACAGGACTGTGACCAGGACAAACATCTCCTTTTTTCTTTTTGGCCCTGGGGTAAGAGCAAGACCCATAGCAGCATAAGGATAACCACCGCCGTGAAAAAGATTGGCCCTACCAGCGAAAAAACCTATTAGAGCCGAACACCCGATGAAGATTGCTCCGATGGCAGGATACAACAACTTCCTCTTGATTCTCTGTCTTCGTAATTTAGCTAAATCTTTTTCTGAAACACCCAATTCATTTCCCGCTTGTTGAAGCTTCTTATTGACCATCTTCACACCTCCTCCCAAATCACGATGCTTTCCCGAGAATCGAGATATGTCTTTTCTCCATATGAGGTCTGCGTCTTTGCCAGGGTCTCACACCACCTGCCAGTCTTCCGGCACAGGCTCCCTCGGCACCGAATCCCTTCTGCCTTCCTGCACATGTTCTAGCTCCATCCTCAGACTTCTTTTGCCTTCCCCGCTTCTCGCCAGTCTTAGCGCTTTTTCGTAGTTCTCTGCTATTTCGTAGTCTTCCTTTCCCAGAATGCAGCCCATCCTCGCCATATTCCAGTAACAAAGGCAATAGCCAGAGTTCATCCTGGAAGATTCCACGAAACAATTCAACGCCTCTGAGAACTGATCGTTATAAAAGTATCTTACACCTTGATTGAAAGATCTTCTAGCCTCCAGCGAAACCAGATGAAAGTCAAAAACCGGGATATCAGTCGGTTCCAGGCCGGTTATGTATTCCAACCTTTCCTTGTATTCGGTGCGGCTATTCAAAACATCTAACACCAGAGACTCGAGCCGGGCGACGAAGTCCGTGGGTTCCTTCGCTAATCGTTTGATGTTCTTCTTGCTCTTTATCCATAGAGAGAAGATCTTCTTGTGGAATTGGATTTCGGCCAGCCAATTCAGGAGATCGATTTTGGCTCTCGCTTCTGGCTCTTGCGCCACGCCGAAGGCCATGCACTCTTCCAGAAAGGCCAAGGGAACATATGGATGACACATAGCTGTCTTGGAGATTATTTGATTTATGCATCTCTCCTTGTTTCCCTTCGACTCTGCATAAGTGGCGAATATTTTGCTCAGCCAGCCTTCCAGGGGAATCAATACATAAGAATCATCGACTTTGAGTCTGCTTGTTAGCCTTTTTCTGAAGCAGGCAAAAAGTTGTTTCTCTCCATAGTTTTCGGGTTTTCTGCATATTGTCCTTATTCCATGCTCATATCCATGTGTCCTCGGCTTTTCCCTCCGGACCTTTTCAAAACCGATTTCCCCCAATAGGCCCTTTAACAAGTCAAACGTAAATCCTGTTTTATGTCGCATTCCTGGGCTATCTATTCCATAGACCCATTGCAACGTCGTTTGTTGAGTCTTGAGGTCACTGAAGATGAGCTTCTTGGAAGTCTTCTCCAGATCAGGCGTCTCCAATGTCAGGGTTCCTTTAGGCCTCAGAACAATAAACCACTCGCTGAGAAGATACTTAGAATGAACGTAATCAAAATGCTCTATTACTTGAGAAGCTTCTATCAACTCGACACTGTTTGGCTTAGCAGGCAAGTGACCGAGATCGCAAAGGCTGTCCGCTACACTGCTATCATACCGGTCGATGTTAATGTAACCCGGCTTATAGGCAGACCCACAACCCAAGTTGAGTTTTATTTCCATATTCGTGGTACACCTGAGCTACTCAACACCTGCGGATTCTCCGTTGCGTGCTGACCAACAAAAGCAGGTAAGCAAATTAGAATCTGAGGTAACACGAAGTTCATCCACACCCCGCCCAGCATAGTCCTATGAATCCCTGGTGACATTATAGCACACCATCTGCGTCTTGAACTCAGACCTAGTGCCTAATTGCAGAAATCAGCGTTACAAATTGCCTATTCGTGTGTTGGCTCTCGTGCGCGGCCAACGTAACGATAATTGGCGCAACTAAGCACTAGCTTGTTCATGGTGCTGTGATGCCTCCTGTTGCCACACGAATTTGCAACGCACGCGCGCTTGGTGTTAAGATCGTGCCAATCAAAATGGTCAAAGAGCCTCAGCTTCTCCGATTTCGATAGGAAAGCGACTGTTCGCTCTATACAACGCAACGAAAAAGGGGGGAAAACATGACAACGCAGACGATCGCACGGCTTTTCGATCTCACCGGGAAAGGCGCGGTGGTAACCGGTGGCGCCATGGGCATCGGGCAAGCCATTGCCTTCCGGCTGGCGGAGGCGGGGGCGGGGGTAATGGTCACCGACATCGACCTGGATGCTGCCAATGAGACCGCAGAGCAGATCAAGGCCAGTGGCGGCAAAGCGCAGGCCATCCGTGCTGATGCCCGCAGTGCTGCCGACGCCAGGAAGGTATTCCAGGCCACCGTAAAGGCTTACGGCAGCCTTGACATCCTGGTCAACAATGCCGGGGTCTATCCCTTAGTACCCATTCTGGAGATTACTCAAGAAACCTGGGACAGGACACTGGATACCAACCTCAAAGGAGTTTTCTTCTACTCGCAGGCGGCTGCTCAGCAGATGATCAAGGCTGGTCACGGGGGAAAGATCATCATTATATCCTCCATAGATGCTTTTCACCCCCATGGGGAGGTAGCCCACTACAATGCTTCCAAGGGTGGCGTGATCATGTTGACCAAGGCCCTGGCCCTGGAGCTCGCGCCGCATCAGATTCTGGTCAATTCTGTAGCGCCGGGCAGCATCGTCACGCCCGGAACCATTGCTGTCGGAGCGGCCTACGCAGCCAGGGGGAAAGACCCTGAGGAACTCACCGCTCAAATGGCCGGCCGCTTGCCCCTGGGCCGTTCAGGGACGCCAGACGACATTGCCAAGGTGGTGCTCTTTCTGGCCAGTGCGTCTGCGGACTACATGACCGGCAGCGTGATCCTGGTGGACGGGGGCTACTTGCTTTCCTAGGTAGTCACAACCTGCTGGGCGCGAACTTCTGCCACGACAGGGTTGATGGGTGGCCCAAATGAAACGAGAAATGTGGTATAGTTACATTACACTCCCACAGTGGGTTTTCTCAGCGCATCGCCAAGGAGGTGGATGGAAATAGTCAACCAGATACTCTAAAGCAAGGCTTCGATCAGGATTCTCCTGCGTCTAATAATGTTGTCACCGAAGAGGCTAGAATCGCTATCTTGGTTCTACCTCCAACACATTATGGGGCGGAGGGAAATTAAGGAAAGGAAGGGGGTTAGAATGCAAGGTAGCAAATTGTATGTTGGAAATCTTTCTTATTCCGCAACCGAGGGGCAGCTTCGAGAATTGTTTTCCAGTTATGGGGAAGTCAAGGAAGTCAGGGTGATTCCAGGCAGAGACTTCGGCTTCGTTGAGATGTCCGACTCAGCACAAGCTGAGAAAGCAAAGGTGGCGCTGGACGGGTCCGAGTTTCAAGGGCGTGCCCTGAAGGTGTCCGAAGCCCGCCCCCCTCGCACCCAGCAGAGAGGCGGTCCTGGCGGTGGCAGAGGGGGCTACGGCGGTGGCAGAGGGGGAGGGGGTTATGGCGGTTCGCGTGGTGGCAGAGGGGGAGGGGGTCGAAGATACTAGTACCACGTAACGTGAGACCCAGCGTCCATAAATGTCATTCTGATCCGCCGCAGGCGGAGAAGAATCTCCTTTGCTACGCCGAACCGGTGTGGTGCCTCTGAGAACACTTAACACTAAAGCCATCCCTGCCATTCCTGCAAAAGCAGGAATCTAGACGGTGGCAGACCGCAAGCTTATGACAGCCTGGAGCATCCGCTCTAACCTCGCCTGGAACGGATGCTCCCAACTACCCCGGCTTTCGGACAGCCTCGGCTTCGCAGAAGGATGACGAAGAAACAGTCACATGTCCATGTCTATGAACGCTCCATCCTCGAGGTTGTCTAGTGATGTCATTCTGAGGAGTCCTTCTGGGAAGGACTCCTCAGAATGACACGAAGGTGTTGATAGACAATCTCCATCTTCCGAACTTGATCTGCAAAGCTGAGTGTCGTAAACTGCTTCTTGGGCCTATTGTTGGCTATATCGCTTGTAATTCCAGTGATCGAAAGGTTGACAGTGGAAGCGGAAAGGAGCGGCGCAAACGCACAAAGCGGATAGAAGTATCGTATCCTTCAGGGGAGTTTCGGATGATTAGGCAAAAGAAGAAGTTTAGCTTGCTGTCTGCCATTGGCAATACCCCGCTGGTGGAGTTGAGGAATCTAAACGGGAACCCGAGGGTAAGTATCCTGGCAAAGCTCGAAGGGAGCAACCCCGGCGGTTCCGTCAAAGACCGCCCAGCCTGCTACATGCTAAACAAAGCAGAAGAGTCCGGGGAGCTTACCAGAGAGAAAATAGTGGTTGAGCCGACGTCGGGAAATATGGGGATTGCCCTGGCTATGATAGGGGCGGCCAAAGGTTATCGGGTTAAGCTCTTCATGCCAGAGTGCGTTAGCGTAGAGAGACAGCGTGTCCTGGCGGCCCTGGGTGCTGAGGTAGTGCTCACTCCCGCAAAGGAAGGCACCGACGGTGCTATTACGCGAGCCCATGAACTGGTGAATCAAGAGCCAGAAAGGTACTACATGCCCAACCAGTTCGATAACTGGAGCAATGTTCTGGCACATTACGAGACTACCGGGCCTGAGATCCTTTCTCAGGCCGCAGGAGAAATCGATGTCTTCGTGGCTGGCATGGGGACTACAGGGACATTGATGGGGGTCGGCAGATACTTGAAAGAGAAGAAACCGGGGGTGAAGATCGTTGGGGCCGAACCCACAGAAGGGCACACCATCCAGGGATTGAAAAACATGAACGAAGCCATAGTCCCTGGGATATACTATCCCGCAGTATTAGATGAGAAAATCATCGTTGAGGATGATGAGGCCTTTGAAACCACCAGGCTGCTGGCCGTGCGAGAAGGCCTCTTTGTGGGGATGTCCAGCGGGGCGGCCGTAGCCGCAGCCTTGCGTGTCGCGAAGGACATGAACCATGGCACGGTTGTGGTCATATTACCCGATCGTGGAGACCGCTACCTGAGCACCACGTTGTTCCGATCCATCTGCGCCAGATGCCCGCCCTAAGCTTCATAGGGTGATCCTGCTGGCCCTTCTAGCATTTTTCGCTTCATTTCCCGCAACTTCAGCTAGTAAGCTGGTACGCCCTTGCAGCTCCCTTGACTTCTCACAAGCGTGGCGCTAGGATAGGATTCAATCGCGGTAGGACTGAGTCCCACGTAGGCGGCTTGCAAGAGCACGCCTGCCACTCCTGGAGGGTCTAGCGCAACAACAGATGTTCATCATTACCAGAAAGAAGATCGAGTCGCTCAAACAAAGGCTGCTTGACCCGGCTGAGGCTGGCCAATGCCGCCAGGAGCTTCAAAAAGTGCTGGAAATCCAGCAGGCACTGCTGTGGCGGGCCGATGCCGGAACGTGCTGCGCTGGCCCCCGTCTGCCGTCCCGCCTCTTCGCCGAAGTCCAGCTTCTTGAAGCCGCCTTGCAGGCTTTAGAGGCGGGGGACAACCGCAAAGCGGCTTCCCTCCTGGAGGACTTTGCCTCTCAGGCACACTACGCCTGAAGTAGCTATGAGGGGGTGACTGAAATGCCCAACGCCGTTATAGTAGCCGATGTGGTCAGAGGTTTTCTCGAGGAGGGCTATCCCCTCTACTGCGGTGAAGCCGCCCGCCGCATTATTCCCAACATCCAGCGTTTGCTGGAACAGGAAATAGCCCGCGGCTCGAAGGTCTTCTATATCTGTGACCATCACGCCCCGAACGACCAGGAGTTCAAGCTGTTTCCACCCCACTGCGTAGCTGGTACCCGAGAAACAGAGCTTATCCCTGAGGTTAGCCAGTATCCCGGCGAGATTGTCTTTAAGACCCACTACAGCGCCTTCTTCAATACCTCTTTAGAGGAGAAGCTGAAGTCCCTCCGCCCCCAAAAGCTGGTTATCTGTGGGGTATGCACCGATATCTGTGTGTTGCACACCACGTCTGACGCCCGCAACCGCGACTACGAAGTGGAAGTCCCTGTCGATTGCGTTGCTTCCTTTGATCTGGCCGCTCACAGGCTCGCCCTACAGCACATGGAGAAGGTGCTGGGAGCCAAGCTAACCAGAATCTCCGCCCCCAGGGTAACTGACCCTCGGTTTGAAGCTGCCCCGGCCGTCTTGTCTGGCGACACCGCCGATATCTACTTCCTCCGCACGGTGGAAATCTTGAAACGCGAAGGAATCAATCCGGTGGCCACCATGGAGGTCTTCCCCAGCCGGGCGGGAATCCTCTGCGGCATGCACGAAGTCCATGCCTTGCTGGAGGAGGTCTTGCCGCCGGGTAACCGGGAGGTCTGGTCCCTTTCTGAAGGCGACTCCTTCGAAAGGAAGGAGGTCGTGCTCCGCATTACCGCCCCCTACCAGAGCTACGGAGCTTACGAGACTGCTTACCTGGGTATGCTCTCCCACGGTAGCGGCTGGGCCACAGCAGCGCGGGAATGCGTGGAAGCAGCTCAGGGAATCCCTATCATCAGCTTCGGCGTCCGTCATCTGCACCCCACGGTAGCCGGTATTCTGGACTATGCCGCTGTCGTCGGCGGCTGTGTCGGTTGCTCCAGCGTTGCCGGGGCCAAGCTCGCCGGCGTCCCCCCCACCGGCACCATCCCCCACGCCCTGATCATCGTCATGGGCGATACTGTTACCGCCACCCTGGCCTTTGACAGGCACATGCCCCCAGAGGTGCCCCGTATCGCCCTGGTGGATACCTTCAGAGATGAACCTGAGGAGAGCATCATTGTGGCTCAGGCGATGCAGGGTCGCCTCCAGGGTGTGAGGCTGGATACCCCAACTGAGCGGGGTCGGGTCACCGCCGACCTGGTGAAAGAGACCAGGGCCAGGCTTGACCTGGCGGGCTTCAGAGATGTCAAGATCGTTGTCAGCGGCGGCTTCGACCCCGAGCGCATAAGGTATTTCGTCGAAAACCGTGCCCCAGTTGACACCTTTGGGGTGGGAAGCTATATTAGTGGCGCAAGGCCCATTGATTTCACCGCCGACCTGCACCAGGTAGAAGGCAGGCCGGTGGCCAAGCGGGGTAGAATCCCGGGGATCACCCCTAACCCGCGGCTGAAACGGGTCATGTGAAAAGGCGGCAGGATGTGGTCTCGACGGCGAGGGTTTTTGGCGGCTTTGGCTTCGGCCTTCCTCCTTTCATGTTCTACTTCGGCCGCCGTCCCTTCCCTCGAAAAGAGGATTACCTCCGCCTGCTGGAAGAATACAAAAAGGAGCTGGAGGCAGAGCTGAGGGAGGTGGAAAAAGAGATCGAGGAGATGAGGCGGGAATAGCAAAGTGCCTTTAGAGGTGCTGGACTTGGCCAAACGCATCGCAGAGGCGGCTGCGGACAAGCAGGCCTCCGATGTAGTTTTGCTGGACACGAGAAAGGTCTGCTCTTTTGCAGACTATTTTGTCATTTGTAGCGGCGAAAGTGAACGACAGATCGAGGCTATTGGTGAGGCTGTGGCCAAGGTGCTGGCGGAAGAGGCCGTCTCCCTGTATCACCGCGAGGGGAATGCTAATTCAGGATGGGTTCTGCTGGACCTGGGTGACATTATTGTCCACATCTTCTCCCAATTCGAGAGGGAATACTACCAGCTCGAGAAGCTGTGGAGCAAAGCCTCCGTGGTAGTCAAAATTATGTAGGCGAGAGCCTTGAGCAACCCAATATGTCATCTCGAGCCACCGTAGGGCAGGTTCCCCAACCTGCCCGCCCCCCACGCTCGCCTTAGCAAACCCCACCCGCCCATCCCATTACCTCGAAAATACCGGTAGCAGGGGCTACCCTCCAGACTCTCATTCCCGCGGAAGCGGGAATCCAGGAACCCTGTGACGGCAGCCTGCCTCATCATTTTCATTCTTTGGTGGTGCTGGTGTGAGCCAGCACGGGTGATTCCGGCGGAAGCCGGAATCCAGAGATCGTTAACGAAGGCTGGTTTTCCTGAGTGCCGGATTTGCCTGCGTCATCGCGAGCCACCGTAGGGCAGGTTCCCCAACCTGCCCGCCCCCCACGCTCGCCTTATCAAACCCCACCCGCCCACCGCCCATCCCATTCCGGCTTCCGCCGGAATGGGATGGGCGGTGGGGTATCACCTCGCGAGATTGCTTCTCCTTCCCCGGAAGGACCGCAATCACAGAAAAAGGCTGCACTCACTCAGCCATGCGGTATTTGGTGAGTGTCAGGTCCTCGACCTGACCTGCACTCACACTGTACACCCCGCGTCGGGTCAGGGACCCGACAGCCACTGTAATCCCCCTCCCTCTAACTCCCTCCCGCCAGGGGAGGGAGACTTTTCCCTCTCCCTTGACGGGAGAGGGCTAGGGTGAGGGTGAATCGGTATTTTGGTGAGAATGACACGAAGGCGGTGATAAACGATCTCAGGACAGACCACAAAACGGTGATCAGGTTCTCCCTATATAGAGTATGTGTTTTATGCTCTATCACATAAGGCGTGCGATATTATATCCATTATTTGACAAGGCCATAACGGCTAATTTCCGAGGCGAGTGGCGGCACTATTGACACTTTGGGCTTCTCCTGATATACTACCGCCTCAGCCTATTGACCTTTTGCTATAGGGATCAATTGAAATCTGTGTCACTTCAACGAAACCATTAGATAACAAGAGGAGGCAACGCATGAGAACCCGGGTCAGACAACTATGGTTCCTTCCCGTGATCCTGGTCTTGATCCTATCCGCAGTCTTGGTGGCGCTGCCAAAGGGCAGCGTCCAGGCCGGGCTGACAGACCTGCCTACGCCCTGGACAAATTTTACCTGGCAACCCTATCTCTACAACGGAAATCCAGTCTATGACCATGAGAGTTCGGCTGACCCCAGCAATGGTGGGACAGCAGTGTCGCCGGATCAGATTGACATTGCTTCAGGGGCTACCGGACTGGGCCCAGGGACACAGCCCAGCGTTCTTCTTGCCTACTACGATGGCGGCACACCAGGTGACGCCACCTACACCGATGACTTCTACGGCTTCCGAGTGCGCTTGAATGGGGATCCCCAGCATGGTCCGAGCGGGGGGTACATTTCCCGCCACTGGTGCGTTCTCATGGACATTGACGGCGATAACTACAAGGAATTTGTTATTGACCTCGCCGGTGACTTCTCTGGAAGCAATCCGGACAGGTTATACGTTTTCTACAACAATGACCCTGTCAACACCATGAATCCAGCTACCGATGAGGTTGCTGTGTTTCTGGCCGCCAACAACAGCCATAGCCCTCAGACATACAATCACACCCGCGTTGTCATTCCTGCCACCGGTGGTGCTGACCCCAATGAAGTATGGCTTGACGTGCAGATCCCCATCACCGCGCTGAAGAACAAGTCAGGCGTGCAGCAGGTGTATCCCAGCACTCTGGTCCGGCTCTTCTGGAGCACCTCCGCTTCGAACACCGATCCACTTCAGAAGGACTGGATGCTAGCACCCTTCTCCTTCGGAGACCCTCTGAATCCATACATAGAAGCCACCAAGACCGATTCCTTGTTTACCGATGCCGATAGCAATAGCGTCCCCAGCCCCGGTGATACCCTGCTCTACACTATAGTCATTACCAACAGCGGAAACCTGGACGCCACCGGTGTCACCTTCTCCGATACCCCTGATGCCAATACCACGCTGGTGGTGGGCAGCGTCGCCACCACCCAGGGCACGGTGACTTCAGGCAATAACTCAGGCGATACCACCGTCGGTGTTAACATTGGCACGCTGACCAGGGGCGGGGGCAGTGTCGCCATTGCTTTCATGGTGACCATCAACAGCCCCTTTCCTCCAGGAGTAAGCCAGGTCGCCAACCAGGGCATGGTCTCCGGCACCAACTTCATCACCGAGCCTACCGATGACCCTGATACGGTGGCCGATGATGACCCTACCGTGACGCTGGTTTACACCGCGGCTCCAGCTATAAACATATTGAAGACCGGCACCCTGGATATGACGGTGGTTCTTCCCAACGACCGTGCTGACGTGGGTGACAAGATCAACTACACCTTCACGGTGACCAACACCGGCAACGTCACCCTGACCAATATCTATGTCACCGATCCCAAGGTAACGGTATCGGGCGGCCCTATTACCCTGCTTCCGGGCGCCTCCGACAGCACCACCTTCACCGGCAGCTACACTCTAACCCAGGCCGATATCAACGCCGGCCAGGTGGACAACACGGCTACCGCCACGGGTAAGGACCCTGGCAACAACGATGTGACCAATACCGATGACGAGACGGTTACCATCCCCCAGAGCCCGTCCATATCCGTAGTGAAGAACGGCACCCTGGATATGACGGTGGTTCTTCCCAACGACCGTGCTGACGTGGGTGACAAGATCAACTACACCTTCACGGTGACCAACACCGGCAACGTCACCCTGACCAATATCTATGTCACCGATCCCAAGGTAACGGTATCGGGCGGCCCTATTACCCTGCTTCCGGGCGCCTCCGACAGCACCACCTTCACCGGCAGCTACACTCTAACCCAGGCCGATATCAACGCCGGCCAGGTGGACAACACGGCTACCGCCACGGGTAAGGACCCTGGCAACAACGATGTGACCAAT
>Ga0194125_10007911_pt1 | contig 15147 bp, 10 predicted proteins | sample TA2KigC250mmetaG_FD_148626 | JGI IMG/M metagenome (GOLD analysis project Ga0194125, IMG submission 148626) | Freshwater microbial communities from Lake Tanganyika, Tanzania - TA2015034 Kigoma Deep Cast 250m | ecosystem: Environmental > Aquatic > Freshwater > Lake | place: Tanzania: Lake... | reverse complement strand
ATATTTTGGTTACGGCAGTCCTGATCATGGCCTACTTGGTAATAGGCATCCTAATTTCTTGGAAACTTTCTCTGGTAATGTTTTGTATCTCAGTGCCGTTAATTTACTTTTCTAGACGCAGGAGGAGCATCGTTCAAAAAGGCCAAGAGATCAGTCATGCCAATGAGGTCTTGCAAAGCATGACGGTGGAATCGCTACTTGGAATAAGAGAAATCAAAATATTCGGTTTAGAACAACATTTAACACCGATCTTTAGTGCAGTAGCTACGAATGTGAGTCGCCAGAATTTGCTATTGCAAAGGCTCAATACCCGCTTAATTTCAATTTATGAAATAGCGGCCGTGGGCATCATCATCTTATCGGTGAGTCTCTCGGTCTTCGTACTGAAGAATCCGATCCCAGAGATGGTGGCGATTCTTGCCCTCATGGTTCGCCTGTCACCCATGGTGACAAATCTTCAGAATAATCGGGACAAGTTCCTCGGAACTATGTCAGGGTTTAAAGTGGTCAATGAGCTACTTGGGGAGGCAAGGCAAAGTAAAGAAGCAGCGGTTAAAGGCGCTTATGGGTACAATAGGCTGCAATCATCTATTGATTTCGACAATGTTAGCTTCACTTATGAAGGACATGATATTCCAGTACTTAGGAATATCACTCTTCGCCTTGAGCAAGCAAAGACTACGGCAATTGTGGGAGCATCAGGGTCTGGCAAATCCACGCTGGTGGATCTGATTGTTCGCTTCTATGATCCTACAGAGGGGCAGATTTTAGTAGATGGAACGGACTTGAAGCAAATTGATCTACTTAGCTGGCGCGGAATGATAGGCTTCGTGAGTCAAGAGACCTTCCTTTTCAACGATACCGTTCTGAAGAATATTTGGTATGGGAATCTTCAGGCCTTGGAGGAAGAGGTCGTAGAGGCAGCAAGGCGTGCTTATGCGCACGAATTTATTATGGAACTTCCGCAAGGCTATCACACGGTGATCGGTGACCGAGGTGTTAGATTGTCTGGTGGACAGAGACAGCGTTTAGCTCTGGCGCGAGCTATTCTCCGTAACCCTCAGGTTCTCATTTTAGATGAGGCGACCAGTGATCTTGACTCGAAGTCAGAACGCTTGATACAGGATTCGTTGCGCGAATTGAGTCGCAATCGAACTGTAATCATAATTGCCCATCGCTTATCAACAATAGAGAACGCCGATGAAATAGTTGTAGTTGAAGAAGGGCGTGTGGTAGAAAGCGGCAGTCATCAAGCATTACTTCAAAGAAGGGGACATTATGCAGACTATTATAATTTGCAATTTAGGAAGAGCTTTCAGCCTTTCCTGACTGATGAAGGATTGAACGCTGATAATAAAAAGGCATGACGGGACCCCTATCTATGTTCTGGATTTCGTTACTTTTCCAGTTTTTGAAACCCAAAAGTACTCCAATAGCAATCTTTATCAATAAGTTAGGATTGTTATCTGGGCTGCGTTTGTCGCTGTTTACGTTTAATCAGCAGGTTGAATCTATAAGGTATCTATCCATTAGTCGATCAGGGCGTGTAATTGTGACATTGATGCGGCGGTTGAGGCCTTGTCTTGAGGTCAAAAAACTCGAAATAGATTTTTCATCTCCAGTGCGACAAGGTGGAGGTCTCTGGTACTGGGTTCATGCGGCAATTGAGGATGTTGCGAGAACAATAGCCGCAGATCTCATGGAAAGCGGGACTTTCATGGAATATGTCGCGGAAAGCATAGAGCCCTCAAGAAGAATAGGTTTTGTTCGCAAGATGCTTAGCGAGGAGTTGTTTCGAACGATGATACTGGTTCTTTTGGCTCAACGAGAAGCAGAAATTGACAGTAGATTACTTCGCAAAGTTGTATTTGTGAGTGTCTCCGACCTCTTGCCTCTGCTTGCTAAGGCCTCCGCTCGCTGGGGCAAGGACGTCACGTTTGTCAACCTTCCTGATTGGAGAAACTCCTTTCTGCTAAGGTTGCCGTGGTTCCTGTGGGGGAAATGCTGCGTGCTGGGCTGGACGGTTATTGATAGCCTCATACATAAAGGCCAGGAAAACGAAAGGAAGCCACCCAATACAGTTGCACTTCAATACGCATGGGGACTTGAAAGCAATCTAAGAATAAGCGACATTTGGTGGTACAAGTCATCGGGATTGGATAATTCTCGCTGCTTGATATTCTTTAACCGTAGCAAAAAGCCGGCAACCGATAGAGTAATTCAAGAGCTCGAGAGATTAGGGATTCGCTACCGCATTCTCAATAAAGGAGCTAACAAGACCTCCAGGGTCCCAACTAATCAAATTTCGATTCAAAGGGGCAAAATGGTAATTCATGATGTTGTTGCTCTTGTGAAAACCCTTCTGTGGGCCGTGTGTGCAAAAGCTCCTCTGTGGCAGATAAATAAATGGCTGATGGTTATCGCTGAAGTCAGACGATGGCAGGCTTTCATGGAGGCCGAGAATGTAAAAGTGATATTTGATGTCGGAGAATTCAGCCTTGATACAGTATCCCTCGCGGCAGACATTGTGGGAGCGATCAAAGTGGGCTTGCATTGGAGCGATCTCTCAGCTACATTCTCACTCGCACGTCTAATCCCCCATCACCAAGTTTACTTTATTTGGGGGCCTCGGTATCAAAGCTTGCTCGAGGGCATAGGAGCACCCGTAAATGCGTTGGTGCAGGTGGGCTGTATTTTTGATGATGGTGAGGCGAGGTCCCAATGGTGCGCAATAACGAAAATCTACCGTACACGACTCGAGGGCGCTGGGGCTAGGCACGTAATTGGAGTATTAGATAGATCATGCTCTCCCGAAAGCCATATTCCTCCAACCTATCATATTCAGTTCTATGAAGCACTGCTCTCATGGGCAGAAAGTAACGTTGCCCTCGGGTTGATTATTAAACCTAAGTATGACACGCCTGGTGTTTTTGTTTACAAGCCAGAGTTATATAAACGCTTTCAAGAATTGATGGTAACTGGTCGATTGCTTATGCTTGAAGGTTGGAGGCATGTTGCTGAAGCGGCATTAGCTTCTGATATTATGATCGCTTTAGGGCCTAACTCAGCAGGTGTCTTATGCGCCTTAGAAGGAGTAAACACAGTTTTCTGGGACCCTTCTCAAGCCAGCAAGGGACCCTTTGTTCAGTGGGCACATCGCTTCGGGTGGGACAACGGTAACATTGTTTTTACCAGAATGGATCACTTGATTGATACTGTAAAGAAATACTTGAATTGCCCATCTGCCCTACCTAAGTTAGGCGATCTCTCGTCATTACTTGATGACGTAGATTCTTTTCGGGATGGGAAAGCAGCGCTACGCGTAGGAGCGTTTATTCGCTGGTTCTTGGAAGGTTTGGACCAAAGCCTCAATCGCACTGAAGCTTTACAAATAGCTATTGACAGATATAGGGCCGAATGGGGAACAGACAAGGTTCATTCTAATCTAAGAGATTAGGTATAAATGCCCATGGATTGTTACTTATTATAATAACAAACCAAGCTACCTATGAGTCAGTTGAAAAATAAGATCTTTCTTCATGCTACTCAAAAAGTCAGAGGGATTCTTCACTTCAAGCTGGTGCACAGGGGTTGTATTATTATATTAATAGGAGTATTTATAGCCCTTATCCTGAACAATATAATATTAATTTGGAATGAAGATCTTTCGCAGGAATCTATTACGATATTGTTTTTAAGAGTATTGTTAAGCAGTTTAATTGGAAAAGGTTTTTGGATATCTGTGTTACTAATTGTTTTTATTCTAACATACTTCTTTATATATCAATCGCCAGACACGAAGGTTAACCTTCGGACACCGATGAACTATTGTATATACCTTTATGTACTTAATTTTTTTCTGCCAATATTTCGATCATCACTCGTAGCAATCCCATTAATCACCATGATTTTGTTAACTCCAGCCAAGTCAAGGAAATCTAAACACAATGTGAAATGGTTCATACTGGTATTCGTGACATTGACCCTAATACAGATGTGGAGTGCCTGGGTAGGGTTAGATAATGTTTGGCCCACTGTGCCAAAGAAATCATATTACCAAGGGATATTGATGTTTTTTCATGCTATTCTCATTTACTATGTAGTGAAACGAAACGAATGGGGTATTAAGGAGTTTGATACTATATTTAAATGGATTCTGATTTTTGGTGCCCTAATATCCATAGAATCTCTTATAACTTTTTATGCTGGATTTGGGACTAATGTCAATATTTTCGGAGAAGCACCGTTAACCTACTTCGGAACGTTTCAAAGTATTTTTGTGATGAGTTATCACGAGGTGGGGCGTATAGCGATGACCATGATTTTTATCTCTTTGTATTTCTTTGCGAGCTATAGAAACCCTAAGTATATTGTAACATTTATATTAGGATTTCTTTTGTTAACCTCGACTCTTAACCGGCAAGTTATAATAGCAACATTACTGGGTTTGGCAATGATCTTCGTTTTAAGACGGAATCTTATAGCTCGAAGGTACGTGTCGCGAAAAATATTGAATATCGTTCTCTATCAATTATTATTTTGCGTATTAGTATTCTCATTTATAATTTCCACAGAGGTCATAGCGACCTATCGGGGTGCTGGAGGGTTATTCGATCGCACTATAAAGCTTATCCGGGGACTTGATGTGATGATTTACACTAAAGGGTTAGGAACCGGGGGAGGAAGCACAGTTATACCTTACTATTTAAGTTCGTTATTCGTTCCACCAACTGCGAGCAACATAATTTTGCCATATCTTGGTATGGACTTCAATTCGGCGCTACGTCACATAGAGAGGGAAATAAGGGGAGAAGTTTTTGCTTATACATTACACAACTTTTGGTTCGAGGTCATTGTAGGATGGGGGGTTGTGGGATTAGTTGCCCTTTTTTATTTGTTTTATTGGGTATGGAAGCTGTTTTGGAAAGTTTTCACCTTTGAGAAAATGGGATGTGCCGTAAACGACACAAGACCTGTCTGGATTGTTTTTGCCTTGGTCTTTAGCGTTTCAATCAGCGTTTTGTTTACCTCTAAGTTCCAACATGTTTGGTATTTTGTCATCTTGTTTCTCTTTTTGGAGAAATGTGTCCAGAAAGTTTTGCCATCAGCTATTGGGAATTTTTTCTCAAACAAGAAATAGATAGAAACCTGCCAAATGGCCATTTAAGCGTTAGTAAGCCTTGAGGTTTCAATAGTTGGGCAGGTAAATAAAGTATGTGTGGATTTGTTGGAGTCATTGAACCAGAAGGCGTATCCAGCCACGTCGTGAGGGAAATGGCCGAAGTCCTTTCCCACCGTGGCCCAGACGATGTTGGCTTCCTCTATTTTGACCCGCACACTAACGAATTCGTTGAACCGCGATCCACTGATGAAAGGCTCCGCAAGTATACATTTGGTATGGGTTTCTGCCGTCTTAGCATTCTGGATTCTCGCCCAATGGTCATCAGCCAATGCTTACCCCGGACCGACGTTTCGCCATCACTTATAACGGTGAGATCTATAACTTTTTAGAGTTGCGAGAAGAACTGGTTCGGAGAGGTTACACCTTTCGAAGCAGAACTGACACAGAGGTAATTTTATACTTATACGCAGAGTACGGCCCCGAAATGCTTGCGAAGTTAAACGGGATGTTTGCGATGGCAATCTACGATAGCACGGCGAGAACCCTTTTCCTCGCCCGTGATCGAATGGGTATCAAACCTCTCTATTATTACCAGCGTGGTCATCTCTTCATATATGCAAGCGAGGTAAAGGCATTTCTGTATCATCCTGCGTTTCACCCAGAGCTGAATCAAGAGCGACTGAGCGAGTATTTCTTGTTTCGGTACGTGGGATGTCCGGATTCACTACTTAAGGGAGTTCACTCTATAGAACCTGGCACATACATGATCGTGCGAGACGGTGAGCCCATGACGCGCATCTATTGGAAAGTGCCGGAACATAATAGGTTGCCAATGGAATCTTCCGAAGCAAAGGTTGAGTTGGCAGAACTAATGCAAAGTAGCGTGAGGTATCAGTTGATTAGCGATGTCAAGGTTGGGTGTCAGCTCTCGGGCGGTATCGATTCTTCTCTGGTGTCTCATTGGGCAGCCGAGCAACATGGGAGTCTCTTCGACTCAGTCTCAATCGTTTTTCGCGATCCTCGATTTAGCGAGGAGCCTTATATCGATCATGTGAATCGTTTATTAAGTTTGAGAGGACATAAAGCCTATCTTGAGAACGATTTCGTCTTAGATCAATTCAGGCTAATCACTTGGCATAATGACTTCCCATTGAGCCATCCTAACTGCATAGGCATCTTTCTGTTGTCGAAAGAGGCCAAGCGTCATGTCACGGTCCTCCTCAGTGGAGAAGGCGCGGACGAAGTATTTGGTGGTTACCCCCGTTTTTATCAGGCTGCTTGGCTCTTACGTCTGAACCGCACCCCCGCAGTCTGGCTAATCCCTTCATTAAAAAAGAGACTATTGCCATTCGGTGGGTTAGGTGAGAGCCTCATCGGACTGTCAGCATTTGGCGATCCAGAACTTATAGCTAAGGTGTATCCCGAGTTTGACCTTGACCAAGCGCTGGGTCCGAGACTTGAGATATGGTCCCAAGTTAGAGACGGAAATCTCCTGGAACGTTTGTTAACTTATGAGCAGCGGACCTATCTCGTCGAACTTCTCATGAGGCAGGACAAAATGTGCATGGCACACAGCGTAGAGAACCGGGTTCCATACTTGGATCACCGAGTAGTCGAATTCTCAAAGAGTCTGCCGACGGCAATGAAAGTCAGAGCTCCGATCTTTACACGGCGTGGCCTAGCGGTCAACTCTACCAAGAGGATCCTAAAGGGTCTTGCATCTGACTGCTTCGGTAAAATGTTTGCTTACCGGACAAAGTCTGGATTTCCCCTACCACTTGACGAGGTGTTTTCGAGCAGCACATTCTCGGCTGCGTTTGTGGAGGAGTACCGGCAAGCCATCAGTAACCTGGGGTTTTGTAATCTCTCAGAAGTAGACGATCTATATCAGACGACCCGGGAGTTTGGTGGCAGGTACTCTCAGATGTTCTTTACCGTAGTTGCGCTTGCTTTATGGTGGAAGGTCTTTAAAAAGGGCCCGCTCCTACAACGCATTATTGCTCCAGCGGGTGGAGTTATTTAGGTCGAATTGGTTGGAGACTTTATTATGGTATCTCGATATATAGAGCCATTGGTTTGGCGTATAGAGAATCGAGAAGCGATACAAGCATATCAAGACCTGAAAGCTGACATGACTGCCAGCCGAAGAAATATTGATTCAATGGTGGATCAGAAGCTTGGTCAGTTGCTAGAGTACATTGTGAAAAATGTTCCCTTCTACCAGCGTGAGGAGCTTTGCTGGGCTGTAGCCAAGTTGCCACCAAAAGAGGCCCTCATTTATTTTCCTGTATTGTTCAAGACAGATATCCAGCGGCTCGGGGATAAGCTTTTGGGAACAGATCGGCAGGGTGCGAAGGCAAACAACAGTGGTGGCTCAACTGGTCATATTTTGAATTTTTTTCAAAGCCCAACACACTTTGTCCACGCTGCGGCGGGACGGCGACTGGGTTACATGTTAACTGGCTGGAAACCTGGTCAGCCTATAGTGTTCTTCTGGGGTAACCCAGCTGATTTTCATCCTGGTCGTAAGAAATGGATCGGACTACTAAGGAACAAGATATATCAAGTGAAGTGGTACAATGCCTTCGCGCCAGATGAACAAATGCTTGAGCGCGTTATACAGTGCCTTTCACGTAGGCATGCTCTTCTGGTGGGTTACGCTTCTTCCCTTGGCCACTTAGCTCTTTATTTAAAGAAATGCGGTCGAACTGTTCCGACACTGGGCGTTCAGGCGACGGCTGACACATTAACTGATGGTCTGAGGCAATTGCTTGAAAACGTTTTCCAATCGGAGGTATTCAACCGCTACGGTTCTAGAGAGCTGAGCATAGTGGCTCACGAGTGGTATGACCATGGAGGGATGTATGTTTTTGAAAGGAATAACTATGTGGAAATTTTAGATGATGATGGTCGATTGTGCAAGCCCGGAAGAATAGGCCGGATAGTTGTCACAAATCTTAATAACTATGCAATGCCGTTTATCCGGTACGATATCGGGGATGTGGGATACTGGTATATTGGTGATCAGAAACCAGCCTCTCAACTTCTCCGTTTTGGCAATGTAATTGGTCGGGAGAATGACCTTATCTATGGACCGAGTGGAACAGCAGTTTATTGTGAGTTTTTTGCGCGATTGTTTTACTCTAAGCCCGGTGTAGAGCAGTTTCAGGTTATACAAGACGATAAAGCGCATTTGGCTATTAAAATTTTGGCAATACCTGATGTTGATCGAAACTCCCTTCTGGACTATCTAAGGACTATGATACACCATCATGCAGATCCAGGCTTTAGAATTGACTTTGAGTTTGTCAGCGAAATTCCAACAACAGCCTCAGGTAAACGCAGGTATGTATATCGGACTTGGAAAACTTAAGATAACATTTAATTGAATTTTCGTTTTGGGGAGCAAGGAGAAATGGAGAAACCAAAGGTTGAACGTACGATTTTTGAGAATAAAAATATAAATTATAGAATATTAGAGATGTATGGAGGAAGACTGCTTGCTAAGGTTATCTTAAGAAAGTTAATGAGACGCATATGGAAGGGTCCCTCGGTCGAACGAGCTATCATGTATAACGGCGTATTAGTCTTTGATAAACCGGAACTCCATGGAGAAGGTATGACCGTCGGCCAAGATTTTATTAGGGCTTTGCTCGAGCTTGGATTTAGGCGGTGCGAGCGGATGTTTGAATTCTGTGCTGGCCCTGGATATATTGGTTATTCTATTTTAGCAAACGGATTCTGTGAAAAACTAACCTTAGCTGACATAAACCCATTTGCAGTCGAAATGGCCAAGAAAACTGCTCGATTTAATGGGATTGAGCATCTTGTAAACGTCTACCAATCGGATGTATTGGATCAAATTCCAGAACATGAGAAGTGGGATCTTGTCGTAGGCAATCCACCTCATTTCCTGCCGAGGAGCCCCCACGATAAAAACATCAAGGCATTCGATCCTGACTGGCGTGTCCACAAGAAGTTTTATGCTTCTGTCAAATGCTTTATGAAGCCGGACGGTTTCATTGTAATGCAGGAAAATATAAGGGGCTCTACTGTTGAATTATTTAAGCCGATGATAGAAGGTGGAGGAGGAGAGGTTGTATCCTGGAAACCAGGAATTGATGTATGTGGCAGAGGCAACAGTATGTATTATTTGGTGAGCCAATGGTAGATGCCTCATTAAAGGAAATACCTGAGACTGTTGGAGAATGGGAAGAGAGGCGAAAGAGTGCACGAAGTAAATTGTGGTCGTTACTGGGGGATTTGCCACCGCGTCCTAAACCGGATGTTGAGATAATTAGCCGTGAGTATCGGCGTAACTTTATAATTGAAAAATTCCAGTTTGATAATGGAGCAGGAGCCATTGTTCCCGGATATTTGATATTTCCAGCTCGCAATTTCAAGGTACCGGCGCCAGCTATTCATTATTATCACTATCATGGTGGACAATATCATCTAGGTAAGGATGAAGTCCTTGAACGCAATTGTCGAAAGAGAATTAAAGCATCCGAATTAACTGAGGAAGGTTACATTGTCTTAATTATTGATACATATTGTTTTGGCGATAGACAGGGTAAGGGGCCCGCTGGTCGAAAGGAGAAAGGGCGAGCAGAGGAACTTTCACTTAGTAAATATAACCTATGGCTTGGCAGGACATTATGGGGAATGATGCTGAGAGACGAGTTGATTGCTCTTGACTACCTCTTATCAAGGCCCGATGTGGACTCAAATCGTATAGGAGCTATGGGAATGAGCATGGGGAGTACAAAAACGTGGTGGATTGCCGCTTTGGATGAAAGAATTAAAGTATGCATCTGTGTCGCTGGTTTGACAAGATATCAAAATCTTATTACTGCAGGTAATCTTGATAGGCATAGTATATACTATTACGTTCCAGGGGTTCTAAAACATTTCGATACCGAAGTGATTGTTTCATTGATAGCTCCACGTCCTATTTTGGCTCTTACAGGATCGGAGGATATAGGCTCGCCTGCTGATGGAGTTAAAATCATAAATGACTATACGGAAAAGATTTTTGCCTTATACGAAGCGAGAGGCAAGTTCAGAAGCATACTTTATTCCAACGTTGGCCATGTATTTACATCTGATATGTGGGATGAAGCACTAGCATGGTTTAAAAGATGGTTGTAACTATTAAGCTATTTTTCAGCTTTCAGTATTCAGCAGCTTGTGTGTAGGAAGAACAATGGCATGTATTATATAGGAAGCCGATTGTGAATTTAGAGGAATCTCGGCTAAAACGAGAGAACGAGGAAGCACACCGCCGCTGCCCTGTGTGTAATGGGGCAGATTTCACCTTCTTTTATAAGATGACCTATGAGTTTTTAAGGGACAAGCATGGGAGCAGTGTCGATATAATTAACTGCATTATAAGCGTTCCCGAAAACACGCTGGACATTGTTGTTTGTAAGACGTGTGGAATGGTCTACACACGTAATTTGTATGATTTCAGCGAAATTAGAGAACGAATTGGTCTGGCGAAAGATTCCCCCTTGACCATGGCTGAGTTGAAGGAAGCACATAAGGAGATCAATTCGCAAGATTTCCTGATGAAATACCATATTGTACAAATACTCATGCGACTACTATTGGACAGAAAGCGGAGCGACTTGAAAATTCTGGACTTCGGGGGCGGCTATGTGGGGATACATGCCAGACTGGCTAATATGTATGGAAGGTCAAAGTGCATTGTCTATGACCCGATTGTGGCAGAAGCAGATGTAGAGGGCATTAAGTTCCTAAATCAACTCTCAAAGGTGTGGCAGGAAAAGCCATTCGATGGTACCATATGCAACCAGGTATTGGAACACTGTCTGAACCCCCGGCAGGAGCTAAAGAACATCTACGAGCTATTGAGACCGGGTGGTTATGCATTTCTAGCTGTGCCGCTGCTTAGCTACAAGAAGCTATCTCAATATTACGAGCAAATCATACAAGGTAAGGGTGAAGCTGCGAAGATCGTACATCTTAACCACATAAACTATTTCTCGTTAAAGAATTTTACTCGTCTTATCAAGGAGACAGGTTTTGAGATCGTTCCTGTTCAGGTTGATCTGCTTATGTATAAGTCGCACCCATGTGCAAATAGCTTTGTCGTCTGGGAGGTGCTTAAAGCCTTACGGTCCTTTGGCTTCCGTCTTGCAATCTGGCTGAATGCTTATTCAGCCCTTTCCATGTTCTTCGGCGGTAGCTTTTTCGTGAAGAGACCTTAGTGAATGACGTCGAGAAGGTGACGGCAGTGGTGAATTCTGATGGGCGCAACCGTGTTCTAATAGTTGTTGATTCACCTACAGGACCAACGGTCCATCTACTGCATTCAGTTAGGCATGTGATCGAGAACCAAGAGAACAAGGATGTGTCGTTGCACTTGTTGTCTTTTGTTGACGACCCTAAGAGGGAATTAATCAGGGAGGTCAGAAGGATCTGGACAGGTCCCGTTGACCAATTGAGTGGGAGAACGTATCTCGACCGGGTAGGACAGGTGGTCCGAACCAGTCTAAGTGAATTCACGGCTGAGCTTCGCCATCGGTTAGAGGAGATAGCATATGAGGCGGGCGGACCGAGGTGGGGAAGACGCTTTAGCGAAATGTGGTGGTACACACACCTCTCAGAGAAAAATAGTGCTGCTGACAGTGTGTGGTGGGATTGCCTGCGACTTGAGTCTGTCCGGAAGAGGTTGTCGGAGGTATCGTACGCACATTGTCTATTCATTGGAGGATCTGCGCTATGTGATATGGTGCGACAGCTATGTGAAAATGTTGATATAAGGTTTTCTGCATGTGTAATTGAGCAATTTCGAACCCGATGGTGGCGATTAGTTGCAAGAAGAGCCTTGAGTGGTTTGTTCTTTACGATGGCGGTCCTGGTTGCCCGTATGGTAAAACCTTGTTATATCAGTCCCAATTGCAGCCGAAACAACAAGGTGATGCTGGCATATAGTTGGGCGGAATTCTGGACCAAGCGATTTGGGAAGTGGACGGAACCCTACTACGAAGATGCTTTAGAGCGAGCAGAGCGACTACCGAATTTACTTCCCGTATATGCGTTGAGCGTGTATGGAAGACCATATATTCCACTGAAAGGAATATTGGTGCAACTCTGGAGCCTGATGAGGCGGCCGGAGTGGCGTTCCATTAGATTTGTCCTGTTTGAAGCTCAGACAAACCCCTTGCAAGTAATTGCTGAATACGCTCGGGTTCAAGACATATGGAAGTACAGGAAGATGACAAAGACTGACAACTTTCGGAAGTCACTCACGTGGAAAGGGATTGATATGACTAAGCCATTTGGCCAACTCCTGTGGAGGTCTGTGCTTGTCACTTGGCCCTTCCTGAAGATGCAGGAGAGACTCGTGGCTAAGCTCACAAGCCGCCTTCAGCCAGCTGTTACTCTCCTATATTCATTTGAGTACGTAGTTGGCCGAGCATTTATAACTGGAACTCGAAGGGGAGGAAAGGCACGTATTATCGGGATGCAGCATGGACCCATGGCACCCATGAAGTTTACATACTCGGGTACCCCTGATGAGAGAATAATCGGCGAGCACGGTTCTCCTCCACTGCCAGAACCTGATTTATACAGTGTTGAAGGGAATGCTGCCCTCCGGATTTTAGGAGAGCGCGGAGTCGGTGCTGATAGTATCTATGTGATTGGCCCATTGAGGCTAGATCAAATTTGGAACCGCGCAAGGGCTGCAGCTCAGCGGATACGCTTCCAAGGGTTGCCGATCCGGGTGCTTATCACTCCAGGACTTCACGATACGAAGTTTGTGGCCAACTTTGCCATACCAACCTTGCTCTGTGACGAGCGGCTTACCATTATTTTCAAGCCACATCCTAAGATTATCTCTAATGACAAGATGCTCCGTGAAATTTTTCCTTTAAAAGCCACAAATACACAGGACGAAAAGCTACGGCTTGTCTGTGATGGTGATGTCTATGAGTGGATGGAAAAGGCAGATATATTGATCGGGACATACTCGTCGACTGTAATCGAGGCTATCGCCTTTGGGTTACCAGTGATTCTACTGACGTCAGAGCGGATACCGGACATGAGCCCATTCCAGATGCATAATGCTATGGTGCTTACTGCAAACGATGTGAGGACACTATCCAAGTATGTCGATCAACTGATTCAAGACAGTGCTTTCCGAGATTATTATTTGCGTCAATTAAAAAGCGTAGTGTCGGAAGTTTTCGGAGAGCTCAATGGTGGTGCAACCAGACGCCTCGCCGCGCTATGCCACGACCTATCAATGAGTGAAAAATAAACCCTGAGATTTCATAGCGATCGGGAGGACACATGATCTGGTTAAATAAAAAGTGCATTCTGAAAAGGCTGCCATTCATGTGTCCCATTATGAAATTGCAAATGACAACTTTATCGTATACAGTATTTTCAATGGCTTTTCAAATAAAAAATGCCCTTTTCACGTATTTTTAAGGATTAATTAATATCTTAAATTCCTATATTACCTCGTTGTTCATAATCCAACTTAGACACAGTCATTACTTGTTTCCACTTAAATTATGGTAAATCGGAACCGTATTCTCTTTTTCCTTCCCTCCCTTGCAGGCGGCGGAGCAGAGCGCAGCGCTCTCAATATTTTGAAACTTTTGGACCGGGGTAACTATGATGGATACTTAGTAGTATTGAAAGCAGAAGGTCCATTTTTGGAGGAGATTCCAAGGGATGTCAGGATAGTGGAGTTCCAGCCTCAAATTAGGCAACTGCTGAATTGGGTTCCAATTCCGGCGGGAAAAGGGCTCCTCTCAACAGCAGTGCAACTCAGACGAGTGATTAGTCACCTGGAACCGGACATCATCATCAGCTTCATGCCTGAAACAAGTCTTCCAACTTCTATAACAAGGTATTTTGCCTCGAAACGTTTGTTCAAGTGGATAGTTAGGGAGGGGAATTCGACCCGTATAAGATTAGAACAGGTGATCACAAACAGACCGAAGCGCTTAATACTAAGCCACTGGATTCGGTTAGCCTACTCGGCAGCAGATCATGTTATAGCGATTTCTGAAGGTGTTAAAAGTGGGCTGGTCAACCACTTTAATATTGCTCCAGAGAATATTAGCGTCATTTATAATCCTATTGATATTGAAAGGGTCCAGAAAGAAGGAAAAGAATTGCTTTCTTTCCCCTGGCCGAAAGAAAAGATTATCCTTGGGGCCGGTAAGCTGACAAAGCAGAAAGGGTTTGACATTTTGATCCGAGCGTTTGCTAAGTTACGTCAGAGGGTCCACGCGAGGTTAATTATTCTAGGAATAGGCGAACAAAAAGGGGAGCTTGAAGCTCTCGGTCATAAGCTAGGAGTTGAAGATTATGTTATAATTAAAGGATTTGTTCCTAATCCATGGGCTTATATGGCACGGGCTGACGTATTTGTTCTGCCTTCTCGATGGGAAGGGTTTGGGCATGTAATCGTAGAGGCCATGGCCTGTGGAACGCCTGTTGTAGCATCGAACTGTGATTTTGGTCCAGGGGAGATCATTACCCACGGAAAGGATGGCTTGCTTGTTCCTGTAGGTGACGTTGAGAGTCTTTCACAATCGATTTGCAGGGTACTTGAGGATCAGGAAATGGCCGAGAGTCTGAGGCAAGCAGGGTTTAAGCGAGCGTTGGATTTTGACTCAAAAAAGATTTGTTCACAGTACGAAAATATATTCAAGAAAGTTGCTTAAGTTGCAAGCCGATAATGGATCATTAGAGTCAGGTCTTAATGTGATTCAGCAGATATTTACAGAGGAGCGCATTTCATGGGAGAGGGTCGCCTACTACGTAGACAATTATCTATTTCCCCAGGATATCCGGGATCGTCGCATTCTTGATGTAGGTGGAGGAGATGGGAGTCTTTCACTATACATCCATATCGTCCGAGGGTCAAAAGTAGATGTCTTGGATGAATATGCAGGCCACGGAGGTGCTTCTTCTAATCTCGAAAAGCTGCTTCATCGCCTGGAGCGTCTGGGCATTTTAGACATCCAGGTGATCCA
>Ga0194125_10007903_pt1 | contig 15156 bp, 24 predicted proteins | sample TA2KigC250mmetaG_FD_148626 | JGI IMG/M metagenome (GOLD analysis project Ga0194125, IMG submission 148626) | Freshwater microbial communities from Lake Tanganyika, Tanzania - TA2015034 Kigoma Deep Cast 250m | ecosystem: Environmental > Aquatic > Freshwater > Lake | place: Tanzania: Lake... | reverse complement strand
AAATTGGAATATCACATTTGTTAATGGAAATCAATCAAGTTTACCCTATCAAGGCACTGGTATTACAACCACAACACTTGAGAATACTGATGTTCCATATTCACTAACAGGTAGAGGTGTTGATGCTATAATTGTTGATGATGGTATTGGTGCTGTTCATCCCGAGTTCATTGCAGATGATGGAACCCGTAGAGTCAAAGATTTAATTCTTGATGGTCCATATAAAGTTGATCCAACGTATTTTACAACAAATAATCTAACCTATACAAAAATAATTGATGGTGTTAATTTTGGAGTTGGGATTGCGTCAACTGCTGCTCGTGAGTGGTGGACAGATTCATCTAAAAGATCGGCGTCTTTTCAATCTTTAGGGACAATTAGTTCCATCAATTCATTATATACAATTGGTCATGCATTATCTAAAACATCTAACTCGAATAGCAACCAAATGACTGATGGCCATGGCACTGCCTGTGCATCTCAGATTGGTGGAAAGTCTTTTGGATTAGCATTTGAATGTAATCTCTGGGCTATAAGGATTAGTTTTGGTGATGGGTATATTAGTTCTGGAACGGCACTTGATATATGTACCATATTTCATAAGGCCAAAAAAATAATGCAACCTGGTAATCCAGATCCAACTTTGGTGAACAATTCATATGGAACTTTTTATAGCACAGGAAATACAAGTAGCACTACATACTCACACACCTACAGAGGTTCTAATTTAACTTATACTGGTTCAGGGGATTCCGCAACCATCCCTGCAAATGCTGGTGCTTGTAGAAATAATACAAGAATTATATATCAAAGTGGGGGAACAAATTACTATGCATACACTACAACAAATGGACAATATCTATATCCAAGTTCTACCTCAAATTTGGGTGCAGAAAACGCAATTGCCGCTGGATGTATTATTGTGACCGCTGCTAGTAATAGTAATCAAAAACTTTCTGACAGCACTGATATAGATTATAATAACTATTATGCACTGGACGGAACATATATTTGCAGAGTTCAGGGAGTTCAGAAAGGTCATTCTGGAACTGATACTCCTTCAAGTGGAAGTATTCGGGTTGGCGCTTTGGATTGTGGTGTAGAACCTCCAAGTGCAAAACAAGGTGCCACAGCATATGCTATTCGTAAAGTGTGTTATTCTGCTAATGGTCCAATGATAGATGTATGGGCACCCGCAGAGATGACAATGGCTGCTGGTTATGCTGGTAGTTATGAAGATTATCAGCGACAAGATAATACAAGTTTTTACGATACTTGGTTTAATGGAACAAGTTCTGCTTGTCCTAATGCTTGTGCTTTGATTGGTTTACATTTACAGATAAATAGAAAAGCAACTCAAAGAGATGTTAAAGAATGGTTATCTAGACACGGAGGTAGAGAAATTGCATTATCAGATCCATATCCTGGAGTGAATGATACAGGATATTGGACACAAACTTATAATTCAACTTATGATAGTCCAGCAAATTCAAGTGAAGTTTACAATATACGTGGTAATGGCAACTTGAGGGGTGCTCCAAAAAGAGTTTTACACAATCCTTATGCAAACAATACTCTACCTTCTATAAGTGGTGTCAATATTTCTGGTATATCTTTTACACAATCATAAATACCTAAAAAATCAAAATGGCTGATAAAGGTTTTGGTATAAGACAATTAAATCTAATTGGTGCCTCTGGGACGCCAAAGATTGAAAGTCCTAATAATTTAAACTTAAATGCCGTAACCGTTGCTATCAGCACTGATGTGACTATTGGTGGGCAGGTAACTTCTAATATTATTGTTGGCACGGGCAAGTCAGTTGGTATAGGAACTACACTTCCGACGAACACTCTTACTGTTGTTGGTAGTGGGACATCAACATCTCAACTTTTTGTTACTGGTGTTTCTACTTTTAATAACACTCTTACTGTTGTTGGTAGTGGGACATCAACATCTCAACTTTTTGTTACTGGTGTTTCTACTTTTGCTGGTATTACAACGGTCACTGGACCGACATTATTTGCTAAACAATTAAATGTTTCTGGTGTAGTTACAGCATCATCATTTGTTGGTGATGGTTCATTACTCACTAATCTTCCTGGCGGTGGTGGTGGTATTGCTGGTATTAATACATCTGGAACTTCTACATTTACTAATCTGAATGTAACAGGTGTTACTACATCCACTGGTGGGTTTGTAGGAAATGTAACAGGAAACGCAACGGGTCTTTCTGGAACTCCTAATATTACTGTTGGGACCATTAGTGCAACTACTACAACAGCAACCTCTTTCAGATCCACTACTACGGTTGGTGATGGAACAGATATTGGATTTGCTATCAAATACTATATAACTGAATCTTCAGGTAAATATAGATTAGCTGGACCTGGAGTATTGAATAGTACAGATAATCCAACTCTTTACTTACACAGAGGATTTACTTATATTTTTGAAAACTCTACTGGAGGTGGTCACCCATTTGCGATTCGCACAAGCAATGGAGGATCCGCATACACTTCTGCATTCTTGAGTGGATCTCAAAGTGGAACACAAATATTCACAGTTCCTTTTGATGCTCCAAATACTTTAGTTTATCAATGCACTATTCACGCAGGTATGGTTGGAACTCTCAATATTGTCACATAGATTTAATCTAATTCAGTCCAGATTAAAAATCATATTTAATACCGACTAATAAATAAAACACAGGATTCATGAGAAATGCCTAGCAATAGAGAGCTTTCACAATTAGGTGGTTATATTAATGTTGATGATGCTTCCAAGTTAATTGGAATCAGCACCAATGTATTAATATCGGGTATTATCACTGCAACATCATATTATGGAGATGGTTCAAATCTTACTGGAATCCTAACTCCGAACGATATTGTTGGTATTGATACAACCGGAACATCAAACTTTGCAAACGTTTTTGTTACTGGTATTACAACTATTGCAAGACTCAAATCTGGAAATATTTTTTCAACGGGAATCGTTACCGCGACAACATTCTCTGGTAATTTATCTGGGAACGTCACTGGAAATGTAACAGGTAACTTAACTGGTGAAGTAAATGCACCAACATTTAAAACAAATTCTGATGGTGTCAATGTTATCGGCATTGCCACAGCAACAAGTTTTAGTGGGAATGGTTCTAGACTAACAGGAATCGCAACAAATATTCAAGCTGGTAATAGTATAGTAATTTCCCAAAATCCACCAGGAAACTTTATTGTTACAGCTGTCACTGGTGTTCCATCTCAATGGGAAACAGTTGCTTCTGGAATTCACACAACATCAAGTGTTGGTATTGGAACAACAAATCCAACTTCAAGACTAACAGTTTCTGGAAATGTTGCTGTTAATTCTGGTAATGTTACCGTTGGATCTGCTGTAACAATTAGTTCAACAGGAATTAATTTGGGATTTGGAACTGCCGAATCTTTATCATTTAAAAATTACGCAGAAACTGTCAATGCTCTTGGAACTACTGGTGCATCTGTCACAATAAATTTGAAAGATGGTAATTTTGTAACAGCAACTCTCACTGATAATTGTACATTTACTTTTACACCAGGAATCACTTCTGGTGCAATTTCATTCACACTATTCTTAACGAATGATGGAACACCTGGAAGATCTATTACTTGGCCAGTATCAGTAAAATGGCCGAATAATACAGTTCCATCAAGAACAACAGATGCAAATAGATCTGATGTTTGGTCATTCTTTACCTTTAATGGTGGTACAACCTGGTACGGAAATCTTACACTCTTTAATTATACAATATGAATTCTAAGTATATTGATTTCATCGGCATGTACGATGAAGTGTTTCCCGAAGATTACTGTGAACATATGATCGAACAATTTGAAAATAAAGTTGTTTGTGGTCATTGTTCAAATAGGCAAGATTTTGAGAACGAAAAAAAGTTTAGAAAAAATGATGAGTTTTATTTTTTAAATTTAAAACCACACTTAAATGATCGTTTTCAGAGCACTGACAAAACCAATGTTAAAGTATTTTTTGATGGTCTTCAAACTTGCTTTGATCATTATGTGAGTGAATATGATGTTCTGACTGATTCAAATATATTTTGCTCAGAAGTTAAGATGCAAAAAACTTCACCGGGCGGAGGATATCATATTTGGCACTATGAGCAATGTAGTTCTCAAGTTTCTACTAGGATTATGACATTCATTGCGTATCTGAATACTCTTGAACCAGATTGTGCGGGAGAAACCGAATTCTTATATCAGAAAAAGAGAATTCCTCCTAAGAAAAATACGATGGTAATTTTCCCAGCATCATATACTCACACTCACCGAGGAAATGTGGTTTTTGGTGATGAAGCAAAATATATAATAACAGGATGGTTCCACTTAGGTTAAAATAAAGTTATGCCTTTCATTCACGAAAATATCAGACAGGGAAGAATGTTTCCAGGAGGCACAATAACTTTTAATGCTCCTGGAAATTGGACTGCTCCTGCAAGAATTCATTCAGTTACAGTAACAGGACGAGGTGGTGCAGGCAATCCGGGAGCTCCTGGCATTGCGGGAAATGCAGGAACAGGAAACCCAGGAAATCCAGGAATTAATGGATCAGGTGGTTTAGGTGGTAACGGTGGAACAGGAAACTCAGGAAACCCCGGTGGTGGAGGAGGTGGAGGTGGAGGTGGAGCGATGCAGCGATCGGGAAAACCAAATCGACCAGGAAATCCAGGAAATAATGGTGCAACACAAATACCATTCAATTTTGGTGTAGGTGGAAATGGCGGCACTGTACCAACACCATCAAATGCAGGATTTGCTGGTTTTACTGGAAATGCAGGAACTGGAAATGCAGGAACTGCAGGAAATGCAGGAAATCCAGGAAATCCAGGAAATCCTGGCACTTTTAATGCAGGAGGATCTGGAAGTGTTGGAGCAAGCGGAAATATAGGTGCGAGTTCATCTGCTTTGGGTGTTGTTTTTCCTGGCGGAGCTGGTGGTACAGGAGGAAATGGAAACTCTGGAACTCCTGGAAGTGCAGGAACAGGTGGAAACGCAGGAAACGCAGGAGGAACAGGAGGAACAGGAAATCCTGGTGTTGGTGGAAATGGTGGTGGAGGCGGTGCCGGTGGTGGTGGTGGAACTAATAGCGTTCCAGGCCAAGGCCCAGGAACTGCTGGAGCTGGAGGTCCAGGCGGAAATGCAGGAAATCCAGGAGGTACGACCGCAAATGCTGGCGGAACGACACCGCCATCTAATATATCTTTAGGTGGAAATTTTGGATTTAACCCATTAAATATACCAAATACAGCCCTTTGGGGCGGCAATGGTGGTGACGGAGGGTGGCCAGGAACTTATGGTGATAGAGGAGGTGGAGGTGGAGGTGGAGGAGGAGGAGCTGGAACTGGTGGATTTGGATCATCCGGAAGTACAGGAGCATCTGGAAATCCAGGATCAGGTGCAGGTGTAGGAAATCCAGGATTTAACGGATCTGCTGGTTCTTCAAATCCAGGATCACCTGGATTAAATGCAAATCCATCAACATCATTCCCAGTTAAAGTTACTGCATCATCTACATATCCAATAACAGTTGCTTCTGGTGGATTTGTAACTATTACCTGGACCACTCAGTAATAAATATTAAAAATATTCTTAATTTGAAATGAAAAATCAAAAAGAATCTCAAACGAGAAAAAAGATTAATGAATTTTACGAAAAACAAGAATATCTAAGCATTCAACAAAATCCAAATCGAGCCAGATCAGTCACTGTTGGAACTGCATTTGGAGGAGTTGTAGAACTGGTCCTAAGGTCTGATGCTGCGACAGTATGGGCTCAGATGCAACCTGTTGAAGCAATTGAGTTAATGGAACAGATTGCAGCAGGTTGTGGCGTAGAAATTGCTATGAGACCAAAACAAAATTTTGCAGCATGGAGAGGATGGGAAGAAGTTATTGATAGAAATATTTCTGTTAATAAACTTGAATGGAAAGGAGCTGCTCCATATCAATTGGCACACAGAGAAGAAGAGTTAAAATTACTAAAAGAACCAAAGAAAAGAAGAACCAGAAAAAAAGTTGAAAAACTAGAAGAAGCGGAAGTAAATGAAGAATGATTATTATGTTTTAGTTGACTATAACTTAAATCAAATTATTGATCATATAAAACCACTTCCAGAAAATTGGAGTAATATTTCAGGGCTTCCAAATTATAGTGATCAAAAATTAGAAGATCTAACTTGGGCAGGGCATCCTGGATTAGGTTGGATTAAGATATCATCAACCAAAATATCCAAATTAAAATACAGTCCAGAGTGGTTAGAGATCAATAAAAATAACCTAAAAGAATCTATTTCAAATAAAAAAGTTGAGTCTCAAAGTGAAATATTAAATTACAAAGGCAATTATATCATTGCCGACGAGAAAACCAAAATTAACTTAATAGTTAAAAAGTTGTTGTCTAATAAGAGTTTTTATTGGAAGTTTATCAATTCCCACCAATTACTTTCAGTTGAAGAAGTTAATACTTTATTAAGTCTTTTGGATAATTATACGCAAGAGTGCTATAATGAAGAAGCAAGATTATATTCAATAATAGATACTATTACAAATATCGATGATTTGATTTCTATTAAATTATCTGCAAGTTGGCCGAGTACAATATTACTATGATTTCAAAGTATTTAAAAAATAAAAGTTCATTAGAAGAACTAGATTCAACAATAAATTTATCTGATTTGAATGGACCATCACCAGAATATTGGTATCTTAAAGGAAAACCCAATAATAATTTTGCCTGGAAACAAAACATATTCTCAGATTATCAAATAGAAAAAATAAAAGCAATAGGAAAACTTCTAAATCAAGAACGTGCCACAGTTGGAAGTAGAGGTCCTGATTGTTTAGATGTGAGAAGAAGTTTTACTTCATGGATTCCCGTAAGCAGTCAAACAAGTTGGATCTATCAAATTCTTACTGATGCTATTAATGAAATAAACGATCAGTTTTTTGAATTTGAATTGGAAAAAATAGAAAGACTTCAATTCACTCTCTATAAATCGGAAGAATCTGGTTTCTATGCTAAGCATACTGACCCTTTACTTTGGAATATTCCTCACAATCGAAAGTTATCAATATCAATTCAATTATCCGATCCTGCATCATATGAAGGAGGAGATCTAATTCTTCACTATCAACAAGATCCAGTTCTCCTCAACAAGGAAAAAGGATTAGCAGTTTTCTTCCCTTCATATACTTTACATGAGGTTACTCCCGTAACAAAAGGAGAAAGATATTCATTAGTGGCATGGGTTCATGGAAAATAGTTTTTTAGATAAAGGTTATTTCGTAGTTAAAAATTTCCTTGATTCTGATTTTGTAAACTTTATTCAGCATTACTTCTTCGTAAGAATCAAAGGTGGACAATACGAAAAAGAAGATACACAAGCACCACTGAGCAAATCTTTTTATGGTGATCCATTGATGGATTCTGTTTTAGATTTGTCATGTGAATCTTTATCAGAAATTTCTGGACTCAATCTTCTACCAACATACACCTATACAAGATTATATTCTATTGGTGATGAGTTGCATATTCATAGAGATAGACCTTCATGTGAAGTTTCTGCTACTTTGTCTCTCGGTATTCCAGATGAAGAAAAAGTCAGTCCAATTTATTTCAGCGAGAAAGAAGATAAATCAAATGCGGTAGAAATTATCTTAGAACCAGGCGATCTCTGCCTTTACAGAGGTTGTGATCTTTATCATTGGAGAGAAGCATTTACTCAGAAATGGTATTTGCAATCATTTCTACATTATGTAAATGCGGAAGGTCCATATAAAGATAATCTTTATGATGGAAGAGAATTTTTGGGAATGAGAAAAGACTCCTGATGTGTTCCTATACCATAAATAAAGCATAAGAATTTTTTTATGGGAAATGCCCAATAATAGAGAGCTTTCGCAGTTAGGTAGTTACATCAACGTTAATGATACCAATAAAACAGTAGGTATTAATACAAGTCTTAATGTTGTCGGAATTGTAAGTGCGCCAACATTTATTGGAACTATAAGTGGAAATGCATCTAGTTCTTCCTTTGCTTCTGTTGCTGGTGTAGCAACACATGCACAAAATGCTTATTGGGAGAAGACAGTAACTGGCATTAATACAAATTCAAGTGTTGGAATTGGAACCACAATACCGACAAGCACTCTGACTGTTGTTGGAGATGTTAGTGCAAATAATTTTATAGGAACTGCAACAAAAGCTACTTTGGCTGATGTTGCAACTTTTGCAATAAATGCAGATGCAAGTTGGTCAAGAACATCAGCAGGTATTCATACTCTTGGAAATGTTGGAATTGGAACAACAAATCCATTATCAGAATTATCAATCAATGGAGATATTTCTCTAACTGGAAATGAAGTTAGAATTGGTGTAGGGAATACTAGACAGAGTGTTTATATTGGTTCGATTGAAACAGAACTATTAGCACCAGAATACAAATCGCCAAACCTTCACTCAGTTATTATTGGTGCGGGTGCGGGAAGTACTGTTGTAGTTTCTGGTCTAGGAAGTTTCTCCACAATAGTTGGAGCATATGCAGGAGAAAGAAATACTGGATTCCAAAATAATTTTTATGGAAATTCTGCTGGACAGCATTCTGGTGATGGTTCATTTAATAATTATTTTGGAGCGGGGGCTGGGGCAGGAAATACAGGAAACCAGAATGTCTTTTTAGGTGATTTCAGTGGTGCTGGTGCGGGAGTAACAAATCCATATTACCTACCAACAAGTTTATATTCATCAAGTTTTTCAGTCGCGGTTGGTCATTATGCTGCAAAAAATGGAATTGGTAGTTTTTCAACTTATCTAGGATCATATACTGGATTTGGAACTTCCTCTCAAAATTCAGAAGGTAATGTTGTAATTGGATATGGTGCTGGGTCTTCTGGCATTCCAAATTCCTATAATGTTATTATAGGAACTAATGCAGGACTCGCTAAATCTATAACATTACCTTACAATGTAGTAATAGGTCAGGGAGCAGCATATAATGGCATTAGCGACCCTACTTTCAATTTTGGATCTAACGTTATAGTAGGAAATTTTGCTGGTTATGCTGGTGTTGAAGCAGGAGCTAATGTCCTTGTTGGAGCCGAAGTAGGTGGAGCAAAATCAATAACAACTCTTGGCAATATAGCCATAGGTCCATCAGCTGCATATAATGGATTGACCGGCATTAATAATATCGATGCCGGTTCAAATATATTAATAGGTGGAAATGTAGGATATGCAGGTGTTTCTACGGGTCTTAATGTTCTTATAGGACCATCTGTTGGTTACGGAAAAACGATATCAACAAGAGCCAATGTAGTCATAGGTACAAAGGCTTTATATAATGGTTCTACTGGCACTGAGGGTGGCAATGTTGTATTAGGAACCAATTCAGCATATGCTGGAATCAGCTCCTTTAACAATGTTGTTGTTGGATCTTTTGCAGCAGGATTAGGAACAGTAAGAACTCCTGATAACATAATAATAGGACCTGCGGCTGCATATAATGGAATTGCAGAAGTAACTAGCACAGGATCAAATATTATAATAGGAAAAAATGCAGGATACGCTGGAATTAGTTCGAATTCAAATATCATTATTGGATCAAATGCTTCTGTTGCAGCAGCAATATCAAGTCCAAATAACATAGTTTTAGGTTCTTCTGTTGTGCGTAGTGGAATTACTTCTGCTGCTCCCGAGAATGTTGCCATTGGTTATGCCGCTGGTTATAGTGGCATAACAGGTGGTTATAACTCTCTTGTTGGAACATATGCGGGATTTTTATCTGTAAATGGGACATATAATTCTGTTCTTGGATACGCTGCATATGGAGGAAGTGGATCAGCTACATCAGGTACAGAAAACGTTGTTATAGGAAGATCGGCAAAATATTACGGTGGTGCAGGAGATTATAATACTCTTGTTGGATCTTATAGTGGAAATTACAATACAGGAAATCAAAATACTTATATTGGATATGCTGCTGGATATAATAATGTAACTGAAGCAGGATCTAATAATATTGCAATAGGATATTATTCTGGATGGAGTCTCCATTACATTAATGGAACATCTAATAAAATTGTGATGGGCAACACATCCCACACAAATGCATACATTCAAATTTCTTGGACTATTGTTTCAGATGAGCGTGATAAAAATATAACTGGAACAGTTCCTCATGGAAAAGACTTTATTGACAGTTTAGAACCAATCGAATATCAATTCAAAGACAGGGAAACTGGTGAAGTTAAAGATACTACTAAGAGATATGGTTTTAGTGCTCAAAAAGTTCTTGAACTTGAAGGCAATGATTCGGTAATTGTAGATTCAAATAACCCAGATAAGTTGTGTCTGACCGATTCTTATTTGATTCCAGTCCTCGTAAATGCGATTAAGGAACTAAATAAGGAAAATCAAGATCTCAAAAAGAGACTTGAAAGAATCGAATCTCACTTAAATCTAGATTAAAATGGATCATCCTGATATGCAATCAACACCAATGCCACCTCTTGCAGAGGATAACCTTGGTCAACCACCAGAATTAAAGGAAATCCCACCACCAAATCCTGAGGGACCTCACAATCCACCAGAGCCTGGATAGTATGCCACTTTAAAAAGTGTCCACTAACCCCCCAGAATTGACCTGGGGGGTTTTATAGTGTATGGAGACACACAGAGATCCGAATGCGGTACTCCACACTAGACAGATTGATTTTTGTCACATCCTTCGTCTGGGCGACGCACTGGGGTGTTAAAGTATCTGCAGTTGCACTCAACGCACTCTTCTGATGCTCACACTATACACCAGTGGATACTCTTACAGCAAGCGTCGCTGTCAGGATGCTGTAACTTGGTTCATTCAAAAGTATCTTCCAAAGCACAAAATTGAGATCACTGTCAATCATCGTGGTCTTGCGCGAGAGGGAGTTTATGGATGGTGTACTGTGATAGACTGTAACTATCGTCCCCGTGAGTTTGAGATTGAACTTCACAATCAAATGAATGAGGATCTCTATCTTCAAACTCTATTCCATGAACTCTGGCACGTTTATCAACACGTTATGAGGAATCTTAAAGATAAGCATGGAAAACGCCTCTGGAAGGGCATAGACCACACGGAGACGGACTATTCAGACCAGCCCTGGGAATGTGAAGCACACCTGATGGAAAAACAACTCTATAATGAGTATCTGGGTATCAACAAAGTCACTGCTTTTCCTAATCGCTTGACACAATCCTGAAAACTCTGTATAATGACCTTTGTGGAGGTTAAAAAACTATGATCTCAATGAAAACTCCAAAGACCAAAAAACACCTTGTTTCTGTCACTCCAATCAGTTCCAAAGCAAAGAACCGTTTTGTGAATATTATGGAGTCTTTTCATACCTGTGAAGTGGAACAAGAAACTACGGATAAGTTCTTTCTTGTTTCATTAAATAAAATGTACTGCTTCTGGATTCAGAAAGAAGGCAACGAACACTGGAAAATAGAAAAATGAAATCACTACTACTTGCTGCTGCACTACTGACTACACCTGCACTTGCACATAATTATGATGTCACTGTTAAAACACCGACAACACCAAAAGTATATCGCACATTTACATATGAAACTCCGTGTGCATTGAATGTCAGTCTGCAAACGCAGTTTGACACCTGTAAAGTAGTAGAAACCCGTGAGACTGGTGGCGCTCTTCGCACTCGTAACATTTATTCTAATCGCTTTGGACTCACAATTAAGTCCTGGTTTGATAAGGAGAAAGGTTTTATGACTTGGGATAGTCATAATAAGTTTCCATATAAGTGGCAATACAGAGTTTCAGGTGTAGCAGATCAGGGTGCCTGGTCTATGGTAATGCCTGGATTTTTACTACAAAATGTATCTTGGGATTGATTGTTAAATAGTATAACTACTATACTGTTTATGGATGAAACCCCAGATATCAAGTGGAACCGTGGTTTAGATTTGTTTATAGAATCCGTGTATAAACCAGATAACGAATTAAGACAGTGTGCTCATAATCAAGAGTGTTATCACGAGTTGATGTGGGTCAGAGAAAATGTTCTAGAATATCTTAAAACTTTAAGACGATGACTGCTTATGCTGTTTGGTTTATTATCTTTGCCTGTATTGCTTATCTGATCGCAACAGATGAGAATGTTGCCAAGGCAGTTTATTTTACAGGTAAGATTGTAAATAATAAACTTGCAAGATTCCGTTGGTGGGTGATACACAATCCCAGAACACCCTGGGCACAATATGTAATGTGGAGACGCTCAAATCGACTTGCTAAAGAGTTGATGAATGAGTTACAATCTAAAAATAAATAAACTATATCTGGAAAATCTTATGCTCTCCACGCAATATAGATTAAGATTAGAGGCAATATGTGAGAAGATTGCTTCTCAAGAGGAAGTAAGTTTAGAGGATATGATTTGGGCAGAGAAGCTTTCCAAAGCAAATCGCTCCGCTGCGACTATACTCCGTCAGGCAAGAAGGAAAGCAGAAAATCCTGATATGAGAGAGGGAGATATGGACGATTTTTTAAATCAACTTGATATTGGCGGCACTGGACTTGATCGTTTCGGTAAGCGTAGTTTTAATGATGTAGATGATATGATTGACTGGTGGACTGAAGGTAGAGACAAACCCGATGATTGGAGGCAAAGAGATTGACCTACGATGAGTTTATACACAAAGGCACCGAACATTATATAGATATGGTGCGTTTGATTGACATTAAACTCAAATATCGTATGTCTTTTACGGAAGAAGAAAAACAAATCAATGATTACATTATGGAGTTTCAGCACAATGCTAAGATTAATGAGTTGAGAGATAAGTTTGAGAAGTGTCTGAACGTAGAAGAAGAATGAAACCTTTTGTATTAATCACTTGTTTTCTGCCTATCGCTGTGATATGGTTAGTGATGAAATTATCTCTATGGTTGTCCTCTAGTGTAACAGAAGTCAATTATGTCAGAGAAGATGCAAAACGACCACACGGACCCTATGTGGAGAACCCATATGAAGACACTGACAGAGAGAATGAAGAGGATTGAGATTGCTGAAATAATTGATGAAGCCATCTGGCAATGGTATTTTGAGAACGGTAAGGAAGTTCCCAACTGGAAATATGAAAAAGATCCTCAGTGGTGGACGGACTACCTAGAAGAACTTGACAATCAAAACTAGATACTCTATAATTCCTACATATACTTCCCTTATCATGGATTACAAACCCTATTCACCTGAGTGGCATCGCTACAGATACTTAAAAGAAGCATTAGACAAGTATTTGGATGACTATGTGGATAATGCTGTCGTGATGGCAGATATTCTTGATGTCCTATCTGCTCGTTCAGAGTCAGCACACAGAGAGTTTGTGCGTGTAAATGAACTAGAGATAATGCTTCATAAAGCACAGTAGGCATAAATTTTTATTGCGTAATATCAGCAAATCAACACAAAATATCTAAATAGTGATAGAATTAAGAGGTGATTTAGATGAACGAAAACTTCTTTATCATGGTTTCTCTTTTGCATGGAGGTCATTATGCATAACTTAATCTCATTTAATCAACTTGCGGGTTGGAATCAAAGCGTAAATGATTTAAATCAAAGTTTAGACACTGCAAACAATCAAGTTGATTTGGTGAACGATTACTATAACTGCCTGATTGAGTGCCAAGACGATCAACACATCTGTAAAAGAATATGTAGACAGATCCTCGCAACATAGTCCACTTGTTTAACCGTCCACCGACCCTTGACTTTCACAGTCAAGGGTCTTATAGTATGTGTATATAAATCCAGATCAATGACTTACAAAGCAACTCTCAAGGTTAAGTTTGATACTGAGTGGACTTCCACTTCCTACAGTTTCGATAATTTTAGTGGTTTTGGTGATATGATGCTCCCAGAAGAGCATTACACTTTTGAGGTTCCTGCCGAAGACCTTAACACCTATCAACTGTTTCGTTTCTTCGCAACTGTTGCCCGTGCAATGGGTCATAATGACATCAACATTATGAAAGGTGCTTGTAGTGTTGCATTTAGTGAGGAAAGAAGTTACGAAGATATGCGTAAGGTTGCTGATGAGTTTGAACTGACTTTGGGTGTGGGTGAAGACCTGAGGAAGAAGTTTGAGGATATGCAGCAGGCAGAAGAAGAGTGGGAGCGTATCAAAAAAGGTCCAATGGGAACTCATCTTGCCGATGATGAACTTACTGAAGAGCAACGAACTAATCTTGAGGAAGGACAATGAACCTAATTAACTTCAAACACCGTGAAGATTTTGGGCACGATTGGTATGTTCAGATTCTCAATGTAAAGAATTGGAGTTTACTTCAAGCATCTGTAAGTTGGAATGATTATCCATCTTGGCCCTATATTCAAGTCACATCTGGATCTAATGGTCTTCTTGGTGTCTTATTCTGGGCATATAAGTTTGGATTTGATGTTGATGTTTTTTCCCGCACTTGGAGATGGAACGACCAATGCGAAGAGTGACTGTAAAACCTAAATCTAGCAAGGCAAAGAACCGTCTTGCTAACTCCATGGATGGTAATCCTATCTGTGTTGTTGAGCAAGACAAAGGAGATGGTATGCTGTTTCTCGCTAGTGAGAACCAGAAATACTTCTTCTGGGTTAATGTAAGCGAAGATTGCCACTGGGAAACTGAATGGGAGGTATTATGACTAAAGCCCAACAGATTATGAAGGAAGAATGGAAAAACATTGTTGTTGATGGTAAAGTTTATGAAGGATACTCTGTATCAAATTATGGAAACATAGTTACACATAAAAAACAATGTGGAGGAAATCTTGGTTGGATTTTTGACCCCAATTTTAGGAAGATTAAAAAGGCAAGAAAACAAAATAGAGGAATGAGTATATCTTTAACTTTCCCAAGAGGTTTTTTTGATTATGAATATGGAACAAGCGGGTCTAGCAAAAATAGCATCTCAAGAGACAGGAGAGTTCATCAATTAGTGATGGAAACTTTTTGTCCCATTGATGAAAATCCACCAGTTTCTATTGAAGAATGGGAAAGAACCCCCGAAAATGTAAGACAAATAGTAAGAGAGTGCATTTATGTAA
>Ga0194125_10007902_pt1 | contig 15158 bp, 14 predicted proteins | sample TA2KigC250mmetaG_FD_148626 | JGI IMG/M metagenome (GOLD analysis project Ga0194125, IMG submission 148626) | Freshwater microbial communities from Lake Tanganyika, Tanzania - TA2015034 Kigoma Deep Cast 250m | ecosystem: Environmental > Aquatic > Freshwater > Lake | place: Tanzania: Lake... | reverse complement strand
GAGGCATGGGGCCGACACGTGGAGGTCGAGGGTTTCCCCGTGTGTCACCTCGACGACATCATCGCCAGCAAGGAAGCGACCCGCCGACGGAAGGACGAGGAGTCGCTGCCACGCCTGCGGGCCTTCCGTGAGTACCTACGCCGCCGCCCGTAACCCACTACGTGCTGTTCGCCGCGAAGACCTCCCGCACGCGCTCCACGTCGCGTCTGATCTGTGCGACCAGTTCGTCCCGGCTGGCGAAGTCCTGGATGGGGCGGAGGCGCTCGAGGAGCGCGACGGTCAGCTCGGCGCCATAGAGGTCGCCCTCGAAGTCGAGGAGGTGTACCTCGAAACGGGTCTCGTCGATGTCGAAGGTCGGCGACGGGCCGAGGCTGATCGCGGCGGGAAGAGGGCCGCTCTCGCCCTCCCCGATGAGGGCGGCGGCGGCGTAGACGCCGTGGGCGGGGAGGAACTTGTCCGCACGCGCCTCGAGGTTGGCGGTGGGCGCCTGGAGGTCGGCGCCGAGGCCGCGGCCGCGGATGACGGTTCCGGATACCGCGTAGGGGCGCCCGAGCATCGTCCGCGCCGCCTGCATGTCGCCCTCAACGAGGGCTTCGCGGATCGCCGTGCTCGACACCGACAGGCCCCCGACGGACACGAGCGGCACGATCTCCACTTCGAACCCCAGGTGCTCCCCCAGCTCGCGCATGTTCTCCGGACCGGCGCCGGCACCGGAGCCGAACGTATGCGATGCGCCGATGGCGACGAAGCGCGCGTCCAGTTCGTCCACCAGGATCGCCTGCGCGAACTCCTCCGGCGTCATCGCCCGCAGGTCGCGGTCGAAGGTCTGCACCAGGACCTGCTCCACGCCCAGGTTGCACAGGAGGGCGAGCCGCTCGGGGTCGGGAGTGAGGCGTTTCTCGGAGTTCGGGTCGCGGCCGAAGTACTGACGGGGCGTCGGCTCGAACGTCAGGGCGGCGGAGGTCAGGCCGCGCTGCCGGGCGGCCTCCAGAACCGAATGCACGACCGCCTGATGGCCGAGGTGCACGCCATCGAAGGCCCCCACCGCAATCGCGCGCGGGACGCGGGACGCCGTTCTGGCGGGGCAGCTCGTGGGCTGATCCATCAGCGAGACAGCACCTTGCGTGGTTGTAGGACCGACGCTCCGCCCTCCGCTACGACCTCCCCGATCCCGACCAGTCGGCCGTCGGCGTCGTGCACGCGAACCGGGCCGCGCAGGTCGGGGGCGCACTCGGCGGCCGCCCCACGGCTGAAGGCCGCGACCCCGCGCCCGTCGAGGCGGAGCTCCGGCAGGTGCGCCAGAGCGACCTCGAGGGGCACGCTGAGGTTCTCAAGCGCTCCGCGGGTCGGTGCGTCGCGCAACTCCTCAAGGCTCACGGAATCGCTGAGCGCGTGGGCGCCGACCGCCGTCCTGACCAGGAACGACATGTGCGCGCCGACGCCGAGCCGCTCACCCATCTGTGCGCACAGCACGCGCACGTATGTGCCCTTGCTGCAGCGGATGTCGGCCAAGACCCGCGCGCGACGGCCGGGCTCGAAGCGAACCAAGTCGGCCTCGTAGACGGTCACCGGGCGGGGCTCGCGCTCGACCTCGCGGCCCTCGCGGGCGAGGTCGTAGAGGCGCTTGCCGCCGACGCGGGCTGCCGAGTACATCGGCGGCTGCATGAGCTGCGGACCGACGAGTCGGGCGAGCGCGTCGCGCACGTCCGGCTCCGTGACCTCCGAAGCATCGTGCTCGGCGACCACCTTGCCCTCGGCGTCCAGCGTACCGGTCGCGATCCCCAGGCAGGCCTCCGCGCGATAGCTCTTGTCGCCCTCCATGAGGTAGGCCGTCAGCCGAGTCGCCTCTCCCACGCACACCACGAGCACGCCCGCAGCGGCCGGATCGAGGGTCCCCGCGTGGCCGACCTTCGTGCGCTTTGGCAAGAGCCGCCGCATGAGGTCGACCACGTCGTGTGAGGTCATCCCCGGCGGCTTGAGCACGTTGAGAATGCCCGACTTCATCCGCCGCCACCCTCGCTGAGGGCCGGGGCGAGCGCGGTTTCGAGCGCTGCCCGAGCTTCGTCCCGCGTGCCGTGCAGCGTACAGCCAGCCGCTGCTGGGTGGCCGCCTCCGCCGAGGGCCTTGGCCACGCGGCTGACGTCCACCGAGCCCAAGGACCTCATGCTGGTGCGCCAGCCTTCCTTGGCCTCGCGCATCAGCACGAGAAGGTCCACGTCGGCCACGGTCCGCAGGTAGTCGATGACGCCCTCGGTCTGCTCCGCGCCGGCCTCGGCGAGGTCCGCGGCGGTCAGGACCGCCAGAGCGACGCGTCCTCCCAGCCGCAGGCTGAGACTGGCGAGAGCGCGGCCGGCGAGATGGACGGTCGAGAGCGAGTGGCGATCGAGGGTCGCCTCCGCGATGGCCTTGGGGTCGGCGCCATACTCTACCAGCTCGGCGGCCATGCGCAGCAACTGCGGCGAGGTGTTGGCATAGCGGAAGTAGCCCGAATCGGTGCCCACGGCGCAGTAGAGGCAGGTGGCGATCTCCCGCGTGAGGGGGGCGCCGAGGGCCTTCAGGAGTTCGGAGACCTGGTAACCGGCGGCGGGCATCGAATGATCGAGCCACGCGATATGACCGAACGGGCTGTGTCCGGCATGGTGATCGATGTCGATGACGACCTCGGCCGCGTTGACCGTGTCCGCCGTGGCGCCCAGCCGTCGCGCGCCGTCGCAGTCCAGGGCGATGGCCACCTCGTGCGGACCGGCCTCGCGGACGACCTCGTGAGCGCCGGGCAGGAACGCATACTTCGCGGGCACGCCGGAGGGAATCCAGACGGTGGCCGTCTTGCCGCGCGCGCGCAGGGCGTGCCACAGCGCGAGGCAGGCCCCGATCCCGTCGCCGTCCGGCTCGAAGTGGGTGACCAGCAGGAAGGCGGACCGCGAATCGATCACGCCGCAGATCTGGTCAACGGGGGAGCTACTCATCGTCCTCGGCGTCCGCCGGCGGAGACCCAACCTCCGCGGGTTCCTCGTCGTCGGGCGGATGCAGGCTTCCCTCCTCGGCGAGCCGGTGCAGGATGGCCTCGATGCGCTGCGCCCGCTCGGCCGTTGCATCGTAGCGGAAGTCCAGTGTGGGGGTGTATCGCAACTCGGCTTCCTCAGCCAGGCGGTGGCGGATGTACCTGCTCGCGCGGCGCAGGCCCTTCAGCGTTTCCGCCGGGTCGTCAGTGCCCATCACGCTGAAGAAGACGCGCGCACACTTGAGGTCCGGGCTTACTTCCACGTCGGTGATCGTCACGAAGCGGATGAGGGGGTCCTCGATCTCGCGCAGCAGCAGGCGCGCGATCTCCTCCTGGAGCCGCCGAGCCACTCGCGTCTGTCTCTGGGTCGGCATCGTCCGTCACCTGCTCCGTTGCGGCTGGCCATCCGAGCGCACGTGATGGACACGACATGGGGCGTGATGAATCACGCCCCTACACGAGGGCACGATGAATCGTGCCCCTACATGGTGGCGGCATCGTGATGTAGGGGCGCGATTCATCGCGCCCGATCGCGTAGGGGCGCCATTTGTGGCGCCCGCCCCTCAATCGATGTCGGTCTCCACGCCGGTGACCTCGGCGCGTGGGTCGCTCTCGCAGAAGCGCAGGACCGCATTGAGGACGCGGTCCACGTGGTCGCGGCTGTTGGCCACGGTGGCGACCGCGATGGAGGCGCGGCGCGGACTGTCCAGATCGCCGACCTCCGCTACGCTTACGTTGAAGCGATCGCCCACCCTCCCGATGAGGCTCTTGACGACCTGACGCTTGTCCTTCAGGGTGAGGGCGTCGGATACGTGTAGGTCGATCGTCAGCGTGCCGACGATTGCAGTCATGGCAGACAGGGCGCCGGCCTAGGATTGCTCGGTGGCGGCCACGGACGAAGGCCGGGCGTCGCGGGGCGAGGGCATCCGGCGGGGAATCTCCACCTGCCGGTGAGCCTCGATGATGTCGCCGATCTTCCAGCCCCGGTAGTCCGACGTGGCGATGCCGCACTCGGTGCCCACGTCTACGCTCGATACGTCCTCCGCCACGTGCTTCAGACTCTCGATGCGGCCCTCGTAGATCAGCTCCTCCTCGCGCAAGACGCGCATGTCGGCGCCGCGCTCGATCCGGCCCTCGCTCACGATGCAGCCGGCAACGACACCGATGCGAGAGATGCGGAACGTCTGCAGCACCTCCGCCCGGCCCAGCACGCGGTCCTCGTAGATCGGCTCGAGCATCCCGTGCATCGCGGCGCGAATCTCGTCGATGGCTTCGTAGATGACGTTGAAGGTGCGGACGTCCACGCCCTCGTTCTCCGCCAACGTGCGGGCCTGGGCATCGGCGTCCACATGGAAGCCGAGCACGATGGCCTCGGCGGCCACGGCGAGCAGCACGTCGGACTCGCTGACCTCACCCACCGCGCTGTGGATGATGTTGACCTCGACTTCCTCGAGTTCCTCGTTGAGCTCATAGAGCGCCTGGCGCATCGCCTGCAACGATCCCCATACGTCGGCCTTCAGGACGACGTTCAGCTCCTTCGGGGCGCCCTCCTGGAACTGGCGGAACAGCTCGCTGAGGGTGGTGCGGCCGCTCATGGAGAGACGGTCCTCGCGAATGGCCTCCTCGCGTTCCGCCGCCAGTTCGCGGGCCACCTTGAGTGAGGAGGCTTTCTCGACGATCTCGCCCGATTCGGGAACCCCGGACAGCCCGATGATCTCGACGGGACGACCGGGGCCGACGTCCTCCTTGATCGTCTTGCCGCGCCAGTCGTTGAGGCGGCGGACGCGTCCGTAGGCGGCGCCGCAGATCACAATGTCACCGACCTTGAGAGAGCCGTTCCGCACGAGGACGGTCGCCACGGGGCCGCGGCTGGCATCAAGCTGCGCCTCGACCACGACGCCGGCAAACGGCGCTGTAGGATCGCCCCACAGATCGCCCAGCTCCGCCTCCGCGACCAGGAAGATCATGTCCATGAGGTCGCTAAGGCCCTCGCGCTTGAGCGCCGAAACGGGCACGATGACGGTGTCTCCGCCCCAGTCCTCGGGCACCAGCCCCTGCTCGGCCAGCTGCTGCCTCACACGGTCCGGGTTTGCGCCGAGGGTGTCGGTCTTGTTCAGCGCCACGATGATCGGCACACCCGCAGACCGGGCGTGGTTGATGGCCTCGACGGTCTGCGGCATGATGCCGTCATCCGCGGCCACGACGAGGATGGCGATGTCGGTGATGAGCGCGCCGCGGGCGCGCATGGCCGTGAAGGCCGAGTGACCCGGAGTGTCGAGGAAGACGACCTTGCGGGCGCCGTGCTCGACTTCGGAGGCGCCGATGTGCTGGGTGATGCCGCCGAACTCGCCTTCCGTGACGTTCGTCTCGCGCAGCGCGTCCAGCAACGTGGTCTTCCCGTGGTCCACATGGCCCAACACACACACCACGGGCGGCACGTTGACGGCAGTCTCCGACCGCTCGCCCGTAGGGCGCTTGGCGCGCTCGGGGATCGGCTTGACGAGCACGTCGCGGCCGCGACGGCGCTCCTCCTCCCGCTCCTCGGGCGTCAGTCGCTCCAGCGCGATCAGGCCGGCGCCGCGTGCCTCCTCGCGCTCCAGGCGCTCCAGCTCCTCCTCCAGCCGCCGCAGTTCCTCGTCCTCGTCCTCGGCGATCTCCGCTTCGTGTTCCCGTCGCTTCTCGGCCTCGCGGGCGCGGGCGGCTTCCCGATCGCTGGTGGGCGGGCCGGGTGCGGCCTCCTCCGGCGCCTCCTCCTCGTCGCGGGGCTTGCGCCGCCTGGTCGGCTTCTCCGGCTTGGGCCTGGCCGGCCTCCTGGGCCTCTCCTCGACCACCGTCGGAGCGGCGGCCGGGGCTTCGGCGGACGGGGCAACGGGCACGGCCTCGGCGGGCGGAGCGAGGTCACCAAAGAAGTCAACCTGAGGCGCGGCTTCGACCGCCCGCGCGGCGGCGCGACTCTTGGCCTGGGCCAACGCTAGGGCGCCCGGCGCCATCCGCGCCTGGGCCGACACGGCGCGCTCGGCGTCCGTGCGGCTGGCTGCCGCTTCGGCGTGCTGGCGCACGGCCTCACGGGCCTTCGCCGCGACGTCGTCCTCGATGACGCTCGCCGGCGTCAGGCCGGTGAGGCCCATCTCACCCAGCAGGGCGACCAGCGCCTTGCTCTCGAGGTGTAGCTCCTTGGCCAAGGCAAACACACGGGTTTTCGGCAAGCTCCGACACCTCCGCAGTCTCTACGGGCCTACTTCCCGGCCGGTCTCCGACAGCTCCCGGGCCAGGTCGCGCAGGCGTTGTGCGTCCTCTTCGGGCAACGGGCGGTCAAGGGAGCGGCTGATCGGCCGACCCTTCGCCGCCTTCTGCAAGCACTCGGCAGTTCGGCACACATAGGCCCCGCGGCCCGGAGCCTTGGGCGCCGCATCGATGTCCAGAGGCCCTTCCGGCGTGCGAGCGATCCGGACGAGCTCCGACTTGGGCCGCTGCACGCCGCACGCGACACAGCGGCGCAGCGGCACGTGTTTCTTGCGCAGGCCGATCACCTCCCGGCGACGGCGCCGCTCAGCGCAGTCACTCCGCCGAGGAAGCCTCGGCCTTGAGCGTGATCGCACCGGCTTCGAGATCGTCGAGCGTCCCCTCGCCACCGGCGAGCAGCTCGCGGAGGACCGCCGCGTGCTCGGCAGCGACGACCGCCGCGGCGTCGCCCAGCGCGATGCCCTCTTCGCCCGCGATCTCCTGCAGATCAGCCACCGCAACGCCCAGTTCGGCGGCCAGCGCCTCGACCGTGACTTCGACGGGGGCCGCCGCCACCGGAATGCGCGGCTCTTCGGCCCACTGCGTCTCGCTGCGGATGTCGATCCGCCAGCCCGTCAGTCGGGCGGCCAGGCGCACGTTCTGCCCGCGCCGTCCGATCGCGAGCGACAGCTGATGGTCAGGCACGATGATCGTCGCCGCGCGCTCGCCCTCATCGATCAGCACCTGACCGACCTTCGCCGGCGACAGCGCGCTCTCCAGGTAGGTGCGGATATCGTCGTTGTAGCGAACGATGTCGATCTTCTCGCCGCGCAGCTCGTCCACGATCGCCTGGACGCGCGCACCACGATGTCCGACACAGGCGCCGAGCGGGTCCACGGATGGGTCGCGGCTCTCGACGGCGACCTTCGAGCGGGCGCCGGGCTCGCGTGCCACCGAGCGAAGCACCACGATGCCGTCATAGACCTCGGGCACCTCCAGCTCGAACAGCCGGCTGACGAGGCCGGGATGGGTGCGCGAGACGATGACCTGCGGGTGCTTCGTCGTCTTGCGCACATCCAAGATGTACAGTTTCAGGCGATCCCCGAAGCGGTACGGCTCGCCGGGGATCTGCTCGTGACCGGGAAGGAGCGCCTCGACGCGCCCGAGGGCGATGAATACGTTCCGCTGGTCCTTGCGCTGCACTTCGCCCGTGACCAGCTCGCCGACGCGGTGGCTGAACTCGTCGAAGACCAGCTCGCGCTCCGCCTCGCGGATCCGCTGCACGACGACCTGCTTGGCGGTCTGCGCCGCGATGCGCCCGAAATCGCCCGCGTCGAGTAGCTTCTCCTCATACTGGATCGGGCCGAGGGCCGACTCCTGCTCCTCCAGGGTCAGCGTGCTGACGATCCCGTCCTCATCGCTGCCTGCGGGCCGCAGGGCGCTCTCAGCGCCCTCGGGAATCAGCGGCCGGCGAGAGAACATCTTCACCTCGCCCTTCTCGCGGTCCACGTCGAGCCGAATCTCGCACGCGTCGCCGTAATGCCTACGGTACGCCGAGGCCATCGCGGCCTCCACCGTCGCAATCAGCGAGGCCATGGGAATGCCCTTTTCCCGCTCGATCTGCTCCAAGGCCTCGATGAAGTCACCGTTCATGGTTCACCCCGCTGCGCTCCTTTCGGCGGAACCTTCGCCGCCACGGAATCCCGCGTCCGGCTAGAGGGCGCATGAGAAGGGTGGCATTGGGCGTGATGAATCACGCCCCTACACGCGGGCACGATGAATCGTGCCCCTACATATCGGCGTTCTCTGGTCGCTTGTAGTGTAGGGGCGCGATTCATCGCGCCCAATCGTGTAGGGGCGCCATTCATGGCGCCCGCCCACCCTCTCGTACGCGCTGTTGCGGACGGTCGGCCTACTCCTCGCCTGCATCGGCGTCCAGCTTGTCCCAGTCAAACGTCAGATGCGCGGAGTCGATGCGGTCCTCCGCGATCAGCAGCTCCTCCGCCCCGACCACCAGAGCCACCTGTCCATCCTTCACGCCACCCAGAGTGCCTGCAACCGTCTTCGCATGGTCGCTCTCGTCGTAGAAGCGCACGGCCGCCTCGCGCCCGCTGAAGCGCTCGAAGTCAGCCAGCTTCACCAGCGGCCGCTCGATGCCGGGCGATGAGATCGCGAGCTGGTAGCTGGTCGGTATCGGGTCCAGCACATCCATCAGCAGACCCAGCCGCCGGCTCATCTCCGCGCAGTCGTCGGCGGTGACGCCGCCGGCTTTGTCGATCATGATGGTGAGGACCGGATTGCGCTTCGGCCCGCCGTAGGTGATGTTCACCAGCTCATAGCCATAGTCTCCGGCCATGGTCTCTACCTGCGGCTCGATCGCCTCGACAACCGGGTGCTTCTTGCGCCGCATCGCACTACCTGACCCTCGGCCCGCGGCTCCCCCTTACAGCACAAAAAGAGCGGGCACACGGCCCGCTCTTCAGGGGAAGCGTCTCTGCCTGAAGGTGCAACGACCCGTTCTATAGCACAATCCCCCGAAGAACGCAAGGCCTTTGGCCAATCGGGAGGGGCCGCATGTCTGTGCGTCGAGGGCACTCGACGCGCAGGCATCCGGCCCGCCATAGAACACCGGGCCGGATGCTTCGCATTCGGCCCCTCCACGGCAAGCAACGAAAGGAGCGCCAGATGAGGCTCTACATCATCACCGACCTTGAGGGCGTTGCCGGTGTGCTGAACTTCGACGACTACGGCGCGCCCGAGTCACGCTACTACGAGACCGCGCGCTCGCTGACCACCGGCGAGATCAACGCGGCCATCGAGGGCGCCATCGCCGCGGGTGCGAGCGAGATCCTCGTCGTCGATGGCCACGGGCACGGCGCGATCAACCCGTCGGAGCTCCACCCCGCGGCGGAGCTGTACGCCGGCCGCCCGATGGGCTACCCGTTCCTGTGCGACGAGAGCTTCGACGCCGCGATGGTCATCGGCCAGCACGCGAAGTCGAACACCGACGGCGGGCACCTCTCGCACACCGGGTCCTTCGTCATCGAGGAGCTGACCATCAACGGCGTGTCCGTCGGTGAGCTCGGCTGCAACACGCTCTTCTGCGGCTACTTCGGTGTGCCGACCGTGATGGTGAGCGGCGATCAGGCCTGCTGCGAAGAGGCGCGCGCGCTCGTGCCGGGGATCGAGACGGCGGCCGTCAAGCGGGGGCTCAAGCGCGGTCCGGCGACCGGCCTCACCGGCGAGCAGAACAAGCTCCACAACGGCGCGGCCGTCCACCTGCACCCCGAGCCCGCCCGCGCCCTCATCCGCACCAAGGCCGAACTTGGCCTCAGCCGCGTGCGCGAGATCGCTCCCTTCCGCCTGGAACCGCCCTACGAACTCGTCAGCATCCTCCGCCACACGGAGACCGAACCGCAGAAGACCGCGCGCTGCGAGGCGGATGACATGATCGAACTGCTGAACATGCCGAGGGTCTACGCGTGAACGCGCTTGCGCTTCTACTGGCTGCAGCGGGCCATCTCACAGGCGCTCAGGGCGCGCCGCCTCATCTGGATGCCGCCGACACCGGCATCTCGAAACGCATTCCGGTCGCCGGCGAGACGATCACGTTGCTCGTGCCGGTTCTGTCCGATCAGGACTGGCGCGGCACGGTGCGCCTCCGGGCGTCGGCGGCGCGAGATGGGGGCAAGGCTGTTGAGTTCGCCTCGCGCGAGGCCACGGTCGAGGTTGGCCCGGGCAAGCCCCGCGACATCGAGGTCACCTGGCAGCCGAAGGAGACGGGCTTCTACATGCTGACCTTCGAGGTGACTGCGCCGGGCGCGTCACCTCAACGTGGGGACTTCGGCCCGGTGGCCGTGGTCGCCCGCAATCTGTACTTCCCGTGGTTCGGCACCCCGAAGGAGTTCCGCTGGTGCAATGTCCCGACTACCGTGAAGGAGGAGGATGCCGCCTGGTGGCTACGGCGCGGGGCGATTCCCTGCGCGTGGCGGGGAGCGGTCTGCTACAAGGAGTGGTCGCTGGAGAAGTTCGTCGAGCACTACGGCAGCAGTCGCTGCATCGCCATCGACGAGATTGGCGGGCCGGGCGAGGATACGGACAAGTTCATGGCCGCGCTGCGCGAGGTGAAGAAGCAGCAGCCCGACCGCTTCACCGCCGTGTGGTTCATGGGTGCGCATCCATATTGGGTGGACGTGACAGACGTGGTCGATCTGTTCATCCCCGAGGTCTACCTGAACTACCGTGGCAACCACCTCGGGACCTTCGACTCGTACATCGAGGAGACGCGCGCGGCGGGCGTGATGGACCGGACGGTGTGTGGGCTCGGGATCAACATCGTCACCGATGAGAAGACGAAGGAGGTGCGCGCCTCGCCGACCAAGGCGGACGTGCTGCGCCAGATCCGCCACCTCAAGCGCCTCGCGCCTGAGATGCCGGGTGTCGGCTTCTTCACCTCCGACTCGGCGGCCGAGGGCGTCGCCGAGTCTGCCGACGAGCTGTGCGGCGAGTACTTCGTCAAGCCGGTCGTCACGATCGCCGGTAGCCGACTCGACCTCCTGCCCGGCAATCCCCCGCGGGCGACGCTGACCGTCAGCAACTGCGGCGGGATGACTGCGCACAACGTGGTGGTGCGCCCGACGCAGCGGCGCGGCGATGCGTCTCTCGTCGCGAATCACCCGTTCACCATCGAAGCACTCGAAGCGGGCGCCTCTCGTCAGATCGACGCGCCTCTCGCTCGCGTACCGGGCATTAGCCTGATCGCGGCGGAGATCGCGCCCTCGCCACAGTACACGCTCCTCGATGCCCGGGCCGAAGAGCCCCTCTGCATCCGGGCAGCCGCGCTTCGCGACGCTCTGGCGTTGGTCTATCTCCCGCCGTGGGACGAGGGCGAGCGGACCGATGTGCCCGTGTCATGGACGCTGGGGAAGACCGGCCAGCAGGTACACGTCGCGGAACTCGACTCCTCCGGCAAGGTCCTCGCGACCATCCCGTCCCTCGCGATGGCCGAGAGCGAAGACGAGGTCGTCCGCTGGGTGGCCGCGGGCCCGACGCCGTCGGGCGGGCGGCGCTACTTCGCAGTGCTGCCCGGCGACGGCGCCCCAACCAACGCGCCCGAACTCACGTGCGAGGAGACGCCTGGTCTTCTGCGCATCCGAGGCCCGCACTACGTCGCCGAGCTTGATCCAAGTGCAGACGCGCTGGTTTCGCTGACGCCTGCAGGTAGCGAGACGAACCTGCTGAAGACGCCGTGGACGCTGCGCTGCCCGGGTCACGAAGGCTTCGGCCCGCCGGAGATCACGCGCGCGCCGGGTTGGCTTGCCGTGACGGTGCCGTTCACCTCGGACCTCGCGACCGGCCGTAGCCGCTACGTGTTCTCCGTGCTCGCGCCCGCCATCGAGGTCTCCCACGTGGTGACTCCCAAGGGCCCGCTCGCGGTGAAGGGCGCAGGGGATGGATGCACCCTCGAACAGCGCGGCGGGACGTACGCTCAGCAGCCGGGCGTAGGCGGCGTGGTCGCGCGCGGCGCGCTGCAGGATACGGCGGACTATCGTGACCTCTACTTCGGCTACCTGGGCGGCGCGCCGAATGAGCGCAACGCGCGGCTCGCGGGCTGGCTGGACTTCTCGTGGGATGCGCAATGGAAGGCAGGTCTCGGCGTGGCTATCGTCGAGCGCTGGCGCGACGCGACGTTCAGCTCCTACGACGTGACGCGCCTCTACGATGCCAGCGACTGGGTTGAGGTGTCCTACGTCTGGGGCACCGAGGCGAAGATCGAGCGCGAGCAACGCAGCCGTGTGTTCCTGGTGCCGCACCCCTGCATCGACATGCTGCAGACCGCGGTGCCTCCAACGCGGTCGGTGTGGGAGACGGCGCACAACCCTCTCAAGGTCCTCCCGGGCTGACGCGGTTGTCGGGGTGATCGGCTGAGTCGCCCGCCTCGGGCGTGGTGGGGCGTCCGAAGGCGTGCCGGATGGCCCACTTCAGTGCGCCGAGGATGGGCTTCGGCCAGAGGATCAACACGATGAGCAGGATGAGCAGCAGTTCCATCAGCGGTATGGCGTCGTCCCGAAGCCGGTTCCCTCGGCGCGGCCCGGGCGCCTACTGAGCCCCTGACACATACAGAAGCAGTGGGGCGGGCATTCTTGCCCGCCACGGCCGCTTTGGCGGGCAAGAATGCCCGCCCCACTGCTTCTGCGTTTCTGCGAGACTCAGCAGTAGCGCCCCTCCCGTTCGACGAGCTTCACGACGGCCTGCATGTTCTCGAGCTTCGCGTCGCCGGGCACCTCGTCGGAGGTCGTGATGATGAAGCCTCCGCCGGCCATCGCGGCGCGGAGGCAGCGACGCGCCTCCTCCTCGGCGGCGCGCACCGAGCCGTGGGCCAGCACGACCGGGCTGTAGTTCCCCATCAGACAGAAGCGCTTCCCGAAGGTCTGCTTCACCTCCGCGAGGTCGCAGTCGCCGAGGACATCCAGGTGCTGCACGCCGTGCGGGCCGGCGTCCGCGATCTGCGGCAACACCGCCCGCGTCTTGCCGGTCGTGAAGAAGACGATCCGCTTGTCCCGCGCGATTGCCTGACACACCCACTTGGCCTCGGGCAGGACGAACCGGTCGAACAGCGCGGGCGAGATCACGCTCGTCGAGCCCCAGCAGATGTCGTAGACCAGCACATCCGCCGCCGAGGCGTTGAAGCACTCGACCGCGAGCGCCGTCCGCCGGTGCATCTTCTCGTGCAGTTCCAGCATCTCATCCGGGCGGTCCATCAGGTCGAGCACGAACTCCGCCGAGTCCCGCAGGTTCGCCAGCGCATAGAGCGAGTCACCCAGCCAGAAGTTCACCAGGCCGTCGTCGCCCACGTACTCCCGCGCCTCCTGCGCGACCGTCACATCGAAGTGCCCGTCATCCGCCGCGTCGAGCCAGTCGGCCACGATCTCCCAGTCGGCCGGGGTCTTCACGAACGACTGCACGCGCTTCCCGACCAGCGGATCGCCGGGAATGCCTGACGAGTGGGTGATCTGCGAGAGGCTGCCCCGCGGCGTCTCGATGATGCTCTCCGTCACATGCCAGCCGGCTTCCTCGCCCAGGTCGCGCCCATACTCGCGATAGCCCGCCGGGCGCTCCCAACCGACGTGCGCGCCGACGCCCTGCAGGTTGAAGATCGCCGAGCCGATCAGCCGATGGGCGTCACACTGCGCCCTCCAGCCGGTCTTCCCGGTGAACGCCCGCGCGCAGCGGTCCACCAACTCCCAGGTCACCGGCACCTGATCCGGCTGTCCGCCGTCCAGCGCAATCGACAGTCTCTCGCGTTGCGTCACGTTGGGCCTCCGTTTGTGTGCGCTTCGGGGCGTAGTTCGCTCCCCGCGCGGTGTTCGCCTGCTCCCGGCCTCCCGTCATGGTGATCGCAGACGAGGTAGCCTGCCATCGTCGAGTCGTTGTAGGGGCAGAGCGTGCTCTGCCCATGCCGTTGTAGGTCGGAGCGGCGCTCCGACATCGCCGTCTTGCGCCTCGGGCAGAGCACGCTCTGCCCCTACAACAACAGCTCCCGGGTTGCGGCAGGACGTTCGCCGCGATACAACGAACCGATGCGCGAGGTGATCCGGAATGCAGATCCCCGCCCGGTTCATTCGCGTGAACCCCTCCTATCGCGGCACGCCGAGCCAGGAGGGTTGGCTGGAGATCGACATCAAGGCCGTGGACATCGAGGGCGTCAGCAAGCTCTACGTCAACCTCGATGACGTGGCGAGGATGCGCAAGAAGCGCGACGAGGCGGCCTCCCTCCTCGACGCATGGGACGCGGCCTTCGGCAAGAAGGAGGGGAATTCGGGGACATGACCCAATTCGGTCGCATCGAATTGGGATCGTGTCCCCAGAATTCCCTACGGGATTGTCTGTCCCCGAAGCTGAGGAAACGCGCATGAGCCTCCTGGGCATCGACATCGGCAGCACCGGCACGAAGGCCATCGCCTTCGACCCCGACGGCCGCCAGTTGACCTCGGCGTATCGCGAGTACCGCGAGGTCTACCCCGGCCCCAACATGATCGAGCTGCCGCCCGAGGACGTGTGGACGGCGGTGCGCGAGGTGATTTGCGAGGTCGCCGTAGCGACGGCAAGCGATCCGATCGAGGCGCTTTCGATCTCGGCGATTGGCGAGGCCTTCACGCCCGTCGCGCATGACGGCGAGTTCCTGCACAACACGATCACGTCGATGGACAACCGCTCGGTGGAGCAGACTGCCGCCCTGCGCGAGCGCGTGGGCGAGTGGGAGGCGTTCCAGCTCACCGGCCAGCCGATGCACCCGAGCTACACGCTCACCAAGATCATCTGGCTGCGCGAACAACGTCCCGACGTGCACGCGCGGACGTGGAAGTACCTGCTGTGGCCGGACATCGTGATGCAGCGGCTGGGCCTGGAGCCGCGCCTGGACTACACCCTCGCCGGCCGCACGATGGCCTTCGACATCGTCGGCAAGCAGTGGTCCGAGCCGATGCTCGACGCCGCGGGCATCTCACCCGACCTCTTCGCCGAGCCGATCCAGTCCGGCGAAGTGGTCGGTGAGATCCCCCCCATCGTCGCCGAGGAGCTTGGTCTGCCGCAGGGCGTCCTGGTCGTGGCGGGCGGGCACGATCAGCAGATGAACGCCCTCGGCGCGGGGATCGTGCGCCAGGGCCTCGCGGTCGATGGCATGGGCACTGTGGAGTGCGTTAGCGTGGCCTTCGACGAGCCGGTCCGCACGCGCGACATGCTGGCCCACAACTACTGCGTCTATCCGCACGTCAAGCCGAACATGTACGCGAGCCTCGCGTTCACCTACTCGGCCGGCAGCATCCTGCGCTGGTTCCGCGACCAACTCGGCGCCGCGGAGAAGGCGGCAGCGGAAGCCACGGGCCGCGACCCCTACGAGATCATGCTCAGCGACCTCCCCGCCGGCCCGACCGGC